>JAABUM010000105.1_pt1 | contig 169634 bp, 4 predicted proteins | sample 5559161 | NCBI WGS metagenome assembly JAABUM01 (sample SAMN10711868, study PRJNA513369) | rock metagenome | isolation source: Antarctica rocks | place: Antarctica: Victoria Land, Siegfried Peak nord | reverse complement strand
GGCGCCCTCTACTAGTTTATACTAGTAAAAGAGATATTGGCGAGAACTAATAGAGAGGAAGGGCTCCGCCCTAACTAAAGAGAAGAGAATATAGTCGACGAAACCTTAGTATTATAGACGGTAGACCCGACCCCTCGATATACCGCCCTGATAGCAGGCCTATTAGAGGGAAGGAGCCGAATAATAGTATGGCCTGCAGATAGTAGGTGGAGTTTTTATCCCTTAGCTAGGTTTCTCCCCGAACGATAGGTACGCTAGGCGTACCTCTTAAAAAGTCTACCCTTATTAGCTTTAGCTAGTATAGGAGTATAAATAAATAATTAATTAATTAACTTACCTTATATAATTTAACTTTATACTTAAATAGTTCTATTATAATAATTAGGTATAAGTATTTTACTTATAATATCCCTTTATTATATATATATTATTATATTCCCTTTATAAATCTTTAATATTTATATTCTTAGTAGATATTTATTAATTATATTCTATTTTATAATTAGACTACTTAATTAAGTAGTATTAAATACCTTTACTTTTTATTTTATCTAGAATTTATTCTACCTTATAATATTCTTTACTATTAATAAGTTCTAGAGGAGGTATAAATAATTACTTATATTTATTAAAATAGCTCTAATATAGTTTTAATAAAGAAATATAAAATATAAGATAGATTCTTTATACTATTAAGAGACTTAAGTAGTATACCTAATATCTAATTATATCTACTACCTTAAAGGGACTAGTATACTTATATAATAGCTTTTAATTTAATCTTTTCTACTTTAAGTTCTTTATAATTAATATTACTAGTTCTCCTATTATATAAGACTTTAAGATATAAAGTTTATTATAAAACTTTATAACTTATACTTAAATAATCTACTATTAATCTACTAGTATAACTCTTACTTTTAAAAGGTTTTCTATATAATCTTTAATTATAAGTACTCCTCCTTCTAGAAAGTTATCTCTAACTTTATCTTCTATATATAAATTATATCTATATATTATATAGAATAGTAAATAACTTAATATAATATTAATACTATTATAATATATAGGTTTAGCTATTAGGGGTAATATAACCTAATTATCTTATTCTTTATTTAAAAATACCTTAAGGTAATATTTTAATATTTAGTTCTAGTATTTAGTCTACCTATCTATTTATAAATAGAAGGTAGTACTTAGTTATCTCTTTATCTTTATATAATAGTAGACTTCTAATTAATAGGTATTTATAAATAAGGATCCCTAATTTAATATAATACTTATTAATAAATTATACTATAATACTATATTCTTAAATAAGCTATTAGCTAATTTAATAGTAGTATAAATACTCTTAATTAGAAGGTATTAGACTATCTTTATATACCTATTAATAATTATAAGTATAAAATTATATATAGAATTTTTATATTTATTAAGTAGTAAGCTTATAATAAAATCTATAGAAAGTTCTTCTTAAGGCCCTTTAAGTTATAATAAGGATACTATATTATTATAGGGTTTATATCTAGGAGCTTTTACCCTTTAATATATTTTATAAGTTTAGATATATAACTTAATATCTACTAATATTCTACTCTAATAATACTTATATTAAAGTAATTCTAAGGTTTTTTATAACTTAAAATAACCTATTAAAGTATTATTATAATACCTTATAATAATTTCTATATATAATATTAAATTATTTATTATATAAAGTACTCCTTTAAATCTTAATAATCTTATTAAATTAACCTTTTAAGGCTATTTAATAGTATTTTACTTAGAAGTTATATACTTTACCTTATCTTTCTATTTAATAATAAATAGATTATTACTTTATAATAAGAGGATAAGTTCTTTTAAGGATTCTAATTTAACTTTATAAAGCTATTTTAAGTCTAATAACTACTCTTACTAGTACTTATAAAATATATTATTTATAACTAATAACCCTAGTAATAGGATTAAGTAGTTATACTATTATATTACTTTAATATTAGGAAGGAGGCTTTATATCCCTTCTATCTAAATTTTTAGGCTTAGCTAAGGGTTTCCTAAGCCCTCTTAAGCTAGATAAGTTTATATACTTAGTTATTTCTTCTAGCTACTTTTAGCTAGAGATAATACTTCTTAAATTTACTAGCTTATTTTATAAGGTAGGTAGGAGCTAGTTAAATAATATCTTAATATTATTATAGTTAAGTCTATATAATAGAGTATTTATAAAATTCTTCTTACTAAGTTAATATTTAATATTAAAGTTATATATAGTTAAATAAATAGCCTATTAAGCTTAATAACTATTTAACTACTTTATTTATATAAATCTCTTAAGATTATTATGATTTATAAGTACTTTAATAGTATAATAACTACCTTTTATATAATATTACTATTACTTAAAGGCTTTAATAATTATTAATAGCTCTTAATTATATATCTTATACCTAGTCTTAATAGGTATTAATTTATAAGACTAGAAAGCTACTAGATATTAAGCCCTATTATTATCCTATTAAGATAGGATAGCTATTATAATAAAATTAGATATATCTATTTTAATCTAAATTTTCTTATTAAGATTAAAATATATTAAGATAGGTATAATTATAAAAGTATAATATAAGTTATAAAATACCTTCTCTTTACTAGCGCCTTATATAAATAGTCTTAACTTCTTCCTATCCTTACTACCTTTTAAAAGGCTAGTTAAAGGGGATACTATTTATAAATAGTAGTATATAAAATACTAGTAGAAGTTTATAAATCTTAAGAATACTTAGACTTCCTAATATATAATTAATACTAGCTAGTCTTAAATAATAAATACCTTATAACTATCTATTAATATATTAATAGTACTTATAATAAACTTAAGGAATTCTATTAAATTAATATAAAATTAATATTTCTTTTAATTTATATAAAGCTAAAACCTTTATAATTACTTAAGTACCTTATAAATATATTACTTATAACTTAAGATATCTTCTAAATAAATTAAAATATTATTAAAGTATACTATATAAGTAATATCTATTAGGCCTATTAAAGCTCTATTAATATAGGCTTAAAATATAATTAAGGTATTTACTAACTTAAATAGTATAATTATATATTTAAAATACTTATATTATATATAAAATACTATCTTCTACTTATTACCCTTATAAATATAAATTTTATAATAAATATCCTTAAAGTCTAACTTAATAAATATCTTTATACCTTATAAGTAATTAAGTATTTTACTAATTAAAGGGAGAGGATAATAGTTCTTTATTATTACTTTATTTAACCCTTAATAGTTAATAAATAACTATAAGCTACTATCCTTCTTTAGTATAAATAAAATAGGAGCCCTTATAAGACTAGTAGACTCTTATATCTAACCCTTTAACTTAGTATTATTTAAGTAGATATATAAAGTTTCTAACTCCCTTAATAATAAATTATAAATAGGTTTATAAGGAGGCTTATAACTATCTATATTAATAGCGTAGTCCCTAGGCTTAAATAGAGGTAGTTATCTTACCTCCTTATTTAAAAAGATATCTAAAAAGTTATAAAGACTTTTAAGTAGCTCTAATACTTTATTATTAGAGCTCTAGGTTTCCGCCTAAGATAATCTAGTATAAATAATAGTATAAATTACTAATTTACCTTTAAGGGTATTTATAAATATTTATAACTCTAGGATAGATATACTAGTAGAGTCTAGTAGAAATTACTACTTTTAATTCCCTAGATTTACTTATACCCTAGCTTCTAATAAGGTAGGTATATTAAGAATAATTAATAACCCCTTCTTCTTAATTATATAGAATATATTAGTATATTAACCTAGCTATTCCTAGCTATTAATAAGATAATACTCTACCTAGTATATATTATAATAATAGACTAATTAACTATTTATCTATTTAGGATTTAATAGCTAATAACCCTCTAGAGGTTATAAGTTATATTACTTAATAAAGCTTTAAGGGATAATATTAATCTCTACTCTTATATCTATTAAGAAGTCTATATAATCTTATATACCTTATATATTAATAGAACTATTAATATTAATATTATAAATTAATAATAAACCCCTTTTAATAAGTAAGCGCCTTAGTATTAAGGTCTTAATAAAGGCGTACTTCCTTTTTAGTTTAATAGTCCCTTTTTTAATAGTATTAATAGGTATTATATTTAGATTCCTAGGTATCCTAGGCCTATAATAGTCTTTATTATAATAGCCCTTCTTTTTATAATTAAAATATATTAACTATTCCTTAATATCTAGTAACTTATTATAACTACTAGCGGGTTAAATACTTCCTACTTTTATAGAAGGATTAATACCTCTATCTTAACTTCCTTCCCTCTTCTAACCTTTATTCTATCTACTAGAATAATCCCCTTTTTTTATAATATAATTATTACCTACTATTATTCTAATATAATACTACTAGTTATTCTCTAATTAAGTAGTAAGGGTAATTAGGCTTTCTTTAATTATAAGGAGGTCTTAATAGTTTATAAGGGCCTTTTAAAAGTCTAGGTATAACTTTATAAAGAAGTTAATCTATTAATATTCCTCTAAAAAAGGAGGGATTTATAATTTAATCCTACTTAAATATATATTAAAGCTTTATATTAACTAGTTAGGGTTTTATTATATATCTAAGTATAATTATTATTATAAAGCTAGTAATTTACTAGGTCCTTAATAAGGTTTAATAAGTATTAAGTAAAGTACTCTTAAGTAACTAATCTCCTTAATAATAACTTTTTATAATAATCTTATAACTTAGTAGGTTTACCTTCTAAGAATTATATAACCTAAGTAACCTTTATAAACTTAATTAAGAATTTATTAAATATTAGTTAAAATATAATATTTATAATATAATACTATTTTTTATATTTATATATATTCTTCCTCTTATAAAAGGGTAAGTCCTTAGGCTTTAAGTAGCTCTTAAGGTATTAACTACTAACTTCTTCTAACTAGCCTCTAGTAGATTAACTTAGGGTAAAACTATTAAGGATAGAGCCTACCCTAGGGTCTAATATACCTTATATATTAATACCCTAATTTAGAGGGTATTAATTCTTTATTAGGCCTAGTCCTAACCCTTATTATATCCCGCCTAGTAATCTACTAGTAATTTAATATAGATCTAATATAATTACTTCTACTTCTACTTATAATTAAGCTACCCTTTTTTAAATACCTTAAAGCTTTCTTTCCTTTATTAACTACTCTTCTTTAATTTTAGTAGTAGTAATAAGTTTATTAAATATAATTATACTAGTAAGGGTTTTATTAGAAATTTTATTATTAGCTATATTATTTCTTACTTTAATATCTCTTATATTAGACTTTAATATTATATTAATTTTATTATAATAGACTTCTAATATATTTTTATCTTATTTAGTATTAGATATCTTTATATTATTATACTATTATAATCTAGATTATCTCCCTTTAAAGGTAGAGAGATTAGAACTATTAAGAACTAGACTAGAAGGCTAGTTCCTAAGGGCTAGAATAGATAGTATAAATTACTAGTAAGTTAATAGTATTATAAAGGTAGACTTAATACTCTAGTAATTTTATAGTTATAAAAGAACTAATCTCTACCTCTTAAGGAGTTAGAGGAAGGACTATCTAAATACCCCTTAAGGAAGCTACCTAGCCTCTTAGATATCTAGATAGAAGGATATCTATTAGGATAATAAGAAGCTGAACTAATACTACTAGGATATTACTAGTAAGCTATATTATACTAGCTAGATATATTAAGATATCCTAATAGAATAAGTAGGTTAACTTTATATTATTAGGCGTAGATATTATAATAAATACTTTAATAAGGGAATAGAGGTAGATCTAGATAAAGCTAATAGAAACGAAGTTATATAATAGTTTCTAGAAACTATTAGATTAACGCTAGATAACTATATAGAATAAGCGGGTCGACTTTATAGTCTTAGGATTAAATATTATAATAGATATTTTAAAAAAGAAATAAAGATAGATCTAAATAAAGCTATATAATAGTTTCTAGAATCTATTAGATTAATACTAGATAACTATTTAAAATAAGCGGGTCGACTTTATAATCTTAGAATTAGATACGGTACTAGATATTATAGAAAAGGAATAAAAATAGATTTAGATATAATTATATAATAGTTTCTAGAATCTATTAGATTAACGCCTGATAATTATTTAGAATAAGCGAATTAACTTTAAAGTCTTAGGGTTAAGTATAGTATAAAATATTATAGAAAAGGAATAGAGGTAGATCTAGACATAGCTATCTAATAGTATCTAGAATCTATTAGATTAATACTAGACGACTATTTAAAATAAGCGGGTTAACTTTATAATCTAGGACTTTAATATTATAATAGATATAATAGAAAAGGAATAGAAGTAGATCTAGACGTAGTTATATAATACTTCCTAGAATCTATTAGATTAATACTAGATAACTATCTAGAACAAGTAGGTTAACTTTAAAGTCTTAGGGCTAGTTATTAAGATAGATATCTTAGAAAAGGAATTAAAGTAGATCTAAATAAAGCTATATAATAGTTTCTAGAATCTATTAGATTAATACTAGATAACTATTTAGAATAAGCTAGTTAACTTTATAGTCTTAGTATTAGATACTAGAGGGTTGCTAGCTCGGTACGAGATTAGTAATGAAGCTAGGGACTCCCTAGAAACCTAACTACTCTAGGGGCTAAGCTCCCTAAAAACCCGCTAAGATCTATAATTCTAGGGGTACTGTACCCTATACTATACCCCATGCTATAGGGACTGCTGTACCCATGCTGTACCCATGCTGTAGGGACTGCTGTACCCATGCTGTCCCCCATGCTGTACCCCATGCTGTCCCCATGCTGTAGCCAATGCTGTAGGGACTGCTGTCCCCAAGCTGTACCCATGCTGTAGGGACTGCTGTAGGCCATGCTGTACCCATGCTGTACCCCATGCTGTACCCATGCTGTAGCCATGCTGTAGGGACTGCTGTACCCATGCTGTCCCCCATGCTGTACCCCATGCTGTACCCATGCTGTAGCCAATGCTGTCCCCATGCTGTCCCCATGCTATCCCCATGCTGTAGCCAATGCTGTAGGGACTGCTGTCCCCAAGCTGTACCCATGCTGTAGGGACTGCTGTAGGCCATGCTGTACCCATGCTGTACCCCATGCTGTACCCATGCTGTAGCCAATGCTGTCCCCATGCTGTCCCCATGCTGTCCCCATGCTGTAGCCAATGCTGTAGGGACTGCTGTCCCCATGCTATACCTATGCTGTAGGAACTGCTGTAGCTAATGCTGTAGCCATGCTGTAGCCATGCTGTAGGGACTGCTGTAGGCCATGCTGTACCCATGCTGTAGCCAATGCTGTAGCCAATGCTGTCCCCATGCTGTACCTATGCTATACCCCATGCTGTAGGGACTGCTGTACCCCATGCTGTAGGGACAGCTGTAGCCATGCTGTAGCTATGCTGTAGGGACTGCTGTAGCTAATGCTGTAGCTATGCTGTAGCCATGCTGTAGGGACTGCTGTAGCTATGCTCTAGGTAATGCTGTAGCCATGCTGTTAGCTAATACTATAGCCATGCTGTAGGGACTACTATAGGCTATGCTGTACCTATGCTGTAGCCTATACTGTAGCTAATGCTGTAGCCATGCTATAGTTATGCTATAGGGACTGCTATAGCTAATACTATAGCCATGTACCCATGCTATAGGGACTGCTATAGCTATACTCTAGGTAATACTATAGCCATGCTATTAGCTAATACTATAGCCATGTTATAGGGACTACTATAAGCTATACTATACCTATACTATAACTAATACTATAGCTAATACTATCCCTATACTATACCTATACTATATCCTATATTATAGGGACTGCTGTAGCTATACTATAGGGACTGCTATAGCTAATACTATAGTCATACTATACCTATACTATAGGGACTGCTATAGCTATACTCTAGGTAATACTATAGCTATACTATTAGCTAATACTATAGCCATGCTATAGGGACTGCTATAAGCTATACTATACCTATACTATACCCTATCCTATAGGGACTACTATCCCTATACTATACCTATGCTGTAGGGACTGCTATACCTATGCTATACCTATACTATACCTATACTATAGCTAATACTATCCCTATACTATACCTATACTATACCCTATATTATAGGGACTGCTATAGCTATACTATAGCTATGTTATAAGGACTACTATAGCTTATACTATAGCTATATTATACCTATGCTATAGGGACTACTATAGCTATACTCTAGGTAATACTTAGTAAGCTAGAAAAGGGTTTAATTTTTATTACCTTAGATAAGTACTACTATAAGATCTAAGGAGGTAATTAAAAAAGATAAAGGATTTCTATTAAGTAATATATCTTACCTAAAAAGGTCGCTATGGTAGATACTCTAGTATAGTTCACGTAGATATATTAGGCTTACTGTTTAATAGAGCTAGATATCAGGCCTTAGTATTACTAGTTAGCTCGTATAACCGCTAAAAGACGTGAAATGGAGGCAGATATCTTACTAGAGAATCGGGTGTTAGAAGAAAAGGTAGCTAAATAGCGTCGTCTTACTAAAATACCTGGAACTATAGAGTATGCCCTATTTAAGGTACGTGTTATTCTCTCTTTTTATAGGGAACTACTAATAAATCAAAGGATGAGAACTAATAGGTTAGGGAGTTTAATATAGTATATAAAACCCGTGGCGGAGGCTAAAAGGGGCGAAAATAAAATTAGAAAATTAACTAGATCTTTAAGTATATCCCCCTTTTAGTCTTAAAGGGCCACGGTATTAACGGTAAATAGTATAAAGAATATATCTTATTAGCTCGCTTATTTATATATATAGAGGAGGCTATAGTAAGGAACCCTAGTAAGAACGTCTAGGTTATTAAAGATAATACTCCTATATATATTAAAGTAGTAAAGCTTTATTAAGATAAAAGGGAAAGACGTAGTATCTTAAAGGTAGACTAGACTCTAAACTCGCCTAATCTTTATTAGATTAAGTTATTATAGGACCCTCTTAAGGATGCCCTATAGCCTCGCTAGTATTAAATTAAGGGGGCGAGTAAAAAGGTAAAAAATAATACTAGAGAAGCTCTTAAATAGGAATAGAATTCTATTAGAAATTAGCGGCAGAATAAGTAAATTATTACCTAATAACCTAGTAAATTAAGGCTTTACTATATATAAAAGGGTAATAATAAGTTTAGAGGATAGAGATATCTCCCCGCGTATAGGTATTATAGCCTTTCTATTAGAAATCCTCTATACTTATAATCTACCTAGGTATAGTAATATCCTTATCTTCTAGCTGTCGCTCTAGCTAATCTTTAACAGTACTACGCTATACCTAACCTAGGAAGGTAGTATTATCTTATAGGGTAATACCGGTAACTAGAGTAGTAATACTAAGGCGAAGGGTGAAGGCGATAATATTACTAGTTTAGGGGCGCTTCTTAAGGGAAGTTATCTAGTATATCTAATTAGTTAGCTAAGTAATAGAATAATAGACCTAAGTATCTATATAGATATAATTTACTATAGTAGCTATAATAGTATTATTAACTAGAAATCAGTATTTATATAGAGAAGATCTAGTAAAATAGGCTAAATTCTAGTTAGATAATTAGTAGCTTCTCCTACTACTACTAAGCGAGCGGACTTACTTATAGATAGTACGAGTACTTCCTAGAATCTATTAGATTAACGCCCGATAATTATTTAAAATAAGCGGGTCGAATTTAAAGCTTTAGAATTAGATATACTACTAGATTTAATAGAAAAGAAATAGAGGTAGATCTAGACGTAGCTATCTAATAGTATCAAGAATCTATTAGATTAACGCTAGACGACTATCTAGAATAAGTAGATCGACTTCTTAACCTAGGGCTTAGATACTATAATACAGGCTAGCCGTATATATTACGTATATTAACTTGTAAGTCCGCGCCTAATTAATAAATTACTATATAATAAGAACTATAGTACTATAAAACCGGACTTAGTTTATAGAGATTCTTCCTCCGACTTCTACGGGCTTTTAAGGATGATATCTTCGAAGTCTTTAGGTAGTAGATTAATAGGTAGAGGATATATTACTTTCTAGCTTCTAATTAGCTTAATATTAATATATCGGAATCGTATATATAATCTCTATTATTATAGGAGGCTATTATTTATAGTTAGTCGATTAGTAAATATAATACCTTCTATTCTTACAAATAATTAATACAAGATCTATATAATATAACCTCGCTAGTAAATCTACCTTATTTACTAGATTTAATTTCCTTCTAGTAAGTTATTATATCCTTGCTTTTACTAAGTAAGGTATATTCTTATATTCCTTTCTAAAACGTAGACGTAATAATATTAATTAGTTATTAAGTTTAATTAATTAAATGTAAAGATTCTTACTTTTAACTAAGCGAAGTATATAGTTATATTAGAGATTTAAGTATCCTATATAACCTTCCTACCTACTAAATCTAAGAATATCCTCCCCCTTTTAGCTATTTTAGTAACAACCCCTATTAATTCTAGTACCCCCTATTAATTCTAGCACCCCCTATTAATTCTAGCACCCCTACTAATTCTAGCACCCTGCTAATTCTAACTTTACTGAAACGAGTACAGGGCTAGGTCTAAGACTTATTGTAGTATCTTTAGCCCTTAGAGTATAGAACGCGAGTTATAGGTAGGAGCCTTTATAGCTTCGAGTATATTCTTAGTAGAGACTTCAAGGAGTTTTAAGGACTAGGAACTTAGACGGAGTAAGAGCTTTAAGGGAATAAGAACTTTAGAGGAGTAAGGATTCTTAGAGAGTAAGGACTCTGGAAGTGTAGGGAGCCTGAAAGTGTGGGGAGCCTGGAAGTGTGGGGACTCTGGAAGTGTAGGGAGCCTGGAAGTATGAGGATTCTTAGGGAGTGAGGACTCTGGAAGTGTAGGGAGCCTGAAAGTGTAGGGACTCTGGAAGTGTAAGGAGCCTGGAAGTGTAGGGATTCTTAGGGAGTAAGGACTCTAGAAGTATAGGGAGCCTGGAACTGTAAGGACTATGCAAGTATAGGGACTTCTATATCGTAAGGACTGTAAAATTATAGGGTCTTAAGAAGTATAGGGACTTTTATATCGTAGGAGATTTTATACCGTAGGAACTTAACAAGCGTAGGGACTAAAAAACCGTAGGGACTTTTATACTACTTAGCCCTTCTCAGCTTAAAATTAGGCCGACTAGTCGAGAGCTTCTAGCGTATAAGTAATTAGTTGCCCTTAATAGCCTATTAGTTATCCTTAAGATTAACGCGGGATTATATTTACCTAACTTTACCTCTAACTTTCCTAGCCTCCTCGCTATTACTTTTAAACCTACGAACTAATATAAAGCTTACTATAGCCTAGGCCTTACGCCCCCTACCTTAAGATAGCTAAACTATTATAAAACGATTGTAATATTATCGTATAGTATTCTTTAGATAAATATCTAGATTATTTACGAGATCCGCTCTAGAAAGTAGAGTAGAGATACGAGCCTAATTCTCTCTCCTACTATAACGTCGTTAATAGAGCTGATTTAGATCCTTAAAAGGCTATTTTAAGGTTACTTATAATGTTAATAGGCCGCGAAGTTATACTTAATCTTCGGTTAAAAACTAGGAGTAGAGATATAGCTTCTAATCTATTAAGACTTCGGAGATATATCTAAAATAGTAACTTTAATTATAAATACTACCGTGCGCTATTATAGCTTATTATTAAATAAGCCTCTAATATTAATATTTAAAACGCCGTCTTTAACCTTATTAATATAGTCTCTTAAATAACTCCTCTTATAAGTATTCCTATCTCCTTTAATAGTACTCTAACTACGAGTTTATCCGCCTCTTAGTAAGGTGGTAAGTAAACTTAGAAACTAGTAGAAGGAAGGATCTTTAAAGAGATAAGGGGATATATATATTAGAGCGTTAAGGGTTTCTTCTCTAAATATTTTAAGGGAAAACTTTAGACTAAGTATATAAAGGAAATATGTTAAGCTATATAAGAAAGATATATAGATAGATAGTAGACTAATTTCCCTTAGATACTAGTATAAAATAAGGTCTATAAATAGTAGTTTAATTTCCGAGATAAGTTCCTATTAAGTAAGCGCGGCGTTTACTATATAAGTACTACTAGAGATCTTATAAGCTATAAGGTTAAATATTAAATTAATCTATTTATTAAGCCTAGTAATAAAAAGCTATCGAAGGTAGTTTATAACTAGAAGGACGTTAAAGTAATTAGGGAACTTAAAGAGTCTAATAAGGATAAGAAAGTAATACTACTTTAAATTAGTAGATATATCTGCGACGTATTCTCTATTTAGCCGACCCGCTAATACGTCTACACTTTTACTCTCTATAGAAACGATATACAGGTATAGGTATTCGACTACTTAGGCCCTTACAGCTCGACTGTTTTCGATATATATAAGGAGCTAGAGCGTTATATCTATATAATAGTAGGATACGTAACAATAAGTAATAAAGAGCTAGGTCTTAATACTTTTATCGAGCGAGATAATAGCAATTAGTTTATCACCGTTATAAAAGATATAATAGGTAAGAAGAGAAGGTTATAGCTAGAGCCGATTCCTATTACCTACTAATAGGCGATTATATATCGCGATATATCTTGCTTTTATACCTGAACTCCTAGCTCTAAGAATCTGTAATATATTACTAAGCTCTCCTAGGTCTCTGCTAAGTAATAACCTGAAGCCGATCTCCTTAGATTAGTACGTGAAAGAGGGGTAGAGGGAGTTATTAAACTATTTAGTTACTATTATATTACTAGTATTACGGAAATGCGTAAGGGGTTAATATTTAGGAAGCTATATACTTTTTAGAATACTATATTAAGTCCTAAATCCTCCTTTTTATAGTCTTAGTCTCTCCTCCCTTAATTATTTAGTTAGATCTGTAGCCTAGGTACCGCTAGAGATTTACCAAAGAAATGAAAGTCGGTTGATACTAGAAGGAGCCTATCTAAGAGATTAAGGTCTAATAGCTAGAGCTCTAATAAAGCTAAGCGGGATAAGGAGGTTAATAGCTAGATAATAAGTCTTTATACCTATAATAATAGCTCGTTTAATTACTATACCTTATATTACTTAATAATCTCGCTAGCTAGTCAAGTACTCCGCGACTTCTAGTCTATCCTAGAACTACTAAAGGCTCTCCGCGACGTAGTTAAGGCGTATAAGTCTCTATATATAGAGGGAAAGATATTATATAGAGATATCTTAGAGAATAATATTATAATAATAGATCTAAAGGAAGCTAACAGCTTTATAGGTATATTAATTAATACGGAATATAGTAAGGAGAATAGTAGTAGAAGAAGCGGCGTATAATAGTAGATAGATATAATAGAGTTTATAGTAATTAAGGTATTACGTCGTGTTTCCTATACCTACTAATATAATCTAGAGTTATTTTTCTATATACTACTATAGATATATACTTATTATATATTAGAAAGAGAGTTTAAGTATAAGCTATTAGATTAGCCTAAAAGAAATATTTTAATAAAGTAGTATATAGGTAGCTATAATAATATTACAGATGTGAAAAAAGGCTATATATATATTAATAAGTTTAAGAATTTCTTTAAGCCTTTAATTATATTAAACCTATATATAAAGAGATATAGAGTATACTTTTCCCTCTCCTAGAGGACGGAGCGCTTTTTACTAGGACTTAACTAGATCTACCTAAAAAGCTATATAATTCTATTATTAAAGTATATAATAGCGCTATAATAGATATTACCCCTAGGTAGGAATTAGGATAGGTAGGGTTTATTTACTAGGTGTAAAGAATAAGAGTTTAAATAGGCTTATTAGGTCCTTAATAGCTAATAAAAGCTTAGTACTTAAAAGTCTTAATTAGACTAACCGCGTCGGGTCGGTACTTCGAACTCGAGTCGGGTACCCGACTCGACTCTTGGCGAGTCAATACCAAATTCCTAGCCCGAGTATTCGGGTCGGTACCAATAGTTGGTACCGAGTATTCGAGTCAATACTAAGGGGTGGTACCGAGTATCGACCCCAAGTATTAACCCGACTCGCCAAGACTTTTTTCTCTAGTAATATTTTCTATTTTTAGTAGTATTTCTTACTATTTATTCTATTTTTTTTTCTAATTATTATTATTATTATTACCTAGGGAATTTTTAAAAGTAAATAAGGTAATATAAAAAAGTAATGCATATCCCTATAAAGATAAAGACTATAATATTAGTAATATTTTCTATTTATAGTAGTATTTCTTACTATATATAGGATTTACTACTATATTATTAATTATTGTTGTTATTATTACCTAGGTAATTCTAAAAAGTAAATAAGGTAATGCAAAAAGGTAATGCATATCCCTAGGGAATTAAGGGGGGTATTTAAATTCTAATTAAAAAAATTCTATTTTTAGTATAGGGGTAATTCTAGAAAAAATTTGGTGTCCCTTACTATTTTATTAGGGGCTTGGCGTCTTGGCGGTACCTTGGCGAGTCGGGTCGGTCCAACCCGACTCGCCAAGGTACCGAGGGCTTTTCGGGTCGGTACCGGAAGTAGGTACCGAGTATTCAGGTCGGTACCTAAACTGGTACCGAGTATTCGGGTCGGTACCAATTCATAGTACCGAAACCCGACTCGACGGTCAGTCTAGTCTTAATAATACCTTTAAAGGTCCTTATTTAGAATAATTAATAGCTATATTATAAGAAGGATAGCTTATAAGACTACTCTACTTTTTAAATTAAATCTTATAAATAATTAACGGAGTTATTTATAGGATACTTTATAATAATAGTACGCTTATCTTATAATAGGTTAAAAACCCTATAATAGAAAGCGCTAGGTTTAAGTTTAGATTTATTATTAATATATTAGTATATAGCGCCTATTACGTGAATCTTTTACTAGTCTTATACTAGTAAAGTCGCTTATAGTAATATTATTATATACTACGTAATATAAGCCCTACTAAAAAAGTACCTAATAGGCTGTAATTTTATAGATAAAGCTCTACCTTTAACCGCTTTATTTCTTATATTATTAGCGCCTTAGTAATTTAAAGGATGTATAATATACTTCTATTACTATACCTACCTTTTTCTAGCTTTATATATACCTCCTAGCCTTTACCTCTAATCCCTAATCTAGTGTATTTCAAGTAACGTACGACTTTAAGGTATTTAGCGGGTTTTTCCTTCTATATATAGTAGTATTTCAACGTTTATATAAAGACTTATAGCTGATATTTATTCTAGCCTTACGCGAATTTCCTATCCCTTCCTCTATCCTTCTACTCTCTTTAAGATTATTTATAACTTCTTTTATTAGCGTAAAATTATATACTATTAAACTTCTTAAATAGATATTAAGATTATAAGCTACCTAAGAAAGGAGTATATAACTATCCTTAATTTATAACTAGCTTCTATAACTACTTAATATCTATATTTACCTCCTTCAAGCTTATAATCTCCTGTTAGTCGTCGGCTAAGGAGTTAAATATAATATCTTATTAAAGTCTGTAAATTAAGCTACCCTTATCTTTAACTAGGTATACTAGGCTATAGTTCTATATATAGCTTAAATTACAGACTACTCTCTTTAATAAACGGCCTAGTAAGGAACTATATTAAGGTATAAAGGAGTAAAATTAATATAGAATAGATCTACTTAATACAGGTATATATTATAATATACTACCGGCTATTAGTTATATCTAGGCGGGTATATTAGATTATCTTAACCCCTTTAATATATATACGAAGCTAACCTAATTTTATATATATAGTATAGAGATAAAGTACTTAAAGGAGAGGAAGAATATCTATTATTATATATATTTAACGCGGTAGATTATAATAGATAGATAATACATAAAGGTAAATTAATTACAGTTTATAACCTTAATATAGCAGATAATAGTAAATTATACTAGGAACACGAAAATACTACTAAAGAAGGGAAGAATTATATTCCTAAGGGTTTTAAGGTTAAGGTTATAAATAGCTTAATAAAGATAATTAAGTCGGCCTTAACTTAAATATATTAGTTATTTAATCTCCCGTTTCTAGGCCGACTTATAAAGTAATAGAGATATCCTAGGTTAGGTCCTTAGAAATTATTATAATTAGGTAATTTATTATTAGTTCTCCTAAGCTCCTTTTTATTCTCTAATAGTAACTAGTCTAAACTATATTAGAGAGTAGGTTACCTAAGAGTAGTATCTAATTAATTAGCGCTTTTAAGAATATATACTAAATTTCTTTAGTAGACGTTATTAGTAATACTTTATATATAATAGTAGCTAATTTCTACTTACACCTACTTATCTAGATTAGTACTATTTCTTATCCTTTATTAATATACTTATACTTTTATAATATTACTAAATCTTTTTTAGGTACTAGATAATTATTAAGAGCTACTTATTTATTAGAAATACTACCTCTTATCTTTTTATAGGGTAGACTTAACCTTCGAGAAATAAACTATAGCTATTAGATTACTATAAAGGTTCTTCTACTATAAACGCGCGTAGAATTTCGCTGATTTTTATATACTATACTTAAAATTCCCCTAGTTCTATACTATTAATAAGATAGTTAAATATATAGTCTAGTATAAAACCTCCTATCTAGATTATAGGGGGGAAAGCTACTACCTAAGAGATAATCCTATAAGGGCTTAAGTAATAGATCTATTTATATCTAGTATAGGTAAGCTTATTTCTTAACTTAACTAAGCTTAAGTTAATTAGAGAATCTTTAATACTATTAAAGAATAGTGTAATATTTCTTCTAAAGGTTACTAGACCCTTTAATTACTTATATATAATAAGATTCTCCCTAGCTAACACTACTTAGGCTATAAATACCTTACCCTCCCCTTCTATCTATTATATATAGTCCTCCTTTAGATAATTAATTTTATCTATAACTTTTACTATAACTTCCTAGATATATATATTTATAGAATCTAAAGCGTAATACTATTATTTTATAGGGGTAGTATTTAGATTTAACGAATTAAAAGTATTAACGGTATACTTAGCTTTCCTAGCTAGAGCTTCTAGTAATAGGATAGTAGAGCCTATTAATATTACAAATAGGTTATAATAATTGATAATCTAAATAATTATAGGAAATAAAAAATAAAAGTAAGATTAAAGGAAGTTTAATCTATTACAAGTAGGTAATAAGCTAAGAGAAATCCTTAGTATTATCGAACTAAACCTAGCTTATATAAATTTACAAACCTAGTCGAGTTTATAAATATTAATAGGGCGGCGGTACGCGTATACCTTATCTAAGTCCGCGTATACCTCTTCTAAGTCCGCGTATACGTAGCCCTAGTACGCGTAGACCTCCCCCTATTTAGCCTAGTAGTTAGCTAGCGGGAGTATTCTAAGTAGTTAACTAAGCTTACCTAAGTAATATCTAAGTAGTACGGCTGAAGACTATCCGCTCCTTAGCGCTTTATACTTCTACTATACTATTCTAATAGTAATAACTACTTAGCGTATTATAAATAGATTATACTTATAATATATATATTTTAATAAAAGTATAAGTCTAATTTTCTAGGGAGGATTAATACTTAATTTAAATTTACTTTAATATATAATAAGATAAGTTCTAATATTAGGATATAATATAGGGGGAGGAATTATAAGTAGTAGTAGGGGTAGAGGTAGTAGGTTAAGAAGTAGAGGAGGGATATCTATATAGGGGCTAGGGAGCCTAATAGAGGGGAAGGAACTTAAAGATAAGGGAATACGCATTAAGAGAATATTAATAAAGGCTTTAAAAGTTATAATAGGTATATAAAATATATTAAAAGGAGGAATAATATATAAAATAAAAAGGATAATAAAGATAAAGTTTAAATATATAAAGGAACTTATTATAAAAGTAGATTAATAGCTTAAAGAGATATATAAATTTAAAATAATAAGAGAAGAATAATCTTAAAGAGGGAAGATATAAAGGGATGAAAGGAGCTAGGTATAAATAACTAGCTAGAGCTTAATAGGTATAAAAATAAGTAATATAAGCCTTAAAGGGATATTTATTATAATAATAATAAATAATATTATAAGGAAGGGATTTAAAGTAATAAATAATAAAAAGGTAAGGATTTTAATAATCTAGATTAAAAATAAAATTAAGAGAGAAATAATAAGGGTACTTATTAAAGAGTAATTAATTAAGAGATTTAAGATAATTATATTCTTAAAAATATAAGAGATTATAATAATAAAATACTTAATTAAAGGTAATTTAATATTATTTATAATAAAGATAAAGGTAAGAGAGGAGTTAAAAGAGAATAATAATTAAATAAAAAAGGTATATAAGTTAGTAAAAGTATTAAGATAAACCTTCTTAATTATAATATATAAGGTATTAAAGAAGATAGTAGATATATTAAAATAAAAAGAGGTTAAAAAAATAATTATTAATAAAATAAAAAGAACCTCTTAAGGCTAAAAATTATAAGGATAGCTTAATTATAAATAGTTATATAAAAGAAGAGAGAGGGAGAGGTAATAAAAGAGAGAGCCTTACTATTATTAAAGCTCCTTATATTAGAGATAATAAATAAAGTAATTAAGAAGGGCTTAATAAAGGGATATAACCTCTTAAAATATAAAAGGTAAAAGAGGAATAAAGTTATAATATAATACTTTAATTACTAATAATATAAATATATAATAAGATATTATAAGAATTTAATATAATATAAAATCTATATTAATAGATATAATTTAAAGGAGTATAAAGTAAAAGAAGGGGAGGTTAAGAAGTATAATATTTATAAAAAGAATAGTTATATAACCTAAAAGTAAGGGTATATAATTAACGTAAAAGAATTAAATAAGCTTTATTAAAAGATAGTAGAAAATAAGAAGAAATTATATAAAAGCTTTATAAGAGGAAATAAATAATAAGATACTCAAAAGTAATCTTAAAGGGAGTAGATAATAATAGTAATAAAAAAGAAGAGGAAGTTTATATTAAGGTTTATAAACCTTAATAAGATTATAATATAAGTAGGTCTTTAAAGGGATATAAAAAAAAGGGAATTATACTACTATTAATAATAATATTATAAAATAGGCTAAGAAAGCTAATTACTCTCTAAGTAATAAAGATAAATTAATAAATATTAAAGGAAATACGAGTATAAGAGGCTTTAAGTATTAAAGGAGTAGAAGTTATAAAGGATATTTAATAGAGATCTTTATAAAGATATAAAAAATAATAAAACTATTATAATATAATATATAAAAAGAGTAGATTATAATAATAATAATACTATTAAAAGATAAAGAGATATAATAAATAAATATCCTAGCTATTTAAAAGCTATTATATATAAAGAGGATAGGTTTAATATATAACTTAAGTAGAGGAGTATTCTACTTAATATATAAAGTAGGGAGGGATATAAAGATATATTTCTTTATAAATAAATATTAAAATATTAATAAATAAGAGGTTAAATTTATATTAAAGGACTTATACTCCCTAAGGATATAAGTTATAAGAAAGGAAGGGGAAGTATTAATATATCTCTAGATATATAATATATATAACCTTAGCTTAAAGTTTAAGACTTTAATAAATAGCCCCTTTATATTACTAGGGGTAAAGGAGTAGTCTAATTAGCCTAGGGAATATATATTAATAAGAGACTTTAACCTCTATTACTTAAATTAAAATAATAGGGGTAGATATATATATTATAAAGTAGTAGATATATTTATAAATATTATAAAAAAAGGGGAATAAAATTTATCTTATTAAAGGATATAATAACTTAAAAGATAAAGAAAGTAGAGAGTATTATTAATTTAATATTTATAATAGAGGTTATTAAGTAAATATTATTAAGATATTATATTAAGTTAGACCTTTATTATAAGTTTAATTATATTTTAATATATATTAAAGTTAGCCTTAAAGTAGAGGTAATAATCTTATACTTATAAAGGATATAAAAGATAATAGACTTAAAGGAGATAAAGAGGTAAATAAGTACCTTTTAATACTTACTATTAAATAGGGAGTTAATAATTAAGGGGTAGATAGATAACTACCTAGCTAATATACTTTAAAACCTAATAGATATTATAAAAAAGGTAATATTATAAGTAAAGCCCTCTTTAAAAATAAAGTCCTTCTAGAACTTAAATTATATAAACGTTATAAAGATAGTATTAAAGCTTAAGGTTAAATATAATTATAATAGAAGTTAAAAGAATCTAAAGGTATAATAAGAGGTTTAAAAGATTAAAAGGAGGATATTAAAAAAAATTAAGGTACTTTATTTTAAAGAGGGAGTATATAAGGTATTTTAATTACTTAATAGGCTCTAAAAACTAGTTAAATAGAGCTAAGAGAGAAGTATATTACTTTAAAAACTCCTAAAGCTCCCTACCCTTAAGAGGGATAAAGGAGGCCTTAGGATAGAGTTATTTTAAAAGAAGGTAGAGGTCTTTTAAGGGACCTTCTTCCCCCTACCTTTAAAGGTAAATCTAAGTAATATTTAAGGGTTTTAATATAAAATACCCCTAATAATAAATATAAAGATTATAAAGGAGGAAGTTTATAAAGTAATTAATAAGTTAAAGTAAGATAAAATATTAAAGATAAATAAGTTTTTAAATAAGTTTTTAAAAATAGTAGAGAGGAAGCTACTACTTAACTTTATATATTTATTCTAAGCTTACTTAAAAGTTAGATATTACTTAATAAATTTAAGAAGGTTAATATAATTATCTTAAAGAAGTTAAAGAAAGAGGATTACCTTAAATTAAAATTATACTATTTAATTATCCTTCTTAATACCTTAAGGAAGGTATTAGAGGTAGTTATAATAAAGAAGCTAGGTAACCTTATAAAGGAATATAAACTACTACCTTAATAATAAATAAAGATAAAGAAGGAGAAGTTTATAATAATATCCCTTAAAATAATAATAGAGGTAGTATATATAATATAAAATTATAATAAGTCTAATATAATAAGTATACTATTATTAGATATTATAAGGGCCTTTAATAATATCTCTTATAAGAGGTTATTATATAACTTAAAGAAGAAAGGGGTCTTGACCCTTATTATATAATAGGTATAAAGCTTCTTAATAAAAAGGGCTATAATAATTATATTAAGCTAGGAAATAAATAAGATAAAGATAATAAAAATTAAGATCTCTTAAAGATCTTTAATATTACCTATTTTATTTTTATTTTTTAACTCCCTACTTATAAAAGAGTATATAAAGATAAAGCTTTAAGTATAAATTAAAGGCTTTATTAATAATATTTATTTAATAGTATATAATAAAGATATTAAGGAGAATTATAAAATCTTAGTAAAGATATATAAAATATACCTTTATTAAGTAAATATATATAAAGTAACCTTTACCCCTTATAAATATAAGTTTATTTATTTATTAAAGAGCTTAAAGAGGTTTAATATAAAAGTAATAATAGACTTTAAAGTAATAATAATATACTTAAAGATATTAATAAGAGTCTTTAAACTTTATATTAATAATAAATTAAGGTAGGGCTTATATATTAATAAGATAAGATTAAAGATAAAGATATAAAAGCTAGCCCTATTAATTATTACTAACTTAATATAAGGTATTATACTTAATAAGATAAGATAAATTTATAATATAATAATCTAGTTAATAATAACCTATATAATAAAGATATAATATAATTTAAAGGGGATACTAGAAGTAAAGAAGCTTAATATTATAATACTAGAAATTATATAAAATAGGTATTTAAAGATAATATTTAAAGCCTTTAAAGTAATTAATATATAAATATTAAAGGTAGAATTAGGGGTCTTATTAATAAGAATAGGCCTTAACTAATTAATAGTATATATATTAATAGTATAAGGGATCTACCTGTTAATTAAAGAAGGGAACGCGAGGATCTATTATAAATTAAAAGGGAAAAGGGGAAGGGAGAAAAAGGTTATAAAGACTTTAATAGAGGAGAAGTAATCTTAAGTAAGGGGAGCCCTCTAAGTAGTAGTAGAGGGAGTAGATATTAGGATAGTAGCCTAGCTTACTCCTAAAGAAATTAAAAGGTAGGTAAAGGAGAAATAAAAGGAGAAGTAGTTAAGATATTAAGAGGGTATCCCTAGTTATACTAAGATAATAATATATAGGGGTAAGATTTAATAAGAGTTAGTCTTTATATAAGGCTTTTTAAGGCTAAGAGCTTTATAAGTATCTAATTATATATAAAGAAAATAGGACTATACGCCTTTTTATATAAGAGGAGGGTACCTAAGGTTAATAGTATTAATTATAAATATAAATAGAGGTATTAAAATATTAAATATATACTTATATTCTACCCTAATTATATAGAGAGGAGGAGGTAGATACTTTAAAAGGCGGGGTTAAATAATTTCTATTAAATAGTATTAACCTTAAAAGGGTTAAAAGTAGTAATTAAATAGGTAATTTAATAAGGTATACTTAGCTAGTTTATACTAGTAAGGAAATAACTCTTATAGGTAATATAAGAGTAGGTAGGCTCTAACTAGAGGATAAAGGGGTAGGTAATCCTAGTAAAAAAAAAGAATAAAATAGTATAAAGAATATAAAAAAGGATAGTATATAATATTTAAAGATCTAGAAGTATAATAGTAAATAAAGTAGGGGATAAGGTTTTCTTTTATAAACTATAATTTCCTCTAATAAGTTAGATATAAACTACCCTTATTAACTCTAAGTAGCTAGATAGTAGAGTATAAAATATAAATATAAATATAAATATAAATATTTTTATATAGAGTCTAATAGGCTAAACCCCTTTAAAATCCGTCTATTAAGGGGAAAGTTATAAGTAATAGTATAATATAACCCGCTAGTAGCCTCTAAGCTAAATAGAGGGAGGTATACGCGTACTAGGATAGGGTATACGCGGACTAGGACGGGGTATACGCGTACTACTACCCTATTAATAACGCCTTTAGGCTTAAACTAGTATAATAAATTATATCTCTTCTATCTATTATATTATACTTCACCCTATTTAAGATATCTAGACGGGAGCTTATATTAGGCTAGATAGTATAAGTCCTATACTTATATACTAGAATACTACTTATACTAATAAGGAAGATACTTAGAAGACCTAGTTAATTAATCTATATATTTATACTTATAGGTTTATATATTTATATATAAGATAGTTTTCTTAACTAGCTATATTTACTACTAAGATAGGTTAAGTCTATATAAGAGATAACTCTAAGTTTTAGAGAAGAAAATAGGTGTATTAAACTCTTAGAAGAGATATATAATATCCTTTAAAGCTCTATTTCTAGTTCTCTTTATTAATCTAGAATTATCTATTTATTATACTACGGTCTAAATAGATAGACGTAGTCAAGCTTATAAATAGATAAAAATATCCTTCTTAATTAGCTATATCACCCGCCTTATAAATCTTTATCCTTTAGAATTACTCCTTTACTAAGATAATAGTACTAACTAAAATTACTTTAAAGCTATCTATCTCTCTATAACTACTAGCTACACCTCCTAGTAGCCCTATATCCCTACCTCTCCTATAGTCTATTATAGTCGATAATCTTAAGGTATTAGTAGTAGGTTTTATTAAGGAAGCCTAAAAGGCGGAGTCTATAGATAAAGTCTAATTATAGCCTTTATAGCTAATAAGGATATTCCGCCTATAAGATTAGGAGCTCGCGCCTTAAGGCTAGAGTATAAAACTATTAATAAATAGTATTTTCCCTTACTTTAAGCTTATATAGTTAAGCTAGCTATAATATAGCTGGAATAATAAGATAAGTTAGTACGAGACTATAGAGTCCGTACTTATAGGAGAAGTAGATAGGCTAGATAAGTATATCTTTATTACTTATATACAGATTAGTAAGTACATTAATATATTAAGAAGCTTGATTACTAAGAGATATTAGATAAGAAGACTTTGGATCCAGTGTTTTATATTAATATTAAGTCGGATAAATTATAAGATATACTAAGAATAGTCTTATAAGATATCTATAATATCTCCCTTAAGGAGGATAAACCCTAGGTGTAGTTTCCTACCCTTTTATATTAATCTCTAACTTAGAATCTTAGCTTAGATTAAACGAAATCTCCTCTACTAGTACCTTCTAGAATTAGAAGCGTACTAGACTAAATTAAGTAATAATATTAGTTAAGATACTATAAAGCTAAAGTACCTTAGTATACTAGTAGACTTCATTAAAAGTAAATACGCCTTAATAATAGATTATCTAATTCCGCTTCTTAAGAATAGTAAAACTATATACGAACTACTTTAAGCTCTTTTTAAACTAAATATAATTATATATACTACCTGTCTTAATATAGGTAAAGAGAAGACGACGGCGACTAGTATTATATATTTCTATCTAGAGTACTAATATCTCGATTCTAACGGAGCTATCTTTAGCGAAGTCTTAGTAGTACTAGGTATTATAAAATTTACTAGTATTAAGCGGATTATTACCCTTACCGCATTTCCCTTAATATACTATCCGCGTAGACGCGAGATAAAGCCTAATCTTATATAATAGGGCCGGCGGTTTATTTCCTTATTAGGGGTATACTACCTTTAGTACTATAGAAACGCCTTTTTTATAGAAAAAGGGGAGGTAGTTAAGGTTCCTATTAAGGGTTAGATTATAGTTAATACTACCTTCTTCTATAAGAATAACTCTAACTATATTAGACTACGTATTAACGGAATAACCGAGAAAAAATCGTTAGATAATAGATAGTTTACTCTTATACTAGAAAATAAGGTTAAGAGTAATAGTAGGGAGCTAATAAAGATAAAGGAGGATAATTTACTCCTTTATAATCTAATTATACGCGGGAGGAGCTTTAATAATAAATTATAGTATAAGTTTTTCCTCTTACTAGATAATAATAGGATAAGATAATAAGCTAACAACCTCTAGAGTTAAGTTTATAGTAGATAATATCTCTAATATTATTTAAAACCTGTTATCTTTTATTAATCTCGCGATCTCCTCCTAGAAAAAGTAGCTCGTCCTAGCCCTCGCTAAGGCTTATCTTAGCGAAATATCTAACTATACGTTTAATAACTTTATAGTAGGAAAGGGACGAGGCCTAATTATACTCTTATAATAATATATATAATATCTAATTATAAATTCTTACGCTAATATCTAGTTTAGTAGCCCTCCTAGGGTTAATAAGGCTTTAACTACTAAGGTACTATTAGAGTATTTAAAATAGCTACTTTACGCGGTATATACTTATCCCGTTTAATACTAGTAGGTATTCTAACTATCTAGGTTTCTACTAGAGAACTAGGTTATAAACTAAAGAAGCTAGAGGATTAGTTATCCTATATCTCTTAACTAGTATATTACTAGAAGGCCCTAGTCCTTCTAGATAAGGTGGATATATTTATATAGGCGCGTTTAATTAATAGTTATTATAACGCTCGCGTCTTAGTCTTCCTCTATAAACTCGAGTATAATTAAGGGATTATCTTTTTTATAACTAACTAAGTTAGGGACTTTAATAATATAATCTAGAGTAGGATTACTCTAGCGCTAAGGTACGAGCCGCTAAGTCTCGCTACTAGGAAGTAGGTCTAGGTAAGCTTTTTAAAAGGCCGTAATAGCTAATAGAGTAGTAAAATATAATCCTAAAGACCTTAATAGGTTAGCGAGGAAAAATCTCAACGGTTAGTAGGTTAGAGGTCTATTATTAAATCCTACTAAATCTGTTAATACTAACTAAGTCGTTTATTATAGATTAAAAATATAGTTACTACGGTATTAGCCGTATATTATAATACTAAGGTATCTATATCTTATTTAGAATTAGTTACTAGTTTAAGCGAGGAGTTTAAATCTGATTTTAGTAGTACTAGCTAAGCTTCTAATAAGTACTCTTACCTCTAATAATACTTAGGTAGCCTATTCCCGCGTCCGACCGGCTGTTAGGGCGAGCGGAAATCTTATTTACAAATCTAACGGTATAAGTATTATTAAGATCTTATAGTATTAAGTTTATAACTAATAAAATTAAATTACTTATATATTTCTTATTATTAGTATTAGAGTTTAGGTAATATAGGACTAATTAGCGTTCGTATAATTATTAAATATTAAATAGCTATATTTTCCTTAGGTCCTCTTTATTTATTAATTAATTATTAGTATTTTTAATATTTCTTATAACCTGAACTAGTTTATTAAACGCCTCCTTATAAGCTACTTTAGTTTCCTTATATAAGTATATTAGGATCTATCTATTAGATATAGTATCTAAAAGGGATATTAGCCTCTATTTTAAATACTATACTATTATAAAGATTTTAAGCTCTTTCTAATAGACGAGTAATTTATCTAATATAGGGAGTAGGTATAAAGAAGAACCCGCGAGACCTAGCTCCTTCTAGAGGCTCGAGTTTTAATTAGCTCCTACTTAAAAGCTATAGTACTATCTCTCTAGGTCTTATAATAGTAGTAGAAAGGACGAAGTAGGTTACTATTAAGTACCCTTATAGCGGCTAATCTTAGAATAAGACCTTATAAGCAGGTATTAAAAAGCCTATTTATAGAGTTTAGTATTAATATCTACGGGCTAATCTCCTAATAGGACGTCGAGGATAGGGGCTACGAAGTCTAGTATCTTATCTATATACTTAAACGCTAGCTTAATACTAGATAGTTATTAATTAATAAGGTCCGTAATAATAGTAGGGTTGTTAGCGGAGATAAATACATTTCTCTTGTATAGATTAGTATAATATAAGGTAGGGGAGCGGTTTCCTAAACTTAACGATCCTTAGATAGCTTTTAGATAATATCGCGACTAACGTTTAGTAGGCGAGGGTGCGTTATAACAGATCCGTGAAAGGGTAGTTTATCTAGGAGGGTAATATTACTAGCTAGTAGTTATAAAACACTAGTATTAATTAGGCTGTTATAGTACGTATTAAGATTAGGCCCTACGTAGACTAATTAGCTAGCCTATTATAGTAGTAGGATAATAAGAACTTATATAGCGCCCTATTAGGTATCGTTAAATTATAGTATCTCGCTTCCCTTGTATTATAGTTCTAGTACCTAGTCCTGTAATAGGGTCTAATATAAAAGCCTGTAGCTAAGGGTAGAGTTAAGAGAGGTATTAGTAAAATATAGGCTCCTATAAGTTAGAAACTCTATTATAGCTATCTACTAAATACTCTTAGAGATAGCCTAGATATAAGTAATTTACTACTCCCCCTTTTACTATTTAGTAATATTAGAGATTAAAGTAAAGTAGGGCTAAGCTTACTAATAACTAAGCGCTTATATAGATAAGGGCTCCCTATTAAAGTTACTAAGTTAAATATAAGAATTAGGGATCTTTACTAGCCTTAAAAGTTAAGACTAGTCCTAAGTATAATAATATTACCTTACTAAGACTTCTACGCCGTAAGTATACTATCTCCTCTTCGCGTCTTAACTATTAGCTTTATCTAGCCTAATATTAATTAGGAGAAAGAAGGGTAGGAAGTATCTCTATATTACTACTAGTATAGAAAGGCGGGTACGCTTTTAAGTAGGCTGATACTAACTCTTAATATTCGCTATATAGAGTATTAGTAGGCTAGAATTAAAGTAGTAGTTATAGGTTACCCTTAGCTTAACGCTTACCTTATAATACCTTCTTCTTCCTCTAGTTTTATAGTAATTCCGGGGTACTAAGATAACCTCTATCTATCTAGGACTATTTCTATTAAATAAGGTATTACTTATAAGGCCTTCTACGCCCTTATTTTATATCCTTTTTATTAATAATCTCTCCTTCCTAACTCTACTACTTATAGATAACTACTATTTAAGCTTGTAGCTATTAATCTAATTAACCGCCCGGAAGTTCCCTTATACTATCGTTACTTATATCTCCCTTAAGGTCGGTTAAGTAAAAAGGAGTTAGTTAAGAGTCTAAGATATAATAGGGTTTATAGCTACTAATATCTAACTTATCCCCTATCTCTATTTCCTTATCAGAAGAAAGTAGAGAGGAAAAGCGGTAACGCTTAGTATAATACTTTGCGTAAGACTTCTCTTTAGCGGGAGATAGAGGCCTTTTCTTCGTAGTATATAGTAGAGGCGTTTAGCTCTTATCCCTCTTATTAATATCTTTTATTTCTTCCTTTTTATCTTCCTCTTCGCCTACTTCCGCCTCTTTATAGTCCTATTAATTTTTTCTATCCTTACTAGTAGAGGGGCTAGACCCTATATAATCTCCGTCTTAAGACTCGTACGCCCGGTTAGTAGGTATTAACGAGAGGTCTTTAAGGTATAGAGGAGGGGTATTAAAGGTAGAATATATATTTTTCTTATAAAGGCTAGAATATCTAGGTTAATAAAATCTCTATTAGTATTAAGATTATCGCGTAGGGGTTATTAGGTCCTACTAGTCCCCTAAGCTCCCTATTAAAGTTAGTTAGGTATTAGGCGTTTCTAACTCCCTAAAATATCTATTAGTATTTAAGTAGTTACTATTATAGCTACTACTATTACTATTATTACTAGCTTCTTACTTAGTAGAGTAGATATTAACGCCTTTTAAGTAGTTATTATTTAATACTATTAGCTTATCTATAAACTATTAGCCTCTATTTTAGTAATAAGTAGAGTTAATAGACCTACCTATTTTTTTACTTTATCTTAAGTTAAGAGTAGTAACTCTATTATAATCCTCTTTAATTATATATTCTAAGAGTCCCTTTTTATATTTATAGCTTAAGCCCGCTTATAAGGACTTTCTTATCTCCCTAGTATTAAGTAATAAGTCCTTAATAGGTAGGAGGTTATTATAGTCTTCGCTAATATTATAATTAAGGTCGCCGGTATTATAAGGTCTATTAGAGGTATCTAAATTATTAGTAGCTATTTATTAAAGAATAATTAAAACCTTACCTCTAGTATCTACTTTAATATCCTTAAGTTTTAGTACTAATTCACGGAAAGGACTAAGATATTCTCTTAGCGGTAAATTAATTATATTTATAAACTTAATAGCTTTATTATCTTATAAGGTACTCTATTTATTACTTAGTTTAAGAGCTTTAAGAAGTTTCTACTCTCTAATAATAGGGGGGCTAGTAGTATTTAACGCCTTAGATACTCTCTTATAAGGTAAGCTTACCTTAGTTAGTAGTTAATAAGATTAAATAGAATCTAAATTAGCTAAAGCTATTATATAACTTAGTTATAAAGTTATCTTAAGGGGAGGGATAGATAGATAGATAATTTTAACTAGAGTCTAAGATAGAAGTCTAAAGTAAATAGAGGTAGTAAGATAAGGTTCTTATATATTTTTAAGTTATACCTATAATATTATTACCTAGCCTCTTTAATAAATAAATATTAAGGGCTCTTATTATCTCCCTTACTTATACTACCTCTTTTTTCCCTTAAGACTATTAATTACTAATCTTTAGTTACTTTCCTATACTAAGTTATACGCCCTAGCGTAGCTCTTACCTATTAGAGCCTTATATTTAATAAGTATCTTATATAGCTTACTTTCCTTACGCCTCTTAGAGATATCTATATCTGTTAAACTATATTAGCTAAGATAGTTTAAATCTCTAATCTAAGACTTTTATAATATATTAGTTATACTACGCCTTTTATAGTCCTTAGTTATATTATCTTAGATTATCTACTTAGCTCTCTTTAAACTTTATAGAAATATATATTCTAATTAAGCTTAGTTTTAATTATAACTATTTTATACTTCGCGTCTAGCCCTTTAGCCGCTTATTACCTAAATACTCTACTAGTACTTAACTTATAAATAAATAATATCGCTTCCCCTAGTAAGTATATAGCTAGGGTGAAATATAGTAATAGCCTATCTTTTACAGGATATAAATTAGATTATATACGCCTCCTTAGGTATATTTTATAATCTAGGTAATACTAAATACTACAGTCGCTATTATATTAGATTATATTAGCGCCTAGAATCTAGGTAAGTTAAAGTTAATAAGGCTACTTAATAATCTTATATTAAACTAATATAAGAGATATTAGTAGACCTCTTTTAATAGCTTAGCCTTAAGCCGTATATTAGTAGCGTAGTAAAAGGATTCCTACGGAGATTATAAGATATTTTTTAGATTAGTCCGCTTATTACTAATATTTAGCTTTATACTTAGGCCCCTTACTACTAGGTTATCTAGTTATTACTAAGGTATAAACCCTATTAATATAATTAAGTAGATATATAAAAAGCCCGAGTATATTATAATAAGGGATAAGGTATTTTATTTATTAATTATATAGTAGGTATCCTAGTCTAATACTTATATTATTATAAGATCCTTGTTATAAGTTAAAGCTCTTAGCTAATATTATTATAAGTTAGCTAAGTAGTAATAAAATAGTAGCTAGTAAAAGAGGTAGAGGTAGCGGGATTAAGAGTAGTAGAGTTAAGTATATAGAGGCTTTTAACTCGCCTTAAAAGGGAATTATCTCCGTTTAAGCTAAGCTGAGCTATAATAGCGGTAGGAGGAGAGGAGTGAATAAGGGGGCGCGATTATATCACTCGCTTAAGCCATAGATCTAACCTAGTAAGTTAGACGGATAAGGACGAGAAGTTAGAGGGCTAAGGATTAATATAAAGGCGGTTTAGTAAAACGCCTCGTATACAGTCGAGGTAGAGCGATCGGTAATAGTTAGAGGAAGGGAGGCGTAGACCTATAAAGAAGTAAGGGAGGCGGTAAGGGGAGAAGGAAAGATAGAGGAGAATAGAAGAATAGTAAGGGACGTATAGTCTTTATACCTTAAGAAAGCGGCGGGGCGGCTAAGTTACTACGCTTTACCTAAACTAGCTATACTAACCTTATTTAGGCGGCCGCTTACCTAGAAGCTAGAAAGCGCGCCCCTTTAGCCGTCTACCTATTTATAAATTAATTATATTTATCTATTCTTCTTTAAACTCTTCTCTTCCTCCTTCTTATTATTTTAATTACTTTATATTAGAACTTAAAGAATTTAAATAAAAATCTATTAATAATTAATTAATATTTATCTTAAAAGTCTTCTAATTAATCTTTAAATAAACTACTACTTCCTTAATTTCTAATATCTCTATTAAGATATTAGTTATAAAATTAATTAAGAGGTAGCTACTTAATATATAATATAGCTATTAATAGCTTAATAGTAACGGATTAGTCTTAATACCTTAGCAAATCTATTACATTTACTTCTCGCTACGTAGATAGCTTAGGATAATTAATTATCTTATAGAAAACCTATATATCCGTATTAATAGTAGTAATACTATGTTAACCTTAATAAGTATTAATTAATTACTTATTAAGTAAGATCTAGAGCCTATTAAAACTAATACTAACTCTACTAGCCTCTAGTAAAGCGCTTATAAGGTTAAAACCTAGAAGTTATAAGGAATACCTACCTATTAGGATAGATAAAACCCCTCTTATTAATATTAGATTAATACTAAATACCTTAAGATAATATCTTATAATATTAAGTTCTACCTCGCTATTATCTTAAGGTATTCCTAATAAAAGGCGGGGTCCTATTAAGAATTTACTACTATTAAGAAGGTAGTAATAACCCTATTAATAATAAAATCTACCTTACTCTAGACTTCTTAAAGTACTCTAAGAATATTATAAGATTATAGTAAAGAACCTATTATACTAATTATTATAATATTACTTATTAGTTAAGAGATAGTTATATTAGCCTTTTAACTTAATAATTTACTTAAGATAGGATATTAATACTTAAGTTTAGTTAATAAAACTAGTTATTTTATAATCTTATATATTATTTTAAAGAAGTTTAGGCCTCCTAAGTAATTATATCTAACCTTAGTAAGGGATAATAGATAATAGTCTTATTCTACTTCCCTTAAACTAGTTAGTTTACTAGGGGTTAAGGAATTTAAGCTATTCTAACCTCTTAAGTAGGTAATTAATTAATTAACTATATATAAAGTAGTAGTTAGATTTAACTAAGATATTATAACTATTTAATAATCTCTTAAAGAACCCCTTATTATAGCTACCTTACTATCTATATCTTACTTAATAACTCTAATAGAATTAAGTACTAGTACTTAAGGTCTTAAAGTAATCTTAGAAACCTCCTAAGGTATATCTTAATCTACTAAAGAGGTAATTTATAATAAGCCTATTAGACCCTAACGTCTTACTAATATAATACTAGTAGCTTCTAGAAGTAACTCCTACTTTATAAAGGATATAGCCGGCGTTAATAACCTAGTAATCTAGTAGATTATCTAGGAAGTTATAACTACTATAATTTAGGCTTATTAGATAGTTAACCTAGTAGGAGCTAGACCTTCTAGACCGCCTAGGCCTTAAGGCCCCTAAGGACCTACTAGACTTAATAGTAATAGTATAAATAGAGGTATATACTAAAATCCTAGTAATATTAATTTCTTTAACCTACTTTATAATAGGAAATCCGCTGCCTTTAGTACCCTAGTAATAGAATATATACCTAAGGAGATATATTTTTATAATATCTACTTATTTCTTAAGTATACTTATAATATTATAAGTATTAAAGGTAATAACCTAGTCTATACTTACCTTTAAATATACTTAAAAGGTACTACTTTATCTTAGTAGCTAAGTAAGCTATCTAAGAATAATAAGAGACTTATAAAAATAGGTATTAAGATTAATAAATAAGAACAAATACTTATTAATAGATTTAAGTAGCCTACTAATATAACTATTAACTATATATTATATAAGAAATATACCTTTTATAATACCTCTAATTACTAGGAGCTACGCGAGTACACCTAAAAGATCTTATAAGCTATTAAAGATACTAACCTTACTACTACTAGTAATTAACTTAATATAATATATAATAGACTTAATTATAACCTCTATAATAATATCCGCCGTCTTAAGGTAAATATAAAGCTAGAAGAGTTCCTAGATAACTTTAATAAATTTAAATAGGACTAGTAGATATATATAAACTAAAACTATTAAAGTATAATAATAACTAGCAAGGAAATCTTATTAAATAACTATTTAAAAAAATCTATTAAGAATAGTTAGTATATATCTTATTAAGGATATTAGCTAAATTTCTAGTAGTAGTAATTCTCTAATTATCTAAATAATTACTAGAATAATACTTACTCTAATTAATATAAAAGGCCTAGGTAATATTAAGGTTAACTCTAATAGGTAGGAAATTAAATCTTAAACGCCCTATATCTAATACCTTTATTAGATTACTATTAAATAATAGCTAGTTATATAAATCTAGATCTATTAGGTTTACCTCCTAAGTAAAACTAGTTAAGGTAATAATAGTAAAGTTATAATCTACTACTACTATAACTAAAGGTCTACTATAATAAGGTAGATAAAAATATAGAAGATATAACTAAGGAAGATTATAATACCTATTATAATACCTATTATAATAGTTATAAAGACTAAGAGGACGCTAATTATAACTAAGAGTATAAAGAGGCTAATAGGATATATTTACCTAATAAAAGTTAAGACCCTAATATCTACTTTATAAACCCTATTAATCTTTAGTCTTACTAATAGTACTTAGAGGCCTTTACTTCTAAGAATAAGCTTTTCCGCTACCTTTATACTAAGTAGGTAAACCTAGAAAAGTATACCCTAATAAAAGAGTTATTTAATAAGGTAGATATATTACTAGTTATTAATTATATTAAGGTAGATAAGAGGATCCTAATTAAATTAAATATTACACCTCCCTTAGGAAAACTAGGTTATATATTTTAGGGGTTTTATTATATAACTCTAGCTATTAGAATTATATTAGAAATCCTTAAGGTATATATAAATATAAGCTATTTAATAATATTAATTAACCGCGCCTTATTACTTTAGATTATATCTAATTTAAAGCTTTCTAAGCTATCTTCTCTAATCTTAGTTAGGGGATTAAGTAATATAATATATAAAATAAGTAAATACGCGAAAATACCTATTTCTATTCAAGGTACCTTACTTAGGAAACTAGTTATAACTAAGATATATATTAAGATATATATTAATAATAGTCTTTAAGTTAATATATTTATTAGTAATAATATAATAATACCTTAGAAAATATATTTTAACCCCGCTAGGTAATATATAACTATTAGTACCTACTAGGATATATTTATAGAAATTAATACTATTACTAAGTTAATACCTCTAGTCTACTAGATAATTTATATTAAAGGGATAGTTATAATTCTAGTAATATCTACTACCTTGATACTTATATCTTACTAGGGTAAAGAACTATCTAATAATTATAACTTCTTATTTAAGCCTTAATATAAGGGTAACCTAGGATTTATATTTATATTAATATTTTATACTCTACTATCTAGTTACTAAGAGTTAATAAGGGCGGTTTATATCTAGCTTAGTAGAGGAAATTATAATTTATAAGAGAAAACCTTATCCCCTACCCTACTTATTATTATATTTCTAAATCTTTAAATATTATATACTATCTTATCTTAAATTCTTTATATTATCTTATTCCCTTCTTTTATTAGGGTTACCTACCCCTTTATTCTTTAATTAAAGCCTTTTTACTCTTATATAATTTTAAAGAGTTATTCCCTTATTAATATTAACTAGCTAAATATACCTTATTAAATAACCTACTTAATTACTACCTTTAACCCCTTTATAGTTAATATTACTTAGTAGAAGTTACTTAACCCTATCCTTTAAAGTATTAACCTCCTTCCTTTTATATAATTAGGGTAAAATATAAGTATATATTTAATATCTTAATACCTCTATTTATATTTATAACTAGTACTATTAACCCTTAGTACTCTCCTCTTATATAAGAAGGCGTGTAGTCCTATCTTCTTTATATATAATTAAATACCTATAAAGCTCTTAGCTTTAAAAAACCTTATATAAAAATTAACTCTTATTTCCTAGATTCCTCCTTTTTATACTACTATCTTTATATAATTAAGGATACCCCCTTAATATCTTTACTACCTCTCTTTCTACTTCTCTTTTACCTACTTCTTAATTCTTTTAAAGGTAAGGCTATCTCCCCTTATAATCCCCTTACCCTTAAGGCCTTAGGCTACTATCTATATATCTCCTCCCCCTATTATTACTTAGAGGGTTCCCCTTACTTAAGATTACTTCTCCTTTATTAGAGTCTTTATAACCCTCTTCTCCCTTCCCCTTTTCCCTCTTAATTTATAATAGATCTTTATATTCCCCTCTTTAATTAATAGGTAGATCCCCTATTTTATTAATATATATAATATTAATTAATTAAAGCTTATCTTTATTAATAAAGCCCCTAATTCTACCTTTAATACTTATATTTTAATTACCTTAAAGGCCTTAAATATTATCTTTAAATATTTATTTTATATAATATATAATATTATAATATTTACCTTCTTTATCTTTAATATTTTTATTAAGTTATATTATATCTTTATTATATAAGTTATTACTAGCTAGATTATTATATTATAAATCTATCTTATCTTATTAAGTATAATACTTTATATTAAATTAATAATAATTAATAGGGGTAGCTTTTATATCTTTATCTTTTATTTTATTTTATTAATATATAAGCCCTACTTTAATTTATTATTAATATAAAGTTTAAAGACTTTTATTAATACTTTAAAATTTATTATTAATACTTTAAAATTTATTATTACCTTTATATTAAACCTTTTTAAATTCTTTAATAAGTAGATTAATTATTTTTTATTTAAAAAGAAGAATTTTAACTTAATTTAAATTTACTTTAATATATAATAAGATAAGTCCTAATATTAGAATATAATATAAGGGGAGGAATTATAAGTAGTAGTAGTAGTAGTAGTAGTAGTAGTAGTAGAGGTAGTAGGCTAGGGAGTAGAGGAGGGATACCTATATAAGGGCTAGGGAGCCTAGTAGAGGGGAAGGAACTTAAAGATAAAGGAATATATATTAAGAGAATATTAATAAAGGCCTTAAAAATTATAATAATTATATAAAACGCGTTAAAGGGAGGAATAATATATAGAATAGAATAAATAATAAGGGTAAAGCTTAAATATATAAAAGAGTTTATTATAAAAGTAGATTAATAACTTAAAGAGATATATAAGTTTAATAAAATAATAAAAGTATAATCTTAAAGAGGGAAGATATAAGGGAGTAAAAGGAGTTAGGTATAAATAATTAACTAGAGCTTAATAAGTATAAGAATAAATAATATAAGCTTTAAAAGGATATTTATTATAATAATAATAAATAATAAAAAGGCTAAGACCTTAATAATCTAAATTAAAGATAAGATTAAAAGAGAAATAATAAAGGTATTTGTTAAAGAGTAGCTAATTAAGAGGTTTAAGATAATTATATTTTTAAAGATATAAGAGATTATAATAATAAAGTATCTAGTTAAAAGTAACTTAATACTATTTATAATAAAAATAAAAGTAAGGGAGGAGTTAAAAGAGGATAATAATTAAGTAAAAAAGATATATAAGTTAATAAAGGTATTAAAATAAACCTTCTTAATTATAATATATAAAGTATTAAAAAAGGTAGTAGATATATTAAAATAAAAGGAGGTAAAGGAGGTAATTATTTAATAAAATAAAAAGAACTTCTTAAGATTAAAGATTATAAGGGTAGCCTAATTATAAATAGTTATATAAAAGAGGAGAGAGGGAGAAGTAAAAAAAGCCTTATTATTATTAAAGCTCCTTATATTAAAGATAATAAATAAAATAATTAAAAAGGGCTTAATAAAGGGATATAACCTCTTAAAGTATAAAAGGTAGGAGAGGAATAAAGTTATAATATAATATTTTAATTATTAATAATATAAATATATAATAAAATATTATAAGAGCTTAATATAATATAAAGGAATATAAAGTAAAAGAAGGGGGAATTAAAAGATATAATAATTATAAAAAGAATAATTATATAATTTAAAAATAAAGGTATATAATTAAGATAAAAGAGTTAAATAAGCTTTATTAAAAGATAATAAAAAATAAAAAGAAGTTATATAAAGGCTTTATAAAAGGAAATAAGTAATAAGATACTTAAAAGTAGCCTTAAAAAGAGTAGATAATAATAGTAATAAAAAAGAAGAGGAAGCTTATATTAAAATTTAAAAACCTTAATAAAGTTATAATATAAATAGGTTTTTAATAAGATATAAAGGAAAGGGGAATTATACTACTATTAATAATAATATTATAAAATAGGCTAGGAAGGCTAATTACTCTTTAAATAATAAAGATAAATTAATAGATATTAAAAGAAATACTAATATAAAAGGCCTTAATTATTAAAAGAATAAAAGTTATAAAGGATATCTAATAAAAATCTTTATAAAGGTATAAAAGATAATAAAATTATTATAATATAATATATAAAGGGAGTAGATTATAATAATAATAATACTATGAAAAAAATGAAAAAAAAAATTTTTTACTATTTAAAAGCTATTATGTATAAAGAAGATAAATTTAATATATAATTTAAGTAGAGGAGTATTCTATTTAATATATAAAGTAGAAAGGAATATAAAGATATATTTCTTTATAAATAAATATTAAAATATTAATAAATAAAAAGTTAAATTTATATTAAGAGACTTATACTCCCTAGAGATATAAGTTATAAGGAAGAAAGGGGGAGTATTAATATACCTTTAGATATATAATATATATAACTCTAGCCTAGAGTTTAAGACCTTAATAGATAGCCCCTGTATATTATTAGGGATAAAAAAATAGCTAAGTTAACTTAAGGAATATATATTAATAAAAGACTTTAACTTCTATTACTTAAATTAAAATAATAGGGATAGATATATATATTATAAAATAATAAATATATTAATAAATATTATAAAAGAAAGTAGAATAAAGCTTATACTATTAAAGGATATAATAATTTAAAGAATAAAGAAAGTAGAAAATATTATTAAAATATTATATTAGATTAAACCTTTATTATAAGTTTAATTATATTTTAATATATATTAAAGTTAGCTTTAAAGTAGAGGTAGTAGTCTTATAATTATAAAGAGTATAAAAGATAATAAATTTAAAGGAGATAAAGAGGTAAATAAATACCCTTTAATATTTATTATTAAAAAGGGAGTTAATAATTAAAAGGTAAATAAATAATTATCTAATTAAAATATTTTAAGGCCTAATAAAAATTATAAAAAAGGAGGTATTATAAGTAAAACCCTCTTTAAAAGTAAAGTCCTTTTAAAACTTAAATTATATAAAGGTTATAAAGATAGTATTAAAGCTTAAAATAAAATATAATTATAAAAGAAATTAAAAGAGTTTAAAGGTATAATAAAAGGCCTAGAAGATTAAAGAAAGAATTTTAAAAAAAATTAAAAGTACTTTATTTTAAAGAAGTAGTATATAAAGTATCTTAAATACTTAATAAACTTTAAAAGTTAATTAAATAGGATTAAGAGAGAAATATATTACTTTAAAAACTTTTAAAGTTCCCTACTTTTAAAAAGGATAGGGAAGGTCTTAAGGTATAATTATTTTAAAAGAAGGTAGAAGTCTTTTAAAAGACCTTCTTCCCCCTACTTTTAAAGGTAGATTTAAATAATATCTAGGGGTTTTAATATAAAATACCCTTAATAATAAATATAAAAGTTATTAAAAAGGAGGTTTATAAAGTAATTAATAAGTTAAAATAAAATAAAATATTAAAGATAAATAGGATTTTAAATAAATTTTTAAAGATAATAAAAAAGGAGTTATTACCTAGCTTTATATATTTATTCTAAGTATACCTAAGAGTTAAATATTACTTAATAAAGTTTAAAAAGGTAAATATAATTATTTTAAAAAAGTTAAAGAAAGAGGATTATTTAAAATTAAAATTATATTATCTAATTACCCTATTTAATACTTTAAGGAAGGTATTAAAGGTAATTATTATAAAAAAGCTAGGTAACCTTATAAAGAAATATAAGTTATTACCCTTATAAAAAAAAAAAAAAAAAAAGGAAAGGTTAATAATAATATCCTTTAAAATAATAATAAATTTAATATATATAATATAAAATTATAATAAATTTAATATAATAAGTATATTATTATTAGATATTATAGTAGCCTTTAATAATATCTCTTATAAAAGGTTACTTTATAACTTAAAGAAGAAAGGGGTCTTAATCTTTATTATAAAGTAGGTATAAAGCTTTTTAATAAAAAGAATTATAATAATTATACTAGGTTAAAAAATAAATAAAATAAAAATAATAAAGATTAAGATCCTTTAAAGATTTTTAATATTATTAATTTTACTTTTATTTTTTAACTCCCTACTTATAAAAGAATATATAAGGATAGAACTTTAAATATAAATTAAGGGCTTTATTAATAATATTTACTTAATAATATATAATAAAAGTATTAAAGAGAATTATAAGATCTTAATAAAAATATATAAAATATACTTTTATTAAGTAAATATATATAAAGTAACCTTTACCCCTTCTAAGTATAAGTTAATTTATTTATTAAAAAGCTTGAAGAGGTTTAATATAAAAATAATAATAAGTTTTAAAGTAATAATAATATATCTTAAGATATTAATATAAGTCTTTAAACTTTATATTAATAATAAATTAAGGTAGGGCTTATATATTAATAAAGTAAAGTTAAAGATAAAGATATAAAAGCTAGCCTTATTAATTATTATTAATTTAATATAAAATATTATATTTAATAGGATAAGATAGATATATAATATTATAATCTAACTAGTAATAACTTATATAATAGAGATATAATATAATTTAAAGGAGATATTAAAGATAAAAAAAAAGTAAATATTATAATATTAAAAATTATATAAAATAAGTATTTTAAGATAGTATTTAAAGCCTTTAAAGTAACTAGTATATAAGTATTAAAGGTAGAATTAAGGGTCTTATTAATAAAGATAAGCCTTAATTAATTAATTTTATAAATATTAATAATATAAAGGATTTATTTATTAATTAAAGAAGGGAATATAAGGATCTATTATAAATTAAAAGGGAAGAGGGGAAGAAAGAAGAGAGTTATAAAGACTCTAATAAAAGAGAAGTAATTCTAAGTAAAAAAAGCCCTCTAAGTAGTAATAAAGGGAGGAGATATTAAAATAATAGATTAAAGCCTTAAAAGTAGGGAAATAATAAAGAGGAATAACCCTACCCTTAAAGAGATTAAAAAGTAGGTAAAGGAGAAGTAAAAAAAGAGGTAGTTAAGATATTAAAAGAATATCCCTAATTATATAAAGATAATAATATAAAAAGGGGAGGTTTAAAAGATAAATGTTAACCTTTATATAAGGCTTTTTAAAGCTAAGAGCTTTATAAATATTTAATTATATATAAAGAAGATAAGATTATATACCTTCTTATATAAAAGGAGGGTACTTAAGGTTAATAATATTAATTATAAATATAAATAAAGGTACTAAGATATTAAGTATATACTTATATTCTACCCTAATTATATAAAGGGGAGGAGGTAGATACTTTAAAAAGTAGGGTTAAATAACTTTTATTAAATAATATTAACTTTAAAAGGATTAAAAGTAGTAATTAAATAAAAAATCTAGTAAAGTATATTTAATTAATTTATATTAATAAGGAAATAACTCTTTAAGGTAGTATAAAAGTAGATAAGCTCTAATTAAAAGATAAAGGGAAAAATAACTTTAATAAAAAAAGAGAATAAGATAATATAAAGAATATAAAAAAGGGTAATATATAATATTTGAAGATTTAAAAGTATAATAATAAGTAGAGTAGGAGATAAGGTTTTCTTTTATAAATTATAATTTCCTCTAATAAGTTAGATATAAACTACCCTTATTAACTCTAAGTAGCTAGATAATAGAGTATAAAATATAAATATAAATATAAGTAGATTAATTTATATTTATAAGGGGTAAAGGTTACTTAATATATATCTACCTAATAAACGTATACTTTATATATCTTTATTAAAATCTTATAATTCTTTTTAATACTTTTATTATATATTATTAAGTAGATATTATTAATAAAGCCTTTAATTTATACTTAAAGTTTTATCTTTATATATTCCTCTATTAATAGGGAGTTAAAAAATAGAAATAAAATAAGTAATATTAAAGACCCTTAAAAGATCTTACTTTTTATTATCTTTATCCTATTTATCTCCTAGCCTAGTATAATTATTATAGCCCTTTTTATTAAAAAGCTTTATATTTACCTTATAATAAGGGTTAAACCCCCTTTCTTCTTTAAATTATATAATAACCTCTTATAAGAGATATTATTAAAGGCCCTTATAATATTTAATAATAATATATTTATTATATTAGACTTATTATAATTTTATATTATATATACTACCTCTATTATTATTTTAAAGGATATTATTATTAACCTTTCCTTCTTTACCCCTATTTATTATAAGGGTAGTAATTTATATATTTTTAATAAGGTTATTTAACTTCTTTATAATAACTACCTTTAATACCTTCTTTAAAGTACTAAATAGGGTAATTAGATAATATAACTTTAATTTAAAATAGTCCTCTTTCTTTAACTTTTTTAAGATAATTATATTAGCCTTTTTAAATTTTATTAAATAGTACTTAACCCTTAAGTAAGCCTAGAATAAGTATATAAAGCTAGGTAGTAGCTCCCTCTCTATTATTTTTAGAATTCAAGATCTTATTTATCTTTAATACTTTATCCTATTTTAACTTATTAATTACTTTATAAATTTCCTCTCTAATAACCTTTATATTTATAATTAGGGGTATATTATATTAAAACCCCTAGATATTACCCCTTAAAAGTAGGGGGAAGAAAGTCCCTTAAAGGACTTCTACCTTCTCTTAAAATAATTCTTTTTAAGGGTAGGGAACCTTAGGAGTTTTTAAAGTAATATACTTTTTTTCTAACTCTATTTAACTAGCTTCTAAAGTTTGTTAAGTAATTAAGATACTTTATATACTCCCTTTTTAAAATAGAGCGCCTTTATCTTCTTTAATACCCTCCTTTTAATCTTTTAAGCCTCTTATTGTATTATTAAACTCCTTAGGCTTCTCTTATAATTATATTTTACTTTAAGCTTTAATACTACCCTTATAACTTTTATATAATTAAAGTTTTAGAAGGACTTTACTTTTAAAGAGGGTTTTACTTATAATACTACCTTCTTTATAATTTTTATTAGGCTTTAAAGTATTTTAATTAAATAGTTATCTATTTACTTCCTAATTATTAGCTCTCCTTTTAAGAGTAAATATTAAAGGGTATTTACTTACCTCTCTACTTTCTTTAAGTCTACTATCTTTTATATCTTTTATAAGTATAAGATTACTACCTCTACTTTAAGGTTAACTTTAATATATATTAAGATATAATTAAATTTATAATAAAGATTTAATTTAATATAATAATTTAATAATATCTATTTAATAGCTTTTATTATAAATATTAAATTAATAATACTTCCTACTTTCCTTATCCTTTAAATTATTATATCCTTTAATAGAATAAGCTCTATTTCTCTTTCCCTTATAATATTTATTAATATATCTATTATTTTATAATATATATACTTATCCCTATTATTTTAATTTAAGTAATAGAGATTAAAGTCTTTTATTAATATATACTCCCTAAGTTAATTTAACTATTCTTTTACTCCTAGTTTTATAAAGGGGCTATTTATTAAGGTCCTAGATTTTAGGTTAAGGTTATATATATTATATATTTAAAGATATATTAATATTTCTCTTTCCTTCCTTATAACTTATATCTCTAGGGAGTATAAGTCCCTTAGTATAAATTTAACTCCTTATTTATTAATATTCTAATATTTATTTATAAAGAAATATATCCTTATATCTCTTTTAACTTTATATATTAAGTAGAATACTTATTTACTTAAGTTATATATTAAACCTATTCTCTTTATATATAAATAGCTAGGATATTTATTTATTATATCTCTTTATCTTTTAATAGTATTATTATTATAATAATTTACTTCTTTTATATATTATATTATAATAGTTTTATTATCTTTTATACTTTTATAAGGACTTTTATTAAATATCCCTTATAAATTTTATCTTTATATTAGTTAAGGCCTCTTATATTAATATATCCTTTAATATCTATTAACTTATCTCTTTTACTTAGAGAGTAATTAGTCTTTTTAGCCTATTTTATAATATTACTATTAATAGTAATATAATTCCCCTTTCTTCTATATCCCTTTAAAGACTTATTTATATTATAATTTTATTAAGTTCTTTAAACTTTAATATAAGCTTCTTTTTCTTTTTTATTACTACTATTATCTACTTCCTTTAAGGCTATTTTAAGGTATTTTATTACTTATTTCCTTTTATAAAGGTTTTATATAACTTCTTTTTATTTTTTTATAATCTTTTAATAAAGCTTATTAAATTCCTTTACTTTAATTATATATTTTTACTTTTAAGTTATATAATTATTCTTTTTATAATTATTATATCTTTTAACCTCCCCTTCCTTTACTTTATACTCCTTTAAGTTATATTTATTAAAATAAATTTTATATTATATTAAGCTCTTATACTATCCTATTATATACTTATACTATTAATAGTTAAAGTATTATATTATTACCTTATTCCTCTCTTATCTCTTATATTTTAAGAGGTTATATCCTTTTATTAAATCCTTTTTAATTACCTTATTTACTATCTCTAGTATAGCTAGCTTTAATAGTAGTAAGGCCCTCTCTTTTATTACCTCTCCCTCTTTCCTCTCTTATATAACTACTTATAACTAGGCTATTTATATAATTTTTAATCCTAAGAGGTTCTTTTTATTTTATTAAATAATTACTTCTTTTACCTCCTTCTACTTTAATATATCTACTACCTTCTTTAATACTTTATATATTATAATTAAAAAAGTCTACTTTAATACCTTTATTAATTTATATACTTTTCTTACCTATTTATTATTCTTTTTTAACTCCTCCCTTACCTTTATCTCTATTATAAATAGTATTAAATTACCCTTAATTAAGTACCTTACTATTATAATCTCTTATATCTTTAAGAATATAATTATCTTAAATCTCTTAATTAACTATTTATTAATAAATATCCTTACTATTTATCTTTTAATTCTATTATTAATTTAGACTATTAAGGTCCTAGCCTTCTTATCATTTACTACTCTAGATCCCTTCCTAGTAGTATTACTTATTAGCGCTATAATAAATATCCCCCTAGGGCTTATATTACCTGTTTTTATACTTATTAAGCTTTAATTAGCTATCTACGCCTAGCTCCTTCTACCCCCTTATATTTTCCCTCCCTAGGATTACTCTTCTACTATCTTTTTAAACTTATATACCTCCTTTAATTATTAATTTACCTTTATAATAAACTCCTTTATATATTTAAGTCTTACCCCTATTATCCTTCCTATTTTATATATTATTCTACCCTTTAACGCGTCTTATATAATTATAATAGCTTCTAAGGTCTTTACTAATATTCTCTTAATATATATTCCCTTATCTTTAAGTTCCTTTCCCCCTACTAAGCTCCCTAGCCCTTATATAGGTATCTCTCCTCTACCTCCTAGCCTACTACTTCTACCTCTACTATTACTACCCTCTCTTATAACTCCTCCCCTAATACTATATCCTAATATTAGGACTTATCTCGCCGTATTAAAGTAAGTTTTATTAAGGATTCTAATCTATTAAAGAACTAAAGCTTTATATTAATAGATAGTTATAATTTAATATAAAATAAATACCTCTATCTTTATATTAACCTAGGATTTAATAGTAGTATATTTACTTATATTATAAACTCCTTTTTATTATTTATATAATTATATAATATTATAAGTTAACCTATTTAAATCTTATAATATACCCGCCTTAATAATATTATTAAATATAATTAGGTAGGCGCGTATCTAATTAGTCTTAAAGATATACTACTTACTACTTATAATTAGTTAATATAAAAGCTAAGGTAATTATAAAAATCTAAAATTACCTAAGATATTATAGCCGTAGTAATTATAGTAGTAATAATAGGTATACCTACTCTATCTTAAAGCTTATTTATAATTCTTAAAATTAGTAGTTAGGGTACTACCTTATCTACTATAATAATTAATCCCTTACTAGAATATGTAATACCTAGTAGAATAATAGTTTATAGTAAATATAATAATATAGTTAGGATTACTATTATAGTTAATAAATTCCTAGAAATCTAGACTAATAATAGATAAACTATTAGTATCTTAGAAGATAAGTAGATACTTATTCTACTTAAACTAGAAGTAGATTTAAAGCCTTACTAGGTATATTTATTAAGTTAGAAAGATTAGGAAGTTATTAATAAGATATTTAGTAAAACATATTAATAAGGTAAAATAACTTAGTTAAATTAGCTAATAAAATTTAGCTACCTAAGTTTTATTATCTAGTAAGATATACCTAGGGGTAAATAGAAAAGCTAAGTTATTATTAATATCTATAACCTAAAGAAAATTATAGAGATAGATAGCTACTTAATACCTTTATAATTAGAAATTATTAATATAATAGCTAGTTACCTATCTATTTTTATAGTAGATATTATAAGCTACTTTTATTAATTTCTTATTAAAGTAGTAGATAAATCTAAACTAACTATTATCTCTTATCGCGGCTAAGAATAGTTAAATATTATACTTATAAGGTATAAGGGTTTACTACTATATATATAAGAGTAAATTAATAAACTACTTTAACCTTTATAAGGTTTAATTAAGGTATATATTAATAATATAATTACCTATTCTAAGACTTTAAAAGAATATCTAAGATACCTTTAATACCTTTTTAACTTATATTATTAAAAGTATATTTCTCTTAGCCCTATTAAGTTATTTCTAGGTTATCTATCTATTATACTACTTAGATAAAGGGTAGATAGCCTAGGATTATTAATATCTACTAAGAAAATTAGAGCTATTTAAGGCTTAAAATTCCTATTAAACTTATAAGATCTTAAAATATATTTTAAGCTTACTAGTTAATTAAGATTATTAATCTATTAATATACCTAGATTATCTAGCCTTTATAAAGTAGGAAGACCTCCTTAATAAAAGAGCTCCTAGTTAATAGAGTAAGTAATAAAGTTAAAGGTATAACTTAGAAATACTAATCTATAAAGGTAGTTATAAATAAACCTAGTATTTCTAATATTAAGGTATATAAAATATTATAAAAGGTATTTAAAAGTCTAGTCTTCCTTATTTATTATAATTATACTAGATATTATTTATTAATCTAGATACCTTTAAATACTAGGGTTTTATAATAATAGTTTATTATATTAAAGGAAACCCCTTACTTAATATGACCTTTACTAAAACTAGTATTTAGCTTATATTATTTCTTAGTAAGCTCTTAAATAGAGCTAAAAAGAATAATTAGCTTATAGAACTTAAGGTTATAAGTATAGTCTAAGTTATAAAGAAGATAAGATATCTTATTAAATCTTTATAATTACCTCTTATTATTATCTATCTTAATTATTCTATTATAGTACTAATATCTAAGTAGATTATATTTATAATATTAAGTATTAATAAATTAAATCTTTAATCTATTTATACCTTATAATATCTATCTAGTTTTAATATTACTATATATTATAAATTAGGTAAATTAAATATTATACCTAATACCCTATTATAATTACTAGGATCTAAGTAGATACCCTAGGACTAGGAAGGTATTCTAGATATCCTTTATAAATATATACTATTAGAAAAATTAGATAAAGTTATAATTTTACCTAATATTATAAAAGATATTTATTATATTATATTAGTAGAAATATCTAATAATTTTAAAACCTACTTATAACTTACTTATAAGAATAATAAGGTATAAATTAAAATAATTAAGTTATTAAAGTTTATATAGATTAATAAGTCTACTACCTAGGAATTACTTAAAAACCCTAATTTTAATTTAAGCTAAAAAATAATCTATTATATTATATATCTATTAATAGTTATAAACGCCTTTATATACTTAAGTTTATAAAATCTAAAGTATTTAAAATTACTTATAATATATCTAATTATAGTAGTTTTTATTATACTTATAATAGATTAGTTAATTCTATATTTATAAGGTACCTATTTAAAAGATTACGCGCTTATATTATATATTACTTAGATTATTAGGTATTTTAGACTACTTACTACGCGCTATACGGGTCTCTAATACTAGTTAATATACTAATAATCCTATTCTACTTTATAATAATAGCTTTATTATTAAACTCCCTAATACTAATAGGTTTAATATACTCCTAATAATAACTAATAAATTTACTAAAAAGGTCCTTTTAAAACTAGGTAAAGATACTTAGGGTATTAAAGAATAGGTTAATACTATTATTATTACCTTATTTAAAAGGGATTAAGGAATACCTTAAGTATTTATTAGTAATTAAGATATTAAGTTTATATTAGTATTCTAGGAAATAGTCTTTATAAAGCTAGGTATAAATATACTAACTTTAATAGCCTATTACCCTTAAATAGATAGGTAGTCTAAATAGACTAATTAGTTTATAGAAATTACCTTATACTTCTACCTATTAGTATATCTTAAATCTAACTAGGTAGAGGTACTACTATTTCTTAATACTATTTATAATAACTCTATAAATACTACTATTAGATTAGCGCCTAATAAAATTATATATAAGTTCTAAGTTAATAATAATCTAAATCTATTATAGGATCTACCTCCTAAGGACTATAATTACTTATATTAGGTAAAGCGTAATTCTATTAATAAAGCTATTGCCTTTATTAATACTATTATTAAGGTATAATATAATAAAAAAAATATTACCCTTAACTTATAATAAGGCGCCGCGGTTTACCTTAGGCTATATTATAGATATTAGTTAAAAGGACTTATAAATTATAAGCTATTTAAATGATAAGTTAGCCCCTTTTAAATCCTAAGAAAAGTTAGGAATGTAGTATATTAACTTAATCTACCCCTTATAATAAAGATATATCTAGTTATTTTTATAGCTTAGCTAGAGCTACTACCTCCTACTCTTAACCTATATTACCGCCGCTATCCTAAATCTAAAAACCTTCCTACTATTAAAAACGAGGATATAAACGCCCTATTATTTAAAATTAAATAGCTTCTTAATAAAAGGATTACCTAAGGAGAACCTAAGTACCTAGTAAAGTAGAAGGGTTATAGTAATAAATAGAATTAGTAGTATAAACTATTAGATCTAACCTATATATCTAAATTAGTAAAGGATTATAATATCTAGTATCCCTTTACTATATAATATTACTAACGAGGTAAGTAATATTTATAGCGAGGTAAGTAACTATATATAGTAAGGGCGCGTGCTTTTTTCTATTTTACAGGTATACTAATACGTGATATAGCTATTAATAGCTTAATAGCGACGGATTAGTCTTAGCGCCTTGGCGTATCTATTGCATTTACTTCTCGCTACGTAGATAGCTTAGGATAATTAACCATCCTATAGAAAACCTATATATCCGTATTACTACTACTATTAATTATTAGAGAATACTATTAAATAATACCTCTTTTATACCTTTATTAATATTAAAAACTTATCTTTAAAACTAATTACTATTATTTTTAATAAAAGGCCTTAAAATATTAGGTAAAGGTATTATCTTTAACTTTATTATAAGGTTAAAAGTATCTTTTATATATTTATAATTATTAATACTAGTATTAACTTAATCTCTAATACTAAGTTTATATAATTTAGATATTAAGATTAAAGATATACCTCCAACTAGTATTAAAGTAGAGATTAAAGGGGGTAGTAACTACCCCCTTATATTTATCTTTATATTAAAATCTAGTTATAATTAGCTATTATACTCTTATAATATATAGTCTTATATTATCCTTAATAGCCTTAGAGTTATTTTTAAGATAGATTATATTATCCTTATAACCTAAAATCTTTAAGAGATTTAAAATAATAAGTATAATAAAGCTTATAAGGTAATAAAGTATATTATAATATTAATATTTATAATATAATTAAGGATAAAATTATCCCTTTAATAGCTTAAAAGATCCTTAAGGACTTTTATAAGCCTTAAAGTATTAGTATCTTTAATAAAATTATTTATAATTTTAATACCCTCTTTTATATTAATTATAAAGATATTAATAATTATATAAATAAATTTAAACCTATTAACTCTAATCTAATTAATTTAAGATATAAGCTCCCTTATATCTTTATTATTAATACCTACTTTTAATATTTTAACGCGAAGTTTAATATCTTTTAAAGTATATTTATTTAAATATATATTATTACTATTAAAGAAGGTATTATAATAGTCTTATTTAATAAACTTCTATTCTACGTCTATTACAGCCTAAGTCCGTAATAAATCTGTAGTATAACTAGTTATTAACGGAATTAGGTATCTAGCCGTTATAATATAGATTAAAAACGGCTATTTTATAAGCTAAAAACTATTAATATTAACAGTTTTTCTAGATATTTAATAGCTATATAACTATTATATAACTATATAGCCGTCGCTAAAAGCCTATTAATTTCTAAATTATATAAGGTACTTTACCTTACTTACCTTACCTTAGGTACCTAGGTAAATTATAATATAGATAGAGTAAATATAGTATAAGGAGTAATTATTATAAGCTACCTACGTACTAATATCTATTAGACGTTCCTATATTATAAAGCTTATTATAATATCTACTAAGTACTATATTATATATACTCTTATAAAGCCTTATATAAATAGATATTATATTATAAATATAGATATTAGTACTCTAGGAAGCCTACTAAGGACCTATTAGCTTAGTAGATTTATAATATATAATCTACCTTACTAATAGAGCTAAATATAATATAGCTATCAACTAATAAGATATAGTAGATCTAGCCTTAATATACTAATATACTAACTACTACTAAAGCCTTTAATAACCTATATTAGTATATTAATATAATATTAGGAAGGTATAATATACTAAGGAAGTTATAGGTAAAAATAGTACTAGTATACCCTATATAATTATCCCTAGTTTAATTATTATCCCTAGTTTCCTTATTATCCCTAATTTCTTTATTATAATCTATCTAAATTAGGTTTTCTTCTTCTTTATTTTTAATATAAATAACGCCGCCTTAACCTTTATTACTATTACTATTACTATTAGTATTATTATTATTATTATTATTAAGCCTATTATTAAGCCTATTATTATAAGTATTATTATAAGTAATATTATAAATATTATTATAAATATTAACTTTAGAGTTATTAATATTACTATTAGAGTCTTTATTAATATTAACCTTTAAGCGCTTTTTATATTATAAGCTATAAGGTATTAAACGCTTAAGATAGTTATTAATTAATTACTATTTAAAGCCTTCTCTTAGATATAGAGTATTAAAGATATATAAAAGATACTAATAGGTATATTTAATATATATAAGATTTAATAGATATTTAGTATATAATTCTATTAGATAGGACTATATTATAAGTTATAAGAAAGTATCTAGTAGAGTAGATTAATATTATAAAAGTAGAAGGCTTTTATAAGTATATAGTAATAGACTTATACTTTAGGAATAGTAAGCCTTATGGAGTAATTTTATTAAAGTTAATAATATTAATACTAAATTTAAATATACTTTCTACCTATATTAGATTATAATTTATATAGATTATAGCCCTTATTATTATATATATTATAAGGGTCTCTAATTATATTAGAGTACTCCTTATTTAATATTATATCTATTAAAGTATATACTTAAGTACTTTACCTTTCTATATCTTATATAATTATTATATATAGTACTTTACTTCTTTATATACTTTATATCCCTTCTTTATACCTAGGAAGATAGTATAAATAGATTTATTTATAAATATATTTAATAAATAGGCTAGGAAATATTATTTACTAAGAATATTTAGCTCTAAGAATACTACTACTTCTAACTTTAAGGTATACTTTAAGGTAGGCTATATTAATACCTAGTTTATAAAAGGTTATAATAAGTATATCCTCTTATTATTAGCTTTATTTTTATACTATTAAGATTACTATTAACTTTAACTTAGCTAAGTACTTACTAGTATTAAAGTTATTATTTAATTACTCTAACTCCTTTCTTTAGTAGTATAGTTTTTATTAGGGCTTATAATATATCCTATATTTCTATTAACTATTAAAGATTTTAGCCTACTATTTATAACTTTAATAGTATAAGTTAGGGCTATAAAAGGCTTTAATATAGTAGATCTCTAGATTATAACCTTTAGCCTAGTAGACTTTAGATTAATAGTATTTAAACTAGTAGCCTTTAAACTAAAAGCCTTTAAACTAGTAGACCTTAGACTAGTAGCCTTTAGACTAGTAGCCTTTAGACTAGTAGCCTTTAGACTAGTAGCCTCTAGCCTAGTAGCCTTTAGGGTAATAGGCTTATAAGTAGGAGGCTTAGAGAGGTAAGGAGCTTATATAGAGGCCGTAGTAGGCTTTATATATAGAGCCTAAGAGCTAGAAGCCTTTAATAGGGGTTAAGTATTAAGTCTTTTAACCTAGAAGATATTAAACCTAGACTAGTAATAATAATAGATTATAAACCTTAGGTCTAAGAGGGGATACTAGCTCCTTATTATTTATAACTTTATTATTTATAACTTCATTATTTTTATATTATTATTTCTATTAATTCCCTTTATAGTTAGTCTTTAAATTTATAAGCTTATCCCTAGAATTACTATTACTTATAAGAGGCTTCTCTAGAGTAATATTTTAAGCGCTAATAGACTTAAGGGTCTTTAATAGTCTATTAGCATTTCTTTATATAGGCTTTTATAATACCTACTTAAGATTTATTATATCTACCTCTATTATATATATATAATAGGAATAATTAATTATAATATATCTTAGTAACTAATAAGGCTTATTACTAGTCTATTATAAAGACTTTAATATTATATAATAGTAGGGAGACTTTTAGTACTTTTATAGGTATTTAAACTTTTCTCTATTCTAGTTTATAAATAGGAAGTCTAATAACCTTACTCCTATTAATCTAGCGCCTTATTACTATTTTAATCTTATATAATACTACTAATTTTAAGTCCTTTATCTTAATATAATATACCCGCTAGTTCCTAAAATATAATAAGGTAATAGGGGGTAGGATTTAGGCGTAGAAAGCGTAGGAGTATTTCTATCCTACTAGGCTAGAATAGGTTTAAATTCTATTTTATAAAAATCGCCCTTTATAAATATAATAGTTACTACTATTATATACCTTAAGGATATTATAAATTAGGGGTATATAAAAGCCTTCCTACTATATAAGAACTATTAAAACTCCTTATAAAGATTACTTAAAGAAAGTAATCTCTAAATATTACTTAGGAATATAGGTATTATTATATACTTTAATTAGGGGAATATTATTATAACCTTTTATAAAATAACTATTAAGATATTAGTTTATTAAGGTCTTTTATAATAGTAGAATATTATTTATATATTTAAACCCTAATTTCTTTATTCTTTCTTAATAGTATAATATACTTTAAGATAGAATCTACCTTAATAGGTCTATTAACTTAATCTAAATTTACTTTAATATATAGTAAGATAAGTTCTAATATTAGGGTATAATATAAGGGGAGGAATTATAAGTAGTAGTAATAGTAGAGGTAGTAGGTTAGGGAGTAGAGGAGGGATACCCGTATAGGGGCTAGGGAGCTTAATAGAGGGGAAGGAACTTAAAGATAAGGGAATACACGTTAAGAGAATATTAATAAAGGCCTTAAAAATTATAATTATTATATAAGACGCGTTAAAGGGAGGAATAATATATAAAGTAGGATAAATAATAGGGGTACAGCTTAAATAAACAAAAGAGTTTATTATAAAAATAAATTAATAACTTAAAGAGGTATATAAGTTTAAAATAATAATAAAAGAGTAATCTTGAAGAGGGAAGATATAAGGGGGTAGAAGGAGCTAGGTATAAATAGCTAGTTAGAGCTTAATAGGTATAAAAATAAATAATATAAGCCTTAAAGGGATATTTATTATAATAATAATAAATAATATTATAAAAAAGGGATTTAAAATAATAAATAATAAGAGGGCTAGGATTATAATAATTTAAATTAAAGATAGGATTAAAAGAGAAATAATAAGGGCGCTTATTAAAAAGTAGCTAGTTAAGAGGTTTAAGATAATTATATTTTTAAAGATATAAGAGATTATAATAGTAAGGTATTTAATTAAAGGTAACTTAATACTATTTATAATAAAGATAGAAGTAAAGGAGGAGTTAAAAAAGAATAATAATTAAGTAAAGAAGGTATATAAGTTAATAAAAGTATTAAGATAAATCTTCTTAATTATAATATATAAGGTATTAAAATAAGTAGTAGATATATTAAAATAAAAGGAGATAAAAGGAGTAATTATTTAATAAAATAAAAAGAACTTTATAAGGTTAAAAATTATAAGGATAACTTAATTATAAATAGTTATATAAGAGAGGAGAGAGGGAGAGGTAAAAAAAGAGAAGGCCTTACTACTATTAAAGCTCTTTATATTAGAGATAATAAATAAAGTAATTAAGAAAGGCTTAATAAAAGGATATAACCTCTTAAAATATAAAAGGTAGGAGAGGAATAAGGTTATAATATAATACTTTAAGTATTAATAGTATAAATATATAATAGGATATTATAAGAGCTTAATATAATATAAAATTTATATTAATAAGTATAACTTAAAGGAATATAAGATAAAAGAAGGGGAGATTAAGAGATATAATAATTATAAAAAGAATAATTATAAAAAGAATAATTATATAACTTAAAAATAAAGGTATATAATTAAAGTAAAGGAGTTAAATAAGCTCTATTAAAAAATAAAATAAGAAGAAGTTATATAAAGGCTTTATAAAAGGAAATAAATAATAAGATACTTAAAAATAGCCCTAAAAGGAGTAGATAATAATAATAGTAAAAAAGAAGAGGAAGCTTATATTAAGATTCAAAGACCTTAATAAAGTTGTAATATAAATAAATTCTTAAAAGGACTTTAAAAAAGGGGAATTATACTATTATTAATAATAATATTATAAAATAGGCTAAGAAGGCTAGTTACTCTTTAACTATTAAAAGAAATATTAATATAAAAAGCCTTAATTATTAAGGGAGTAGAGGTTATAAGGGATATCTAATAGGAATCCTTATAAGGGTATAAAAGATAATAAAACTATTATAATATAATATATAAAGGAAGTAGATAATAATAATAATAATACTACTAAAAAATAAAGAAATATAATAGATAAATATCCTAGCTATTTAAGAGCTATTATATATAAAGAGGACGGGTTTAATATATAACTTAAATAAAGGAGTATTCTACTTAATATATAAAGTAGGGAGGGATATAAAGATATATTTCTTTATAATTAAGTACTAAAATATTAATAAATAGGGGGTTAAATTTATATTAAAGGACTTATATTCCCTAAAGATATAAGTTATAAAGAAGGAAGGGGGAGTATTAATATACCTCTAGATATATAATATATATAACCCTAGCTTAAAGTTTAAGATCTTAATAAATAGCCCCTTTATATTATTAAGAATAAAGGAGTAGCTAAGTTAGCTTAAAGAATATATATTAATAAGAGACTTTAACCTCTACTATTTAAATTAGAATAATAGGGGTAGATATCTTAGATTAATCTAGCATGATATTAGATTTAATATATAGAGGTTTATTAGCTATAGTAGCCGAAACGGCGAGGCTTATAGAAGGCTTTATAAAAGGTATTAGTAGTATTATAGGTACTAATAGTATTAAAGGCTTTAGTAGCTACTCTAATTCCTAATACTACTCTTATAAATACTAGAATAGCTTATTTCTAGAAGAAAAGGAAGTATTATATAAGGTATAAGGGTAATTAGATTCCTTAGCCTAAGAGGTTATAAAATTAATATCTACTATCTTATAACTAGGGTTACTATCAAAGTCCTTATTACTTTTATATTATTTATTACTATAAAAGGAATCCTCTTTAAAAGGATTTATATAAAACTCCTAGTACCCCCTTACTTTATTATAAAAGTCTTTAATAGTATTATCTATTATAGCTTAATATACCCTCTATTAATATAATAGCTATTATAATAGTCTACTTAACTATTATTTATTACCTTATCCTCCTCTAGTAGGTTAAGGAGGGTAAGGGGGTAGTTATAAATCTAATATATTTACTAGGCTTATTATAATTTAAAGTCTTAATACTAGTAGTAAGATATTAGTTTAATAAAAAGGAGGCGTAAGGATTATTATATTACTAGTTACTAGTTAGTTAAAAAGGTAACTAGTAGCCTACTTTATTAGGAAAATTATACTAATTATATTTACTAGCCGGAAAGATATAGGATAGTATAGGATATTAGTCTCGCCTACTATACCGTACTATAGTATAAGATTAGCGATTTTAGTCCCATCCCATTCTAGGATAGTATAGGTTTTCGTAGGATAATCCCACAAGATAGGTTATTCGTAGGACCAGTTTCTAGGATAGGATATTTTTAGGATATCCTATTATTAGTAAGCATATAACGTAGCTTTTTTTTTTTTTTTTTTTTTTTAAATCTTCTCTATCTAGAAAGTTATAACTAAAAAGATAACTAGAAAGCTAATATTTACCTTTCTAGTCAGCTTTCTAGTCATAGCATTCTATATAGTAATAATTCTAGTATTTTTAAAAAATATTATATTATATACTTACTAATAGTAGGATATTTTAAAAATATCTAGAAATCTTTACTATATAGAATACTATAACTAGAAAGCTGACTAGAAAGGTAAATATTAGCTTTCTAGTCATCTTTCTAATCATAACTTTCTAGATAGAGAAGATTTTAAAAATATTTTTTTAGAAAATACTACGTTATATACTTACTAATTATAGGATATCCTATAAATATCCTATCCTATAAAGTAGTCCCACGAATAACCTATCCCACTAAAAAAACCCGTCCCATTCCCGTCCTATACCATTATAAAGATATAGTATTAAGACCTAATTTACCCATCCTATCCCACGGTCCCATACCATCCCACGTGGGATATCCCGTGGGATATCCCATATCTTTCCAGCCCGTAATTATATTACCTAACTTATTTACCTTTATAAGGCTAATAATAAGATTAACTATTATTAGTATTTTAAAGCCTAGTAATATAAGCCTACTATTTATATTTAGTATTATTAAGAGTAGATAAAAAGTTACTTATAAATATTATCTTAATAGGATAAGTAATATTATATTATAATTCTAGGTTTATATTATTATAAATAATATCTAGTTAAATTAAAGTTATGAATAACCTAGTATCTTTAATAGAGTAGAGTATCTTAAATATAAACTCTCTAGGCTCTCTATAACTAATTATATCTTTTATAATATATATCTTATATAATATAAAGGTAATAGTAATATTAATAGGTTAGCTAAATTATTTTACTAAGGTCTTAGCCTATTATTTAATACCTTTATTAAGGTTAATAATACTTTACTTAATATTATTAAGTTTACCTAAAGTCTATTAATTTAGAGTAGGATTATAAAGGCTTAATTATAAATTAGCTTATATAATTATTAGATCCTTTAATAGATATAATTATCTAGTATATTTAATAAATAAATAAATATCTTTAAAGTAGGTATCTTAGCTAATATATTTAATAGCTAATCTAGTATTAATAGATTTTCTATTATATATTAGATTAAAATATCCTAGGTTACCCTAATTCTATCTAGGTCCTTAATTAGGACCCCTATTATTAATATTTTACTCTAGTTAACTAGGTAGGCCTAGTAGTCCTAGAGGTCCTAGGGGAGGTAGGTTATTATAAAGGTATAGTATTATACTAGTAGTAATAGTTATTATAATAGTAGGATTTATAATTATATTAGGTATATTAGGTAAGGGACTTATTAGCTACTTATAAATAACCTCTTTTATAGAAGTCTATTAGATACTTTTATAACTAGTACTATTTATAATAGGTATTAAGCTTTCTTAAGGAGAACTTAGCTTTCCTAGGGGTATAAATAATATAACTAGTATAATTCTAATTAAAGAAGGCTAATATCTTATAAGGTATAATTAGACTTATAAAAGGCTTTAGAAATATTTAATAACTTAACTAAATTATTTAATAGCCTTTTAGAAAGCTAGGATATTAGTAGCCTAATTAAAAGGAAATAAACCTAGTTTAATTAAGGTAATATATCTATTACTTAATTTAAGAACCTCTAATAGAGTAGGTTACTTATAATTAATAGTAATATAATTAATATAATACCTAGTAGTCTTAAGGACTTTATAAATATATACTTATCTAGTAGCTTTAATAAAGTTATAAATCTAGAATATTAATATAATAAGCTATTACTTAAAGGATAGTAATTAAGCTAGAATAAAGGAGGAATTAAATTATAAAAGACTTTAAAAGTCTTTAAAACTTTTATTAAAGAAAAGGTATTTATATTATACTTATATAAGAAATTATTAAAGTCTTATATAAAGGCTAATATAAAGGTATAATTATATTACCTAAATATAATAGGTAGATTAAGAGGCTATTAAGGTCCTTAATATAGCTATATAAGGTTAATAATTATTATAATAGATATAGGAATTTAGGGAGTTATAGAAGTTTTTAGTTAATAGACTTAATATAATTTAGTACTATTAATATAATATTTAATTCCTTTACAAATAATTAAATAGTACTTATAAAAGAGATTAGTTTATATTAATATTACTACTATTAGTAAGGTAATAAATAGCCTTAGCTAATTTTATATATATATAATTAATTAGCTATTAAGGATTTTATTAAGAAATAACTAGGTTATAATATAAAAGGCTTTTATACTATAATATTATAACTATAAAAGGAGTAATAGTAAAATTTATAATAAGAATTAAAAGTTAAAAAGTATATATTTATAAACCTCCCTTACTACTTTAAGTAGGTAGCTAGTAATATAAGGGGGTAATCTCCCTCTAAAAGTAGAGTATTATTAATTTAAATTAAAGATATACTATTAATCTATATTAAAGTTATAATAATTAAAGATAAATACTTTAAGACTTTATAAGATATCTACCTTAAATTAAATTAAGCCTATTTAATAATAAAAGCTATAAAGGTAAGGATTAAATAATTCTAGGTATTAAGGTAGAAGATATTGTTATATTAAGTATATATAAAGATATAGCCTTTATAAGTAATAATATACTCTTATAAGTTAAAGGAGACTTTAACTTTAAGATAAAGTAATTAAAATATTAATATTAAATTTAATTAAGTATTTAAGATATAAAGGATATTAATAAGGTATACTTTTATCTTAATTCCTTTATTAATCTTATAAGGGATAATTATAATATTATACCTTATTATATAAGAACTAGCCTAGTTAATCTTATAAATAAGAGACTTAGGAATTACCTTATATTCTTTAAGGATATCTTAATTATTAATAATATATTAGTTATATACTATATCTAGGAGGATAATAGTAGTAAGGCTAGTTATACTTAATATAGTTATAAAGCTAATAATTAGGTCTTTAAGCTTTATAAGTATATAAATATACTTACCTTTAATATTACTACCCCCTTAATTATAGGCCCTTTAATTCTAGCTCTTATCTACTTTAACTATTTTAAGGTAGGCTTTTATTAACTTAGGGTAGTTAATCTAATAATTAGACTTTATATAATTATAATAATTATAATAATTATAATAATTTTTATTATATTATATATTTAACCTAGCTTAATAGAGTAGGTAAATCATAGTTATAATTATGATTATAATAAAAGACTTTATAAAGTTTTAATAAGCTTCTTTATTTATTATAATTAATATAACTATCTAGTCTACCTAGAGTAATTTTAGTTTAAGCTAAAATAGTTAATAAATAATAAATCCTACTATTATTAGTTAGATATATAACTAGTATATAGTAGATATATAACTAGTATATAGTAGTTATATAACATTTTTAATTATTATACTCTAATTAGAAACTAGTAGGATAACTATTATATACCTATTATAAACTGGTTATATAATAGGTTTAAGATAGTTATAATTAAGATAAGTAATAGTAGTTTAACTATTATATTCCTAGATTAGAACTATTAAAAAACCTTATATCTTTATTAAAATTAATAATAGTTAAAAAACCTTAATAATAATAGTATTTATATAACTACTAAATAACTAATCTAGTTATCTAACTATTATATAATAAGTATAATATAAGGGTAATTACTATTTTAATTTCTATCCTACGCGCCTCTACTTATATAACCTAACTAACTATACTCTCTATTAGTATTATAGTATTATAAAAGGTATTTACTAGTAGTTAATATACCTCTACTACCTATTAGATAACTATCCTTTAAAGGCTTTTATAAGTATACTACTCCTTATATATACTTTAATAAATATAACTTATCTAGCTAGTCTAGTTTATTTAATATATCTATTAAATAGATTATCTTATAATAGAGAGTTAGTAATTTAAAAATATGCTACTTTTCCTTTTAATAATATATTAGTAGTTAAGTATTATATTAAGTATAAGAACCCTAGCTTATTATATAATATAATTAAAGGTTTTATAATTAAGAATATATACTTCTTATAATAATATATATATATAAAAACCTAGAGTAGTTAACTCCTTTCCCTCTTAATTTATAAGTAATTATTAATATTATATATATATTACTACTTAACTTTATAAAAGGCTTTATTAGACTTAATATATAAGCTACTACCTTATATTTATAATTTTATATAAGTAATTTTATAATACTATTATAATATACTTATATTAAAGTTTATAACTTATAACCTATATTTATCCTTATAAATAGTTATAAAATATTAAATAAATTTATATTATAAGTTAAGCTTTATTAAATTTATTATAACCTAAATTTAATAATATCTATTTAATATAAAATCTTTTAAAGAAAGCTAGTTAAAATATTTTTTATTATTATTAAGTATATTATAAAAGCCTTTAACTATATTATTATTTATATCCTACTTATTAATAGGGAGGAAACTTTATACTAGTATAATATATTATATATTAAGTATCTTTAAGATATCTATTATATTAGGGTAGTTATAATCTTATACTCCTACTAGGCCTAATTATAATAACTACTATATTATATCTCTTATAAAGAGATATTAAATTAAATTAAGTAATATAACTATATCTATTATACCTTTAAAAACCTTATAAAGACTATTAATAATTATAAGAGGATTAAATTAAAGGTAGATAACTTATATTTTAATTTCTCTATTAAGATATTTTAATTTATAACTATTATATATTCCTTTATATTATTAATAAGATAAAGACTTATATATATATTTAAGAGTCTTAAAAGCTTTTTAAATTTATTATTAATTAATTACTATTATACCTTTCCTTTATCCTCCTTATTATTTAAATACTTTTTAGTTATAACCTTTATAATAGCTTTTAAATTTTATTATAATAAATTTATATTAAATTTAAAGCTTTTTACTTCTAATAAAACCTCTTATAATATAGCCTTATTATTAGAAATATTACTCTTATTATTATTACTATTAAAGCCTTTTATAAAAGGGATAATATATAATATTAATTCTTAATAGGCCTTATATACCTTTATAATATATTAATATAAGATATTTAGATTAATATATTATTAACTCTTAATAAGGATATTTAATTAAGTAATAAGTTTAAACGCCTATATAATAGCTTATATAAGGGTTAATTAAATAATTATAACCTATTTTATAACCTAGAGAAATAGTAGTTAGAACTAGCTAATTATTACTTTATTATAAAGGATTAATAGGGTAAATATAATTACTCTACTTACCTCTAATAATAACTAGGATTATATATAGAATATAAGACTCTAGATATACTTCTATCCTAATAAGAAGTAAAACTCTTAAAAGGCTTAAAAGAATATTATAAAGCCTTATTTATTAAGGATAGATATTATTAAAAAGCCTTATAAAATCTTATTTAAACCTCTCTAATTTAAATATAATATATTATAAGCTCTAGTTTAAATAAGACTTAATACTAATATAAGACTTATAATTAATAGAGCTTTAACTTAGATACTTATATCTTAAATAATTATCCTAAGCTATTAATTATTTAGATTCTTAATAACTTAATATTATTTAAGTATTTCCTAATAATATATACTATTTATTATAATATTATAACTAAGATCTACTTAATTATCTTTTAAGTAAAAGTATATATAATAGCCTCTTATTATTATATATCTTATAAACCTATTATTATTAGCTTATTAAAGTATATTACTAAGAAATATTATTACAAAAGCCTAAATAATATAAGTCTTATTATTAACTTTAAATTTTATAACTTAATCTAACTTTTATATAAGTTTATAAAAGCCTTTTATAATATCTTTTAAATTTATATTATAAAGTCTTAATAATAGAGTAAAAATATTAATAAGGTTTTTATACTTATTATAATTAAGATAAGTAGGAATAAGATAGAAGGCTTTAAGTATATAATATATATTATAATAGATACTAAAGTTATTAATAAATAAGAGATAAAGAAATAAAATAGGAGACTTTATAATTATAATTTTAAAAGTAATATAATTAAAGTATTTTACTTTAAGCTTATTATATACTTAATATAATTATTAAAGAGGCTAAATTATAATAGATTAAAGATTTAATATTTTATAAATAATTATTTAATTATTTAAAAAGAGAACTTTATTTTTATTAATATTAAAATTATAGTTAAGATAGATATTAATATATTATATAATAGATTATAAGTCTTACTTAAATAAAATATTATTTAAAAGGAAGAGTTTACCTTTTATATCTAGGTCTAGGTTAAAAGTATCTAGGATAGATATTATAAAGTTAATAACTACTTATAACCTTAAAAGAATATTTCTTATAATACCTTATTAATAATTATAATTAATAAATATAATATATTTAATTTAATAAAGATAGGATATTAACTAGATTTATATTAAATTATTTAAGATAATAAATATTCCTCTTTATATATAATAGACTTTACTTAATATAAATTAGATTAAGAAATATTATATATATAACTACTATAATTCTATTAACTTATTTATATAATAAGTTATATTAAAGAATATCTTCTTATATAAATAAATTATTAATAATATTATATATACTAAATTTAAGGGGTTATACTAATATTATTTAGCCTATTACTTAATCCTTTATTATTATATACCCTTCTATTATTATAATAGTAATAGTTATTTTTAATAATAATTATTAAAGGCTTTTATAAAAGTTATAATAAAGGAATATACTAGTAAATCTATTACTTAAATATATTTAATTTTAATAGAAGGCTTTATATATCTAATTACTTAAGTAAATTTATAATCTTACTATCTCCTTTAATAAAAGGCTTTAATAATTATATAACCTCTTATAATTAAATATAATCTATTTATAAGTCCTCTAACTTTTTAAATTATAAACCTAGTATTAAATATAAGGTAGAAGGTATAATATCTTTACTACCTTATTAAATTATTATCTTATAAGATAGAGTTAATAAAGGAGGAGATTAGTATATCTAAATTAAGTTACTTAATAAAAGTATTTATATAAGAATATTATACGCGGAAGCTTAAAGTTTATCTTTATTATTAAAAGGATTAAAGTCTTTAAAAAGCTTAAGAATTATAAGTAATTATAATTCCTAGGGAATATTTATAACTTTATTATAAGGCTACTAAATAATTAATAAAGGAAGGATATAAAAAAGAAGTATAAATATAATAAATAAATCCTTATTATCTTTACTAATTATATTATTATTACTTAAAGAGGCTAAGTATATTAAATCTAATATTTATTTATTAAAAAATAAATTTAGAGACTTTATTTATATATTATTATTTATACTATCTATCTATTTATTATATATCTTATTAGGCTCCTTAGTATAAAAGCCTATAAAGCTACTCTTATTATAAGAGGTATAATTAATAGAATATATAAGAGCTAGTCTATTATTATAACTTAAAGAAATATTCTTATTATAAAGGCCTTTATTATTAGATTATATATATAAAAGGGGGTTTATAATAAAAGCTTATAAAAGTAGTCTTATTTTAAAAGGCTTTATTATTAGATTATATAAGAGGAAACTTATAATAAAAGCCTAGAGAAGTAGTCCTATTATATAAGCCTTTATTATTAAACTATATAAGAGTTTTATAATAGAGACTTAAAGAAGTAATCTTATTTTAAAAGGCTTTATTATTAGATTATATAAGAGGTTTATAATAAAAGCCTAAAGAAGTAGTCCTATTATATAAGCCTTTATTATTAGATTATATAAGAGGTTTATAATAGAGAATTAAAGAAATAATCTTATTCTAAAAGGCTTTATTATTAGATTATATAAGAGGTTTATAATAAAAGCCTAGAGAAGTAGTCCTATTATATAAGCCTTTATTATTAAACTATATAAGAGGTTTATAATAGAGACTTAAAGAAATAATCTTATTTTAGAAGCCTTTATTATTAAAATTATAAGAGCCTTTAATAAGAGGTATAAATAGAGCCTTAATAAGGCTATTATCCTTAAAGCTATTAATATAAATAATTATTAAATAAGATAGAGATAAGAATCTATTATTATTTATATTCTAATTAACTATTTATAAGTAGTTAATTTTATAAGGCTAAGATATTATCTTAATAAATTATTAATCTAATTTACTAAGAGCTAGAATAAGGAAATTTATATATAACTTCTTAAAAAGGAATAATTAATCTTATTATAAAGCTTTATTCTTATTTAAGTTATATAAACTTTATTTATAAGAGCTAAGAGGTTCTTTATTAATATTAAATTAATAGTTATTATAATAAGATACCTTATAAGGTACTTATATCCCTTAAATAAAGTATTATAATAAAGGTTATTATAAGTAATTATTAAGTTAAATATATCTTTATTTTATTATAATATTACCTTTATTCTTAATAGGAGATTATAAACTTTATAAGTTAAGATATATTAAGACCTATTATTTAATATTAGATATTTATAAGTTAGCTATTAAATATATATAATTAATAAATAGTATATATAGCCCTTATTATATTATTAAATATAATTCTAGTAGTTTTATAAGTATTATAAGTCTTATAATTAGATTATTTATACTTTTTATAATTTTACTTTACTTATAAAGAAATATATCCTTTAGATTCTAAACTCTTCCTTTTTATATTACCTTATCTACCTTTTTATATTAGACTTTTAAAATACTTATAATTATACTTATATTATTCTAATTATTAAAGAAATACTTTCCTTAGCTTTCTTCTTAAATAAATATATAAATACCCTAATTTATAAGATTTCTAGACTTATATTAAAGGCTTTTATAATTAGGATAAAAGAATTATTAATATAGTATTCTTACTTATTAGAATTTAAGAGGATAAGATAAATTTATAAGACTTAAGAAAGCTTTATAAGGTATATAACTTTACTAGTATAATAAAAATAAGAGGATTCCTTAATAAAAGTTAATTTAAGTTATATTTTAATATTTATATAAAGGAGTAACTTCTACTTAAATAGAAGTAAATTTAAATTAAAGGGGGTATTTATAAGTAAGGCCTAATACTAAAAATTATTAAGGAGTAAGTAATTTATAATAAGTTATTTAATAGAGATATATATTCTACTTTTATCCCTAGTAAGGTAAGCTAGGATTAAATAGATTATCTTATATAGATATTATATAATATATCTTAAGTTAATATAAAGAGTATTACTAATCTATTCTTTAATAAGGAATTATTATAAGCTTAGGTATATTTATAAATATAACTATTAATAAAGTAAGTTAAGTATAATTATACTTTATCCTATTATTATATCTAGGAAAGTAATTTAAGCGCTATTAATAATATTAGCTTACTACTAGTTATAAGTACCCTATTATAGGCTTCTACTAGCCTATTACCTACCTCTTAAGCTCTATTATAGCCTTTAATTAACTAGCTAGCTAGCTCTAACTCTTAGTAAATTCTACCTCTTAATCTATTACTAATTATTATATTATTAATAGTAAGGACTTTATAGAAGCCTTTAATAAGCTTCCTTCTTAAAATCTTTTATAATAGCTAATTTAATCCTAGGGGAATATTAATCTACTACTACTAAGTAGCCTACTTATAAATCCTATCTCCCTACTACTTAATAATATTATAAAGTAAGATAAATAGGTAGAAGTTATAATATTAAATAGAGTAGACTATTAATTTAAATAAGATATTAAGTAGGAGAGAGATTGCGGTAGGGCCCGTACCTAAAGAGGGTACAGGCGAAACTCGCTACCTAGAGCCTCGCCCTATCTATAACGACGGCATTAACCTAGGGAGCTACCCTTAGCAGGGTAAGGAAAGTATATAACGTGATAGTACGGCTAGTTATAACCTACGCGTCCGCCTTATAATATATACCACAAGGACTAAGGGATATAAAGAAGACGCACGTAAGGAAGCTTAAAGTTATCTAAAATAACTGCTTAAGACGCGTACTAGGGGTATATAAGGCCACCTTAACGCGAGTACTAGAGGTAGAGTCGGGGATAGCCCCTATATAACTAATACTAGATTACTTAGTTCTCCGCCGGTATACGTTAAAGGGGATCTACCCGGTAACGGTAATAGGGAATATACGTATCCGAAGGAAGCTAAACGCTAAGAGGGGGAGGAGGAGAGAGGTAGCGAAATCCCCCGCGGAAGAGAAGAACGAGTGGGCTCTACGCTCCCTACGCCTAGACGACGGGGGCGCGATCGTAACTAGAGAGGTAGCCCGCCCCCCCTAGAGGATCGAGAAGATAATATACTATTGGTGGAGGTCCTCCTAGGATACTATATAAGACGAATACTAGTCGGGACTAGGAGCTAGGGATCGCCCCCCCGCCCAGCTCGGGGGCCTATAGACCGGTAGGAGGACCCTCTATAAGGGCCTTTAGAAGGCTGAGAGCTCCGTCCTTACGTAGATAAGGACGGGAAAGATCGGGCTAGCCGCCTTCTTATACTAGTATAGAGTCCCCGGCTATATATCCGCAAGCTGCGGGTATAGCTAGCGTAGGCAGGATACGAAGTATATCCTTATCTATTACCCTAGGCTCTAGGACCGCCGCTAGGAGTTAAAGGATACCTTAGGCGCGGTAGACGCCTATAAGATACTCGCGAACGCGGGGGGGGTAAAACGAGTAGCGAGATAGATAATCTAGACTAGGCTACTAGGCTAGTTCTCGCTCACAGCGAAGTAGTTATACTAGAGCCGACCTTAGACGTAAATCTTTACTACCGGAGCGAATTTCGCTTTTATAGTATATAAGCCGGCCCTAGGGAGCTGGACTAATATAGTAGTAAACACGACCGCCTATTATTATAAAGGACCGAATATAGTATAAAGAGAAAACGGAATAGAAGTTATAAAGAAGGTAGGAAAGGTAAGGGTTTTTACCCGCGCCTATACTTGGTATAGGTATACGGTTTCCCCTACGAGTCGGCTACCGTCGTAGCGACTATAAAATACCCGTAGGCCCCCGTAATTATCTTTTATTAGTTTAGATAGACGCGTGTATAATTTATAAATAAATAAATAAATAAATAAATAAATAAATAAGTAGGAGAGAGGGGATAAAGATATTATAAGTAGTAAAGTCTTAAGTAATATATAGATTATAGCTATTAAAAATAATTCTAGGTTATAGATTAGTTATATAGATATATATAAATATATAATATTATTTTTAATAGTCTATTAATAGATATAATAGATATTATCCTATTAATAAATAACTAGTTAAATCTAATATTATACTAGATTAATCTAAGGCACTAGGTTACGGCTTTTATAAATAGAAGTATACTACTATTAGCGTCTCGTAGTCTAACGGCGAAGTAGATTAGATTAAAGTCTACTTAAATAGTAGTTATTCTATTACCCTAATTAACTGAAACTATATGAAGAAAGTTTTACTATAAGCTTCTATAAGGAAAATAGCCTCTCTAATACCAGTTTATAGAGTAGGAAATAAGGTTATAACGACTAGTAAATATATATTAGTTAAAATATTTATTAGTAGTACTATTAATAGAATACTAGTAGAGGTATTAATATTAATAGAAGTCTACGTCGTAGAGGATTTAAAAGCTAATCTACTTATTAGGAATAATATACTAAAGTTATAAGGAATTATCTTAGATTTTAGTAGTAATAGTATTACTATTAGAGCCTATTAAAATCTTATTACCCTAATTAATATCTATATTTATTCTTTACCTTATATTAAGTGTACCGTTAAAGTGAAAGCGGCTATTATTATACTACCTTAAACTATTATAGAAGTTCCCGTAGTAGATAGGGGTAATATTCCAGCTAATAGAGATTTCTTATTTAAACTAGAGTGTACTTAAGATTTTAGACTAGATAGTAGTATATTTATATATATTATTAATTCCACGATATTATTTATTTAGGTATATAATACTTTAGCCCTACTAGTACGGCTATCTTATAAGGCACGTCTTAGGTCCCTTATTAAATATAATTAAGATAGTATATATATTATTATACTTATATTAGCGCCGCTAGTAGCTAGTAATACTAGCTCCTAGAAGTTAAAGGTTACTAAAAGCTTCCTTACCCTTACTATAATATATATAGGCGGAATAGTAAAGCTATTTATAGACCCTAACCCCGTATTAATAAGGACTTTAATTACGACTAATCCCGTATATAAGTATATTCTACTAAACGGAATTACTATTTATAGTACGCCTAAGGTAGCTAATATAGTTACCGTAGTTACGGCCGACTTTCTTAAGATATAGATAGACTAGGGTACTATAATAGATATCCCTAAAGATAAGTAGATACTAATTCTACTAAAGCCTAATACTATTCTAAAACGTGTATAAGTCTACCTAGTAAGCTAGAAGGATAAGGATCTAATTAATAAAATATTTAGTAAGCTTTATTAATAAAGGAAGATAATATAATCTAATTAACTAACTCCTTTTAACTACCTAGTTTTTATTATTTAGAGAGATATACTAAGTAGAGAATAAAAAGGCTATATAATTATTAATATACGTGGGCTTAACTAAATAATAGTCTCTAATAGTTACCCGCTTCCTCTCTAGTCTAATATAATATTAGCGGTAGCGGGATTTCCTTATATATCTATAATAGACGGGATAGGCTATTTTTACTAATTTAATATCTAGAAACGTAATTATTGTAAACTAATAGTAGTATTATATTATAGCTGAGAGTAGTATAATATTACCCTAATAGGTTATAAGGGCTTACCGCCTTATATATAATAGTAAATAGATAAAATACTACGTCTATTTTAAGGCTTTACTAAAGCCTACGTAGATAATATTATAACCTACTTAAAAACCTTACTAGAGTACCTTAATTACCTATAAAAGCTCTTTATACTTTTTAGAGCGCGGCGTATTAGTCTTAATCCTAGAAAAACCTTCCTTAGGTACCCTTTTATTACCTTACTAGGGTAATAAGTAGATTCCTTAGGCTTATCTACCTTAGAGGAGAAGTTATTAGCTATTAGTACTCTATACTTCCCTTTCTTATTAAAGGACCTTAAGATATTTCTTAGCTTAACGGGCTGGCTACGCTTATTAATACCTCGCTATACCTAGTAAGTTAATCCCTTATAGTAGTAAAAAATAGAACTAACTAGCACTTTACTAAAGGGTTTAAAAGGGTTCTCTAGAAAAAGGTAGACTACTTAGATTATATACAAACTATCTAAGGCTAAATTAAAGGCCTTTAAGGATCTAAAGGCTACTTTTAATATAAGTACTTTCCTTATCTATTTTAATAAATTAAGGACCTTATTTATAGACCCTAATACCTTAAAATAGTAGGGATTTATTATAATAATAATTTACCACGTTAAAGGAGATCTTATAAAAGGCTTCCCTAGGATAGACGTATAACCTATTATATTTCTTAGTAAAATATTAAATTAAGTAGAGTAAAATTACTAGCTAATAGAGCTTAAAGTTATAGGTATTATCTAGGTTATTAAGAGGATAAGATATATAATTAAATTATTAAAACAGCCTCCTACTATAATTTATATAAACTACTTAGCGGTAGTCCTAATTTCTTATTAAATAAGTCTAGTATTATTATCTACTAATAAACTTAACCTACGCCTTATCTATATATTATTATATCTATCTTAGTTTAACCTTATAGTAAAATATAAGTCTAGAAAATTAAATATAATTCCTAATACTCTATTAAGACTTTAAGCTACTATTAAGGCGGATATTAGGGATAGTATTAGTACTCTTAATATATTATATACTAAAGCCTTTAACAAGGTATATCTTTAGAGATACTAGGGTAATTTACCCGTCTTCTATATTACGCTAGTTAAGATATTACTAGATTTTAAATTACGCCTTATTAAAGCCTATTAGGTAGATAGCTAATAGTATAGAATCTTCTAATTACTTAATAGGAGTAATAAAGACCTTAGTAGAGAAGATAAGAGGATACTAGGGATCTACTTTTATCTTTATAATAGCCTACTATCCGGTCCACCTAGAGTAATTTCGGTCTAGGCTGAAATAGTCAATAAACGACAACGTCTACCGTTATTAACCGGATATATAACCGACGTATAACGGTTATATAACTCTTCTAACGGATAGAACCTAGTTGAATACTAGTATAATAACCGTTATATAACTATATAAAGCTTGCTATATAACGGGCTTCTAATAGCTAGGGTCTAGATAGATAATAGTACTCTAACTATTAGATAACGGGATTAAAACTATTAGAAAACCTCTTACCTTTACTAAAACTAATAACGGTTAAAAAACCTTAATAACGGTAGTAGTTATATAACTATTAGATAACTAACCCGGTTGTCTAACTATTACGTAATAAGCTAATATAAGGGTAATATTAACTTAATTTCATCTAGCCTACGCGCCTCTACCTATATAACCTAATTAACTATACCTACTCTCTATTAGTATAATAAGTACTATAAAAGGTATTTACTAGTAGTTAATATACCTCTACTACCTATTAAATAACCTTAAAGGCTTTTATAAGTATACTACTCCCTATATATACTCTAATAAATATAACTTATCAGGCTAGTCTAGTTTATTTAGCACGTCTACTAAATAGATCGTCTTATAATAGAGAGCTAGCAATTTAAAAATATACTACTTTTCCTTCTAATAATATACTAGTAGGTTAAGTACTGTGTTAAGTATAAAAACCCTAGCTTTATTATATAATATAATTAAAGGCTCTATAATTAAGAATATATACTTCTTATAATAATATATATATAAAAAAACCTAGAGTAGTCAACCCTTTTCCCTCCTAATCTATAGGTAATTACCAATATTATATATATATTACTACTTAACCCTACGGAAGGCTTTATTAGAATTAACGCGTAAGCTACTACCTTATACTTATAGATCTATATAAGTAATTCTACAGTACTATTATAACGCACTTATACTAAAGTCTATAACTTATAGCTTATACTTATCCTTATAGGCGGCTATAAAATACTAAATAAATTTATATTATAAGTTAAGCTTTATTAAGTTTATTATAACCTAGATTTAATAGTATCTATCTAGTATAAAACCTCTTAGAGAAAGCTAGCTAGAATAGTATTTACTATTACTAAGTATATTATAAAAGCCTTTAGCTATATTATTATCTATATCCTACTTATTAATAGGGAGGAAACTCTATACTAATATAGTATACTATATATTAAGTATATCTAGGGCATCTACTATATTAGGGTAGTCGTAATCCTATACTCCTACTAGGCCTAGCCGTAGTAACTACTATATTATATCTCTTATAAAGAGATACCCTATTAAATTAGGTAGTATAACTATATCTACTATACCTTTAAAGATCCTATAAAGACTATTAGTAGCTATAAGAGGGATAGAGTAAGATAGATAACTTATACTTTAATTCCCCTACTAAGATATTTAAATTTATAACTATTATATATTCCTTTATATTATTAGTAAGATAAAGACCTATATATATATTTAAGAGTCTTAAAAGCTTCTTAAACTTATTACTAGCTAGTTATTATACTTTTCCCTTACCCTTCCTACTATTTAAATACTTTTTAACTGCGGCCTTTATAATAGCCTTTAGATTTTACTATAATAGGTTTATATTAGATTCTAAGCTTCCTACTTCTAATAGAACCTCTTATAATACGGCCTTATTATTAGAAATATTACTTTTATTATTATTATTATTAAAGCCTTTTATAGGAGGGATAGTATATAATATTAATTCTTAATAGGCCTTATACGCCTTTATAACGCGTTAATATAAGATATTTAAATTAATATATTATTAACTCCTAATAAAGGTATTTAATTAGGTAATAAGTCTAAACGCCCGTATAATAGCCTATATAAGGGTTAACTAGATAGTTATAACCCGTTTTATAACTTAGAGATATAATAGTTAAAACTACCTAATTATTACTTTATTATAAAGAATTAGTAGTATAAGTATAATTACTCTACCTACCTCTAATAGCGACTAGGACTATATATAAAATATAAGACTCTAGATATACTTCTATCCTAGTAGGAAGTAGAACTCCTAAAAGGCCTAAAGGAATGCTATAAAGCCTTATTTACTAAGGATAGATATTATTAAAAAGCCTTATAAAATCCTACTTAAACCTCTCTACTCTAAATATAGTATATTATAGGCTCTAATCTAAATTAAATCTAATACTAATATAAGACTCACGATTAATAGAGATTTAACCTAGATACTTATATCTTAGATAAATATCCTAAGCTACTAGCTATTAAGGTTCTTAGTAATTTAGTACTATTTAAGCGTCTCCTAGTAATATCTGCTATTTATTATAGTATTATAGCTAAGATCTACTTAATTATCTTTTAAGTAGAAGTATATATAATAGCCCCTTATTATTATATATCTTATAAACCTACTATTATTAACTTATTAAGGTATATTACTAAGAAATATTATTATAAAAGCCTTAATAATATAGGTCTTACTATTGACTTTAAGCTTTATAACTTAGTCTAACTCTTAAATAGGGTTATAAAAGCCTTTTATAATATCTTTTAAATTTATATTATAAGGCCTTAATAATAGAGTAAAAATATTAGTAAGTTTTCTATACTCCTTATAACTTAAATAGGTAGGAATAAGATAGAAGGCTTTTAGTATATAATATATATTATAATAGATACTAAAATTATTAATAAATAAGAGATAAGGAAATAAAATAGGAGACTTTATAACTATAACTTTAAGGGTAGTATAATTAAAATATTCTATTTTAAGTTTACCGCGTACTTAATATAACTACTAAAGAGGCTAGATTATAATAGATTAAAGATATAGTACTTTATAAATAAATAGTTAATTATCTAGGAAGAGAACTTTATCCTTATTAATATTAAAGTTATAATTAATATAGATATTAATATATTATATAATAAACTATAGGTCTTACTTAAGTAAAATATTATTTAGGAGGAAGAGTTTACCTTTTATATCTAGGTCTAGGTTAAAATTATCTAGGATAGATACTATAGAGTTTATAACTACTTATAGCCTTAGAAGAATATTCTCTATAATACCTTATTAATAATCGCGACTAATAAATATAATACGTTTAATCTAATAAAGATAGGATATTAACTAGATTTATATTAAATTACCTAGGATAATAAGTATTCCTCCTTATATATAATAGACTTTACTTAATATAAACTAGATCGAGGAACCTTATATATATAACTACTATAGTTCTATTAGCTTATTTATATAATAGGTTATACTAAAAAATATCTTTTTATATAAATAGGTTACTAATAATATTATATATATTAGATCTAAGGGGTTATACTAATATTATTAAGCCTATTATTTAATCCTTTATTATTATATACCCTTCTATTATTATAATAGTAATAGTTATTTCTTAATAGCGACTATTAAAGGCTTCCGCGAAAGTTATAATAGAGGAATATATTAGTAAATCTATTACTTAAGTATATCTAATTTTAATAGAAGGCTTTATATATCTAATTACTTAAGTAAATTTATAATCTTTAAATATAATCTATCTATAAATCCCCTAACTTTTTAAACTATAAACCTAGTACTAAATATAGAGTAGGGGGTATAATATCTTTACCGCCTTATTAAATAATTATCTTATAGGATAGAGTTAGTAAGGGAGGAGACGAGTATACCTAAATTAAATAGGTAGGTAAAGGTATTTATATAGGAATATTATATACTTTAGAGGCTTATAATTTATCTTTATTACTAGAAGGATTAAGGTCTTTAAGAAGCTTAAGAATTATAAGTAGTTATAATTCCTAGGGAATTCTTATAACTTTATTATAAGGCTGCTGAATAATTAGTAGTGGAAGGATATAGAAAAGAAGTATAAATATAATAAATAAATCCTTATTATCTTTACTAGCTATATTATTATTACTAAAAGAGGCTAAGTATATTAGATCTAATACTTATTTATTAGAGAATAAATCTAGAGACTCTATCTATATATTATTATTTATACTATCTATCTAATTACTATATATCTTATTAGGCTCCTCGCTATAAAAGCCTATAAAGCTACTCTTACTATAGGAATTATAATTAATAGAATATAAAGAAGCCGGTTAGTTATAAGGGCTTAAAGAAGTATTCTCGTTATAGGGGCCTTTATTATTAGACTATATAAAAGGGGGTTTATAATAGAAGCCTATAGGAGTAGTCTTATTCTTAAAGGCTTTATTATCTAACTATATAAGAGGTTTATAATAGAAGCCTAAAGAAGTAGTCCTATTATATAAGCCTTTATTATTAGATTATATAAGAGGAGGTTTATAATAGAGACCTATAAAAGTAGTCTTATTCTTAAAGGCTTTATTATTAGACTATATAGAAGGTTTATAATAAAAGCCTAGAGAAGTAGTCCTATTATATAAGCCTTTATTATTAGACTATATAAGAGGTTTATAATAGAAGCCTAGAGTAGTAGTCCCGTTATATAAGCCTTTATTATTAGACTAAGTAGGAGGTTTATAATAGAGACCTAGAGAAGTAACCTTATTATATAAGCCTCTATTATTAGAATTATAAGAGCCTTTAATAAGAGGTATAAATAGAGCCTTAATAAGGCTATTATCCCTAAAGCTATTAGTATAAGTAGTTACCGGATAAGATAGAGATAAAGATCTATTATTATCTATATTCTAGCTAACTATTTATAAATAGTTAATTTTATAAGGCTAAGATATTATCTTAATAAGTTACTAGTCTAATTCCCTAAGAGCTGAAATAATAGATATTTGTATATAGCTTCCTAAAAAGGAAAGGTTAGTCTTATTATAGAGCCTTATTCTTATTTAAGCTATATAAACTCTATTTTTAAGTGCTAAGGTATTAATAGAGTATTTTTATCCTACTAGGCTAGGTTAAGGTAGGTTTAAAATTTATTTTATAGATATTATTATCTATAAATATAATAGTTAATACTAGTATACCTTAAAAATACTATAGATTATAGGTATATAGAAGCCTTACTATATAGGAGATATTAAAACTCCTTATAGAAATTACCTAAAGATAGTAATTTCTAACTACTACTTAGGAATATTACTATAGCCTTCTACAGAACGACTATTAAGAGGTTAGTATATTAAGGTCTTTTATAGTAGTATTACCTATTTACTTAAACCCTAATCTCTTTACCCTTTCTTAGTAGTATAATATACTTTAGGACTTTATATAGTAAGAGAATCCTTAGTTTATTACCCTCCGCCTAATCTATCTTAATATAGCGTACTAATTCCCTATTCTTATATACCTAATTATTAATATTAACCTTAAATTCCTTTATATTATTACTACTATTAAAAATCCTTCTATTAAGCTTAGTTATAGCCTATAGAACCACTTTTTTAATATTATACTAAATTACTTTACTATTAAATATATTATTAATAAAGTATTTATAAAGCTATACTAGAGGGCTTAGGTTATTAACCCGTATAAGGCGACTAAGAGCTTAGGCTTATATACCTAGGTTATAAGCGCTCTTAATTATATAAATCCTCTAATATTTCTATTAAAGATTTAATCTTATAAAACCTATTATATAGGTTGTTATTAATACTTTTATATAATTATCTAACTTTATAAATACGCTAATAACCTCGCTATATTTAATATTACCTTAAAAGGCGCTAAGAGTAATATATTTAATCTATAGTCTCCTAATCTTAGATAACCTATAGTAGAATTAATATATATAAGAGGCTATTATAGGGGACGTTTAATAAAAGCTATATACCTATAAAAGGCTATAATAGGAAGCCTTTAATAGGGAGATATACCTAGCTATAGATATTTTAGAGTAGAGTATAAAGCTTAGGAGCTCCTTTTAGTAGCTATTAAAGTAATACCCTAGGGTTCCTTATAACGTCCTCTATTAATAGCGATTCGCGAAACTATTATAACTAAAAGTAATTAGTCCTAAATAGCTTTTTAAAGTTAATTACTTTTAGATTTTTATTAGTATCTAATTATAGAAGGTAAAGCTATATAATAAGTAATAAGAGCTTCTACTATATAAAGAGTAATTATTTTAGTTATAATATTATATCTCTAGTAATAATAAGCTTTCTTATTAGTACGTCCTCCTTATCTTTATATAATATTTTCTCCTATATAGTAAATATATAATTAAGGATTATAGCCTTTATATAAGGTAAGAATTTAGAGATTTTCTAACTTATCTAAAAAGGGATCTAACTTTATAGTATACGTTAAATAATATATTTACGCTAGATCTTAGTTATATAGAAGCCTTTATTAGTAGTATTAATCCTTAAATTAAAAATAAAGTCTTTTATAAAACGGTAAGCTAACTATAACTTTACTACTAGGTAATCCTCTAGTACTAGGAATAGATTATTAGATTTATTAAAGCCTATTTTCTAAAGGCTTTTCTTAAAGAACTAAGTATCTATATTATAAGGCTCTAAGTAAGGTATATAACCTTCCTAGTTAGGGATACTATTAGGAATTAAAGTCGCGGATATTATTAAGTAAAATAGTACTTAGAGCTATTATAAGGTAACTAATATATTAGAATACTTATATTTAATAAGATAGTATTTATTTATAATGACTATATAAAAATAAGAGTCTAATTAATACTCTTAATCTAGATTATAAATAAATTAAATTTTATCTACTTATATTTTTATAATCCTAGATTTAACTTAATAAGCGTATAGTTTAGTTAGACTATAATAAGTACTAAATATACTATAACTAGTAATAATAATAGCCTTTATATACTATTTTCTTTTATTAAATAACTTATATATATATATTAGGTAGCCTTATATTATATACTTATTAATAGAAGCCTTTAAGTAATAAGAGTTATTATAATATCTATAAATATTAAATATATTTAGCGTAATAATATTAAAGGCTATAATCTATTATAATATAAGGCCTTTAAGAATAATAATTAAGACTAGTCTTAGAGTTTCTCTAAATTCTCCTAGGGACCTTTCCTAGTAACGCTATAACTAAGCTATATTAGTAGAAGGACTATATATAAAGATTATTATAAAAGGCTATAAAAAGAGATATATATTTATAGAAGACTATAGTAATAGGAATACTTTAATAGGAAGGAAGTCTTTTATAAGGAGTCTTTTATAGAGAGTCTTTTATAGGAAGTCTTTTATAGGAAGTCTTTTATAGGAAGTCTTATTAACTTATATATAGTAATATATATATTACTATCTAGGTCTTACCTAACCTAGTATAATCTAAAAGGAAGCCGGCTCTAAGATATTAATTATTATAGAAATTAATTATTACTTCAATAGCTAGTAGTTAAAAGAATTTTAAAGACTAAGAAAGATTTATTCTAGGTATATAAAATATTATATCTTTAACTCCCTTTTATAAAATACCTAGTAGCTAATATAAGTCCTCTATATCTTCTCGCTAGTACTACTTAGAGTTAAAATATACTTACTATTAATTAAACTCTATTATAACTATATTAGTCTAAGGCTTATATTAAATTATATTATTAATAAGGTTATAAGTAGTCTAAGTAAACTAAGCCTTTTACTCCTTTAAATTAATCTAGTTAATTTATCCTATATATTATATACTCGCCCGTAATACTTTAATATTATTAATCTTATAAATAAGTTTTATAATTAACTAGGCTTTCTAGAATTATTTAGATAAATTAAACGGCCTAGAATTATTCTTAATAGCTATAATTTATATATTACTTAAGACTTTACCGCTTATAATATCTTTATCCCCTCTCTCCTACTTAATATCTTATTTAAATTAATAGTCTACTCTATTTAATATTATAACTTCTACCTATTTATCTTACTTTATAATATTATTAGGTAGCGGGGAAATAGGATTTATAGGAGGGCTACCTAGTAGTAATAGATTAATATTTTACTAGGATTATATTAGCTATTATAAAAGACTCTAGGAAGGGAGCTTATTAAAGGCTTTAACGGAGTCCTTACTATTAGTAATATAATAATCCGTAATAGACTAGGAGGTAAAATCTACTAAGAGCTAGAGTTAGCTAGCTAGTTAATTAAAGGCTTTAGCGGAGTTCTTACTATTAATAATATAATAATTAATAATAGACTAGGAGGTAGAATCTACTAAGAGGTAGAGCTAGCTAGCTAGTTAACTAAAGGCTATAATAGAGCTTAAGAGGAAGGTAATAGGCTAGTAGAAGCCTATAATAGGGTACTTATAGCTAGTAGTAAGCTAATATTACTAGCAGCGCCTAGATTACTTTCCTAGGTATAATAGTAGGATAGAGTATAGTTATACTTAACTTACTTTATTAATAACTAAACCCGTAGATATACCTAAGCTTATAATAGTTCCTTATTAAAGAATAAACTAGTAATACTCTTTATATTAGCTTAGGATATATTATATAATATCTATATAAGGTAATCTATCTAATCTTAGCTTATATTATCTAGAATAAAAGTAGAATATATATCTCTACTAGATAATTTATTATAAATTACTTACTCCTTAATAGTTTTTAATATTAAGCCTTACTTATAAATACCCCCTTTAATATAAATTTACTTCTATTTAGGTAGAAGCTACTCCTTTATATAAATATTAAAATACGGCTTAAATTAACTTTTATTAAGGAATCCTCTTATTTTTATTATATTAATAAAGCTATATACCTTATAAAGCTTTCCTAAGTCTTATAAATCTATCTTATCCTCTTATATTTTAATAAGTAAGAATACTATATTAGTAGTTCTCTTATCCTAACTATAAAAGCCTTTAATATAAGTCTAGAAATCTTATAAATTAAAGTATTTATATATCTAATTAAGAAAAAAGCTAAGGAAAGTATTTCTTTAGTATTTTAAGTAACGCGAGCGTAATTATAAGTATCTTAAAAGGCTAATATAAAAAGGTAGGTAAGGTAATATAAAAAGGAAGAGTTTAGAATCTAAGGGATATGTTTCTTTATAAGTAAAGTAAAATTATAAAAAGTATAAATAATCTAACTATAAGACCTATAATACTTATAAAACTACTAGAACTATACTTAATAATATAGTAAGGGCTATATATACTATTTATTAATTATATATATTTAATAGCTAACTTATAAATATTTAATATTAAATAATAGGTTATAATATATCTTAACTTATAAAGTCTATAATCTCCTACTAAGAATAGATATAATATTATAGTAGTATATTTAACTTAATAGTTACTTATAATAGCCTTTACTATAGTACCTTATTCAGGGGATATAAGTGCCTTATAAGGTATCCTATTATAATAATCCACGCTTTCTACGCCTAAGTCCTACCCCCTAGTACCTTATTATATTTTAGGAACTAGTAGGTATATTATATTAGAATAAAGGACTTAAAATAAGTAGTATTATATAAGATTAGAATAGTAATAAGACGCTAAACTAATAAGAGTAAGGTTATTAGACTTCCTATTTATAGACTAGAATAGAGAAAAATTAAGCACCTATAAAAGTACTAAAAGTCTCCCTACTATTATATAGTATTAAGGTCTTTATAATAGACTAGTAATAAGCTTTATTAGTCGCTAAGATATATTATAATTAATTATTCCTATTATATATATATAGTAGGGGTAGATATAATAAATCTTAAGTAGGTATTATAAAAGCCTATATAGGGAAATACTAATAGACTATTAAAGACCCTTAGGTCTACTAGCGCTTAAAATATTACTCTAGAGAGGCCTCTTATAAGTAATAGTAATTCTAGGGATAAGCTTATAAATTTAAAGACTAACTATAGAGGGAATTAATAATAATAATAATATAAGAATAATAAAGCTATAGATAATAAGGAGCTAGTATCTATACTTAGACTTAAGGTTTATAGTCTATTATTATTATTATTCTAGGTCTAATATCTTCTAGGCTAAAAGACCTAATACCTAACCCCCGTTAAAGGCTTCTAGCTCTTAGGCTCTATATATAAAGCCTAATATAGCCTCTATATAAGCTCCTTACCCCTCTAAGCCTCCTACTTATAAGCCTATTACCCTAAAGGCTACTAGCCTAGAGGTTACTAGTCTAAGGTCTACCAGTCTAAAGGCTACTAGTCTAAAGGCTACTACTCTAAGGTCTACTAGGCTAAAGGCTACTACTCTAAGGTCTACTAGGCTAAAGGTTATAGTCTAGAGATCTACTATACTAAAGCCTCTTATAACCCTAACTTATACTATTAAAGCTATAAATAGTAGGCTAAAGTCTTTAATAACTAATAGAAATATAGGATATATTATAAGCCCTAATAAGAACTATACTACTAAAGAAAGGAGTTAGAGTAATTTAATAATAACTTTAATACTAGTAAATACTTAGCTAAGTTAAAGCTAATAGTAATCCTAATAGTATAAAAATAAAGCTAATAATAAGAGGGTATACTTATTATAACCTTTTATAAACTAGGTATTAATATAGCCTACCTTAAAGTATACCTTAAAGTTAGAAGTAGTAGTATTCTTAGAGCTAAATATTCTTAGTAAATAATATTTCCTAGCCTATTTATTAAATATATTTATAGATAAACCTATTTATACTATCTTCCTAGGTATAAAGGAGGGATATAGAGTATATAAAGAAGTAAAGTACTATATATAATAGTTATATAAGATATAGAAAGGTAAAGTACTTAAGTATATACTTTAATAGATATAATATTAAATAAGGAGTACTCTAATATAATTAGAGACCCTTATAATATATATAATAATAAGGGCTATAATTTATATAAATTATAATCTAATATAGGTAGAAAGTATATTTAAATTTAATATTAATATTATTAACTTTAATAAAATTACTCCTTAAGGCTTACTATTCCTAAAGTATAAGTCTATTACTATATACTTATAAAAGCCTTCTACTTTTATAATACTAATCTACTCTACTAGATACTTTCCTATAGCTTATAATATAATCCCGTTTAATAGAATTATATACTAAAAATCTATTAAATCCTATATATATTAAATATACCTATTAGTATCTTTTATATATCTTTAATACTCTATATCTAAGAGAAGGCTTTAAATAGTAATTAATTAATAACTATCCTAAGCGTTTAGTACCTTATAACCTATAATATAAAAAGCGCCTAAAGGTTAATATTAATAAGGACTCTAATAGTAATATTAGTAATTCTAAAGTTAATACTTATAGTAATACTTATAATAATAGGCTTAATAATAGGCTAGAGGATAGGCCAGATAATAATAATAATAATAATAATAATAATAATAATAATACTACTACTACTACTAATAGCGATAGTAATAGTAATAAAGGTTAAGGCGGCGTCATTTATATTAAAGATAAGGAAGAAGAAAACCTAATTTAGATAGATTATAATAAAGAAACTAGGGATAATAATAAAACTAGGGATGATTAGATAGGGTATTACTAGTACTATTTTCGCTTATAGCTTCCTTAATATATTATGCCTTTATAATATCGTATTAATATACTAATATAGGCTACTAAAGGCTTTAGTAGTAGCTAGTATATTAGTATATTAAGGCTAGATCTACTACATCTTATTAGTTAATAGCTATACTACATTTAGCTCTATTAGTAAGGTACCTAGATTATACGTTATAAATCCCCTAAGCTAATAGGTCCTTAGTAGGCTCCTAGAGTACTAATATCTATATTCACGACACGACGTCTATTTATACGAGGCTTTACGAGAGTATATATAATATAGTACTTAATAGATATTATAATAAGCTTTATAATATAGGAACGTCTAACAGACGTTAGTACGTAGGTAGCCTATAATAATTACTCCTTATACTATATTTCCTCCATCTACGTTATAATTTACCTAGGTACCTACCTACCCTATATAATTTAGAAATTAATAGGCTTTTAGCGACGAATTATATAGTTATATAATAGTTATATAGCTATTAAATATCTAGTATAATAACTATTAACGTTAAAGGTTTTTAGCCTATAAAATAGCCGTTTTCAGTCCGTACTATAACGGCTAGATACCTAATTCCGTTAATAACTAGTTATACAACGGATTTATCACGGACTTAGGCCGTACTAGAAGGCCTAGAAGGTACTTTATTATATAAACTTTAATAATAGCTGTAAGCGTCTTTATATACCTAATACTCTAGAAAAGGAGGTTTTTAATCTCGCCTATAATAGATAATATTATAGCGGATTTTATTATACTTATAATAGAATTATAGAGTTAATCTATATATAGCACTTATTAAGGCACCTCTATCTCTATATTAACTATTACCCGGAGTATTAATTAAATTAAACTAAGTAATATAAACCTTATAAAAGTATAGTTCTTATTAACTAACTACTAAGCCTATTTTATATTATAGTAATAGATTTTATTATTACTTTACTATTAACTATTAAAGGCTTTAATAGTCTATTAATTATAACTAATAAGTTCTCTAAATAGAACTTATTACTACTAGGCTAGTTAATATAGAATGCCCCTTAGTAGGTAGAGAAGGTATTAGTAGCTCTTACCTCTTATAACTAGGGGATTCCTTATACTATTATAAGCGATCGGGATTCTAAATTTATATTATTATTTTAGCGGACGGTTTTCCTTAAGCTTAGTTATACACTTCTAATATTAATAGCTTACTATCCTTAGACTAATAGCTAGTTAGAATAAACTAATTAAATAGTAGAAATTATAATTTATTATTATATCACTTAATATTTAAATATTAATATAGTTAATTAGACTCTTATCCTACTATACCTCTAAGGTTACCTTAATAATACCTAAAACCTAATTAACTAGAGTCTTACTAAATAAGATTCTTATTAGATTTAATATTTAGGATACGCTTAGTATACTTTTATAGTAATTACTTATAGAGGATCTCTTATAACTTCGGGAGCTTAATTATAACTAAGTTAAAGAATCTCTAGCATTTATTAATACCTTTACTAAAATTTATTATAATAGTAGGTATACTAAGATTACTTTTACCGCTAGAGATAAGGTTTACCTACGACTAGGAGATAGATACTATATACCTAGCGTTAACCCTAAATTATATTAATAGCGCGTAGGACTATTTAAAGTCCTTAATTAAGTCAGCTCTCTAGCCTATTATCTTAAGCTACTACGAATAATAGCGATCTACCCTATTATATCTATTACTTAGTTAGAACTAAGATTAAGAGGCGACCCTTAGGGTTATAATAAGAATATAAATCCTCCCCCGATTATTAAAATAGGAAATAAAGATAAGGATACTAATACTAAAATCTATAAGGTAGAGGCTATTATTAGGAAGAGGAGGTCTAGTAAAAGGCTTTAATACCTAGTAAAGTAGAAGGGCTACGGCTATAAGTATAATAAGTAGTATAATAAGTTAGACCTTAAGAATAGCTAGGACCTTATTACGGAATATAATAGCCACCCGTATAGGAAATTAAGATAATTAAGGTAATAGTATATATTAAGGATAATTACTTTTTCTCTCTTAGTAGCACTATTATAGATTTTATTATCGCTCCTTCTATAGCTGTAATATTATAGTACGGAAGCCTTCTATACTATAACCTAGTTATTCCTTAACAGAGTCCTTAATAGCTAATTAATTATATATATACAAAGTCAGCTAAGGCTATTTATTACCTTGTTAATTCTTTACTATAACTTATAAAGACTTTATTAATAAAGTAGATATTAAATAACTAAGTAAGCTTCCTAGATTTATTATTAATAAGATAGTAGATAGCTTTACCTTTATAACTAATAAATTAACCTAAGTAAGAATAGGCCTTAAAGTAATTAATTTTAATAATAATCCTATTAATATAATTAAAGGTCTAAAAGCTAAGGACTTATAAATAAGAGAGTTTAGGTTAGTAACTATTAAACTTCTTATAAGGTATTATCTTAATATTAGACTTAAAGAACCTATTTTAGAAGTAGCTAGCTATTTAAATAAATTTAAGCTAATATTTATAATTTATCCTATTATTTATAAGTATAATATAAGCCTTATTTATTAGAGTCTTACTAAGATACTTTATAAACTTATTAGCCTAGGGAGTATCTTATATTATACTCTCTTAAATAATACTATTAACCTAGTAGTACTTTATAAAGGTTATAAAGTTAAATTCCCCTCTATTATTAATATATTAATATTATGTATATTATATAAAATACTCCTAGTTTACCTTAAAGGCTTTAATAGCTAGGAGGGACTTACTTTTAACCTTAAATAGGGTAATATCTAATTCCTTAATATAATTATATAATACTATATTAAAGAATTAGGAGCTATTATAAGTTATAATAATCCCCTTATAAACCTTATAAAAGCCTATTAAGTTATTATTAATATACTTATATAAGTACTTCTTTAGGGTAATAGGATAGTTATATAAAGCCCTTATTATTTAAGTCTTTATATAAATATTATATATATAATCCTTAAAAATAATCTTATTAAGGTTAATTTCATTAAATCTATTAACTTAGAAAACTTATATAAGTATATTAGAGGTTAATAAATAAAGAGACTTAAAAGGTTATAAATATATATACTTTTAACTTTAAAAGAAGCTAGGATATAATTATTAAGGCTATAAAAGTAAGGATTAAATAGTCTTAAATATTAAATTAGAAGATATTATTATATTAGGTATATATAAAAATTTAGCCTTTATAAGTAATAATATACTCTTATAAGTTAAAGGAGACTTTAACCCTAAGATAGAGTAGTTAAAATATTAAGATTAAATTTAATTAGGTATCTAAGATATAAAGGATATTAATAAGATATACTTTTACTCTAATTCCCTTATTAGTCTTATAATGAATAACTATAAGATTACGCCCTATTATATAAGGACTAGCTTAGCTAATCTTATAAATAAGGGACTTAAGAATTACCTTATATTCTTTAAGGATATCTTAATTATTAATTATATACTAATTATATATTATATTTAAGAGGATATAGTTAGCAAGGCTAATTATACATGATATAATTATAAAGCTAATAACTAGGTCTTTAAACTTTATAAGTATATAATATAAAATATACTCTAGTTTATACGCTTCGCTTAGTAATAGTAGAATAGCTTCTACCTCCCTAATACTTTATTATTCTTAATAGCCTTAATAGCTTTCTTAATAAATTAATCTATATAAATTAAAAGAGTCCCTATTAATATCTACTATAGAGAAGGAATTATCTAAATAAGCTTACGACTTTTCTAATTATAGTAGTTATTATAGATATTATAACTAACTCTCTTATATAGTATATTTTAGATATCTAGTTAAGAACCTCTAAGCTTATAATAGCTACACCCTTAGTACTAATTTAATTAGATAAGAAGATATCTACTATATAGGGAATAGGTCCTTATACTAATACCGCTTATACTATTTTATATAATTATAATAGACTTCGTAGTAGCCCTACCTACTATACTATTAGGTATAAATTACCTACTAATAATTACTTATAAATTCTTAAAGAAGGTCCTTCTTATACCTAGTATTAATACTTAGAAAGCCCCCTAATAGGCCTAGGTTATAATTTTATCTTTACTATCTTATAACTAGGGAATTCTATATAATATTATTAGTAATCGAGATCCTTAATTTATATTAGACTTTTAGTAAGAGATCTTTAAATGCTTTAGAGTTAAAATTCTTATATTTATAGCCTATTATCTATAAACTTATAGATAGAGCGAGCGTATTAATTAGATTATAGAGATTACTATATAATTCTACCTTATATACTATCTAGATACCTAGAATTAATAGGACTATACTCTTATATATATTTAAGCTAACCTTAATAACTCCTCTATTATTATAGGATATACTCCTAATAAGCTCTATTATAGTTTTAAGGTAAATAATAGTATAAATATACTAGTAATTAATAATATCCTTACGGAAGCCTTTAATATTTCATGACTCGCTTATAAGGAATAAGTAAAAGATATAATAGCCTTTAATAATATTATAATAAAATCCTAGTATAATAGTAAGTATAAAAGTCTATAATTTAAAGAAAATAATAAAGTCTTCCTCTATTTATATAAGGGATATGAGATTCTTAGTATCTCTAATAGGAAACTTTTATAATAATATACTAGCCTATTTAAGATTTTATAAAAGGTAGGATTACTCGCCTATTAACTTAAGCTACCCCCTATAATATTATAAACCTATTTTACCCTATTAAGTATAATACCTTATATTAAGTTAATAATAATTAATAGGACTAGCTTTTATATTTTATCTTTAATCTTACTTTATTAATATATAAGCCCTACCTTAATTTATTAATAATATAAAGTCTAAATTACTCTTATTAATCCTTTAAGTATACTACTACTATTTTAAGGTTTATTATTATTTTTATATTAAACCTTTTTAAAGCTCTTTAATAAGTAGATTAATTTATATTTATAAGGGGTAAAGGTTACCTTATATATATTTACTTAATAAAAATATATCTTATATACCTTTATTCAAATCTTATAATTCTCTTTAATACTTTTATTATATATTATTAAGTAAATATTATTAATAAAGCCTTTAATTTATATTTAGAATTTTATCTTTATATACTCTTTTATAAGTAGGGAGTTAAAAGATAGAAATAAAATACCTTAGATAATATTAAAGATTTTTCAAAGATCTTAGTTTATATTATCTTTATCTTATTTATCTCTTAATTTAATATAATTATTATAATCCTTTTTATTAAAAAGCTTTATACCTATTATATAATAAAGATTAAGACCTTTTTTTTAAATTATATAATAACCTTTTATAAGAAATATTATTAAAGGCCCTTATAATATTTAATAATAATATAATTATTATATTAAACTTATTATAATTTTATATTATATATATTATTTTTATTATTATTTTAAAAGATATTATTATTAACTTTCCCTTCTTTACCTTTATTTATTATTAGGGTAGTAGTTTATATTTCTTTATAAGGTTATTTAACTTCTTTATTATAACTACCTTTAATACTCTCTTTAAAATATTAAGAAGGGTAATTAGATAGTATAATTTTAATTTAAAATAATCCTCTTTCTTTAATTTCTTTAAAATAATTATATTAACTTTTCTTAAATTCTATTAAGTAGTATTTAACCCTTAGGTAAGTTTAGAATAAGTATATAAAATTAGGTAATAGTTTCTTCTCTACTATTTTAAAAAATTTATTTAAGATCTTATTTATCTTTAATATTTTATTTTATTTTAACTTATTAATTACCTTATAAACTTCCTCTTTAATAACCCTTATATTTATTATTAGAGGTATCTTATATTAAAACCCCTAGATATTATTTAAATCTACCTTTAAAGGTAGGGGAAAGAAGGTCTTTTAAAGGACCTCTACCTTTTTTTAAAATAATTTTACTTTAAGGCTTTGTTTATTCTTTTTAAAGGTAGGGAACTTTAGGAGTTTTTAAGGTAGTATATTTCTCTTTTAATCCTATTTAATTAGTTTCTAGAATCTATTAGGTACCTAGGATACCTTATATACTACCCCTTTAAAATAAAGTACCTTTACTTTTTTTAATACCTTCCCTTTAATCTTCTAAGCCTTTTATTATATCTTTAAACTCTTTTAATTTCTTTTATAATTATATTTTATCTTAAGCTTTAATACTATCTTATAATTTAAATTTAATTTAAATTTTAAAAGGACTTTACCTTTAAATATAATTTTACTTATAATACTACCTTTTTATAATTCTTATTAGGCCTTAAAGTATTTTAACTAGGTAATTATTTATTTATCCCTTAATTATTAACTCCCCTTTTAATAATAAGTATTAAAGGGTATTTATTTACTTCTTTATTTTTTTTAAGTCTACTATCTTTTATATCTTTTATAATTATAAAATTATTATCTTTACCTTAAGGTTAACTTTAATATATATTAAGATATAATTAAACTTATAATAAAAGTTTAATTTAATATAATATTTTAATAATATTTACTTAATAGCCTTTATTATAAATATTAAATTAATAATACTTTTTACTTTCTTTATCCTTTAAGTTATTATATCCTTTAATAGAGTAAGCTTTATTCCCCTTTCTTTTATAGTATTTATTAATATATTTACTACTTTATAATATATATATCTACTCCTATTATTTTAATCTAAGTAGTAGAGGTTAAAGTCTTTTATTAATATATATTCTTTAAGTTAAGTTAACTACTCCTTTACCTTTAATAATATAAAGGGCCTATTTATTAAGGTCTTAAACTTTAAGTTAAGATTATATATATTATATATTTAAAGATATATTAATACTCCCCCTTCCTTTTTTAAAATTTATATCCCTAGGGAGTATAAGTCCCTTAATATAAATTTAACTCCCTATTTATTAATATTTTAATATTTATTTATAAAGAAATATATCCTTATATCCCTCCCTATTTTATATACTAAGTAGAATACTCCTTTATTTAAATTATATATTAAATCTATCTTCTTTATATATAATAGCTTTTAAATAGTTAGGATATTTATTTATTATACCTCTTTATCTTTTAATAGTATTATTATTATTATAATCTACTCCCTTTATATATTATATTATAATAATTTTATTATTTTTTATACCTTTATAAGGATTTTTATTAGATATCCCTTATAACCTCTACTCCTTTAATAATTAAAGCCTCTTATATTAGTATTTTTTTAATATCTATTAATTTATCTTTATTATTTAAAGAGTAATTAGCCTTCCTAGCCTATTTTATAATATTGTTATTAATAGTAGTATAATTCCCCTTTCCTTTATATCTTATTAAAAACCTATTTATATTATAACCTTATTAAGGTCTTTAAATTTTAATATAAGTTTCCTCTTCTTCTTTACTACTATTATTATCTACTCCCTTTAAAGTTACTTTTAAGTATCTTATTACCTATTTCCTTTTATAAAGCCCTTATATAATTTCTTCTTATTTTCTACTATCTTTTAATAGAGCTTATTTAGTTCTTTTATTTTTATTTTTAAGTTATATAACTATTTTTTTATAATTATTATACCCCTTAATCTCCCCTTCTTTTACTTTATATTCCTTTAGGTTATATTTATTAATATAAATTTTATATTATATTAAGCTTTTATATTATCCTATTATATATTTATATTATTAGTAGTTAAAATATTATATTATAACTTTATTCCTCTTTTACCTTTTATATTTTAAGAGGTTATATCCTTTTATTAAGCCCTTTTTAATTACTTTATCTACTACCTTTAATATAAAGAGCTTTAATAATAATAAGGCGCTTTCTTTCTCTACCTCTCCCTCTCTCCTTTCTTATATAATTACTTATAACTAGGCTACCCTTATAATTTTTAACCTTAAAAGGTTTTTTATTTTATTAAATAGTTACCTCCTTTACCTCTTTTTATTTTAATATATTTACTACCTTCTTTAAAACCTTATATATTATAATTAAAAAGGTTTATCTTAATATCCTTATTAATTTATATACTTTTCTTACTTAATTATTATTTTCTTTTAACTCCTCCCTTACCTTTATCTTTATTATAAATAGTATTAAATTACTTTTAATTAAATACTTTATTATTATAATCTTTTATATTTTTAAAAATATAATTATTTTAAATCTTTTAATTAATTACTTTTCAATAAATATCTTTATTATTTCTCTTTTAATTCTATTTTTAATTTAGATTATTAGGGTCCTAGCTTTATATTATTTATTACTTTAAGTCCCTTCCTTATAATATTACTTATTATTATTATAATAAATATCCTTTTAAGGCTTATATTACTTATTTTTATACCTATTAAATTTTAATTATTTATTTATATCTAGCTCCTTCTACCCCCTTATATCTTCCCTCTTTAAGATTATTTTTTTATTATTATCTTAAAGTTATATATCTCTTTAAGTTATTAGTCTACTTTTATAATAAAATCTTTTATATATTTAAGCTTTATCCTTATTATCCTCCCTACTTTATATATTATTTTATCCTTTAATATATTTTATATAATTATTATAACTTTTAAGGCCTTTATTAATATTTTTTTAATATATATTCCCTTATCTTTAAGTTCCTTCCCCCCTATTAGGCTCTCTAGCCCTTATATAGGTATCTCTTCTTTACTCTCCTACCTACTACCTCTACTATTACTACTACTTATAATTCCTCCCCCTATATTATATCCTAATATTAGGACTTCTCTTACTATATATTAAAGTAAATTTAATTAAGTAAAAGTTCTTATTAATATTTAAACTTATATATATATTATTAATATCTTTATAATTAATATAAAAGAGGCTATTAAAATTGTAAATAATCTTATTAAAGATATTAATACTTTTAAACTTATAAAAGTCTTTAAGGATCTTTTAAGCTATTAAAGGGATAATTTTATCCTTAATTATATTATAAATATTAGTATTATAATATACCTTTATTACTTTATAAGCCTTATTATACTTATTATCCTAAATCTTTTAAAGGTTTTAAGTTATAAGGATAATATATTTTATCTTATAAATAACTTTAAAGTTATTAAGGATAATATAAGAGTATATATTATAAGAGTATAATAATTAGTTATAATTAGATTCCAATATAAGAATAAATATAAAAGGGTAGTTACTACCTCCTTTAATCTCTACTTTAATATTAATAGGAGGTATATCTTTAATCCTAATATTTAAATTATATAAATTTAATATTAAAGATTAAGTTAATATTAATATTAATAATTATAAATATATAAAGGGTAGTTTTAACTTTATAATAAAGTTAAAGATAAGACTTTTACCTAGTATTTTAAAGCCTTTTATTAAAAATAATAGTAATTAATTTTAGAGATAAAGCTCTAAAGTTAATAAAAGTATAAAGGAGGTATTATCTAATAGTATTCCCTAATAATTAATAATAGTAGTTAACTCTTAAATAATTTTATAACTAATATCTTAATAAAGATAAAAAATTAAAAAAGTAGTAGTTTATTTAAAGATTATTTAAAAGACCTTTAAGGTAAATATTAATTAAAAATTAATAGATTTTTTATTTAGATTTTTTAAGTTCTAATATAAAGTAATTAGAATAATAAGAAGGAGGGAGAAAAGAGTTTAAAAAAGAAGGGATAGATATAATTAATTTATAAAGAGGTTAGTAAATATTCCTAGCCTTCTCTATCTTCCTAGCCCCCTTTTATAAGAATGTTATATATTATCTATAATATTAGCTAGGTAATAGGTATAAATAACTATTACTAAGGTAGTTAATATATATAAAGAATAGATATTATTTATATAATTAATAAACTATTATATACTACTATAAAGGGTTATTATTATTTAAGTTAGAGGGGATTTTAGCTAGTTTTTAGTATCTTAGTAGAAATCTCTACTAGTAGATTCCCTAGCCTTCTTTTACGGTAGTATATAATATTAATATAAAGGTAATTTATAAATAATATATTAATAGTAGTTATAAAGTAAATAAATAAATACCCTACGCCTAGGCTTATAACCTATTAAAATAAATAGAATAGTAATAGTTATTATATTACTAGCTATATAAGTAGAGAGGAATAAAATATATAAGATACTAAGATAAGTACTAACGCGCGTTTAATATATAGCTAGCTTAACTAATTATATCCTGTTTTAATATATTTTAATATTAATTAGTAGGTACTTATAATATATAATAATAAGGTCTAGTAATTTAGATTTATTTATTAGTATATAAAGCGATTATAATATATACTTAGCTAAAAGTTATAATATTAACTTAACTACCTTTACTTAAGGCTTTAATATAGAACCTCTAGGTTTTAATATAATTAAATAATTATTAGATTTTTATCTAGATTAATTACTATTCCTTTTAACTTAAGAATATTAATACTAATAAGTATATTCGCTAAAAGGTTATCTACTATATATACCTTATACTTAATAAGGTATATTTACAGCTTTATATAATAGCTAGTATTATACTTCTTATTACTAATTCCCCTAATTTTTATAAGCGTTAGTATATTTAATATTTTAATATTTAGAACCTACTAGAGGAGAAAAGTCTAGTCTATAAGACTTATAGTATAACTAGTATCTACGTATAACTTTTAAAGCTAGCTAGAAGATATAAGTTTAACTAGGGTAGTAATAAGATAATACCCCCTAAATATATATCTATTTAAAGCGTTATCCTTAGATATACTCTAGATAATTAAGGGGTCTTATAAAAGGCTTTAATAACTATTACTACTTACCTAGGCTATCTTTAATAATAATAATATTACGGCCCTTATTTTATTATAACCTTAGCGTAGATAATTATAAAGGGTATTATTAGACTAGAATATTAATATATATTTTTAATACTTAAAGGCTTTAATAGGGTATTAAATAGATAGGAAATAGGTTTCTATTATATTATCAATATTATTCCTAGTACTCCTAGGATTCTAGCTATTTTCCTAGGAATCTTCTAGGTAACTAGGGTTTTCCTAGTTAGTAGACTAATAGAAGTCTTCTCTATAAGTATTATAATTTACCTATTTATTATATAACTATTCCTAGGAATTTTCTTTATCTTTAATAGTAGCTTAATAGACTTTAAGCTATTATTAGGCTCTATTAAAAGATTTATATATAACCTAGTTATTATTTAAAGCGTTTAATAAAGGATATCCTTAGCCTTAGTTCTAATATTAATTCTACCTATATAACCCGTTTATATTTCTATTAGTTATTTATAGGGGTTAATATAACTTAATAATCTAGGGCTATTCTACTTATACCTACTACCCTATTATAATAACTACTAAATTAGCGTAGTAGGAAAGTTTAATAAAATAGACTTAAATATTAACCTATTTAAGGATCTTAATTATAATAAGTATCCTATTTTACCTTATAAAGGGCCTTATTACTCTTATAAATATTAAACTAATTATCATTTATAAAGTAAAGCTCTTCTAGAGGCTCTAGAATAATTAATCTACTATTTAATCTTAATAGGATATAATAAAGTCCTCTATTAAAATACTTATATATTAATAGTACTTAAGTACTATCTATTAAAGTAATACTAGTATTCTTATTATTTAATATAATACTAGAGATATAATCTACTAGATCTTATCTATTATAAGTATCCTTAATAGTATAATAAATATTTTTAAGGAAATTAAGGCCTTATACTATTTAGTTATACTAGTTAGATTATTTTATAAACTATTATAAGTAAGACTAGAAAATGCCTATAAAAATTCAAGATTTTTACTTAGGTAAAGTATACTTAAAAGTATAATTCTTTTATTTATTAGTAAGTAATAATAGTTATAAAGTATATTTAAGTCTAAATATAATAGATATTCATATAAACTTTTATAGATACTAAGACCCACCTTAAGTATTATAGGAGATATAGGGTAAATATTACTAAAAATATTAATTTTAGATCTAAGGGATTATTTATAATAGTTACCTAGTACTAGAGTATTAATAAATAGTTATTAGGCCTACCTATATTATAACTCCACCGTAATATTACTATTTAGGAATAATAGGGTATAACTAAGTATACTATTATTAGATAACTTATTATATTAATTATTATTAAGAAAAGATATTATTATTATTAAGATAGAAGTATTAAAAGATTAATACTATCTACTAAATACCTAACTAATTATAAGATATTTAGTATAGTAATATTCTATTCTATTAACTACTTTTATACTATTAGACTATTTAATATAATTCTTAAATTATTATACTCCTTATATTATAATATATCTTTTATACTCTTATAATAACTATTAATAGTTATACTAGATTTATTACGTTAATATAGAGGAATCTATTAAATATAGGAGTTTATACGGCCTAGTATTTATCCGGCCCTCTAAAGATTAACCGGCGGTATTTAATAAATTAAATAGTAGAATAGCTAATTTTTATTATTAGAAAGTCTAATATTATAATCTAATATAAAGATAAAACTATATAACTAAGTATAGTATTAGGCCGTTTTTATACTTTTAATATTATAATTATTATTTTTATAAGCCGCTAAATAGCTATTAATAGGATCTAGGCGTTAATAATAAGTTATAACTAATACATTAGGGGTAGTCTACCTATTATTTAATAGTACCTACTTATATATAATATTTCTTATTATTTAACTAGATATATATTTAGGAGTTTTAGGCCTAATAATATAGAGGTTTCTCTATCTTATTACCTATAATAAGCTACGTATAGCTAACTATAACTAAAAGTAGGCCTAGTCTATAAGTTAATACTTATATACTTTCTTAATTAGCCCTATAATCTATTAATAGTTATAGTAAATACTAGTTAGATAGGGTACTACTTATAAATAAAGGGGGTAGGAATCTACTTATTATTTTCTTTAAATTATAATAGTATCTTAAATAGTATTACCTTCTTACTATTATAAGTACTACTTATAATCTCCCCCTTAAAGATATACTTACTATACCTTATTACTTATAATTAAGTCCTATTATATAGATATAATAGATTAAATTTCCTTAGTAATATAACTAATACGCCTAGCTTAATATATAGCTTATAAGATAGTAGGGAGGGTTTATAAAACTTATAAAAATACTTAAAGGGGAAGAATTTATTATCTTAGTATTAATACTAGTAATATCTTTATTAGTAATAGTAAGAATAGCCCGTTCTAATAGATAAACCCTTTAAGAGATATTTATCTTAATATTAATATAAATATTCTTAACTAAATTATTAATAATATTTCCTAGGGTATAATTACATTTCTAATATAATATATCTTTATTAGTAGTAGGGCTTTTCTAGATATTAATACTATTATTAATAGCGAGGAGATTACTTATAAAGAGTCCTATTTTATAATAGGTAGTATCTATTAGGTCGGGATTATTAAGTTACTTATTAATAGTAAGATTTAAATATATAACCTTATTCTAGAAATAGGCCTTCTAAAGATAGGCCTTAATAACCTAGCTACTAGATCCTCCTAGAATAACTAGGAGTATTTATAAGAAGTCCCTATAAAAGTAGACTACCTTACCCCTAAAATAAGCCTAGTTATTATTATAGATATCTTAAAGGCTATAATTAATAGCTTCTATATTATATTAACTCTATATAAGAGACTTATCTTAAAAGATAATATAAGCTTACTTAACTAACTTAATAAGATTAGTCCCCTTCTTAATCTTATATAAAGAGGTAGTATTAGAGTCTAGGGGTATCTTAAATTATAAGTAAGTAGTCTAACCTCCTTATAATAGTATTAATATAATATTAGAAGATACTACTATTAAAGTAACCTTTTACTAGGAATATAGCCTTTTTATAATAATATTTTATACTATTATCTTACTAGTCCCCCTAGTACTATTAAGGAAGAATAGTATACCTAGAGTACTAAATTTATTATTAGTATTAGTATTAATAGTAGTAATAATCTAATTAATAGTATAATATTAGTTAGTATTTAGCCTATTTTATAAGACCTTAGCCTTATTAGGGGTAATTTAGTAAGATATTTCTTCCCGTAAAAGTCTATTTAAAATATTACTAAAATTATTAAATAGAATAGTTAGAATAAGTAGGCTATATTAGGCTAGATCCTTAATATATTTAGGGGTTAATTAATATTCTAATTAGCTATTAATTAGGTAAAGGGCGTACTATTTAGTAAATAACTATTACTTATAATAATTATCTAGGATTTAAAGTATTAAAAAATCCTATTATAAGAGGTATAAATAGTTATTTAAGATATACTCCTTATATTTATTCTATAAGGTAAGGGTATTAATAGGTTAGAATTTAACTAATACTAATATAAAAAGACTATATAGCTTATAACCTCCCTAAAAATCCTTTCCCTTATTAAGGATCTTATTAGTATATCTATTATTTTTAGTTAACTTAAGCTTTATATAGGCCTCCTTCTATACTATTAGCTAACTATCTATTATTTAGAGGTTATTAAATAATATAGCCCCTATAATATAATAGAGGAGTAGTTAGTAATAGTAGAGATCCTTTATTTTAAGATTAATAAAATTAATACGCCTAAGAGTCTCCCTCTTTTTATAGATTTTTTATTATTTATTTCTTTTATTCTATATAAAGAACTTAGGAAAATCCGCGTATAAATAGTTAAGTAGATCCCTTATAATAGCTAGATATTTCCTATTCTATTTTATAAAAGGTAATAGCTAACTATTATTATAAGCTTCCTTAGTAAGATAGTTTATATTAAAAAACTTTATTAATATAGTCTTATAAAGCTTATTACTATTTATTAACTTTTAGTTAATAGCCTTATTAATAGCCTAGTTATTAGCCGGCTTAAAAAGGGTATATTATTAGTTTAAGAGGTAGATTTATAAATATTTTATATAAGGCTTTATAATACTTATATTAAATAAGAGTATCTTCTAAGTAGCCTTAATAGACTTAATCTAGTAAGTAGATTAAAACTCTATAATCTTATTTATTAACTCCCCTTATTATTACGGCTACTTATTAGGAGTAGGGTTATTATTATTACGCGTATAATTCTTAATAAGGGAGATATTAGCCTAATTAAGTCCCTTATAAATATATTTATATAAATAGAAAATAGATTTAATAGAGCCGTAGATCTTAATATTAATATAGGTACTATATTTCTTTAATAGGTACGGGTTATAAGGGATAACCTACCTATTATTAATAGAGGAATTAGGTTTAGGGAGGCTAACTAAATACTTATAAAGAGGATAACTTCTATTAAGTATAAAAGATATCTCTTAGTAAAAATCCTTTAGAAAAGCCTTATTATAATAATTCTTCTCCTAACTAAAATATCTATTACTAGGAACGCTAGTATAGTAATTATAAACTATATATTATAAGACTAACTTATATAATATATTATTATCCTATTAAGGGGTAATAAATACTTAAATAATATTACTAATATTACTAACTATCTAGATCTAATCCTCTTCCTATATAATAAGGAGAATATAAGTATATAAGAGACCTCGCTTCTAAAACTTAATAATATAATAGTAGCCTATATAAACCCTAAGGATATATTACTTAAAGAGGTCTTTTATTAGCTCCTAGAGCTTCTAATTAAAAATATAAGTAATTAGGTTATAATAGTACTCTAATATCTAACTAGACTCTAGTAAGCTTTAAATATTAAGCTACGTAGAATTATATATAAAGGTAATAAAAAGTTTAGGTTTACCCCTTTTTAAACTATTATTATAGCGTCTTATATTCTTACTTTTATAGTATATAGGCTTCCTAGTATTATTAATAGGAGGATTATTACCTTACTACTAATATCTTTAAGCGAGATATCTAGATTAGTATTAAGCCTATCTATAAGGCTAGAGTAGTAGTCTACCTAAATAGTCTATTAATTCTAATTCTAATAATTTAGGTTATTAAGCTCTATTAATATCTAGATATTAGTAGCCTAGTAGCTAAATAGATATCTACTATTAATTATATAATTAAAGAAATTAGGTTAGATCTAAATATTAATTAGCTAATTATTTAAATTATATTAACTATCCCCTAACTAATATTTAAATTATTTAGAACTATTTATAACTAAGCGGATTTAGGTCTAGAAAATAATTAGGGAAATATATTAAATAGTCTTACCTATATCTATTTTATATAAAATTATTATCTTATTACTCGCTAAGACCTATTAAAACCCTAAGGTATATACTCGCCAGCGACGTACTAGTCTAGTTCCTATTTAGGGTTACTACCCTCTTCCTACTAGGCGAGCGTATTAGTGATATAATTCTATTATAATATATATAGTAGATAATCGCCTAGAAGCTAGTAGCTAGCTAATAGGAGATAGTTATACTATAACTATTTATTAAAGGGAAATAGGAGTAGATATTAGAGGATTATATAAGAAGGATATTAATTAGGAATTATTATAAGGCCCCCCTTAATAGTTTTAATATAAATATCCCGCTTAATCTAGCCTCTTATAATATTATTAGGATTTATTATAATATAAGCTACTTCTATAAAGGTAGGGTAATTATAAGTACCCTTATCCTATTATTTAGGATTTAGCTATTAGATATAAATGCTTATAATATAATAGGATATTATAATTTATTCTCCTTAAGGTAGTTATAGTAGGATTTAAACCCCTAGACGTATAAGTTAATAGACTAGAGGGTATACTAAGTAGAAGTAAGGGTATCTTAATTTAAATTATTAAAATATTAATAGTAAATATCTAATTACTCCTAGGTATTATCTAATATATAAATCTAGGCGAATTTTAGCCTAAGGCTATTATTAGTAATAAGAGGACCTATTAAATAATAAATAGACCCCTAGATCTAGAAGGTAGTTTAATTAATATAGGTATTAATATTAGTTATACCTTTACTAGTAAAGGAGAGATAATTATTATAACTAATAATATTATTTAAAAATTCTTTACTATATATAGTCCTCCTTCTTATAGACTATCTATTAATAATAATATTATCTATATTACTAAGTAATTTATTAATAAATTATACCCTAAGCTCCGCCTCCTTTTAAGGCCCCTTAGGTAATAAGTTAATATTAGCTAGCTTATATAACTAGTTAGGGGATAGCTAATTATTCTCCCTATTATTATAATATAGCTATTAACCGTCCTCTAAGTTACTATATTTATTTTTCTATAATAGTATATTATAATAGGGGTATATATTACTAGTAGTATTAAATAATTTATTAACCTAATAAAGCTCTATATATCTTATTATATAGGGATTCCTATATACCTAATATCCCTAACTTAGCGTCTACCCCTAATATATATTATTCTACTATTAGTATAAGCCTTATTAGATAGGAGGTTAGTACTTAGTATTATCCTTTATATTAGCCTCCTATTAAGTATACTAGTAATAGGTACTTTAATTATATTTAGAGGGAGGCTAGGGAGCGAATTCTTAAGGCGCTTCTTTAAAGGCTAGGGGAGTAGGTTACTAGGGGTCCCTAGGTAGAATAACTACTTAAATAGTTATATTAGTAAGGGCTATATACTACTAGGGAGTAATACCCTTATTAAGGTAGTTATAAGGGTAAGTACTTAATAGTATTTCTTTAAAGCGAGGTTCTATTAATATAATATCTCTAGGGTTTACTAATAGGTTCCTAGATCTAACCTAGGTTCCTAAATTAATCTTCTTTAAGCGTCTAGTATACCTTATACTATTACTCTTATAAGATTTAATCCTCTTATTAATAGTATTAGGGTATAGCTTAGAAAGAGCTACGCGCTTAGAAGGTATTAATAGGGAGGTAGAGGAGCTAAATTTAGTATAAGAGGGGTAATATTATATTATTTAAAGACGGCTAGTACGCTTTATATATTATAGATTATAAGGGGAGGTATTAATATCTATAAGTTAGTATTAAAGGTAAAAAAGAGGTAGGAAGAAAAAACTATTAATATAGTAGTAAGGCGCTAAGATATAATATAGTTAAACTAATTTAGGAGGTAAATCTAATAGTTCTAATATATCTTCTAATATAATAGACTGATTTTAATTATTTTTAAAGCGTTAGATAGCTAAAAGTAAGTTATATAATATTATTTAGATAGAAAATATTATAAAGGGTAGGTATATATATAGGTAGAATATAAAGAAATATTAGAGTTCTGATATTAGCGCTAGTCCTAGAGGGGTAACTAGGGGACTTATTAACTAACTAATAAGCTATAATAAGCTTAGGGTCCTAATTCCCGTATTTTCTATTATAGTAAGAAGATAAGTTAGCTAATTTATAAATTAATTATTAGCCTTCTTAAATAGATATAAGTCTAGGCTTAGTTATATAATAACTAGATCTATTATAATAGCTTTTACTTTAAGCCTAAATAAAACTAAAAATATTATAATAGATATTATAAGTATCTTTAACTTTATTAGGGGTAATATTAGAATTTAGATTAAAATACTTAATATTTTATAATTAGAACTAAGGGGTATTACTACCTATTCCTATAATAGGCTAATTAGCCTAGCGTCTAGTAGCGCTAGTATTTAAGCCCTAGATATAAGTAGCTATTATATCAAATTATTTAATTATAAAGCCTCTACTAGGTATATTATTTTACCTATTTATTAAACTATCCCTATAATTACCGCCCTAACTATTTCTATTATTATTCTTACTATTTTCCGCTATACTTAAAGCTTCTAGTAGACTAGGAAGTTCTAGTCCTATTAATTAATTATAGACAGCCTCTTCTATTAAATTTATTTAAGTAGACCCTATCAATATAAAAATAGACTCTATTATTAGTAAGGTTAACCTTATTAGTAAATAGATTAAAGTCCCTATTATAAATATTAAGATTAAAGGAAGGTCTTAGTCCTATAAAGGATAGGTCCCGTTTAGTAGTATTAGAGTTAAAGGAGGCTCCTATAACTACTATCTTATAAATATAGTAGCTCGCTTAAAATAATAGTTTATTATATAAAATAGACTTCTATTAATAGCCTAGTCTACTAGCTAAGATAGTTTATTAATATTAAGTAGACTTACTAGCTCTAAGGATAATAACCTAGTATAATATTATTAGTTTTATAAAGAGTTAAAGGAGGAGATATAATTAATTTAAAGAGGTCTAAGCTTTCCTCTAATAAGGCATAAGATTAAGAACTAGCTAATCTTATTAATAGTATTTATATACTTATATCTAGTATTAATAAAATTATCTATTTAAAAAGTAAAGATAAGGGTTTCCTTTAAGGGATCTAGGATAAGTGGTAAATAGAGATAGTCTAGGGATATACTAACTTTACTTAATAAAATACTAGAGTTTCTCTAAGAATCCTAATAGAATAGGATAGAATCTTAATACTATTAGATAGTAGTAATAAGTAATAAAGAAGGCCCTTATTAATATTAACTCTCTTAAGGAGACCTTTATATTATCTAAGATTATAAAAGGCTTCTTAGTAAAGGTCTAATATAAGGTTAAAGGATAGGGATAATAGTAGAGTAAAAGATTTAGATAGCTAGTACTAAGGGTTCTTAGCTTATACTAAGGTTTTTTTTTAGCTAATAGTACTTTAAGGAGCTAGTACTTATAGAGCTAGTTTATAATCTTAACTTACTATATAATTAATAGTATATAGTAGAGGCTAGATAGTATTACTACTAATTACTATATATGTATTTAAGATATAGTAGAAAGATATATTCTTTAAGTATAAGAATCTTGCCTATAAGCTAAAGTACTAGGCCTAGTATAGCTAGGCCGCGGAAGCCTTCTATAAAGGAAGTATTAAAGCGACTACAATAACGCGCCTTCTTATATAAGAGGAGGGTACTAGGGGTTAATAGTATTAATTATAACTATAAATAAAGGTATTAAGATATTAAGTATATATTTATATTCTACCTTAATTATATAAAGGGGAGGAAGCTAATACTTAAAAAAAATAGAGTTAAATAACTTTTACTAAATAGTATTAACCTTAAAGGGGTTAAAGGTAGTAATTAAATAGGGTATTTAATAAAGTATATTTAGCTAATTTATACTAGTAAGGGAATAACTCTTTAATATTATATAAGAGTAGGTAGGCTCTAATTAAAGGATAAAGGGGTAGGTAACTCTAATAAAAAGAGAGAATAAGATAGTATAAAGAATATAAGATAGGATAATATATAATATTTAAAGATCTAGAAATATAATAATAAGTAAAGTAGGGGATAAAGTTTTCTTTTATAAATTATAATTTCCTCTAATAAGTTAAATATAAACTATCCTTATTAACTCTAAGTAGCTAGATAATAGAGTATAAAATATAAAATATAAACGTATTATTAAAATAATTTATAATTAGTAACTTTAAGGATCTTATAACTATAATATATATATAGGAATACTTTATTATTAATCTTAATATTAAGTTCTCTATATTTACTATTATAACGCGCTTTTATTATATTATCTATAAATATTATATACTTCTCTATATCTTCTTACTTTATATTTTATAGTATACTAAAGGCTTTTATAAGTAGATTATCTATTATGGTTAGTATATCTAATATATTATTTACCTTAAACCTATAATATAGCCTATTTAGAGTAAAGCCTATAATAGTTAAAGGCGAATTATTTATTATTACTTAAATATATAGTAGTAATAAATCCTATTTATTTTATCTATTAAAATTATATATTAGATATAATATTATAATAATCTTTATAATTTAGTTTATTTATTTACTCTATCTATTAGTTTATAGGTAATAGGTTATAATTATAAGAAACTTAACTTTAAGGCGCTTAAAGACTAATTACTAGAATTTAGATATAAAATAAGGATCTCTATTACTAATAATACTCTATAATATTTCCTAGTTATATAAAAGGAGTTCTTAAAATATAATTTTTACCTACTTAGGGGTATTCTATATATCTAATCCTAGTAAAAGAAGGACCTTCTTTAAGAACTTATATATAATAATAAGTAAATAGTTTATTCCTATAAATATTATAAATAAAGTAATAATAAAATCTATTATAATAGTATAGAAGGGTATTAATAGTATTAATATTAAAACTTATATACTATATAATAAGTACCTCTTTATTTAATTTAATTAGTATTAAGGGTAATAAGAGATATATATCTATAGATTTTTTACTAGGTAATAAATATATATAGAGTCTTAGAGTTAATTATAATACTAGTAGTAAATATTATAATTTAAGAAGTATATACTTGTTTAAATAGTTTCTACTTTATAGATAAAGGTATATATAGCTTATACTTTCCTTTACTACTAATATAGTAGATAAGCTCGTTATAAAGAATAAATATTAAACTAGGTTTTATTAAAGGAGTAGTATTTATTAAAGGCTTTAATATACTTATAATCTTTTACTATTAGTTATCTACCTTATAAGTCTTTTATAACCTAGACTTATATTTATTAATTATATTTATTTAGGTTATATAGTATAGTATAATACTAATACAGTCGCTAGCCTGTCGCTTATCTGTAGAAGGGTTCTGCAGACTACAAAAGCAGTCCTTAATAGAATCCTTAATAGCGAATTAATCAATCTATATAAACCAGACAGAGTGCTTATTAATTAGTAGTAATACCATACTATAGGCTTTATAACACCATTCGATCTTCGTAAACTACTAAACCCACTAACGCTACCCTTATAGCACCATCAATCCCACGGTCCTCCGGGAGAAGTCTTTACTAACCCTTCTCTATAAAACCAAACCAACCTACGTCCTTATAACAATAAGGCCCTTAATAGTAGGACTATATAAGCACCTTACTAATTAGCTATCTATTAAAGCCTTTAATAGCCTACCTCTATACCTTACTTTATATAAGTACTACATTCCTTCCCTTCTTAAAATCTTAGTAAGGCTATAACTAATAGTCTTTCCTAAACCGCTATTATAGCGTCCCTACTACCTCTTAACTAAGACCTTATTACTATAGCCTACTAGATCTACGAATTTATTAACGCTACCGGAAAGGCTTATAAATATAAAGTACTAAAAATAATAAGATATTATATTAACTATATTATTAAATTCTACAGATAACTTAAATAACTAAGTGGTATTAAAGTATAGACTTAATATTCTATATTAATAGAACTACCCCGCTTTCCGTATAATTAGGCTATTAATACCCTAGTATTTTAGAGAGCTATTAGGTCCTTTACTAAGGATACTAAATAGTACTATAGCCTTCTATAACTCTAGGCATACTTCGTAAAGTATTAGAACCCTCCGGTAGCAGGAGTAATAAGCTCTACCTTATCTAATAATAAGACTATTAATCCTACTACTAGGGGTATATTAGCTAAAGAAGCTATTTATAATTATCCTATTAAACCTTCCCTACTAGCTATAAGGGATAATATAGGCTTTATTAAAGTATAATATATTAAGCTTTATAAGATAGTAATCGGTATTATCCTATAGCTACCTATAGACCCTATTATAAATCCTACTATAAATATAGATAATAGTACGCTAAGATTTAACCCTAATAATATTAGCTACTTAAATCTATTCTATAATAATAAGTTAGCGGATATAATATTAGGTATTAAGTATACTAGTAAGACTATATACTTCCATAATATATATATATTTATAGACTAGATTAAGGATATTATTTATATAAGAGGAGATATTATTTACTAGAACCTTTAACTATATCTTTATAGATTAGCTATAAGCTAGTATACTTTAGAGCTTAGAGAAGGAAATAAATATCTTATTACGTATAATATTAATAAATAGTATTATCTATTAATAGAATATTAGAAGGTACCCCGTAATATTAGTATTAATACCTTAATTTATAAAAGGTATACTATATAAGACGCTTTATAATATTAAGAGCCTTATAAATATACTTAGGCTATTATAAGAGCTACCTAAGATACTAAGCTTAATATAATAAAGGACTACGTCTTACTTATTTAATATAGGCTTAATATAAAATTCTAGTATAATATCTTAGAGCCTAGCGGAACTATAGACTATAATAATTTCCTTAATTTATTAGATAAGAGAAAGTACTAGTAGTAGATATATACTTCTTATTATAGGAAACCCTATTAATAGTAGTAGTAATAATAACGTAGTAGGTATTAATCTTAGTTCTCGGCTTAGTAGAAATAGCCTTATAGGCCTCTATAATAGCCTCCCCCTTAATATTAACCCTATTAAAATAACAACTATAATAATACTTACTATAATAACTTATACTAGAAGCCTTTAGTAGGCTATTAAGGCTACTAGCTAAATTAGAACTAGTAGTTTAACTAAGGAGTAAACGTCTATACTCTACCTATATAACTAATAAGGCTATAAATTACGGCACTAGTAAACGCGTCTAGTTCTTAATCTAATAGGTAATATTAACCTTAATAAGGTCCTTAATATAGATAGAATTAGGACTGAAACTAATAGGGCTAGATACCATTTAGATTAAGAGGTATATACCCTTAGAAGCCTTAACAAGCCTATTAAGCTACTACGGAGGATATTAAGAACTTAGAGAACCTATAGTAATATAATCAAGAAGATAATAACGCGTTACAGCCTACTAATAATCCCGATTAGTACTATAACGAGGGTTCATCTAAGTAATACCTAGATGAGCCATTATAATACTATTAAGCATTAGTTACAGAAGACTTTAAATAGTAGGATAAGGGTTTTAGTAACTACTTCTCAGCTACACCTACTTATATTATTACCAGATTATAGATATTAACGTTATACTAAGAGATTCTTATCTAAAAATAAACTCTTTAATTACCTCTAAGATTATTATTAGAAATCCACCGTATTAGACCTAGTAAAGCCTTTAATAAAGACCTTATTAGTAATAGCTACGGTAGACGTAAATATATCAAACCCTTCTATAGATAATCTACTAATTATCTATTCTTTAGTAGAAGCTATCTAGGAAACGGGCTATATATTTAAGAACTACTACTATATATTAACCTCTATTAGCTAGACTACTAATAGGGATAGTATTAAGATATACGCTAATCTAGGGTATATAATATTAATAATAGACGCTACCTTTATTCCTAAAGGTACTAATATTAAGACTATACCTACTAGTATTCTAATAAGAGGTCTTAGGTCTAAATTATATTATTTAGATAAATTTACCACTATTACCTTCTACCTTAAAGGTAGAGCTAATAATAAGTCTACTATCGCCTAAATTATAAGAGAGGTCTATATTATAGATAACCTTAAGGCTAAGATACTTATAAGAGTAGATATTATTACTCTTAAAGAAATAGTACTAGATTTCGCGAAGTAGTAAATTACTATCAATAGTTACTAGGATATTACCGTACTTATAAGTACCCGTATATAGTCCGCCCTAGTAAGACGGGTTATTAAGAATAAAGCTAAATTTATAATACTTATGTAATCTACTATCTTAGTTTTAGTAGTTTATAATAGGTTACTTTTAGATAATAGAGACCTTCTTTTTAAGCCTAATTATAACCTTAGTCTTAGCTACGCTAGTAGAGTATTTACTTATATTATTAATATATCTCTAGGCTAGGTTTTTATTAAGAATAATATAGACTTAGACGTTATTATTCCTAGGAAAGCGAGACTTAGTACTATAGAGGAGTTTAATTATAACGGCTATTTTATAGTCAATATATATTATACCAGCCTCGCTACTACCAGATAGTAAAATACTTAGAAAGGTAAATTTACTAAGGTAGTTAGATTAGCTACTATCGTAGTAATAATAGCTTTATTAGGAAGTCTATAAGAGGCTTCTATAATATAGGCTTTTATAACGCCTAATAAGGGCCTTAATTAGAACCCTTTACTAGATACTATAATTAACCCTATACTAGAGTATATACTTATTAATAGGGTTAAAATCTATAGAGAATCTCACGTAGCTAACTAAATAGTAAGTATTATTAATTCTTACTAAGACCTTTTTATAGATAAAGGTAATATAGTAGATATACCTAAAGAATAATAGATACTAATTCTATTAAAGCCTAATATAATATCTAGACCTACTTAAGTATATCCTCTTAAGTAGAAGGATAAGGACGTCGTTAATAAGACTTTTAGTAAGCTCTAGGCCTAAGGGAAACTTATATAGTTAGATTAGCTGACGCTATATAACTATCCTTACTTTATAGTCTAATAAGATACTTCTAATAGTAGGAAGGGTTAAGTCGTCGTTAATATTAGGGAGCTTAATAAGATTATAGATAGTAATATATACCCCTTACTATTATAAGCCGATATAATAGCCTTAGTCTAAGGGTATTAATATATCTCTATTATTAATATAGTTAGGTAGTTTTATTAGTTCTATATCTAGGTAAAAGATTATTATAAGCTTATAATTATAAGCTATTATAACTAGGAGTAGTCTTTAGTAGCCCTCATAAGGTATAAGGGCTCACCTCTATATATTTAACATTAGATGGATACTATACTTTATTAGTTCTAGGCTTTTACTAAGGCTTATATTAATAATATTATTATTTACTTATATACCTTATAGGAGTATATTAAATACTTATATAAGGTCTTTAACCTATTCTAGAAGAAGCGTATAAGCCTATTACTATTAAAATTATATATTAGCTACCCTTCTATTATACTACTAAGGTAGTATATCGACGGCCTAGGAATATTAATAACTAAAGAGAAAATTATAGCTATTATATCCCTACGCTTTCCCTATAACCTTAGAGACCTAGAAATATTCCTTAGTCTTACTAGATAGCTCTACTTATCTATTACTTACTACGCCTAACGGGCGGATCTATTATAAAAATATAAGGTCATCCTTAATAAAGGCCTTACTACGGGAGTAAAAGGGCTAGTATAAAAGAGATATATAATACGAGTTATCTTCTATAAGCCTACGCCTAAAGAAATACTATTATTTTAAGACTTATAGAAGGCTTTTAGTACTCCGCGCTTTCTAATATACTATAACCGCTATAGAGTATTATACGTCGATCTTAATACCTCTAAGGTTATTAGTCTAGTAGTTATAGTATATTATATAAAAGGGGACCTAATATCCCTAAAGCCTTTTATAAGGATTAATATCTAACTAATAATATTCTTTAGTAGATATCTTAATAATATAGAACGGAATTATTAGCTTATAAAACTAGAGATAGTAGGAATTATTTAAGTTATAAAAAAGATTAGATATATAATTAAGTCTAATCTAAAGCCTCCTATTATTATATATATAGACTACTTAGTAGCTATACCTATCTCTAAGTAAATAATACTAAATATAACTAGTACTAATAAGTTAAATTTATAACTCGTCTAAGTATCTTAGTACTTATCTTTATTTAACCTAGAATTACGTTATAAAGCCGGAAAATCTAATATTATACTAGACACCCTATTAAGACTACGTACTACTATTACAGATATACCTAGTTTAATAGAAGGCGTACTTAACGCCCTCTATAGAGGGACTACTAATACCTTCCTTATAATAAATACCGAAGCCTTTAGTCTAATTAAGGACCTTATATAAGGACTAGTTAGGAATATAGTACTACTATCGACGTGGCGTCTATAGTGCGTAGTAGTACTGCGCTACCCCTTTACCTATAGTATATAAAGGAGGGAATTCCCCCTAAAGGGAAGGGTAGTGATTAGTCTTACTATTAATAAGACTAGAGAGTTCTATAAATATATATATACGTACCGTTTATAATACTTAATAGCTATATTATTACGTAGTACCCTTATATTCTAATTACTCTACCCTATTTAAGGGTAGTAGCCCGACTATTAGTAAGATAAGTAGAGAAAGGTTATTACGGGCGTAAGGTAAAAAGGTTAGTTAACTAGCGTAGATAACCTACTTAAATATAAGGGATTAAGCTTATAAAGAAAGTAAGTCTTAAGAATTAGTTAATAAATTAATAATAGATATATTATAATTATAATTAACTATCTAGGGGTAGCTACTAGGCGTATAAACCTAGTCCCTACTACCTAAAACCTAAGAAGTACTATTATAAAAGATATAAGAACTTAAAGAAGAAGTTTCTAAGAGGTAGTAGATATAAGATTTATAATAATATTTATAAGAGTTAAAGTAGGAAATATATACTAATAATACTACTTAAGCGGGTTATTAATATTACTTATTATTAATAGAAGAATTAGAATTAAAGTATCCTTAATATAGAACTTATATTCTTAGGCTATAAGACCTACGTATACATAACGGGAAGTTAATATAAAAATATTAAGAATAATTTAATAACGCGGTTAATAGAGTTAAAATAAGTATAACCTATTTTCTTAATAACTCTATAAAAATCTAATATATGTTATAGTATATAGCCCTAGACCCTAAGGCTATATAGCGTAAGTATATAAAGGATATATTAAAGGATAAATAGTCCTAGGAATACTTTAATAATTTCTTAATAAATTAAATAGAAGATCCTTAAAATTAATATCTAATAACTAGTAAGCGCTACTTAAAAGCTAAGTAAAAGGAATATTAAAAGGTTATAAACTTTATAAATTACCTTACTAAGTTAGAAAGATAATTTAAGCTATTAATAGAGTATATACTTTATAATAATATTTTAAATAAGTTATATAAGGATCTCTATAATTAACTTATAATATAACCTAATATCTTAGAGATAAAGGATACTCTTATCGCGTTAGTAACCTAACTAAAGCTTTATATAGTATTACTTATATATAAAGACTAAAGGGATAATACTCCTACTAGGGGTTAATATCCTTAAAGAGGAAGAGGAAATTTTTAAGGGTAAAGAGATAATAGCCTATATATAAAGTAAAAAGGGCGGGGCGGTATTAAAGTATTATTATACCTTCCCTAAAGGCCTAAGCCTAACTTCTCTACTATAAAGTATTATAATTATTAAAAGAAGGGATATATAATTAAGGATTACTAGAGTATAAAATTAATAGTTATAAGTATTATAACTAATAAGCCTATAACTAATAAGATATCTAATAATAAGCTAGCTAAGAGAAGCTTAAATTTAAAAAACCCTTAAGTATTATAATTATATCTACTATTATAATATAAAGAAAGAAGTAGATATAATAACTTATTATTATAATATAAATAGAGCTTAAGAGCTTATAAAGAGAATTTACTATATTAATCAACTTTAAAGTAGATATTAATTATATTAATATATACTTAGTAAAGGAGTAAGATTAAAAAATAGACCCTAGCTCTAATAATACCTTATATAATAAACTTAAGAACCTAATATTATTACTAAGTTCTTATATAAGAGAAATTAAATTTATAAATTTTAATAGTATTATATAATATTATAAGGGCGCCTTTTATATAATAATAAACCTTAATTATAACTTCTACCTTAGGTATTTATAATTAGAAGAATAAAATCCCTAAGTAGATTAGCTTATATAAAACTAGTAATTCCCTATTAAGAAAAGTAATATTAAGGAGTACTTTAATATTATTAAAGCCCTAAAGGAGTAGCTTAATAGTATTATATTTATTATAATATACTTAGGAGTAGGTAATAAAAGCCTACTACCTAAAATTAAGCTCCCTTTAAAATTTTAAGAATTCTAAGATATCTTCTTAATTAAGAATATTAGGGTACTACTAGATTATATATATTATAATTACGCGATTAATATAAAAGAGAATAAAGAACCTCCCTTTAACCTACTTTATAACCTATTAGAGAAAGAGTTACGCGTATTAAGGGAGTACCTTAAGTAAACTTTAAAAAAGGGATAGGTTTATTATATTATAAGTCTAGTAGGTATGTTAATTCTTTTTATACTAAAAAAGGATAGAATATTATATTTATATATTAATTATAAGGCGCTTAATAAGATTATAATTAAAAACTACTATCTACTTTTATTAATTAATAAAACATTAATAAAATTAATTGATATTAAGTATTTAATTAAGTTAGATCTTAAGGATATATATTATTACTTATAAATAAGAAAGGGTAATAAATAGAAGACTATATTCTATATAAGGTATGGCTATTTTAAATATATAGTTATACCTTTTAAACTTACTAATATACCTACTTTATTCTAAGTATATATTAATAAAGCCCTAGCGGGATTACTTAATATTATATATATATATTATTTAGATAATATTCTTATCTACTCCTAGGATAAAAAGTCTTATATTAGAGTTATAAAGGTAGTATTATAATATCTCTATAAATTTAAACTTTATATTAATTTAAAGAAATATAAATTTATAATAATAGAAGTAGAATTCCTTAGCTTTATTATTAGTTATAATAGTATATATATAAATCTATATAAAGTAGATATTATAATAGAATAGCTAGAACCTAGGAGTATTAAGAATATTTAGATCTTTTTAGGGTTTATTAATTTCTACTATTATTTTATTAAGTACTATTCCTCTATAACCGCGGCGTTAATAGACTATCTAAAAAATAATTATCTATATATTAAAAATAGAAAGTTAACTTTAAATAATATTATAAAATTAGTATTTAAGTAGTTAAAGTAACTCTTTTAAGAGGTACTATTACTTATATATTTTAACCTTATAAGAGAAATCTAACTAGAGACTAATACTTTAATTCTAGCTATTATAACTATTTTATTATAAAAGTTCTTAATTAGTATTAAAGGGGTAGAAGTAGAATAATATCCTATTACCTTCTACTCTTATAAGTTATATTTAGCGGAAACTAGATATAAGACTTATAATTAGGAACTACTTATAATAGTTAAGGCGTTCTAGGTATAAAAGTACTTCTTAAAGGGTAGCTTATACCTAATTATAATAATTATTAATTATAATAACTTAAGGTATTTCTAGATAATATTATTATTAATAAGGAGATAAGTATATTAAGTAATAAAGCTTATAATATATAACTTTAAGATATACTATTATATAAGTACTAAGAACCTAGCTAACGCCCTATTAAGGTAACTAGATTATATATTAATAATAGATAAAGAAGATACTTATCTATTAATATTATAAAATAAGTTAAAGAATATTAAGTATATTCCTTTTAATAAGTATTATATATATAATATTTATAAAGGTTTATAAGATAATAAGGCCTATAATTATAAATAGTATAAAAGGTTAGAGATAGGGCTTAGAAAGCCTTATACTCTAAAAATAGGGGAGAGTAACGCGCTCTTAGGGATATAAAGTAGTATAAGTAATAGCTTAAACCCTATTATAAGATAGTTTAATATTAATTAAATAGTACTTAGAAGGTATATTATAACTATATTAATAATAGAGCGCGTATAAAATAAGTATAATAATTTAATATTAAAGATACTTTAATATCTTTAAGAGGGAGATAAAGATATTTATAATAAGAAATAATTATTAAAGTCCTAGGGCTATAAAAAGGCTATTAATATATCTTTATTAATAGATAAGATAGGGGTCCCTTATAAGGGCGGCGTAGTTTTTATACCTAACAATAAAGTAATTAGATAAGAAATCTTAAAGCTTTATTATAAATCTCCCTTTAAGTAAATAGAAGGATAGCGTTTATAATATAATCTTAATAGTTATAAATTATTATATTAAGGTAGCTAGGTATTTACCTATTATAAAGATAATTAATACTATTAGTATTATTAACTTATTATATTATAAAATCTTTTTAAGGTTTAATTAGCTAGAAGGTATTATTAGTAATTAAGGGATAGTATTTATAAGTAGCTTCTAGGTAGCTATATATTATTATATTAATATAAAAAGAAAGCTTAATACTACTTTCTACCCTTAAATAAATAGTTAAATAGAGAGATAGAATAGTATACTAAAGTAGTATTTATACTACTATTCTACCTAGAAATAAGATAATTAAGTAGAGTTACTTTATCTAGTAGAGTTTATATATAATTATATAAAGTATACTAGTACTAGGTTACCTCTATATAAGGCGCTTTATAACTACTTACCTAAGCTAGATATAGAGCTTTTAGAGCTACTATTAGGAGAAGTCCTATTAATATAAGAAAGGGTTAAATTACTTTAGAAATAAAGGGAAGGTTTAAAGTAGTACTTATATTAAATATAAGTTATATAAGTAGAGTATATAAATGGATAGTAAAAGTAAAAATAAAAATAATATAATATAAGTAATTATATCTTATTAAATATAAAGTATATTAAATTAATATAAGTAACTAAGAAATTATTATAATATTATCTAGGGCCTTTTAAGGTCCTTAATTATATTAGTAGTTAGGCGTATAAGTTATAACTACTTAATACCTTTTATATATATAATATCTTTTATATCTTACTTATAAAGTTATATTAAGGTAATAGTAAGAGTATTATAGAAGCTATATAAGTAGAGCTTATAAATAATAAAGATAAATAGGAAGTTAAAGCTATTCTTAATTATAAAATCTCTTATAATAAACCTTAATATTTAGTAAAGTAGAAGGGTTAGTCTTATAATTATAATTAATAGCTATATAAGCGAGACTTAGTTAATATACTAGATATATTAAAAAGATTTAAGTAGGATTACCCTAAGGTATTAAATTTATATTATATAAGAGGGGAAATAATTTCTATTATTATAGATAAAAAAAAAGAAAAGATACCTAATATAATTAAAATATTAAGGGCGCTATAAAAGAGGGCTATTATATTATACTAGTAGTAGTACTAGGCCTATTACTATTACTATGTTTAATAATAGGAGTATCCTCCTTATTATCCTCTTCTTTATTCTTTATAATAGGAGGGAGGCGCTCTTATAATATATTAATAAGGCTTTAAAAGTACTTTAAAAGGGGAGATAGAGTAATATATACGCGCTAGTAAAGGATATTAAGAATACCCTCTAAGGTATTTATAATATGGATAGTAATAGCTAGGTTAACCCTAATAAGAGTTATAATAATAGTGGGGGTAGAGGAGGCGCGGTAAAGGTAGTAATAATACTATTAAATAAGCCTATTAAAGGTTTACTAGAATCTAGTAAGTTAAAGGAGGTTAAAGCTAGCGTTTAAAGTAGTTATAATATCTAAAGATTAAAGAAGGCGTATATAAGCGTAGTAAGTATAAGTAGGAATCTCTTATATATATTTAATATTAAGATCTTTATAATACTTATACTTTATTAACCTAGGGGAGGCGCGCGTATAAGTTATCCTACTAAAAAAGTAAGTAAAGCTTTAATTAAAAATATTAGACTTATAACTCTTTAAATTAGAATATAATATAATAAAGGTATATTATATAAGATAATATAAGAATAGGCTAGGAGCGGCTTAGTAGGGGAGGTTATATACTATTATAAGTAGAGGGGGTAGTAGTAGTCTTCTTTTAATTAGTAGTAAGGGTAAGTTTATTACTAAGGATTACTTATAAAATAACTATTAGAAGTATAAGGAGGTATAATAAGGCGCGGAGGGGGTAATAATATAAATAAAACTTAAAAAGGACTTAATATAATTAATAAAAAATAAAGATATTATAATTAGAAGAATAATATTAAAGTTATGTAAAGAAGGTACGCCTTAAGTACTTAATAAACCCTTAATAGTAATAACTTCCTATTTACTTTAAAATATAAGACTTCTAGCTACTTTTATAATAAATTAATAAAGGATAATAGGAAGTATAATAGGAATATATTATAATATAAAGATTATATATAAGAGTAGTATCCGTGATTATTATAGTTTAATAAAATTATAAATTCCTTAAGGCTTAGCTTAGAGGGCCTTATAGTTAATTATATTATTACGCTTTTATTAGAGGTATATTTTATTACTAAGGGAGTATCTTCTATAGATTATAACCTTTTATACTCTTAGAGCCTAAGAGCCTAGATAGGGAGATAATTATAAGGACTAGTTAGGAATATAGTACTATTATTAACGTGGCGTCTATAGTATATAGTAGTACTACGCTACCCCTTTATTTATAATATATAAAGGAGGGAATTCCCCCTAAAGGGAAGGGTAGCGATTAGTCTTACTATTAATAAGAGTAGAGAGTTCTATAAATATACGTACACGTACCGTTTATAGTACTCGATAGCTACGTTATTATATAGTACCCTTATACCTTAATAGAGATAATATTATAGTATATTACTTAACCTTAGTAGATATAACTAATAAGTTTAAGTCTAGGCTACGGAAGGCTTATACGAATAATAACTAATAAAAAAAGATAGCTAGTATACTAAAGCCTTTAGTAAGTAATATACCTAGTAGTAAGAAACTAGGCCTATCTTTTATCCTTTAGGATAAACTTATATATTAAGTTAATAATAAAGGAAAGTATAGGCTATATATACCTCTATTACTAGAATAGGAAATATTTAAATAAGTATATAATCTTTTAAATTATAGTAGCTACTACTAATATTATAATTAACTTTCTAACTCTATATATATTTACTACCTAGTAAAGAATCTAAAGAATCTAAAGATATATATCTCTTATTACCCTTAGTACTAATTAAATTAGATAAAGAGGTATCTACTATATAGTATATAAGTTCTAATATTAATACTATTAATACCTTTTTATACTATTATAATAGATTTTATTATTACTTTACTTATAACGCTTATAGGGATAAACTACTTACTTATAATTATATATAAGTTCTTAAAGAAGGTCCTTCTTCTACTAGGCTTAGATATATAGAAAGCTCTAGAGTAGGCTAAGGTTATACTATATAAACTCCTATCCTATAATTAGGGTATATTATAAAGTATTATTAGTAATCGAGACCCCCGATTTATATTAGACTTTTAGTAGGAAGTCTTTAAGCGTCTTAGAGTTAAATTTCTTACGGCTACTATATATTACTTATAAACTAATAGATAGAGTAAACGTACTAATTAAATAGTAGAAATTATAATAAGGTTTTATTTAACCTATAATCTTAATAGGTAGAATAAATAGGATCTAACGCTATTATATATCTAAGCTATATTAAATAATTCACTAACTACTATAGGCTTTACTCTAGATAAGTTATACTACGGATTTAAGGTAAATAATACTATAAATATACTTATTATAAGGGATATACTTATAAAAGCCTTTAATAAGCTCCGGCTTACTAAGTATAAGGAAGTAGAGGACTATATATCTTTTACTAATACTATAATAAAAGCCCGTTATAACGGTAAATATCTATAGTTAGACTTAAGAACTAATAATAAAGTCTTTCTCTACTTATATTATAGTTATAAGATTCCTAGTATTACTAATTATAAATTATCTTAATAACGAGTAGGTCTATTCCAGGTACTATATAAAATTAGCTTACCTATATATAAGTTAGACCTTCCCCCTACTATACGTATCTAGCCAGTCATTTCGGTTATATAACTAGAACTAAAGACACCAGGCTAAGACCCTTATAAAAGGGAGTTTAATTAAATAAACCGTCCACTAATTACTATAGAAGACGGTGCGGAGTATAATAATAAGTATAAGATCAAACGGCTAGTTAATAAGCGCGTCAGCCAGGGTAAAACCTAGTACCTTATTAAGTAGTTAGGATATAGTAACTAGGATAATGCCTAGTATAACTTAGAGGACCTCAGCGAAGCTAGTAATATAGTAAAGGCTTATAAGGATAGGCAAGGTCGATATTAGAGACCTTAATAGATATAGTCTATTACTATTAGTCTATTACTATTTACTTTATAATTAATAGCGAGGACGCTAGTCTTATTTATTTTCTAGGCATATTAATACGGTCGCTAGCCTATTACTTGTCTACAGAAGGGTTCTGCAGACCACAAAAGCAGTCCTTAATAGAATCCTTAATAGCGAATCAATTAATTTATATAAACCAGACAGAGTGCTTATTAAATACTAGCTTTATTAAGGTCCTTAATTACATTAAAGGCTTTAATAGTTATTACTAGGAAGGCTTTAATAGTCCTATTATAAAGGGTATTAAGTACGCCTTTAAGTAAACTAGGTATATTTATATTAATAGTATATAGTCTTAATAGGGTATTTAATATAATATTAGATTTTCTAGCCGTATAATATAATTCTAAGTTAAATAAGGATAAGTATTAAGAGGCTCTAATAAATTATAAATTTAAGTTATTAATACTAGTAATATTTAGTATTATTTACTTAGAGATAGGTATAACTATTAAGTAGTCTATATATATATAATAATAATAGGAGGCCTTAAATTAGATTTAATTATATATCTAACCTTTTTTATAACTTAAATAATCCCTACTATTTCTAGTTTTATAAGCTAAGTATTTTATTTTATTTTATTTATATTTATATTTATATTTATATTTATATTTATATTTATATTTATATTTATATTTATATTTATATTTATATTTTATATTCTACTATCTAGCTACTTAGAGTTAATAAGGGTAGTTTATATCTAACTTACTAGAGGAAATTATAATTTATAAAAAAAAAACTTATCTCTTACCCTATTTACTATTATATTTCTAGAACTTTAAATATTAAATATTACTTATATTTATATTTATATTTATATTTTATACTCTACTATCTAACTACTTAGAGCTAATAAGAGTAGTTTATATCTAACTTATTAGAGGAAATTATAATTTATAAAAGAAAACCTTATCTCTTACTTTATTTATTATTATACTTCTAGATCTTTAGATATTATATACTACCCTTTTTTATATTTTTTATACTATCCTATTCTCTTCTTTCATTAGGGTTATTTATCCTTTTATCCTCTAGTTAGAGCTTATCTACTCTTATACTATCTTAAAGAGTTATTCTCTTATTAATATAAACTAGCTAAGTATACCTTATTAAATTACTTATTTAATTACTACTTTTAATCCTTTTAAGGTTAATACTATTTAATAAAAGTTATTTAACCCTACTTTTTAAAATATCTACCTCCTTCCCTTTATATAATTAGGGTAGAATATAAGTATATATTTAATATTTTAATACCTCTATTTATATTTATAATTAATATTATTAACCTTAAATACCCTCCTTTTATATAAGAAGGCGTATAGTCCTATCTTCTTTATATATAACTAGATACTTATAAAGCTCTTAGCCTTAAAAAGCCTTATATAAAAATTAATTTTTATCTTTTAAACCTCCCCTTTTGATATTATTATCTTTATATAATTAGGGATACCTTTTTAATATCCTAGCTACCTCTCTTTCTACTTCTTTTTTACCTACCTCTTAATTTCTTTAAGGGTAGGATTATCCCTCTTTATTATTTCCCTACCTTTAAGGCTTTAATCTATTATTTTAATATCCGCTCCCCTTATTATTACTTAGAAGGCTCTTTTTACTTAAGATTACTTCTCTTTTATTAGAGTCTTTATAATCCTCTTCTTTCTTCCCCTCTTCCCTTTTAACTTATAATAAATCCTCGCGTTCCCTTCCTTAATTAATAGGTAAATCCCTTATATTATTAATATTTATAAAATTAACTAATTAATACTTATCTTTATTAATAAGACCCTTAACTCTACTTTTAATACTTATATATTAATTACTTTAAATACCTTAACTATTATCTTTAAGTACTTATTTTATATAATTTTTAATATTATAATATTTATCTTCTTTATTTTTAATATCCCCTTTAAGTTATATTATATCTTTATTATATAAGTTATTATTAATTAAATTATAATATTATATATCTATCTTATCTTATTAAGTATAATACCTTATATTAAGCTAGTAATAATTAATAAGGCTAGCTTTTATATCTCTATCTTTAACTTTATTTTATTAATATATAGGCCCTACCTTAATTTATTATTAATATAAAGTTTAAAGACTTATATTAATACCTTAAAGTATATTATTATTATTTTAAAATCTATTATTACCTTTATATTAAACCTCTTTAAATTCTTTAATAAATAGATTAACTTATATTTATAAAAGGTAAAAATTACCTTATATATATTTACCTAATAAAAGTATATTTTATATACCTTTATTAAGATTTATAATTCTCCTTAATACTTTAATTATATATTATTAGGTAAATATTATTAATAAAGCCTTTAATTTATACTTAAAGTTTTATCTTTATATATTCTTTTATAAATAGGAAGTTAAAAAATAAAGATAAAGATAATAATATTAGGGATCTTTAAGGGATTTTAATTTTTATTATTTTTATCTTATTTATTTCCTAGCTTAATATAATTATTATAACTCTTTTTATTAGAAAGCTTTATACCTACTTTATAATAAAGTAGACTGACCGTCGAGTCGGGTTTCAGTACCATGGATTGGTACCGACCCGAATACTCGGTACCACCTCCCGGTACCGACCCGAATACTTAGTACCGGTTTCCGGTACCGACCCGAAAAGCCCTCGGTACCTTGGCGAGTCGGGTTGGACCGACCCGACTCGCCAAGGTATCGTCAAGACGCCAAGCCCCTGAAAAAATAGTAAGGGACACCAAAATTTTTCTAGAATTACCCCTATACTAAAAATAGATTTTTTTTAATTAGAATTTTAATACCCCCCTTAATTCCCTAGGTATATGCATTACCTTTTTGCATTACCTTATTACTTAGGGGTATTACCTAGGTAATAATAATAATAATAACTAGTAATATAATAGTAAATCCTATATATAGCGAGGAATACTACTATAAATAGAAAATATTAGTAATATTATAGTTATTATTTCTATAGGAATAGTTAATTAGCTATTACCTTTTTATATTACCTTATTTACTATTAAGAATTACCTAGTTAGTAATAATAATAATGCTTAGTAATATATTAGTAAATCTTATATATAATATAAAATATAAATATAAATAAAAAATATTCCTGATATAATAGTCTTAGTAAAATAATATGGTAGAACTAATGTCTTAGCGAGTCGGGTCAATACTTCGGTACTAATACTCAGTACTACCCCATGGTATTAACCCGAATACTCGGTACTAACTATTAGTACCGACCCGAATACTCGGGCCAGGAATTTGGTATTGACTCGCTAAGAGTCGAGTCGGGAACCCGACTCGAGTTCGAAGTACCGACCCGACGCGGTCAGTCTATAATAAAGGTTAAGACCCTTTTTTTTTTAAATTATAAAATAACTTTTTATAAGAGATATTATTAAAAGCCTTTATAATATCTAATAATAATATATTTATTATATTAAATTTATTATAATTTTATATTATATATACTACTTTTATTATTATCTTAAAAGATATTATTATTAACCTTCTCTTCTTTATTTTTATCTATTATAAGGGTAGTAATTTATATTCCTTTATAAAGTTACTTAGCTTCTTTATAATAACTACCTCTAATACCTTCTTTAAAGTATTAAGTAAGGTAATTAAATAATATAATTCTAACTTTAAATAATCCTCTTTTTTTAACTTCTTTAAGATAATTATATTAATCTTTTTAAACTCTATTAAGTAATATCTAACCCTTAGATATACTTAAAATAAATATATAAAGCTAGGTAGTAACTCCCTTTTTACTATTTTTAAGGATTTATTTAAGATCTTATTTATTTTTAATACTTTATTTTATTTTAATTTATTAATTACCTTATAACCCTCCTCTTTAATAATTTTTATATTTATTATTAAGGGTATTTTATATTAAAATCCTTAAATATTACTTAAATCTACTTTTAAAGGTAGAGGGAAGAAGGTCTATTAAAAGACCTTTACCTTCTTTTAAAATAATTTTACTTTAAGACCTTCCCTATCCTTCTTAAAGGTAGGGAACTTTAAGAGTTTTTAAGATAGTATATTTCTCTTTTAACTTTATTTAATTAGCTTTTAAAGTTTATTATATACCTAAGATACTTTATATATTACATCTTTAAAATAGAGTATTTTTACTTTTTTTTAATATCCTTCCTTTAATCTTCTAGGCCTCTTATTATACTTTTTAACTCCTTTAATTTCTTTTATAATTATATTTTATCTTAAGCTTTAATACTATCTTTAAAATTTTTATATAATTTAAGTTTTAAAAGGACTTTACCTTTAAAGAGGATTTTACTTATAATACCTCCTTGCTTATAATTTTTATTAGGTTTTCAAGTATTTTAATTAAGTAGTTATTTATTTACCTTTTAATTATTAACTCTCCTTTTAATAATAAGTATTAAAGGATACTTATCTACCTCTTTATCTCTTTTAAGTCTATTATCTTTTATACCCTTTATAATTATAAGATTATTACCTCTACCTTAAGGCTAATTTTAATATATATTAAAATATAATTAAACTTATAATAAAAGTCTAACTTAATATAATATTTTAATAATATTTACTTAATAACCTTTATTATAAATATTAAATTAATAGTACTTTCTACTTTCTTTATCTTTTAAGTTATTATATCCTTTAATAGGGTAAGCTTTATTTCCCTTTCTTTTATAATATCTATTAATATATCTACTACTTTATAATATATATATCTACTTCTATTATTTTAATTTAAGTAATAGAGGTTAAAGTCTCCTATTAATATATATTCCCTAAGTTAACTTAGCTACTCCTTTACCCCTATTAATAATATAAAGGGGCTATTTATTAAGGTTTTAAACTTTAAGTTAAGGTTATATATATTATATATTTAAAGGTATACTAATACTCCCCCTTCCTTCTTTATAATTTATATTTCTAAGGAGTATAAGTCTTTAAATATAAATTTAACTTCTTATTTATTAATATTCTAATATTTATTTATAAAGAAATATATCCTTATATCCCTCCCTACTTTATATATTAAGTAGAATACTCTTTTATTTAAGTTATATATTAAACCTATCCTTTTTATATATAATAGCTCTTAAATAGTTAAAATATTTATTTATTATACCTTTTTATCTTCTAATAATAAAATTATTATTATAATCTACTCCCTTTATATATTATATTATAATAGTTTTATTATCTTTTATATCTTTATAAGGATCTTTATTAAATATCCCTTATAACCTCTACTCCCTTAATAATTAGGGCCTCTTATATTAGTATTTCTTTTAATATCTATTAACTTATCTTTATTACTTAGAGAGTAATTAACTTTCTTAGCCTATTTTATAATATTATTAGTAGTAGTAGTATAATTCCCCTTTCTTTTATATCCCTTTAAGAATTTATTTATATTATAACCTTATTAAAGTCTTTAAATCTTAATATAACCTTCCTCTTCTTCTTTATTACTACTATTATCTACTTCCTTTAAGGCTATTTTAAGTATCTTATTACTTATTTCCTCTTATAAAGCCTTTATATAACTTTTTCTTATTTTTATTATCTTTTAATAAAGCTTATTTAATTCTTTTACTTTAATTATATACTTTAATTATTAAGTTATATAATTATTCTTCTTATAATTATTATATCTTTTAATCTCCCCTTCTTTTACTTTATATTCCCTTAAATTATATTTATTAATATAGATTTTATATTATATTAAGCTCTTATAATATCCTCTTATATATTTATATTATTAATAGTTAAAGTATTGTATTATAACCTTATTCCTCTCCTACCTCTTATATTTTAATTATATCCCTTTATTAAGCCCTTTTTAATTACTTTATATATTATCTCTAATATAATGAGTTTTAATAATAATAAGGCTCTCTCTTTTTCTACCTCTCCCTCTCTCCTCTTTTATATAATTACTTATAATTAAGCTACCCTTATAATCTTTAACCCTAAGAGGTTCTTTTTATTTTATTAAATAATTACCTCCTTTACCTCCTTTTATTTTAATATATCTACTACCTTCTTTAATACCTTATATATTATAATTAGGAAGGTCTATTTTAATACCCTTATTAACTTATATACCTTCTTTACTTAATTATTATTTTCTTTTAAGTCCTCTTTTACCTCTATCTCTATTATAAATAGTATTAAATTACCTTTAATTAAGTACCTTACTATTATAATCTCTTATATTCTTAGGAATATAATTATCTTAAACCTCTCAATTAGCTACTCTTTAATAAGTATCCTTATTATTTCTCTCTTAATCTTATCTTTAATTTAAATTATTAAGGTCCTAGCCTTTTTATTATTTATTACTTTAAATCCCTTCCTTATAATATTACCTATTATTATTATAATAAATATCCCTTTAAGGCTTATATTACCTATTTTTATATTTATTAAGTTTTAGCTAGCTATCTATACTTAGCTCCTTTTACCCCCTTATATCTTCCCTCTTTAAAATTACTCTTCTATTATTTTTTTAAATTTATATATCTTTTTAAGTTATTAATCTACCTTTATAATAAATTCCTTTATATATTTAAGCCTTACCCCTATTATTTATCCTACTTTACGCGTTATTCCTCCCTTTAATATATTTTATATAGCTATTATAGTTTTTAAGGCCTTTACTAATATTCTCTTAATATATATTCCCTTATCTTTAAGTTCTATCCCCTTTATTAGGCTCCTTAGCCCCTACGCGGGTATCCCTCTTCTACTCCCTAGCCTACCTCCTCTACTACTACTACTACTTATAATTCCTCCCCTTATATTATATCCTAATATTAGGACTTATCTTATTATATATTAAAGTAAATTTAGATTAAGTATTAATTAAACTTATCCTAAGTAAAATCTTAATAAGCTATTCTTAGTATACCCTTAAGGAGGAAAAGGTTTAAGTTCTTATATATTACTTTATTTTATATTTTTTATACTATTTTATCTCTTCTTTTATTAGAGTTATTTACTTTTTTTTAAATTAAAGCTTATCTACTCTTATATAACTCTTATAAGTAATTCCCTTATTAATATAAACTAACTAAGTATACTTTATTACTTAATTACTACTTTTAACTCTTTTAAAGTTAATATTATTTAATAAAAGTTATTTAACTTTACTCTTTAAAGTATCTACCTCCTCCCTTCTTTATAAAATAATTATATTCCTAAGGATATAAGAGATAATAATAGTAAGGTACCTAATTAAAGGTAACTTAATACTATTTATAATAGAGATAAAGGCAAAGGAGGAGTTAAAGGAAAATAATAATTAAGTAAAGAAGGTATATAAGTTAATAAGGGTATTAAAATAGACCTTTTTAATTATAATATATAAAGTATTAAAGAAGGTAATAAATATATTAAAATAAAAAGAAGTAAAGGAGGTAATTATTTAATTAAATAAAAAAGCCTCTTAAGGCTAAAGATTATAAAGGTAGCCTAATTATAAATAGTTATATAAGAAAAGAGAGAGGGAAAGGTAAAAAAAAAAGAGCCTTATTATTATTAAAGCTCCTTATATTAGAGATAATAAATAGAGTAATTAAAAAGGGCTTAATAAAGAAATATAACTTCTTAAAATATAATAAATAAAAGAGGAATAGGGTTATAATATAATACTTTAAATATTAATAATATAAGTATATAATAGGATATTATAAAAGCCTAGTATAATATAAAATCTATATTAATGAATATAATTTAAAGGAATATAAGGTAAAAGAAGGGGAGATTAAGAGGTATAATAATTATAAAAAGAATAGTTATATAATTTAAAAATAAAGATATATAATTAAAATAAAAGAATTAAATAAACTTTATTAAAAAATAGTAGAAATAAAAAGAAATTATATAAGGGCTTTATAAGAGGAAATAAATAATAAGATACTTAAAAGTAGCCTTAAAAAGAGTAAATAATAATAGTAATAAAAAAGAAGAGGAAGCTTATATTAAAGTTTAAAGACCTTAATAAGGTTATAATATAAATAGGTTTTTAAAGGGATATAGGTAAAAAGAAATTAGAAGAAATTAAAAGAAATTATAGCGAATACTTTATAATATAGTAGAAAGATATATTAGTAGAGAGGCGGAGAGCCTCCCTAAAACTACTACGCTAAGCCTAAAGTAGTATAGCTAGTATAAAGGCATCTATAAGAGCCTTTAATAAGGTAACTATAATAAATGCCGGTAAATAAATAATACTATTACCCTAATAGCTAAGGTAAGACCCCCTAATATCTTAGTCTACCTAATTATATAATGCCTAATTAGTTACTATATATCTTATTATAATCCTTAACTATATTAGTAGTATTCCTTATTAGTTCTCTCTCTAATATCTAGTAGTCTTCCTTAAGGCCGCTATTCTTCTATCTTATTAAGTATTTAACCGACTACCTATATCCTTAATATATCTGTCGCTTATTAATTAGCCTATTTATTTCCTATTTATCCTAGCCGTTAATAATAGCGGGAATCGCCGGTTAAAGCCGCTTATATAGGTAATTAGTAGGATTAGTTATAAGCTCTAGGTAGGTAATAGAGATAATATTATAGATCTTTATATTATCTAGGAGCTCTAGTTAGTAAGTAAGCCGGCCTATATATTTAGTAATTCTAAAAGGCCTTATAAGTTATTATCTAATCTTCTTAGATTTAATTACTAGTATATTATAACCCTGATATAATTATAAATTAAATACGTCCCCTACTCTAAAGAATATCAGCGTATAATACGCCTTGTAGTATTCCTTTATCTTTAATAAGGTAAATATAATCGCGTCCTTAGTATTAATATATACCGGGCGGGATTTATCTACAAAAGCTAGCCTACTAGCGGGATTTACCTTCTCCGCGTTAACGGGGTATACTATAATAAGGCCCTTATTATTATAGGCTTCCGTATAATATACTAAGGCATTACGGGTATTACCCTCCCTATTAGCCTAGGTAAAGCCTTCTATAGATAGATTATTATTAAGGCGTAGTAAGTCTAGTACCTTATATATTTAAAATCTATATATAATCTAGGTTAGGGTTAAGTTTATAGAGCTATATTTAATAGAATTATTTAAGGTAGATAATATCCTATATAATATTATAGGCTATTACCTAGGATTATTAAGAGTTATAATATAGTAGCGTAGTACTATTTTAGCTATCTAATTAGATTATTTAAATATACTATCTATTTATAGATACTAGGTAGTTAAGTATAATAGACTAACTTTTAGTAACTAGAAGATTTACTTCTATATTTAGCCTATAAACTTCCTATCTTAGTCTAAAATAATTACCCTAGGAATACCCTAGTTAAGCTTAGCTAACTAATCTAGTAGCCTAATTACCTAGTCTTTACCTAACTATATAACTTTACTAGGAATAAAGCTAACTACCTTAGAAAATTTATTAATAATTAATATAGTATATTTATACTAGTCTAGGACTAATACTAGTAGGGCTAGTATGAAGTTAACTATAGTTATATAAAATAGTCTCGCTAGTAAGAAGATAGGCTAAAGGGATTTATATAGTTTATACCGTAGAGTCTAATTTAGCTAGTAGTATAGGTAATACCTAATAAATTTATAAAGTTTTATAGCTAGGTTATATATATAGAGTCTATTAGTAAGGCGCTTATAAGTATAAGTATATCCTAGGTATCCTATTTTATTATAAGCTAGTTAGAATACCTCCTTTTCTATAGTAGAAGGTATATATAGCCTTAGGCCTTTATTATTATTATTAAAATAGAGTACCCTATTAATAATATAGTATAATAACTCGGTAGTATTATCGTCTAATATATTATTTACCTTGACTATAGTAATAATACGCGCCTAGCGGGGTTTATTAAGGCCCTTAATAAGATATTCCCGAAACTCCGGACTTATTTCCACTAGGCTAACTGGGAATACCTTTACTATTAGGGCGTCTAGACTAGATTTATTAGATAGGTAATATTTACGGCTAGTAAGATAAGATAGGGCGTTAGGTACTATATTAGATTTACTAGGTTTATATTAGATATCTAATTAAAAACGTTATAGGTATTTAGATACGCGGATAAGACGGAGGTTTAGCTTTTTTATTAAGGTAGTATTTAAACTTATTTAATAGGCTATTAATACTACGGTAGAGTAATTAGTATATATAATAGTTATAAGTTTAGCTACCTTAATTATATACCTAATCTTCTTTACTACTTATATTATACTAGCGACTTCTAGGTTAGTTAGCTAATAGCGTATCTTAGCGTCTATTAGAAAATAGCTAAGGAATAAAATAGGCTACTAAGATTTCTACCTAGGAGGGCTATCTCCTACGGAAGCCTCTAGTAAGATATAGTAGATATATACTCTAAAACTAAACTCCTTACTTATATTAAGGTCTATAAATAGTTACCTTAGTTTATTAAAATAATATAATAGTATTAGCGAGGTAAATAGCTTTTATAGCTAATAGAAAGTATTAAGTTCTTTAGGTATTAGCCTACCTAGGTAAGTATAACGGGCTAGCCTCTTACGCGTATTACCCCTAATACTATTAGTACTAGGGCCCCGAAGTATTTTATTAAGGTACGTCTTACGCAGTTATAAGGGTTTAATAATTACGGCGTAGTAGGTAATATATTACCTAAGATACCCTATTAACCTAAGGTATTTCTTAAGAAGACTAAGTATCTTAGGGAATATAAGGTTAGTAATAGCTATAAGCTTTTCTACTACGGTAGCTAGGCCTAAGGTATTAACTCTTTAACTAAGTAAATATATAGAGGGGTACCCTAAGAATAACTTTCTAAGTAAAAGGTATATATTTATTTATTAAACTTTTTAATTAATTACTCTTTAATAAGTATCTTTTTTATTTCTCTCTTAATTCTATCTTTAATTTAAACTATTAGGGTCCTAGCCTTTTTATTATTTATTACTTTAAATCCCTTCTTTATAATATCACTTATTATTATTATAATAAATATCCCTTTAAAGCTTATATTACCTATTTTCATACTTATTAAGTTTTAATTAATTATTTATACCTAACTCCTTTTACCCTCTTATATCTTCCCTCTTTAAGATTACTCTTCTACTATTTTCTTAAACTTATATATCTTTTTAAGTTATTAAGTTATTTTTATAATAAACTCTTTTATATATTTAAGCTTTACTCCTATTATCCTCCCTACCTTATATATTATTCTATCCTTTAACGCGTCTTATATAATATTATAACTTCTAAGGCCTTTATTAATATTTTCTTAATATATATTCCCTTATCTTTAAATTCCTTCCCTCCTATTAGGCTCCTTAGCCCCTATATAAGTATCTCTCCTCTACTCCCCTACTTATTACCTCTACTACTACTACTACTTATAATTCCTCCCCTTATATTATATCCTAATATTAGGACTTATCTTACTATATATCAAAGTAAATTTAATTAAGTAAAAGTTCTTATTAATATTTTAGTTTAATATAACCTTTATAACCCTAATATAAGACTCTTTATCCTAGGAATAGATAAAAATATTATCAAAGTAAATAATATTCTATATTATTAATTAGATATTAATCCTTATAAAAGGCTTTAGAGATATAGGGTCCCCTTTTATATAATATACTATATATTAAAATGTATAGTAGAATAGTTAATTAGGTTACTAAGTCTAGATGCGTAAAAACTAAATATAGATACTAAGAGACTACTTAGTTATATATTACTAAGTATACTAGCGTCTTAGTAGGACCCTATATTTTAATACTCCTACTTAAACTATTTATACCCCTAAAACTAAAGAATATTTTAAAAATAATCTAAAAATAACTATATTAAACTACTAAATACTAAAAATAACTATATTAAACTATAAATTCTACTTTCTATAAAAATATAGTTATTTAAGATTTTTATTTCGGGATAAAGCTATATATAGTAAAATTATACTAAAATATTATTAGACGTATTATAAGAGGGTAAATATTATTAGCTATTAATATATTATTAGTTATTACTATTATTATCTAGGCTTAATAGTACTTATAATAGATAGGTAAGTAGTTATAAGGCTCTATATTATTATAAGGTCGCTATTACTAGTCTTTAAGTTAGTTAGTCCCCGTAACTTAGTAATAGTTTAGGGTATCCTTAAGCTCCCGCTAGTAATAATACTCCTATTATATTAAAGGACCTCCTCTAGGCTAAGTCCCTTATAGAAAGTAATAAACTTCTCCTTATAAAGGGGTTTAATAAGGCTATTAACTAATTATTAGTCTATAAGAAAATATTTAAGGTTAATAATTCTAATAGTAATTTACTCCCTTATCTAATAGTATTAGAGCTTAATATACTTAGAGTAAGTATAGAACTTAGGGTTCTTTATAAGGGTAATTATACCTTAGTTATTACTATAAATAATTACTATCTTAGGTACTTCCCTAGAATAGAGTTAACTAAGGAGGTTCCTTAGCTACTTAGCTTCTTTAGAGGCTTATATCTAGCTAATATATTCTACTTTATATAAGGAAAGGGCTATTATAGCCTATTACTTAGAAGACTAGCTAAGGGTTATACTTCTAATATTAAAGATATAGTTTAAGGTTAATTTATAAATATTATAATTACCTACCTAATTAGAGTTAATATACCTAATAAGGTCCTATAAAGAGCCTTAGAATATAAGTTAGAATTTAACTATAACTTATAAATACTAAAAGATACGCTTAATAGCTAATTAATATAACTTATTAAGGTTAATAGTATAACGGCTAATAGCTAATACCGCGTAGGTAATATTAAGCTAAGTTTTTAATATAGTATATATAAGAGATTTTATAGCCTTTTAGTAGTTTTCCTTAAATATAGGATTTACTTTATACTTTTTATTAGCCTTTTCTAGGTAAGTACTAGTTTTTATTAATATAATAACTTACTTATACTCTTATATATTAAAGTCCCGTAGTATCTTCTTAATATAAGCTACTTAACCTAATTATAGTATTTATTATTAATAGTCTTAAGTAATTATTATATTAAGGTAATAAGTATATAGACCTAAATTTATTATCTTAAACTAGTTATTTAAAGTATCTTTAATCTACTAAATAGCCTATTTATTTAGACCCGTAATTAAGATATTATTTATATAGAGAGCTATTAAGGTCCCTTCCTTAGGGTTAATAAAGATACTTAAGTTAGTAAATAATAATATAAAGCTTAATTTATTTATAAAGTTAATAAAGATATAATATTAAACTTATAATAACTACTTAAGTTTATAAAGAGCCTTATAAAGCTAATAGACCCTATTTCCTTACTTATAACTTATAAGTTAATTAATATAAATCTCCTTATTAATATTATTATAATAGAAGGCTATCTTAATATCTATTTACTCTAAGTCCTAGTTTATAGTAGCTATTAGAGTAAAGATAGTCTTATAAATTATAGGTTTTACTATTAAGGTAAAAGTCTTATTATAATTAATACCTTTATACTATTTAAACCTATAAATAACCTAGCGTACCTTATAATATATAATCTATCCCTAAGGGCTATACTTTAAGGTATAAACTTATTTACCTCCTAAGGTATACTTACTTATAAGTAGATTAATAACCTTCTAAGTATTATTTTTTTATAAGGATTTAACTTTATTATCTATCTTAAGGCTTTATTAGATATTATACCTATCTTTTATTACCTATTAATAGGTCTTTAGCTTAAATAGTTCTATCCTATTAATATTAGTAAGGAGTAAAAGAGCTATTATAACTAGAGGGTCCGGTAATAGGTCCTATAAATCTAGTAGAGCTAGCTTAGGATAATTATATATTACCTATTAGATAGCCTATTCTTCCCTATTAATATATTCTACCTTATAGGTATAGACTTATTACGAAGTAGGAGTTATAACTTATTAACCGGGGTTAATATTATCCTAGATATCCCGCTTCTTATTATTCTCCCCTAGAGCGGATATCTATAGGCGCTTATTTAGCCTAAAGCTTAGCTACTACTACTTATTAGTACTAATTATTATATATATAGCTTACTAGCTTAGCTTATAGAGAGTAGAAGCCCTCTACTAGGCTACTTTATACCTATAAGAGGCTTCGCTTCTCTAATAATTAATTATATAATTATAATTAGTCTATTAGGTACTTACTACCTTAATAATAGTAGTAATACCTTTATTTATACTAATATCTTCTTTAAATACTATCTAACTATTTAAGAAGAACTAAATACTATCTTTATAATACTAATATTAAGTCCTCCTAGCCTAGGAAGGACTTCTATAAATACTATATATTAATAATAATATACCTTACTATTAAGGACCTTAATAGCATCCTAGAGGCCTTATATAAGTATTATAATAAGGCTATTATAGTAAACTTCTTATCTATAGAAGCCTTTACTAACCTTCCCTATACCTCTAGAGAGTTAGTACTAAGGCAGGGAATTTCTATTAAGATTCCTTATAAATTTACTACTCTTTCTTAATATTTCTCTATATTCTATTATTATAGCTCCTTAAATATTTTAAGAGGTAGTAGAACTTATATTTTAGTTAGATAAATTTATATAAACTAGTTACGCCTTTATATTATTAATTAACGACGCCGCTCGCTAGATTATTTCCTTAATTATAAAGGATACCCTTAGGCCTACTAGATTAGATTAAGAAGCCTCTATTAGATAAGGAGGTACCCGTTCTAGATTTATATCTTTAGAAGTAGTTAGCCTCCTTAGGGCTTTTATATAATCTTAGCCTTAAGACTAGGTAATTAATAAACCTACTATTTATAAAGCTATCTTATACTTTAATAAGGGAATAGAAGTCTCTTATAAACTCCTTAATAATCCTCTCTTACTAAGTAAATTATAGACTACCTCGTCTCTTAATAGTACCGCTAATACTAGGTAAATATTAGCTAAAGAGGCTATTTACGGATACCTAATTAGCCTAGAACCTAATCCCTTTAGCTATTAGTAACTATCTAGTAGTATAGTAACTTTCGCTATTAACCTAGCTATATAAGTAACTATTAATACTGCTATAACCTAATATATCTAGGAGAACCTAGCTATACCTAGGCTACTAGGTCCTCCTAGACTAGCTAGCTAGCCTAATTGACCTGGTTAACTAGGTAAAGTAGGTATATTAATTATAGTTAACGGCGGCGATAATTATTCCTAATAGAACCCTAGGGACTTAGGATTCTTTAATCCTATATATAATAGTAAATCTATTAGTACTAGCTTAGCTATTAAATATACTAGAAAGGATACTTACTTTTAGGATATATATATATTTACTAATTAAGCTAAGTAAATATACTTACTTAAGGATCCTACTACTATTAGGAATAACCTCTAGCTAAGCCTTTATAAATAAGCACTTAAATAGTATAATAATAAGCTCTCTAAAATAGAATAAAGGATTATAACCTTTAATAATAATATTAATAAATAGGTATAACTACTACTAAGAAGATTTTAATAGCTATTAAATATCTCTATTAATAAAATACTATATAAGAAGTCTATTATAAAGGATACCGCCGGCTATTATAAGTTATAAGAGTTTAGTACTAAGATATTATACTTTATAAAAGATACTAGGTTAAAGGATATAAAGATTTAACTTAATATTATATATAATACTATTAATTTTAAACTTTATTATAATATTTATAAGCCTACTAACTAGACCTCTATTAATAACTTCTTATTAGAACTTAAGAATAGAAAGTATAAATAGTAGGTCTATATAAATAGGTAGAGAGCTTCTACTAGTACGCCTAGTAATAGGCTATAATAACGTCCTAATTATAAATATAAGCCTATTAGGTAATATAGTTAGTATAGTTTTTCTAATAATAGAGTAGGGTACTAGCTATTTTAGTAGGGTAACTAGTCTTATAGTAATACTTACCCCCCGTTTATTCCTAATTAAAATAACTAGGGTTATTAGATAAACTAGTAACCTTATTAAAGCTAGTAATTTCGTTAAAACGCCTCTTAAATCTTACCTCTAGTATAAAGGCTTTAAATTATAGCTGGCCTAATAAACGCGTTAGATTCTATATAATACCCTAATTAACCTTAACTTTAATAACTATTATAGCCTACGAGGCCTAGTTAAGGAAACTACTAGCTAGGTAATTAATTATAGGATAATTATATACTACGCTTTTTATTATAATAAGTATACTAGGCTATTATAGAGGATATAATAGAAGACTTTATAAATAGTAATCCTAATAGTTATTAGGAATATTATACTATTATATAGCCGGTTAATACTATTAAATAGCTAGACCTATTATAAGATTATCCTAACTTATTCTATACGGGGAATAAGTCCTTTAAAATAAACGAGGACCTTATTAACTATAATTAATAAGTACCTAAGGTAAACTTTATAACTTAGCCTAATATAAATAGTTATACTTACTCTTCTTATACCTATACCTTTTCTTTAAGAAATAAGCTATTTATTTACCTATAAAAGTACTATTAGATATTATAAAAGCCTTCTATAATTACTTCTATATCCGCCCCTATAGCTGCTAAAAGTAGTATAGCCTATTTTATAACATTAATTAATCTACTATTAATATTAGTAGAATCAACTATTTATCTAGACTAATTAAGGGTACTAGGATATAGCTTTAGAGAATAGAAATATACTACTATAGGCGTATTCTAGTCTATAAATATAGTAGATAAGTAGACGGAGGTCTACCTAGATAGCGGCTATTTAGTTATACTAATCAACTAATCTTATCTTATAAGAGTCCTACTAGATATTAAAATTAAGAAGATAGCATCCTTAATACTAGTATAAAGTATTAGTAATAAAATTATAAAAACTAATAAATTCGCTCTAATTAAGATATATATTAATAGGACTATTAGTAAGAAGCTAGTAACTACCTCTATATTTATAAAAGTCTATATTATAAAGGATCTAAAAGCTAACCTACTTATTAGTAATAACAACCTAGTACTATAAAAGGCGATCTTAGACTTTAGTAAGTAAGTAGTAATCCTAGGTTCTTATTAAGACCTCGTATTACTAATTAGAGTTTATATATAGTTATTACCTAATACTAAATATACTATTAAGATTAAGGCGTCTATTATTATTCTACTATATTTAACTATTAAGGTGCTAGTAGTTTATAAGGGGGATATCCCTACTAATAGGGACTTCCTATTTAAACTAGAGTATACTTAAAACTTCGGCTTTAAAGGAGGGGTCTTTATATATATTACTAATATATTTATATTAGAAGTCTATATATTTAATACTTTACCTATACTTATACATCTACCTTAAAAGGCTCGGCTTAGGTCGCTTATTAGATATAATTAAGACAGCGCTTATCTTACTATACTAATAGACGCTTATAGGGCCGCTAGTAATATAAGCTTATAAAAGATAGTTATAAAAGGCTTTATTACCCTTATAATAGTAGTATACGTTAGTATTATATAACCTTCTATAATAAGGACCTTAATAGCGGGGGATCTAGTTCTAGTAATATAGCCTTCTATAATAAGGACCTTAATTATAATAATAGATCCCGCTCTTAAATATATACTACCTAATAGTATTATAGTATACTAGAAAATGCCTATAAAAATTCAAGATTTTTACTTAGGAAAAGTATACTTAAAAGTATAATTCTTTTATTTATTAGTAAGTAATAATAGTTATAAGGTAAATTTAAGTCTAAATATAATAGATATTTATATAAACTTTTATAAATAATAAGACCCTCCTCAAGTATTATAGGGGCTATAAGGTAAGCGTTACTATAAATATTAATTTTAGACTAAAGGGACTATTTATAATATTTACCTAGTATTAGAGTATTAATAAATAGTTATTAGGCCTATTTATATTATAACTCTATTATAAGATTACTATTTAGGACTAATAGAGTATAACTAAGTATACTATTATTAGACGACTTATTATATTAGTTATTATTAGGAAAAGACGTCGTTATTATTAAGATAGAAGCGTTAGAAGACTAATACTATCTACTAGGTACCTAATTAACTATAGGATATCTAGTATAATAATATTCTATTCTACTAATAACTTCTACGCTACTAAACTATTTAATATAATTCTTAAATTATTATATCCCTTATATTATAATATATCTTTTATACTCTTATAATAATTACTAATAGTCCTACTAGATTTATTATATTAATATAAAGGAATCTATTAGATATAAGAGTTAGTATAACCTAGTATTTATCTAGCCCTCTAAAATTTAACCGGCGGTATTTAATAAACTAAATAGTAGAATAGCTTATTTTTATTATTAGAAAGTCTAATATTATAATCTAATATAAAGATATAACTATATAACTAAGTATAATATTAGGCTATTTTTATACTTCTAATATTATAATTAATATTCTTATAGGCCGCTAAGTAACTATTAATAGGATCTAGGTATTAATAATAAGTTATAACTAATATATTAAGGGTAGTCTACCTATTATCTAATAGTACCTACTTATATATAATATTTCTTATTATTTAACTAGATATATATTTAGGAGTTTTAAGCCTAATAATATAGAGGTTTCCCTATCTTATTACTTATAATAGAGTTATATATAGCTCTATTATAGCTAAAAGTAGGCCTAGTTTATAAGTTAATATCTATATACTTTATTAATTAGCCTTATAATTTATTAATAGTTATAATAAATACTAATTAGATAGGGTACTACTTATAAATAAAGGGGGTAGGAATCTGCCTATTATTTTCTTTAGACTATAATAGCGTCTTAAATAGTATTACCTTCTTACTATTATAAGTACCACCTATAATCTCCCCCTTAAAGATATACTTATTATATCTTATTACTTATAATTAGGTCCTATTATATAGATATAATAGATTAAGGTTCCTTAGTAGTATAACTAGTACGCCTAGCTTAATATATAGCTTATAAGATAATAGGGAGGGTTTATAAAACCTATAAAAGTACTTAAGGGGGAAGAGTTTATTATCTTCTTCTAATATAATATAATTAATACTCTAGTATATTATTATATTACTAGGGATATATAATATTATCTTAGTATTAATACTAATAATATCTTTATTAATAATAATAAGAATATCCCATTCTAATAGATAATCCCTCTAAGAGATATTTATCCTAATATTAATATAAATATTCTTAATTAAATTATTAATAATATTTCCTAGGGTATAACTATACTTTTAATATAATACGTCTTTATTAATAGTAGGGCTTTTCTAGATATTAATACTATTATTAATAGTGAGGAGATTACTTATAAATAGTCCTATTTTATAACGAGTAGTATCTATTAGGTTAGGATTATTAAGTTACTTATTAATAATAAGATTTAAATATATAACCTTATTCTAGAAATAGGCCTTTTAAAGATACGCCTTAATAACCTAGCTACTAAATCCTCCTAGAATAACTAGGAGTATTTATTAGAAGTCCCTATAAAAGTAGACTACTTTACCCCTAAAATAAGCCTAGTTATTATTATAAATATCTTAAAGGCTATAACTAATAGCTTCTATATTATATTAACTCTATATAAGAGACTTATCTTAAAAGATAATATAAGCTCACTTAATTAGCTTAGTAAGATTAGTCCCCTTCTTAATCTTATATAAGGAGGTAGTATTAAAGTTTAGGGGTATCTTAAATTATAAATAAGTAGTCTAACCTTACTATAATAGCATTAATATAATACTAGAAGATGCTACTATTAGAGTAACCTTTTACTAAGAATATAGCCTTTTTATAATAGTATTTTAAATTATTATCTTACTAGTCCCCCTAGTACTATTAAAGAAGAATAATATATCTAGAGTACTAAATTTATTATTAATATTAATATTATTAGTAGTAATAATCTAATTAGTAGTATAGTATTAATTAGTATTTAGCCTATTCTATAAGACCTTAGCCTTATTAGGGGTAATTTAGTAAGATATTTCTTCCTATAAAAGTCTATTTAGAATATTATTAAAATTATTAAATAGGATAGTTAGAATAGGTAGGCTATATTAGGTTAGATCTTTAATATATTTAGGGGTTAATTAATATTCTAATTAGCTATTAATTAGGTAAAGGGTATACTATTTTATAAATAACTATTACTTATAATAATTATCTAGTATTTAAAGTATTAAAAAATCTTATTATAAGAGGTATAAGTAGTTATTTAAGATATACTCCTTATATTTATTCTATAATATAAGGGTATTAGTAGGTTAGAGTTTAACTAATACTAATATAAAAAGACTACGTAGTTTATAGCCTCCCTAAAAATCCTTTCCCTTATTAAGGATCTTATTAGTATGTTTATTATTTTTAGTTAACTTAAGCTTTATATAGGCCTCCTTCTATCTTATTAACTAGCTACTATCTAGAGGTTATTAAATAACATAGCGCCCTTAATATAATAAAGGAGTAATTAGTAATAGTAGAGATCCTTTATTTTAAGACTAATAAAATTAATATACCTAAGAGTCTCCCCCTTTTTATAGATTTTCTATTATTTATTTCTTTTATTTTATATAAAGAACTTAGGAAAATCCGCGTATAAATAGTTAAATAGATCCCTTATAATAACTAGATATTTCCTATTCTATTTTATAAAAGGTAATAGTTAACTATTATTATAAGCTTCCTTAGTAAGATAGTTTATGTTAAAAAACTCTATTAATATAGTCCTATAAAGCTTATTACTATCTATTAACTTTTATTTAGTAGCCTTATTAGTAGCCTAGTTATTAGCTAGCTTAAAAAGGGTATACTATTAATTTAGGAGGTAGATTTATAAATACTTTATATAAAGCTTTATAATACCTATATTAAATAAAAGTATCTTCTAAATAACTTTAATAGACCTAATTTAATAAGTAGATTAATACTTTATAATCTTATCTACTAACTCCTCTTATTATTACGGGTAGCTATTAGGAGTAGGGTTATTATTATTACGCGTATAATTCCTAGTAAGGGAGATATTAGCCTAATTAGGTCCCTTATAAATATATTTATATAAATAGAAAATAGACTTAATAGAGCCGTAGAACTTAATATTAATATAAGTATTATATTTCTTTAATAGGTACGGGTTATAAGGGATAACCTATTTATTATTAATAGAGGAATTAGGTTTAAGGGGGCTAACTAGATATTTATAGAAAGGATAACTCCTATAATATATAATAAATATCTCTTAATAAAAATCCTTTAAAAAAGCCTTATTATAATAATTCTTCTCTTAACTAAAATATTTATTACTAAGGACCCTAGTATAGTAATTATAAATTATATATTATAGGACTAACTTATATAGTATATTATTATCCTATTAAGGGGGGATAAATACTTAAATAATACTATTAATATTATTAACTATCTAGATCTAATCCTCTTCCTATATAATAAGGAGAATATAAGTATATAAGAGACCTTACTTCTAAAACTTAATAATATAATAGTAGCCTATGTAAATACTAAGGACGTATTACTTAAGGAGGTCCCCTATTAGCTCCTAGAGCTTCTAATTAAAGATATAAGTAATTAGGTTATAATAGTACTCTAATATCTAACTAGGTTCTAGTAAGCTCTAAATATTAGGCTACTTAGGATTATATATAAAGATAATAAAAAAATTAGGTTTACCCCTTTTTTAAACTATTATTATAGCGTCTTATATTCTTACTTTTGTAGTACGTAGGCTTCCTAGTATTACTAATAGGAGGATAGTTACCTTACTACTAATATCTTTAAGTAAGATACCTAGATTAGTATTAAGCCTATCTATTAGGCTAGAGTAGTAGTCCGCTTAAATAGTCTATTAATTCTAATAATATTAATTTAAGTTATTAAGCTCTATTAATATCTAGATATTAGTAGCCTAGTAGCTAAATAGATATCTACTATTAATAGTATAATTAAAGAAATTAGGCTAGATCTAGGTCTTAATTAGCTAATTATTTAAATTATATTAACTACCCCCTAGCTATTATCTAAATAATTTAGAACTATTTATAATTAAGCGGATTTAGGTCTAGAAAATAATTAGGGAAATATATTAAATAGTCTTACCTATATCTATTTTATATAAAATTATTATCTTATTACTTACTAAGACCTATTATAATCCTAAGGTACCTACTTACTAGTAATATACTAGTCTAGCTCCTACTTAGGGTTACTACTATCTTCCTACTCTAGTTTATAATTACTACTAATTAGGGTATACTAGGCGAGCGTACTAGTAATATAGTTCCGTCGCGATATATATAATAGATAGTCGCCTAGAAGCTAATAGCTAGCTAATAAGAGGTAGTTATACTATAACTGTTTATTAAATAGAAATAGGAGTAGATATTAAAGGGCTATATAAGAAGGATACTAATTAGGGATTAATATAAGGCCCCCTTTAATAATTTTAATATAAATATCCTACTTAATTTAGCCTCTTATAGCGTTATTAGGAGTTATTATAATATAAGTAACTTCTATAAAGGTAGGCTAATTATAAGTACCCTTATCCTATTATTTAGGATTTAGCTATTAGATATAGACGCTTATAATATTAATAGGATATTATAATTTATCCTCCTTAAGGTAGTTATAGTAGGATTTAAACCCCTAGATATATAAGTTAATAGATTAAAGGGTATACTAAGTAGAAGTAAGGGTATCTTAATTTAAAATATTAAAATATTAATAGTAAATATCTAGTTACTCCTATATACTATCTAATATATAGATCTAGGCGAATTTTAGCCTAAGGCCGTTATTAGTAATAAGAGGACTTATTAAATAATAAATAGACCCCTAGATCTAGAAGGTAGTTTAACTAATATAGGTATTAATATTAGTTATACCCTTACTAGTAAAGGAGAGATAATTATTATAACTAATAATATTATCTAAAAATTCTTTATTATATATAGTCCTCCTTCTTATAGACTATCTATTAATAGTAATATTATCTATATTACTAAGTAATTAGTTAATAAATTATACCCTAAGCTTTACCTCCTTTTAAGGCCCCTTAGGTAATAAGTTAATATTAGCTAGCTTATACAACTAGTTAAGGGATAGCTAATTATTCTTCCTACTATTATAGTATAGCTATTAACCGCCCCTTATATTAATATTTTTTTTTTTATAATAGTATATTATAGTATAGATATCTATTTATAGGGGTATTAAATAATCTATTAACTAGGTAGGGTACTATATCTCCCACTTTCTAGGGATCCTTATATACTTAATATCCCTAGCCTAGCGTCCACCCCTAATATATATTATTCTAATACCGGTATAAGCCTTATTAAACGGGGGGTTAGTACTTAATATTATTATCTTTATTAGCCTATTAATAGGCGTATTAATAACGCGTAAGAGGATAGTATTCTAAAGGTAGCTAAGAAGTAATTTCTTAGGAGGCTTCTAGAAATATTAGGGGAGTAGGTTATTTAAGGTTCCTAGGGGGAATAACTACTTAAATAGTTATATTAATAAGGGTTATATACTACTAGGGGGTAATACCCTTATTAGGGTTAATATAAAGGTAAGTACCTAATAGTATTTCTTTAAGGTAAGGTTCTATTAACGTAATATCTCTAGGGTTTACTAGTAGGTTCCTAGATTTAACCTAGGTTCTTAAATTAGTCTTCTTTAGGCGTCTAATACGCCTTATACTATTACTCTTATAAGATTTAACCCTCTTATTAATAGTATTAGGGTGTAGCTTAGAAAGAGCTACGCGCTTAGAAGGTATTAATAGGGAGCTAGAGGAGCTATATTTAGTATAAGAAGGGTAATAATATATACTTTAAAGAGAATTAATATAGCTTATAAGGCGTGGATTATAGGGGGGAGGAATAATATTTATAAGAAGGTATTAAATAATAAAAATAGGGTAGGAAGAAAAAATTAGTTAGGTAGTAGGGATATACTAAGATATTAGATGGTTAGACTAATATTAGTAGGTAAATCTATTTATTAAAATATATCTTTTAAACTACTATATTAAATCTTATTATTTTTAAAGTATTAAATAGTTAAAAGTAAGTTATATAACTTTATTTAAACAGAAAATATTATAAAGTATTAGTACGTAGGTAGGTAGATTATAAAGAAATATTAGAGTTTTAATCTTTACGCTAGTCTAGGAAAGGAATCTAGGGGACTTATTAGCTAACTAATAAGCCGCGATAAGCTTAGGGTCCTAATATTCCTATTTTCTATTATAGTAAGAAGATAGATTACTTAAGGCAGTATAAAAAATCGCTATAATCGCCGCTAATATTAGTAAACTAGGAAACCTGTAAAATATAAAAATATGCGTATTATATATATATAACTAATATACTTATATATTAGCCCTAGAGCTTATTATAATACCTCTAATTATTATAAGCTACTATTTATACCTTTATAATACTAAAAGCGCGCTTAGTTTTCTAATTATTTATTAGGGCGTATAAACTAGATATTATAATTTAGATAATATTTATAGAAAAGGTTTATTAAATATTATAACTAATATTTACGCCACCTACTTAGTATTTAATAAATATACCTTTCTTAGAATTAGCGCCGTTATTATTATAATTATATTAGGCGGTATTATTACTATATCTACCTATCTTATATACTCCTTTAATAGCGCCGTTTATACTATTATTATAAGTAGTATTATTATTAGGAATTACTATTTATCTACCTATTCTAATTATAGTAGTTTATCCGCGCTACCCTAATTTATTACCTATATTAATACTAGTACTATTATTAATAATATATAAAATTATACTTATAATACTTAATATATATTTATTATACTATTTACTTAGTATTTATAAACTACCTTCTAATAGAACTATTCCTACCTACTTAACCTCCCTATATTATAAATTCTCTTCTTAGATCTTACTACTTTCTAGTTAAATTTCTACGCGTAACTTTCTTCTAACCTACTTCCTAAACCCTATATATTTACCCTTATTACTATTTATAATAATTATATTACTACCCCTTACTATCTTATACTATATCTAATCTAGTTATATTAGCCTAAACGTACCCTAGAAATCCTCTATTAACTAGGGCTTATAAGCGCCTTAGTTTATAAGTAGATCTTCTCCTTTTATTATATATAATATATAATGTCTTATAAGTTACTACCTACTATTTATCTTTAGTTTACTTAGTAATATATATCCGCGTTCTAAGGTAGAGTAAAGGAGAGGAAGGAGGTTATTATCCTATCTAATTTAAGAGGTTAGCTATATATAAATAGATAGAATAAGTAGAATTATACTATTAGCCGTTTCCTCTTAAGCCTTACTAGTATATAAGGATAGTAGTATTAAGGTTTAATACTTATACTCTAAAGAGCTATTTAGTAATATTTAATTAATACTAGGATTATTACCTTATATAGTTTTAGGTTAGCTATTATATCCCTCTTTATATTAATTAATTAGGAATATATTAAAATGTATAGTAGAATAGTTAATTAGGTTACTAAGTCTAGATATATAAGAACTAAGTATAGATACTAAAAGACTACTTAGTTATATATTACTAAGTATACTAGCGTCTTAGTAGGACCCTATATTTTAATACTCCTACTTAAACTATTTATACCCCTAAAACTAAAGAATATTTTAAAAATAGTCTAAAAATAACTATATTAAAATACTAAATACTAAAAATAACTATATTAAACTATAAATTCCACTTTTTATAAAAATATAGTTATTTAAAAAAAATTATTTTAGGATAAAGCTATATACGGTAAAATTATACTAAAATATAATTAGATATATTATAAGAAAGTAAATATTATTAACTATTAATATATTATTAATTATTACTATTATTATCTAGGCTTAATAGTACTTATAGTAGCTAGGTAAGTAGCTATAAGGCTCTATATTATTATAGGGTCGCCGTCACTAGTCTTTAAGGTACTTAGTCCCCGTAACTTAGTAATAGTTTAGGGTATCCTTAAGCTTACTCCCGCTAGTAATAATACTCCTACTATATTAAAGGACCTCCTCTAGACTAAGTCCCTTATAGAAAGTAATAAACTTCTCCTTATAAAGGGGTTTAATAAGGCTATTAACTAACTATTAGTCTATAGGGATATACTTAAGGTTAATAATTCTAATAGTAATTTACTCCCTTATCTAATAATATTAGAGCTTAATATACTTAGAGTAAGTATAGAACTTAGGGTTCTTTATAAGGGTAATTATACCTTAGTTATTATTATAGATAATTACTATCTTAGGTACTTCCCTAGAATAAAGTTAACTAAGGAGGTTCCTTAGCTAGATAGCTTCCTTAAAGGCCTATATCTAGCTAATATACTCTACTTTATATAAGGAAAGGGCTATTATAACCTATTACTTAGATAACTAGCTAAGGGCTACGCTTCTAATATTAAAGATATAGCTTAAAGTTAACTTATAAATATTATAATTACCTACCTAATTAAAGTTAATATATCTAAGAAGGTCTTAAAGAGAGCCTTAAAATATAAGTTAGAACCTAATTATAACTTATAAATATTAAAAGATATACTTAATAGCCACTTAATATAACTTATTAAGGTTAGTAGTATAGCGGCTAATAGCTAATATTATATAAGTAATATTAGGCTAAGTTTTAAATATAATATATATAAGAGATCTTATAACCTTTTAATAGTTCTTCTTAAATATAGGGTTTACTTTATACTTTTTATTAGCCTTTTTTAAGTAAGTACTAGTTTCTATTAGCGTAGTAATATATTTATACTCCTATATATTAAAGTCCTATAATACCTTCTTAATATAGGCTACCTAACCTAATTATAGCGTTTATTATTAGCGGTCTTAAGTAATTATTATATTAAAGTAGTAAGTATATAAACCTAAATCTATTATCTTAAACTAACTATTTAAAGTATCTTTAATCTATTAAATAGCTTATTTATTTAGACTTATAATTAAGATATTATTTATATAGAGAGCTACTAAGGTCCCTTCCTTTAAGTTAATAAAGATACTTAAGTTAGTAAATAGTAGTATAAGGCCTAGTTCCTTTATAAAGTTAGTAAAGGTATAGTACTAAACTTATAATAACTACTTAAGTTTATAAAGAGCCTTATAAAGCTAATAAACCCTATTTCTTTATTTATAACCTATAAGTTAATTAATATAAATCTCCTTATTAATATTATTATAAAGGAAGGCTATCTTAATATTTATTTACTCTAAGTCCTAGTTTATAGCGGCCGCTAAAGTAAAGATAGCCTTATAACTTATAGGTTTTATTATTAAGGTAAAAGTCTTATTATAATTAATACCTTTATACTATTTAAACTTATAAATAACTTAATATACCTTATAATATATAACCTATCCCTAAGGGCTATACTTTAAGGTATAAACCTATTTACTTCTTAAGGTATACTTACTTATAAGTAGATTAACTACCTTCTAGGTATTATTTTCTTAAAGGGATTTAACTTTATTATCTATCCTAAGGCTTTATTAGATATTATAACTATCTTCTATTACCTATTAATAGGTCTTTAACTTAAATAGTTTAGTCCTATTAATATTAGCGAGGAGTATAAGGGCTATTATAACTAGAGGGTCCGGTAATAGATCCTATAAATCTAGTAAAGCTAGCTTAAGATAATTATATATTACCCGCTAGATAGCCTATTCTTCCCTACTAATATATTCTACCTTATAGGTATAAACTTATTACTAAGAGGGAGCTACTTATTAGACAGGGTTAATATTATCCTAGATATCCTACTTCTCCTTATTCTCCCCTAGAGTAGATATCTATAAGCGCTTATTTAGCCTAGAATTTAGCTACTACTACTTATTAATATTAATATACTAAGGGCGTTTTTCTCAAAAATAGATATTATTTACCTATATAACCTATTATCTTATAGTATTTTATAACTAAAAGATATAATCCCCTTTATAGCTAAGAAGGTAATACTTATTACTCTTATCTTCTAACTTCTTCTAAATATAGTATAAGGCGTAGGCTACTAAGCCTATTATATAGAGGTATAAGAGCTTTAATAGGCGTTTATACTATACTTTATAAAGAGTCTTCCCTAACTTTATATTAAGAGATTAGATAGTAAGGTAGTTAGCCGTAAAGATAATCTTAGGCTAGAAAGACTTATTAAACCTAGAGCTAAGGAATATTAACTATATTTTATATAGTAATATCTACCTAAAATACTCCGCGGTCCTATTTATTTAAGGGTTCCTAGGTATTATAAATTTATAGTAGATACCCTAGTCCCTAAGGTAGTTAATAAAGGTATTACTTATATATTTACCCCTATTATTAATATAAAGGTAATAGATTTAATAGTCTAAATACTTATAAGCTACCTTAAACTACTAGAATAACTAGAAAGTATTACTCTTATACTTAAGGTAAATAATAACTAAGATATATATAAAATTATCTTTAAATATTATAAAGTACTAACTCCCTTTAAAACCTATTAAGTTAAAGGGGCTAACTATATTATTATAAATAAACTCTATTAAATACTCCCTTAGTTAAATAATATCCTTATAAGGTACCGCCTTCTAGTAGCCTTAGATATAGTATTTATATATAAGCTTATTAGAGATAGGCTTTAAGAAATTAATTTTAGTTAATATAACTAGTAATTTATTAATACTTTACTATCTAAGGTACCTTAAATAGGCGTACTATAACTATAGTAGTTTATAGTTACTATTATCTTCCTTAATAATAGGCTTTTTAACTTCCTTTATAATAGCTTTTAGTAAGTAAGGGAAGAACTTTAACCTAGAATATTAGTAGATAGCTACTAAGATATTAGAATAAAAACGGGATTTAGGGAGTATTAACTTAAACTAGTTTAGCTTAGAAATAAGAGGAGGATTAATAAGTTATTTACTATAATAAGTTATCCTTATATTCCTAAGGATATAAACTTTAGGGGGCTAACTTAATAGGAATAGCTAGGCTAGTATTTATAGTAGTAGGAAAAGCTAGCTCTAGGCCTAGTTAAGTAGTTAATAGTTACCTAATTAGATTTAGAAGAATTAAAATAGCTAGGGCCTAACCTCCTTTTATAGAGATTTTTCTAGGGGGCCTAATAGCTAAATAATATTAAAAGGCGTAATATAGTAAAGCGGAGATTACTATAAAAAATAGTATCTACTATAATTATTTAAGAGGAGGAAGTATCTTTCTTTCCTTAAGTATAAGGTAGTAGTAGTCTACCTAAGAAGGCTTAATAGAGGGAGTATTAATAGGATTTCTACTTATAGAATTAATATTTATTATAATAATAAGGTTAGAAGCGGGTATTTACTTAGGGGGCTAAGTACGGTTATTTAGTAGTACTTATACTAATAATAATACTATAATAGCCCTTATAACTAGTCTCTAAACCCTATAATTATAGATTAATTAAGTTTACTTATTTATCTAAGGTTACTTATAGTAGTAAAAGCTAAGTGCTTTAATAAGAAGTTAAAGAATTTTAGGTAATATATATTAAAACATATTAAAACAGGATATAATTAGTCAGACTAGCCGCGTACTAGACGCGCGCTAGTACCCGTCTTAGTATCTTATATATCCTATCTCTCTCCACCTATATAGCTAGTAATATAATAACTATTACCATTCTACCTATTTTAATAGGTTATAAGCCTAGGCGTAGGGTATTTATTTATTTATTTACCCTACGACTAGTATTAATACTATCCCTTATAAATTACCTCTATATTAATACTACGTACCGCTAAAAAAGGGGGCTAGGGAATCTACTAGTAGAGATTTTCGCTAAGACGGCTAAAATCCCCCTAACTTAGTAATAGCGACCCCTTAGCGAGCAGTTCGCTAATTATATAAATAATATCTATTCCCTATATATACTAACTACCTTAATAATAGTTATTTATACTTATTACCTAGCTAATACTATAAATAATATATAGTATTCTTATAAAAGGGGGCTAGGAAGATAGAGAAGGCTAGGAATATTTATTAACCTCCTTATAAATTAGTTATATCTATCCTATCTTCCCTAGATTCTTCTCTCCCTCCTTCTTATTATTATTCTAATTACTTTATATTAAAACTTAAAGAATCTAAATAAGAAATCTATTAATAGTTAACTAAGAATTACCTTAAAGGTCTTCTAGCTAACCTTTAAGTAAACTACTACTTCCTTAATTTCTTATATCTCTACTAAGATATTAGCTATAAAATTAATTAAGAGGTAGCTACTACTATTAATTATTAGGGGATACTATTAGATAATACCTCCTTTATATCTTTACTAATACTAGAACCTTATCTTTAAAACTAATTACTATTATTTTTAATAGAAGGCCCTAGAATACTAGGTAAAAGTATTATCTTCAGCCTTACTATTAGGTTAAGACTACCTTCCGTATATTTATAATTATTAATATTAGTACTAACTTAGTCTCTAATACTAAATCTATATAATCTAGATACTAAGATTAAAGATATAAATATACCTCCTACTAGTATTAAAGTAGAGATTAGAGGGGGTAGTAACTACCCTCTAATACTTATTCCTATATTAGAATCTAGTTATAACTAGCTATTATACTCCTAGAATATATGGTCTTATATTATCCTTAATAGCCTTAGAGCCGTCTTTAAGATAGACCGTATTATCCTAGGGACTTAAAACCTTTAGGAGATTTAGGATAATAAGTATAATAAGGCTTATAAGGTAATAAAGGCACGTTATAATACTAATACTTATAATATAATTAAGGATAAGACTATCCCCTTAATAGCCTAGAAGATCCTTAAGGACTTTTATAAGCCTTAAAGTGCCGGTATCCTTAATAAGACTATCTATAATTTTAATACCCTCTTTTATACTAATTATAAAGATATTAGTAATTATATAAGTAAATTTAAAACTATTAATTCTAACTTAATTAACCTAGGATATAAGCTCCCTTATATCTTTATTATTAATACCTACCTCTAGTATCTTAGCGCGAAGTTTGATACCTTTCAAAGTATATTTATTTAAATATATATTATTACTACTAAAGAAGGTATTATAATAGTCTTATTTAATAAACTTATACTAGCTATAATAAATAAAGAAGCTTACTAGAACTTTATAAAGTCTTCTATTATAACTACTACTATAGCTACTACTTACCTACTCTACTAGGCGAGGTTAAATATATAATAGAGTAATAAGTATTATAACTACTATAATTATTTAGGCTACGTAGAGTCTAACTACTAGATTAAGTACCCTAAGTTAATAAAGGCCTTCCTTAAGATAGTTAAGGTAGATAAGAGCTAAAACTAAGGGGGCCGTAGCTAAGGGGGTAGTAATATTAGAGGTAAGCGTCCTTATATATCTATAAAGTCTAAAGACCTAGTTATTAGCTTTATAATTATACTAGGTATAACTAGCCTTACTACTACTATCCTCCTAGATACGGCGTATAACTAATATATTATTAATAATTAAGATATTCTTAAAGAATATAAAGTAATTCCTAAGTCCCCTATTTATAAGATTAGCTAGGCTAGTCCCTATATAGTAGGGCGTAGCACCGCGGTTATCCCTTATAAGACTAGTAAGGGAATTAGGGTAATAGTACATCTTAGTAATATCCTCTATATCCTAGACGCCTAATTAAATTTAATTCTAGTATCTTAGCTACTTTATCTTAAAGCTAAAGTCTCCTTTAACTTATAAGAGTATACTATTACTTATAAAGGCTATATCCTTATATATACCTAGTATAATAGTATCTTCTACCTTAATACTTAGGACTATCTAACCCTTACCTTTACTACCCTAGTAACTATATTATAACTTCTTCTAGAGTTAAAAGTATATATATTTATAGCCTTTTAAGTCTCTTTATCTATTAGCCTTTAATATACCTATATAAGTTATTTAAGCTAATAGAACCTAAAACGGCTAATAAATATATCTAATAAAATTATTTTTAATAAGATTATCTCTAAGGATTATATATATAATATCTATATAGAGACCTAAATAATAAGGGCTCTACACGATTATCCTATTATCTTAGGGAAGTACTTATATAAGTATATTAATAGCGACTTAATAGGCCCTTATAAGGTTTATAAGGGGATTACTACGGCTTATAATAGCTCCTAATTCTTTAATATAATACTATATAACTATATTAAGGAATTAGATATTACCCTACTTAAGGTTAAAAGCGAGTTCCTACTAGCCTTTAAGGCCTTTAAAGTAAACCGGGAGTGTCTTATATAATATATATAATACTATTATATTAATAGTAGAGGGGAATTTAACTCTATAACCTTTATAAAGTACCGCTAGGCTAACGGTATTATCTAGGAGAGTATAATATAAGATACTCCCTAGGCTAATAGATTTATAAAGCGTCTTAGTAAGACCTTAATAGATAAGGCCTATATTATACTTATAGATAGTAGGATAGATTATAAGTACTAGCCTAAATTTATTTAAGCGGCTAGCTACCTCTAGAATAGGTCCCCTAAGTCTAGTATTATAATAATACCTTATAAGAAGTTTAATAGCTATTAGCCTAATCTCTCCTATTTATAAGTCCTTAGGTCTTAGGCCTTCTATTATTCTAGTAGGACTACTACTAAAATTAGTTACTTTAAGGCCTATTCCCGTCTAGGGTAACTTATTAACTATAAAGGTAAGGCTATCTACCGTCTTATTAATAATAAAACTAGGAAGCTTACTTAGTTATCTAATATCTACTTTATTAAGAAAGTTCCTATAAGCTATATTAAATTAAAAGTTAAAAGGTATATATTTATAGACCTCCTTTACTACTCTAAGTAGGTAGCTAGTAGTATAAGGGGGTAATCTCCCTCTAGAAGTAAAGTATTACTAATTTAGATTAAAGATATACTACTAATCTACGCTAAAGATATAGTAGCTAAGGATAAACCCTACCTTAAGACCTTATTAGATATCCGGCCTAAGCTAAATTAAGTCTATCTAATAATATTTAATTAGGATACTAATAAGCTCCTATTATTAGCTAGGGTCCTAGCTAGTTACCTTAAATTTAAAATACCTCTTAATAAACTATATAATAACTCCTTAGATCTACTAGTAATATTCGCCTTTCTAATAATAATTAAAAGTATAGAGCCCTTTAAACCTAGATTATATAAGGAAGTTATAATAAATAATACTAAGAAGGACTAGGAAGTAGCTTTATAAGATAAGTTTAACTTCCTTATATAGAATAATATATAGGTACTTAGATAGCTACCTCTAGGTTAGAAGGTACTCTAGGGGAAGTAGGTATTTAAGTTAAAAAGGGGTCCTTATAATAAAGTCTTATATTATAAGGTATACTAAATAGTTAGGGGTTTTAAGTAGTAGGAAGGAATTAACTATAATAAGACCTTCGCGTTAGTAGTAAAGCTAATAAGTTATAAAGCTATCTTCGCGCTAGCTATATCCTTTAACTAGGAATTAGATTAGATAGATATTAAGATAGCCTTTCTTTATAAGAATATTAAGGAAGATATCTATATTAAATAGCTTAAAGGCTTTATAGCTAAGGGTAAGGAATACCTTATTTATATCTTAAAGAAGGTACTCTACGGCCTAAAATAATTACCTTAGGTCTAGTTTTCTATACTATTTATATTCCTAAAGACTTAGGGCTTTATACTACTTATAACTAATAAAAGCGTCTTAATTAATTATAAAGACTAAGTTATTATCGCGGCCTATATCAATAATTTACTAATTACTAGACCTAGCTAAACTACTATTAATTAGGTTAAGGCTATACTTAGTAAATACTTCTAGATAATTAACCTTAGCTTATATTCCTTCTATTTAAGTATATTAGTTAGGCGGGATCGAGTAAATTAGGTACTACGGCTAGGCTAAGAAGCTTATATTAAAAAGGTATTAAAGGACTTTAATATATAAGAGTTATACCCCGTAGTAACCCTAATAGATATAAATAAGTTATAGGTATCTAAGGAAGACTATATAGCCCCTAATACCTTCTAAAAGGAATATTAGTCGGCTATTAGCTCCCTAATATATATTATACTAGGGACTAGGCTAGATATTACCTATATAGTCTTAGTAGTTAGTAGATATAGATTAAACCTAAATTAATTATATTAAATAGCTATTAAGAGGATTTTCCGCTACCTTTAAGGAATAATTAACTTATAATTTACCTTTTATAAGAGTATCTTTCCGCTTATTAGTTATAATAACGCTAATTAGGCCGGTAACTAAGATATTTAATAGTTAATTATAGGCTATATTTTTAATATTAGTAGTAGAGTAATAAGCTAGTTATTAAAGTAATAGCTTATAATTACCCTATCTAGTTATAAAGTAGAATATGTAGGCTAGATATAGGCTACTAAGGAGGCTATCTAGCTCTAATAGCTACTTACTAAGCTAGACCTCTCTAAGGATACCTATTAGCCTACCGCTATAATACTCTATTATAATAATTAGGGAGCTATCGCCCTAGCTAAGAACCCCTAGTTTTATATATATATAAAGTACATTAATATCTAATATTACTATATATAAAAATGGGTTACCGCTAGTAATATTAAGCTAGAATATATTAGGACTAGTAAGTAAGTAGCTAATAGCCTTATTAAAGCTCTCCTTAAGGATAAATTTATCCCCTTTTATAAGGCCTTAGGCCTAGAAGTATTATAATAGTAGGAGTCTTTAGTATAGTAAGGCTTTATAAGTACTCCTAGTAGCTCTATAAGCGCTCTTATAACTAATTAAGGGATAGCTAGCTCCTAACTACCTACCCTTTTAGCCCTATAACTCCATACTATAATATTAAAATATAAAATAGATTTTATAGGCCTATTTAGCTCTATTATCCTTTTATATTCCTAGCTTAAATAGTAAGTTATACTACTAGTAATATTATCTAAACGCTAGACTACTCCTACTTATAAACTAATATTATAATAGATAAGTTAACCGCTTTCTTATAAAACTATTAGGCCTAGACTATAATATATATCTACTATAATCCTATCTCTTACCCTATTATTAATATAAAATAGAACTAGTATAATATATTCCTAGACGCCGGTAAATATAATACCTATAATAGCTTCTAGTATAACGTACCCCTAGGCTGTAATAGCCTCGCCGTCTTCGCTACCTAGACACGTACCTAGGTAGGATAAGAATAGGAAGCGGATAACTAGTACTACTAGGGTACTATAATCCTTCGCCTAGGTATTAATATTATTATTTTTAACTATAATATGGCTAAGGATATAGATATTAAAATTAGGCCCTATAACGCCCTCCTACCTACCTAGTATAAGCTTATCTAGTATATTAAAGGTAAGAAGCGTGCTATTAAGTTATTATAATATAGAAACCTTAATAGTATACCTTTATAAAATAAGTACGTTTTAGAAATAGTTATATAAATAGAATTAGTTACCTTATAACTACACCTACCTTATTAGGGTCTATCTAATCTACGTCTAGAAGGTTTTTACTAAATTACCGCCCTTTAAATAGAACTTTTATTATTATCTACTTACCTTCACGCCTATCACCTGGTATTTAGTTAAGAAGGGGGATTTTAGATAGTAGGAATAGAACGTTAATAAGTTAGTTATACTATTATACTAATAAGGTGCTTCGTTTAAGTAGGAGTATTAAAATATATTAAAATAGGATATAATTAGTTAGACTAGCCGCGTATTAGACGCGCGCTAGTACCCGTCTTAGCATCTTATATATCCTATCTCTCTCTACCTATATAGCTAGTAATATAACAACTATTACTATTCTACCTATTTCAACAATATATATAGTAATAGTAATTATTAACTTATTAAAGGGCACTTAAGGCTACTAAGGCTTCGGTACTATATTAGCTAGGATAGAATAAGTAATAGCTATAATTAAAATAAATACCTATACCCCTAGGCTTATAACCTATTAAAATATATAGTAGAATAGTTAACTAGGTTACTAAGTCTAGATGTATAAGAACTAAGTCTAGATGTATAAGAACTAAGTATAGATACTAAGAGACTACTTAGTTATATATTACTAAGCATGCTAGCGTCTTAGTAGGACCCTGTATTTTAATAGAATACTTACCCTAAATACCTAAAGGACTACTATATTTATTATTATCTAAATTATCTAAGGGTAGTAGGTTATTTAGTTAACTACTATTAATATCCCTCTTATTTACCTTATTATTATTTCTATTTATAACCCTAATATTATAAAGTATATCCCCTACCCCTTTTAAGTAAAGCTTATAAATACGGCTCTTATAAAGGTTATTATCTAGGTTATCTTATATATATTATATTATTTACTAGCGCCCTATAATAATATATAATTAGCTCTCTATTATATATTTATATATAATAGTAAGATAGCCGGCTATATACCCTAGGCCTTTTTATCCTTAAATTTCTTAATATAGTAATCGCCACGCGCGTATTTAGATATATAATATCCTACTATTATTATAATAAAAATTAATAGGATATTAAGTAGGGGGTTAAAAAATTTCCTTATACTTTCCTTATTAGTAAAACTAGTCTTTATTAGTTTATATACTATATTTATAAGTACTTTTATTAAGATAGGATTCGCCTACTTACCCTTTCTATTATAAACCTAATATTCAATTAGAACTAATATTAGATAGAGGGGTAACTTATATTATAATATATAAAAGTTAAGAGGTTTAATAATACCTTAACTTACATAGTTACCTCCTCTTATAAGTTATCCTATTTATATACTAATATTACTATAACTTATATAAGGTTTAAAGAGTATAAATACTATTCTCTAAATAAGTTAATAAACTAGCACTTAATTTAGTTAGGATAGGAGGTAATTATAGATATTATACTAACCTTTTAGGCTTTAACTTTAATAAGTATACTATCTACTCTATTTAACTTACTTCTAATCTTAAGCCTTAACCTTTTAATTACCTTATCCTACGCGACTTTTATTTAATTACTTAGTTATATAAGATTATCTTCTAACTATATCTCTCTTCCCTTCCCTAGGCTCTTAGTTATACTAAAAAGAATTATTACCTTTAGATACTTTATATAATTAGGGATAATAATAGTATATATCTTATAGAAGACTACCTTAGAATAATATTTCTTATCTTACTAGAGATATAATCCTATTTTATTATTACTATAATAATACTTATTAATATTAGGGTTTAATAGGATATTAGGGATTATACTACTTACTCCCCCTACTAGACTTCTTATAATAGGACTTATTAATAGTTAATTTCTCCTTAGATTATATTAGCGGATAATTATAATATAGTATAAAATAGGTACCCCTATCTATATATATCTATTATTAATAGAGGACGTAGTATATTCTTACTTCTCTCTAACTTAAGGTTATTTATTCTTCTTATTACTTAATTACCTATAATTATTATTATTATTAGAAACTAATAACTTAGTAAACTACCTATTATTCTACCTATTATAATCGCGTCCTTTATCTATCCTATAACTCTAGAGTTAGGTTATATTAGTAACTAAGTACTTATAAGGGTACTATATAATAATATAGCTATTAAGTACTATAAACGGTATATATATATATATATATATATATATAAAACTCTCTATTTTTATTAATAGTAAGACTAATTACTACCCTTCCCTTTAAGGGGAATTCCCTCCTTTATATATTATAGGTAAAGGGGTAGTATAGTACTATTATATATTATAAACGCCACGTTAATAGTAGTATTATATTCCTAACTAATCCTTATAATTATCTCCCTATCTAGGCTCTTAGGCTTTAAGAGTATAAAAGGTTATAATTTATAAAAGATACTCCCTTAATAATAGAATATACCTCTAATAAGAGTATAATAATATAATTAATTATAAGGCCCTTTAAGTTAAGCCTTAAGGAATTTATAATTTTATTAAATTATAATAATCACGGATACTACTCTTATATATAATCCTTATATTATAATATATTCCTATTATACTTCTTATTATCCTTTATTAATTTATTATAAAAGTAGTTAAAAGTCTTAGTATTTTAAAGTAAATAAGAAGTTATTATTATTAAAGGTTTATTAAATACTTAAGGTATACCTTTTTTATATAACTTTAATATTATTCTTTTAATTATAATATCTTTATTTTTTATTAATTATATTAAGTCTTTTTTAAGTCTTATTTATATTATTATCCCCTTTATACCTTATTATACCTCCTTATACTTCTAGTAGTTATTTTATAAGTAATCCTTAGTAATAAACTTATCCTTACTACTAATTAAAAGAAGATTATTATTACCCCCTCTACTTATAATAGTATATAACCTCCCCTATTAAGCTACTCCTAGCCTATTCTTATATTATCTTATATAATATACCTTTATTATATTATATTCTAATTTAAAGAGTTATAAGTCTAATATTTTTAATTAAAGCTTTATTTACTTTTTTAATAGGATAACCTACGCGCGCGCCTCCCTTAGGTTAATAAGGTATAAATATTATAAAGATCTTAATATTAAATATTAATAAAAGATCTCTACTTATATTTACTATACTTATACGCGCCTTCTTTAATCTTTAAATATTATAACTACTTTAAATACTAGCTTTAACCTCCCTTAGCTTACTAGATTTTAATAAACCTTTAATAGGCTTATTTAATAATATTATTATTACCTTTACTACGCCTCCTCTACTCCTACTACTATTATAACTCTTATTAGGGTTAATCTAGCTATTATTATTTATATTATAAATACCTTAAAGGGTATTCTTAATATCCTTTATTAATATATATATATTATTTTATCTCCCCTTTTAAAGCTCTTTTAAAGCCTTATTAATATATTATAAGAGCGCCTTCCTCTTATTATAAAGGATAAAGAGGAGGATAAAGAGGATAATTCTATTATTAATAGTAGTAATAATAATAGGCCTAGTACTACTATTAATATAATATAATAGCCCTCTCTTATAATATCTTTAATAGTCTAATTATATTAAGTATCTTTTCTTTTTTATTTATAATAATAGAAATTATTTCCCCTCTTATATAATATAAACTTTATACTTTAAGGTAATTCTACTTAAATCTTTTTAATATATTTAGTATATTAATTAAGTCTTATTTATATAATTATTAATTATAATTATAAGATTAACCCTTCTACTTTACTAAATATTAAGGTTTATTATAAGAGATTTTATAATTAAGAATAGCTTTAACTTCCTATTTATCTTTATTATTTATAAGCTTTATTTATATAGCTTTTATAATACTTTTATTATTACCTTAATATAACTTTATAAGTAAGATATAAAAGATATTATATATATAAAAAGTATTAAGTATTTATAATTTATATACCTAACTATTAATATAATTAAAGACCTTAAAAGGCTTTAAATAATATTATAATAGTTTTTTAATTATTTATATTAATCTAATATATTTTATATTTAATAAGATATAATTACTTATATTATATTATCTTTACTTTTATTATTTATTTATATACTCTACTTATATAATTTATACTTAATATAAATATTACTTTAAACCTTCCTTTTATTTTTAAAGTAATTTAACCCTTTTTTATATTAATAGGACTTCTTTTAATAGTAGCTTTAAAAGCTTTATATTTAACTTAAGTAAATAATTATAAAGTACTTTATATAAAGGTAACTTAATATTAATATACTTTATATAATTATATATAAACTTTATTAAATAAAGTAACTCTATTTAGTTATTTTATCTCTAGGTAAAATAGTAGTATAAATACTACTTAAGTATACTATTCTATCTCTCTATTTAATTATCTATTTAAGGGTAGAAAGTAGTATTAAGCTTTCTTTTTATATTAGTATAATAATATATAATTACTTAAAAGCTACTTATAAATACTATCCCTTAATTATTAATAATACCTTCTAGTTAATTAAACCTTAAAAAGATTTTATAATATAATAGGTTAGCGACGCTAATAGTATTAATTATCTTTATAATAGGTAAATACCTAGCTACCTTAATATAATAGTTTATAACTATTATATTATATTATAAATACTACCCTTTTATTTACTTAAAGGGAGATTTATAATAAAATCTATTATAATCTCTTAAAAAGGTCTTATAAGTATTAATAATAATAATAGTATATTATAAATAGTATATCTATATAGCTTTATTAATTAGTAGGTTAAGTATTTTTATATATAATTATAAATATTTTATCCTATTAATTTCTAATAGAACTTCTACTTAATAAGCTCTTATATATACTTTTATAAATAGTAGCTAGTATAAGGGTTATTATAATAAAGCTTTAAAATTTCTTATTTAATTACTTTATTATTAAGTATAAAAATTATACTACCCTTATAAAGGACCCTTATCTTATCTATTAATAGAGATATATTAATAGCCTTTTTATAGCCTTAAGACTTTAATAATTATTTTTTATTATAAATATCTTTATCTCCCTTTTAAAGATATTAAAGTATCTTTAATATTAAGTTATTATATTTATTTTATACGCGCTCTATTATTAATATAATTATAATATACCTTCTAAGTACTATTTAATTAATATTGAACTATCTTATAATAGGATTTAGGCTATTACTTATACTACTTTATATCCTTAAGAGTATATTACTCTCCCCTATTTTTAAGGTATAAGGCTTTCTAAGCCTTATCTTTAACCTTTTATATTATTTATAATTATAAGCCTTATTATCTTATAAACCTTTATAAATATTATATATATAATATTTATTAAAAGGAATATACTTAATATTCTTTAACTTATTTTATAATATTAATAGATAAGTATCTTCTTTATTTATTATTAATATATAATCTAGCTACTTTAATAAGATATTAGCTAGGTTCTTAATATTTATGTAATAGTATATCTTAAAGTTATATATTATAAGCTTTATTACTTAATATACTTATCTCTTTATTAATAATAATATTATCTAGAAATACCTTAAGTTATTATAATTAATAATTATTATAATTAGGTATAAGCTACCTTCTAAGAAGTACTTTTATATCTAGAATACCTTAATTATTATAAGTAATTCTTAGTTATAAGTCTTATATTTAATTTCTACTAAATATAACTTATAAGAGTAGAAGGTAATAAGATATTATTCTACTTCCGCCCCTTTAATATTAATTAGGAACTTTTATAATAAAATAGTTATAATAACTAGAATTAAAGTATTAATCTTTAATTAGATTTCTCTTATAAGGTTAAAATATATAAGTAATAATACCTTTTAAAAAGGTTATTTTAATTATTTAAATACTACTCTTATAATATTATTTAATATTAACTTTCTATTTTTAATATATAGATAATTATTTTTTAAATAGTCTATTAATATTATAATAATAAAGGAATAATATTTAATAAAATAATAGTAAAAATTAATAAACCTTAAAAAGATTTAAATATCCTTAATACTCCTAGATTTTAGCTATTTTATTATAATATCTACTTTATATAAATTTATATATACGCCGTTATAGTTAATAATAAAGTTAAGGAATTCTACTTTTATTATTATAAATTTATATTTCTTTAAGTTAATATGAAGTTTAAATTTATAAAGATATTATAATACTACCTTTATAACTCTAATATAAGACTTTTTATTCTAGGAGTAGATAAGAATATTATTTAAATAAATAATATATATAATATTAAGTAGTCCTACTAGGGCTTTATTAATATATACTTAAAATAAGGTAGGTATATTAATAAATTTAAAAGGTATAATTATATATTTAAAATAGTTATACCTTATATAAAATATAATCTTTTATTTATTATCCTTTTTTATCTATAAGTAATAATATATCCTTAAGATCTAACTTAATTAAGTATTTAATATTAATTAATCTTATTAATATTTTATTAACTAATAGAAGTAGATAATAATTTTTAATTATAATCTTATTAAGCGCCTTATAATTAATATATAAGTATAATATTCTATCCTTTTTTAATATAAAAAGAATTAATATACCTACTAGACTTATATAATAATAAATCTACCCCTTTTTTAAAGCTTACTTAAGGTATTCCCTTAATACGCGTAACTCTTTTTTTAATAAGTTATAAAGTAGGTTAAAAGGAGGTTCTTTATTTTCCTTTATATTAATTATATAATTATAATATATATAAGCTAATAGCGCCCTAATATTCTTAATTAAAAAGATATCTTAGAATTCCTAAAATTCTAAAGGGAGCTTAACTTTAAGTAGTAGGCTTTTATTACTTACTCTTAAGTATATTATAATAAATATAATATTATTAAGCTAATCCTTTAAGGCTTTAATAGTATTAAAGTACTCCTTAATATTACTTTCTTTAATAGGGAATTACTAGTTTTATATAAGTTAATCTACTTAAGGATTTTATTCCTCTAATTATAAACACTTAAGGTAGAAGTTATAATTAAGGTTTATTATTATATAAAAGGTACCCTTATAATATTATATAATATTATTAAAATTAATAAATTTAATTTTTCTTATATAAGAACTTAGTAATAATATTAGGTTTCTAACTTTATTATATAAGGTATTATTAGAGCTAGGGTCTATTTCTTAATTCTACTCTTTTATTAAGTATATATTAATATAATTAATATCTACTCTAAAGTTAATTAATATAATAAATTCTCTTTATAAGCTCTTAAGCTCTACTTATATTATAATAATAAGTTATTATATCTATTTCTTCCCTTATATTATAATATTTAGGTTTTTTTTAAATATAAGCCTTTTTTGACTAGCTTATTATTAAATATCTTATTAATTATAAGCTTATTAATTATAATATTTATAACTATTAATTTTATATTTTAATAATCCTTAGTTATATGTCCCTTCTTTTAATAATTATAATACTTAATAGTAGAAAGGTTAGGCTTAAGCCTTTAAAGAAAGTATAATAATACTTTAATAGTACCCTATCCTTCTTACTTTATATATAAGTTATTATCTCTTTACCTTTAAAAATTTCCTCTTCCTCTTTAAGGATATTAACCCTTAATAGGAGTATTATCCCTTTAGTCTTTATATATAAGTAGTATTATATAAGGCTCTAATTAAGTTATTAATATAATAAGAGTATCCCTTATCTTTAAAATATTAGATTAGATTATATATTAATTATAAAGATCTTTATATAATTTATTTAAAAGGTTATTATAAAGTATATACTTTATTAATAACTTAAGTTATCTTATTAATTTAATAAGGTAATTTATAAAGTTTATAATCTTTTAATATTCCTTTTACTTAACTTCTAAGTAGCGCTTACTAATTATTAGATATTAATTTTAAAGATCTTCTATTTAATTTATTAAGAAACTATTAAAGTATTCCTAGGACTATTTATCCTTTAATATATCCTTTATATACTTATATTATATAGCCTTAAGGTCTAGGGCTATATATTATAACGCGTATTAAATTTTTATAAAGTTATTAAAAAAATAGGTTATACTTATTTTAATTATATTAATTATATTATTAAACTATTTTTAATATTTTTATACTAATTTCCTATTATATATATATAGGTCTTATAACCTAAGAATATAGGTTTTATATTAAGGATACTTTAATTCTAATTCTTCTATTAATAATAGGTAATAGTAATAACTTATTTAAATAGTATTATTAATATATATTTCCTACTCTAACTCTTATAAATATTATTATAGATCTTATATCTACTACCTCTTAAAGACTTCTTTTTTAAGTTTTTATATCCTTTATAATAGTACTTCTTAGGTTTTAGGTAGTAGGGACTAGGTTTATACGCTTAGTAGCCGCCCCTAGATAGTTAATTATAATTATAATATATCTATTATTAATTTATTAATTAATTCTTAAGACTTACTTTCTTTATAAGCTTAATCCCTTATATTTAGGTGGGTTATTTATACTAGTTAATTAACCTTCTTACCTTATACTTATAATAACCCTTTTTTACTTATCTTATTAATAATCGGGCTACTACCCTTAAATAGGGTAGAGTAATTAGAATATAAGGGTACTACGTAATAATATAGCTATTAAGTACTATAAATAGTACGTGTATATATATATATAAAACTCTCTATTCTTATTAATAGTAAGACTAATTACTACCCTTCCCTTTAAGGGGAATTCCCTCCTCTATATATTATAAGGAAAGGGGTAGCGTACTACTACTACGTACTATAGACGCCACGTCGATAGTAGTACTATATTCCTAACTAGTTCTTATATATATCTAATTTTAATAGAAGGCTTTATATATTTAATTATTTAGGTAAATTTATAATCTTATTATCTCTTTTAATAGAAGGCTTTAATAATTATATAACTTCTTATAATTAAATATAATCTATTTATAAGTCCCCTAACTTTTTAAACTATAAACTTAATATTAAATATAGAGTAGAGGGTATAATATCTTTACTACCTTATTAAATAATTATCTTATAAGATAGAGTTAATAAGAGAGGAGATAAGTATACTTAGATTAAACTACTTAGTAAAGGTATTTATATAGGAATATTATATATAAAGGCTTAAAGTTTATCTTTATTACTAAAAATATTAAGGACTTTAAGAAGCTTAAGAATTATAACTACTTATAATTCCTAGGGAATTCTTATAACTTTATTATAAGGCTACTAAATAATTAGTAAGGGAAGGATATAGAAAAAAGTATAAATATAATAAATAAATCCTTATTATCTTTATTAACTATATTATTATTACTTAAAGAGGCTAAGTATATTAGATCCAATACTTATTTATTAAAGAATAAATTTAGAGACTTTATTTATATATTATTATTCATACTATCTATCTATTTATTATATATCTTATTAGGCTCTTTAATATAAAAGCTTATAAAGCTACTCTTGTTATAAGAGGTATAATTAATAAAATATATAAGAGCTAGTCTATTATAATAGCCTAAAGAAGTATTCTTATCATAAGGGCCTTTATTATTAGACTATATAAAAGGGGGTTTATAATTAAAGCCTACAGAAGTAATTTTATTTTAGAAGGCTTTATTATTAGATTATATAAGAGGAAACTTATAATAGAAGCCTAGAGAAGTAGTCTTATTATATAAGCCTTTATTATTAAATTATATAGGAGTTTTATAATAGAGACACAGAGAAGTAATCTTATTCTAGAAGCCTTTATTATTAAAATTATAAGAGCCTTTAATAAAAGGTATAAATAGAGCCTTAGTAAGGCTATTATTCCTAAAGCTATTAATATAAGTAATTACTAGATAAGATAGAGATAAGGATCTATTATTATCTATATTTTAACTAATTATTTATAAGTAGTTAATTTTATAAGGCTAAGATATTATCCTAATAAGTTATTAATCTAATTCCCTAAGAGCTAGAATAAGGAAATTTATATATAACTTCCTAAAAAAGAATAGTTAATCTTATTATAAAGCCTTATTTTTATTTAAGCTATATAAACTCTATTTATAAGAGCTAAGAGGTTCTTTATTAGTATTAAATTAATAGTTATTATAATAGGATACCTTATAAAGTACTTATATCCCTTAAATAAGGTATTATAATAAAAGCTATTATAAGTAATTATTAAGTTAAATATATCTTTATTCTATTATAATATTACCTTTATTCTTAGTAGGAGATTATAGACTTTATAAGTTAAGATATATTAAGACCTATTATTTAATATTAGATATTTATAAGTTAGCTATTAAATATATATAATTAGTAAATAGTATATATAGCCCTTATTATATTATTAAGTATAGTTCTAATAGTTTTATAAGTATTATAAGTCTTATAATTAGATTATTTATACTTTTTATAATCTTACTTTACTTATAAAGAAATATATCCCTTATATTCTAGACTCTTCCTTTTTATATTACCTTATCTACCTTTTTATATTAGACTTTTAAGATACTTATAATTATACTTATATTACTTAAATTATTAGAGAAATACTTTCCTTAGCTTTCTTCTTAAATAGATATATAAATACCTTAATTTATAAGATTTCTAGACTTAGACTAAAGGCTTTTATAATTAGGATAAGAGAATTACTAATATAGTATTCTTACTTATTAGGATTTAAGAGGATAAGATAGATTTATAAGATTTAAGAAAGCTTTATAAGGTATATAACTTTACTAATATAATAGAAATAAAAGGATTCCTTAATAAAAGTTAATTTAAGCTATATTTTAATATTTATATAAAGGAGTAGTATCTACTTAAATAGAAGTAAATTTATATTAAAGGGGGTATTTATAAGTAAGGCTTAATATTAAAAACTATTAAGGAGTAAGTAATTTATAATAAGTTATTTAGTAGAGATATATATTCTACTTTTATCCCTAATAAGGTAAGCTAGAATTAGATAGATTACTTTATATAGATATTATATAATATATCTTAAGCTAATATAAAGAGTATTACTAGTCTATTCTTTAATAAGGAATTATTATAAGCTTAGGTATATCTATAAGTATAGCTATTAATAAAGTAAATAGAATATAATTATACTCTATCCTACTATTATACCTAGGAAAGTAATTTAAGCGCCGCTAGTAATATTGGCTTACTACTAGTTATAAGTACCCTATTATAGGCTTCTACTAGCCTATTACCTTCCTCTTAAGCTCTATTATAGCCTTTAGTTAACTAGCTAGCTAACTCTAGCTCTTAGTAGATTTTACCTCCTAGTCTATTACTAATTATTATATTACTAATAGTAAGGACTCTATTAAAGTCTTTAATAAGCTCCCTTTTTAGAGTCTTTTATAATAGCTAATATAATCCTAGGGAAATGTTAATCTACTACTACTAGGTAGCCCTCTTATAGATCCTATTTCCCCGCTACTTAATAATATTATAGAGTAAGATAAATAGGTAGAAGTTATAATATTAAATAGAGTAGACTATTAATTTAAATAAGATATTAAGTAGAAGAGAGGGGATAAAGATATTATAAGTAGTAAAGTCTTAAGTAATATATAGATTATAACTATTAAGAATAATTCTAGGCTATTTAATATATCTAAATAATTCTAGAAAGCCTAGCTAATTATAGAACTTATTTATAAGGCTAATAATATTAAAGTATTACGGGCGAGTATATAATATATAAGATAGATTAATCTAATTAATTTAGAAGAGTAAAAGGCTTAATTTACTTAGACTACTTATAATCTTATTAATAATATAATTTAATATAGGCCTTAAACTAATATAGTTATAGTAGAGTTTAATTAGTAGTATGTATATTTTAACTCTAAGTAGTACTAGTAAGAAGATATAAAGGACTTATATTAGCTACTAGGTATTTTATAAAAGGGAGCTAAAGATATAATATTTTATATACTTAGAATAAATTTTTTTTAGTCTCTAAAATTCTTTTAGCTACTAGCTATTAAAGTAATAATTAATATCTTAGAACCGGCTTCCTTTTAAATTATATTAGGTTAGGTTAGATATAGATTACAATATATATATTACTATATATAAGTTAATAAGACTTACTATAAAAGACTTCTTATAAAAGACTTCTGATAAAAGTATTTTTATTACTATAATCTTCTATAAATATATATCTCTTTTTATATCCTTTTATAATAATATTTATATATAGTCCTTCTACTAATATAGCTTAGTTATAATATTACTAAGAAACTTCCCTAGGAGAATATAAAGAAACTCTAAGATTAGTCTTAATTATTATTCTTAAAGGCCTTATATTATAATAGATTATAGCCTTTAATATTATTACGCTAAATATATTTAATATTTATAGATATTATAATAACTCTTATTACTTAAAGGCTTCTATTAATAAGTATATAATATAAGGCTATCTAATATATATATATATAAGTTATTTAATAAAAGAAAATAGTATATAAAGGCTATAATTATTACTAGTTATAATATATTTAATACTTATTATAATCTAACTAAACTATACGCGTATTAAGTAAAATATAAGATTATAAAAATATAAATAGATAAATTTTAATTTATTTATAATCTAGATTAGGAGTATTAATTAAACTCTTATTTTTATATAATTATTATAAATAAATACTATTTTATTAAATATAAGTATTCTAATATATTAGTTACTTTATAATAGCTCTAAGTACTATTTTACTTAATAGTATCTATAACTTTAATTCCTAATAGTATCCCTAACTAGGAAGGTTATATATTATACCTAGAGCCTTATAATATAGATACCTAATTCTCTAAGAAAAGCCTTTTAAAAATAGGCTTTAATAAATTTAATAAATTATTTTTAGTATTAGAGGATTACCTAGTAGTAAAGTTATAATTAGCTTATTATTTTATAAAAGACTTTATTCTTAATTTAAGGATTAATACTACTAATAAAGGCTTTTATATAACTAAGATCTAGTATAAATATATTATTTAATATATATTATAAAGTTAGATCCCTTTTTAGATAGGTTAGAAAATCTCTAAATTCTTACCTTATATAAAGGTTATAATCCTTAATTATATATTTACTATATAAGAAAAATTATTATATAAAGATAAAGAGGATATATTAATAGGAAAGCTTATTATTATTAGAGATATAATATTATAATTAAAATAATTACTCTTTATATAATAAAAGCTCTTATTACTTATTATATAAATTTACCTTTTATAGTTAGATACTAATAAAAAATTTGAAAGTAATTAACCTTAAAAAGCTATTTAAGATTAATTACTTTTAATTATAATAATTTTATAAATTACTATTAATAGAGGATATTATAAAGAACCCTAGAGTATTACTTTAATAGTTATTAGAAGGAGCTCTTAAGCTTTATACTCTACTCTAAAATATTTATAACTAGGTATATACCCTAATAATAGCTATATACCTTAATAATAGCCTCCCTATTAAAGGCTTCCTATTATAGCCTTTTATAGGTATATAGCTTTTATTAAATATCCCTTATAATAGCTTCTTATATATATTAATTCTATTATAAGTTATCTAAGATTAGGAGAAGGTTCTAATCTTTTATTAGATTTTAATTATAACTATTCTTATTATTATAATCTTTTAGCTATTAAAAATTAAATATATTACTCTTAGCGCCTTCTAAGGTAATACTAAGTATAGCGAGGTTATTAGTATATTTATAAAGGTAGATAATTATATAAAAGTATTAATAATAACTTATATAATAGGTTTTTTAAGATTAAATCTTTAATAGAAATACTAGAGGATCTATATAATTAAGAGTATTTATAATCTAGGTATATAAGCCTAAGCTCTTAGTCGCTTTATATAGGTTAATAACCTAAGCCCTCTAGTATAGTTTTATAAATACTTTATTAATAATTTATTTAATAGAAAAGTAATTTAGTATAATATTAAGAAAGTAGTTTTATAAGCTATAATAGAGCTTAATAAAAGGATTTTTAATAGTAATAATAATATAAAGGAATATAAGGTAGATATTAATAATTAGGTATATAAGAATAGGGAATTAATATACTATATTAAGATAGATTAGGTAGAGGGTAATAAACTAAGGATTCTCTTATTATATAAAGCCCTAAAGTATATTATACTACTAAGAAAGGGTAAAGAAATTAGGGTTTAGGTATATAAGTAATATTCTACTATTATAAAAGACCTTAATATACTAATATCTTAACAATTATTCCGCGGAAGGCTATAATAATATTCCTCTAATTAAAGTATATAATAATACTTATATTCTTAAGTAGTATTTAGAGATTACTTTCTTTAAGTAATCTTTATAAAGAGTTTTAATAGCTCTTATATAATAGGAAGGCTTTTATATACCCCTAATTTATAATATTTATAAAGGGTAATTTCTATAAAATAAAATTTAAATCTATCCTAGCCTAGTAGGATAGAAATACTCCTACGCTTTCTACGCTTAAATCCTACCCCCTATTACCTTATTATATTTTAGGAATTAGCGGGTATATTATATTAAGATAAAGGACTTAAAATTAATAGTATTATATAAGATTAGAATAGTAATAATACGCTAGATTAATAGGAGTAAGGTTATTAGACTTCCTATTTATAGATTAGAATAGAGAAAAATTTAAGTACTTATAAAAGTATTAAAAGTCTCCCTACTATTATATAATATTAAGGTCTTTATAATAGACTAGTAATAAGCCTTATTAGTTACTAAGATATATTATAATTAATTATTCCTATTATATATATATAATAGGGGTAGATATAATAAATCTTAAGTAGGTATTATAAAAGCTTATATAAGGAAATGCTAATAGACTATTAAAGACCCTTAAGTCTATTAATACTTAAAATATTACTTAAAAAAGGCCTCTTATAAGTAATAGTAATTCTAGAGATAAGCTTATAAAATTAAAGACTAACTATAAAGGGAATTAATAAAAATAATAATATAAGAATAATAAAGTTATAGATAATAAAGAGCTAGTATTCCCTCTTAAACCTAAGGTTTATAGTCTATTATTATTACTATTCTAGGTTTAATATCTTCTAGGCTAAAAGACCTAATACCTAACCCCTACTAAAGGCTTCTAGCTCTTAGGCTCTATATATAAAGCCTATTATAGCCTCTATATAAGCTCCTTACCTCTCTAAGCCTCCTACCTATAAGCCTATTACCCTAAAGGCTACTAGCCTAGAGGCTACTAGTCTAAGGTCTACTAGTTTAAAGCCTTTTAATTTAAAGGCTACTAGTCTAAAGGCTACTAGTTTAAGGTCTACTAGGCTAAAGGCTATAATCTAGAGATCTATTATACTAAAGCCTCTTATAACCCTAATTTATATTATTAAAGTTATAAATAGTAGGCTAAAGTCTTTAATAACTAATAGAAATATAGGAAATATTATAAGCCTTAATAAGAACTATACTATTAAAGAAAGGAGTTAAAGTAATTTAATAATAATTTTAATATTAATAAGTACTTAGCTAAGTTAAAGTTAATAGTAATCCTAATAGTATAAAAATAAAATTAATAATAAGAGGATATACTTATTATAACCTTTTATAAATTAAGTATTAATATAACCTACTTTAAAGTATACTTTAAAGTTAGAAGTAGTAGTATTCTTAAAGCTAAATATTCTTAGTAAATAATATTTCCTAGCCTATTTATTAAATATAATTATAGATAAACCTATTTATACTATCTTCCTAAGTATAAAGGAGGGATATAGAGTATATAAAGAAGTAAAGTACTATATATAATAATTATATAAGATATAGAAAGGTAAAGTACTTAAGTATATACTTTAATAGATATAATATTAAATAAGGAGTACTCTAATATAATTAGAGACCCTTATAATATATATAATAATAAGGGCTATAATCTATATAAATTATAATCTAATATAGGTAGAAAGTATATTTAAATTTAGTATTAATATAATTAACTTTAATAAAATAACTCTTTAAGGCTTACTATTCCTAAAATATAAGTCTATTACTATATACTTATAAAAGCCTTCTACTTTTATAATATTAATCTATATCGGCAATTCGGGAACCCGGCCCTAGAAGCTCTAGCAGCTTAACTAGCCCGTATAGGAGGACTTATACTTAGGAGTTATCGTGCTAGCCCGAATAGGAAATATTATAAGTATTACGTCATGTATTACTAATAAAGTAGTAAATTAGGCTAATTTTAAAATTTAAGCTAAAACGGACTAGTACTCGCTAAGATACTAGCTCCTAAAGTTGGAAGTTTTTTTTATCTTCGTTTTAAAAACTTCCAACTTTAGGAGCTAGTATCTTAGCGAGTACTAGTCCGTTTTAGCTTAAACTTTAAAATTAGCCTAATTTACTACTTTATTAGTAATACATGACGTAATACTTATAATATTTCCTATTCGGGCTAGCACGATAACTCCTGAGTACAAGTCCTCCTACACGGGCTAGTTAAGCTGCTAGAGCTTCTAGGGCCGGGTTCCCGAGTTGCTGATATACTCTACTAAATACTTTCTTATAACTTATAATATAGTCTTATCTAATAGAATCATATACTAAATATCTATTAAATCCTATATATATTAAATATACTTATTAATATCTTTAATATATCTTTAATACTCTATATCTAAGAGAAGGCTTTAAATAGTAATTAATTAATAACTATCCTAAGTATTTAATACCTTATAACTTATAATATAAAAAGCGCTTAAAGGTTAATATTAATAAAGACTCTAATAGTAATATTAATAACTCTAAAGTTAATACTTATAATAATACTTATAATAATAGGCTTAATAATAGGCTAGATAATAATAATAATGATAATAATAATAATAATAATAATAATAATAATAATAATAATAATAATACTAATACTAATAATAATACTAATACTAATAATAATAATAATAATAATAATAATAATAATAATAATAATAATAATAATAATAATAATAATAATAATAATAATAATAATAATAATAATAATAATAATAATAATAATAATAATAATAATAATAAT
>JAABUM010000104.1_pt1 | contig 169774 bp, 143 predicted proteins | sample 5559161 | NCBI WGS metagenome assembly JAABUM01 (sample SAMN10711868, study PRJNA513369) | rock metagenome | isolation source: Antarctica rocks | place: Antarctica: Victoria Land, Siegfried Peak nord | reverse complement strand
TGGATGTATAATGAGGGTATAGTGGGGGCATGGGGGTGTTAGGTCTATAAATGATAGGATGAAGGGGGGGTGTTTGAAGGGGGAATCATAGGAAATGGGGAAGGGGGGGGGTAAGTGATACAAATCGGGAAGGGGGATGGGGCAGGTTGGTAGGGGTGTTGGGACTGAAAGTGATGTGATGAAGGGGCGGGAGGTGGGTTTAAAGGGGGGGAAATGGGAAATGGAAGGGGGAGGGGGGGGGGGGTTTTGGTGATGTATATATGGATATGGTGGGTGATGCGGTTGGGGTGGGGAGGTAGATAGATTATGTAGGGTTTTTTTATATTCGGAGGAAGGGGAGTTGAGGATAGGTTTGATTGATAAGTTCTTGGGGAGGATGTGTTTTTTTGGAGAATGATTTGTGGAGTGGGGGTTTTGGTTGGGTTGGGTGTGATGAGGTGGTGTATGAGGTTTTGTAAATGGGGAGGGGGGTGTGGTTGATGCTGTTGGGGAGGGGTTTTGATATTCAGAAACGGGGAAGTGTGAGAAGATATGATGAACAAGCTCTTACAAAGGATTTTATTTTTCTCGAGAATGCTGATTCGAACCACATCTTGAGTATGTACTTCGATCAATGCCGTGCGTTTTAACAAACCACAACGGCACTATACTATGCAAGAAGATCCACACCTACCATTCTCAACGCCGTGACGGCCCACATTGGCGTCTTTGTCATATCGCCATCATACCTCTTTGCGAAATAATCGTGGAGGAAGGTCGGGTAGCGGTCTTCGATTATGGCGGCTCTTACGCCTCGCATGAGGGAGAGTTGGTGGTGGACGTTGTGCATTGTTAGTCTGGTATCATGAGGTTTGGATTAGGTTTCGTTTTTTGCTTTATGTTGATGGGGAACGGAAAGGCACTTACAGATGTGCGCCGGCGGTTTCTTTGGATGCTACGTGGTGGATGTAGGCTCGGGTGATCCCGAGACCGCCCTGGGCTTCTGGCTTGCAGCAGATACAGGTGCAGTCCGCGTCTATGCGTCTGAAGTCGTTGGCGAAAGAGGCGTGGCGGAGGTTGAGGGTGCCGGTTGAGGTTATTGCGTTGCCGAAGCGCTGGGTATGGGTTTTTAACGAGCTGAAGGCAGTTGTGGAGATATAGGGAACCTACGGCTGTTCTGGTGGGCCATACGCAATCGAACATGTCGGCCCCGAGTGCTACGGAGACTATCAGGTCTTCGGGATATCCTACGCCCATCACATAGCGTGGTTTGTTTTGCGGTAGCCTGTCTGTACACGCATTGACACTGTATTGCCATCTCAGCACTGTAAGGAATCCACATAAGGTAATTCTCGCACTTACACTGCGCAATACGCTGTCTTATCCTCACCTCCAGATAAACCGCCAATAGCTACACCGGGCGTGTCCCTCGCCGCCATCTCATCGCAGCACACCCTTCGTAATGCCAGATCCAGTCCTCCTTGAATAATGCAAAACAGATTCTGGCTCTCAGGTTTCTTGTGAGCGGCAATGCAACGGTCTAGCCATCTGATAGATCTCTCCATTGCTTCTTTCATTCGAGAAGCATCTGGAGATGTGGTGGCGATCACATCGTCAAGTTGCATAATTATGTCAGACCCAATAGTATTTTGAAGAGATATTGAATGTTCTGGAGTCAGAAGCCTTGCCTTCCTTAGCTTAGATGGGTGAAAGAAGAGCTATAACGGCAATGGACTTACATTGGCGTTCCATCATGTGGACTCAGGAAACGTACACCCTCTTCGGTGACCTTGGCCAGTTTGAGTAGACTCACCATTTGGAATCTGACAAGCGTAATGGAAGTTTCAGTGACTCGGTCCAACCATCTGTACACCTAGAGAACGAAAGGACACCCACCAGCTGACTCACCCACCGCTATCTGTAAGTATATTGCCATTCCAACCTTGTAACACATGTGCTCCCCCCATCTTTTCCAACGTCTCCTGGCCTGGTTTCAAGCCCAGATGATATGTGTTATTCAAACATAGCGTACAACCTGTCTGGGCCAGCTGCTGAGGCGTAAGACCTTTCAACGAGGCTTGCGTTGCTACTGGCATGAACATGGGCAATGATACCGGTCCATGTGGTAGTATCAGATTCGACGCGCGAGCTTTGGTAGTCTTTGGAATAGCGAAGGCTGCGTTAGTGTAATCGCCGACACAAGATATTCGAAATCTCGAGGTAATGTGAAGAGGGGAGGTTCACTGACAGAGCATCTTGCAACAATATCGAATTTGAGGGCTGCCGTTTGTGCTGATGTTGACATAGCTGCAGAGACAGAACGATAACGCAATATCATCTACGGCGGATACATTACATTATGTTTTGGCGATACTGGCTCTGGCACTATTGTTATATATTGCTCTGATAGGAAAACAGCTTTTCGAGTATCTAATCTCTATGAGTGCTAGTGAATTGACCACTCAATGGTAGTTTGAATGTGCGGTCGAAAGGGGCATTTATCCAACTAAGCGCCAAGACTTAGGGTTAGGGTTTCCTGTTGGGCAATAGGGGCTTCGTGTTATGGTTGGCGACATTCCCTTAGATTTCTTCATCAGGACCCATTTGAAAGCTATCGATGCATATTTAGATCAAGGGCATACTTACTAGGCTCAATATCCCTGGTCCTAGTCACAATCATTTGCGTCGACTGCCTTTGCGACTCTGGATAATGTACTTCTCGATAGGGCTGCCATTGAAAAGCCGTAATCCCACTGCACATTTCGAGACAACCCAGTAGATCTCTTTCACTCACTAGAGCACCTTACCCGCACGGTCCCTGTCGAAAACGGCCGCGCGGGAAGTTGGACGTTATGTTGAGATGTTCAATGGTATGCTGCTTTGAACCTGAAACGCTGCTAGGAGGTGTTCATTGTCTCAACGAAGACGGATGATGTGATGAGAGCACTAACAGTCAGTACAAATACCCAGGTTATGTACTGCTTGCTGCCCTGATACTGGTCATACTGAAATGTGCGGCAGCAACGCCAATCCTGTCCAATGCTTGCCGTAATTGTACTGGTCGCAGAATTAAGGAATATTTCGGATGAGTTCGCCAAAAAGCCGGTCATCAGGTCGGCAATTACTGGTAGCATTAGGGCATCACATGCCAGCGGCGAAAGTACCGAAGAAACAGCTCACAGGCAGTTGATAGCGTATTGCAGGAGACGGTGTTGTGAGTAGCTCTTTGGCTGAGCTGCAGGGAGCGGTAAGGGACATGCTCGACTCGGAACGCGATGACGGACCGAAGGACGAGGTTGACGAGGACGATTGCGTTCATATACGTTCTGGAGGGTTTGACAAGGCTGGTCGAAACTGGAGTGTCTGAATGAGGATGTGACAGATGGACATATATCGTTCTGAGCCAGCAACGAGTGATGATTTAAAGTAAGTTGAAGCACAGTCAAATGAGGCCTCTTACCGCAATGGCAGACTCGCTATGCATGCCGTCCACGACTGCGATGCTAAAACGCGATGAGTGGATAACATACGTACTGAGCTTCACGTAATGTCCGCTTGCCTATACTCTTCCAAAACGAGGACAACGAGCTTTGACGACAGACGGCGCAGGTTCGAACGATAACGACACGGGATCAGCCTCTCAATGTACCAGGCTTCAGCAGGACAGTAGGTCGAGAGTTCCCTAGGAAAGGAGCTATGCAACAACCAGCTTGGTCCCACAAATCTATGTAAGAACAAAAGGTATCAAACCGTGTAATATGATATTGAGGTTGACGGTCTTAAAAGCTTGCCCAAGTGTCGATGACGTGTCAAGGTACCTACCGTAGCACGTTCATTGTGTGACTGTCACAAACAAATATGTAGTATCATAAGGACGACATCCCATCCTTACGGCGAGTGGTAGAAAGAAAAGCGTCAGTCCCACGCTCAACATCTTTATACGGATCATGTTCTCCAAGTGACGGTTGTTGATAAAACATACTTTGGTGATGAGAACACGATGTAGGAATTTCGAGGGTAGTCGTCAATTACATATAGCCAGATAAAAGATGTTTCTGAAGCCAACCAGACGAGTCACAAAAGCAGGAATGTCTTATGCTGCGAGGAGTAATGAATATTCTCAAGTAGGGTACTTATTCACCAGAAAGGGCTTTGATGATAGCTGTCGTAAGTGCTAACGAACTTACCTGCACTGCCATGCAATACAATTGTGTTCGCGGGAGTAGATGCCTTGGAATACAGTGGCTTTTGGGCTCATTGAGACTCCTGACCGCAGAACATAGGGTAACCGATATCGATTTATGCACCATGGGATGAATGAGACGGTCTGGTGGAATACAGGGTGCCATTGATTGACCTTAATCCGGATTAATCGGTAGAGTACTGGCAGATTGAATGGAGGTGATGGCTTTCAAAACGTAGGTATTGGTGAAGGTCGCCAAGGAGGTCGTTGGCTGGAGCGCGTCCACCAATCACGCGCGAACTCAATTTGTGCTCGTTTGGGATGAACCCACTCCCTTAAGATTGCTGAGATCTCACAGCACAGCTGCTGTTAGCAGCTGCTGCCAGGTGATTCCAGGGAAACAATATAGGAGATATGCAGACCACTGTTTCCCCACTGCGGCATCCTAGCGACAAGGCTATGTCTCAGTCAACAAACAATGATGGAGGTGTGCTGGCTGGGAACATGAAACGACTTTCACTGTCTGCAGCGGCTGCAACAGCCCTTCCATCTTCTTCGCCAGTTACCCAAAGTATGGCAAGTCCAAATGGGCATGGAACTCCTGCTACCTCTGGGTTAAAGCGTCCTACAAAATCACCTCTTCGGAGAGCCCCTAGCTCTAGCTCTATCGGTAGCATTGAGCGTTCTATAACACCAACATTGCACAAACGTACATCGTTAAATTCTCTACAAGGCGTTGGTGCCGTGACACCGACGCGATCTCCTATGATTCGCCGTACCTCCTCGAATTTCGCATCCTCACCCAGCACAAGCATGGGTGCTAGATCATCTCTTCCGCCTGCCACAGAAGAACCCTTTCGGCCTCCTCCAACATCTACTTCCGTTGCGCGCAATTTCTTCGAGAAAGAGCTGGAATCACATCAGGTTGGGCTTAGCGCTACCCAGCAACCCCAGGCGGTAGCAATACTCCAGGATGACTGTTATGGTCATCGCTTCTCAAGACCAAGAACGTCAAGGGCCAACCTCAGCACTATCGTGGAACGTCCCGAACGTATTCATGCTTCTGTACTTGGTCTAGCTACGGCGTATGTCCGTCTTGGAGGACGACATGCGGACGGTCATGCTGCTCCTCATCCTAGCAAACTTCCCCCCAGCTTACCACCACCACCATTCAGGATACAAAAGACCGCGCGAAGATTACCTCTGAGATCGCCCGCTGTGACTGCCATACATGGTGCTCAGTGGATGAATGAACTTGCACAGATGTGTGATGCAGCAGAATCGAAACTTGCGCTCAGCGGAAAAGAGCTCACAAGGCCAAGTGCAACAGGGCAGAACAATGGCGGCACCCACATTGAGAAGCCAAAGTTACATGACGGAGACCTCTACCTTTGCTCGGAATCGTTGAAAGCCCTTGAAGGTGCATTAGGTGGTGTTTGCGAAGGTGTTGACTCTGTATTCAAGGACCAAGGACCAAAGCGGGCCTTTGTATGCATCCGACCTCCGGGGCATCACTGTTCTGCAGACATGCCGTCTGGTTTCTGTTGGCTCAATAACGTTCATGTCGGTATAGGCCATGCGGTACTGACCCATGGGCTGACCCACGCGGCTATCATCGATTTTGACCTACACCATGGTGATGGGTCGCAATCCATTACATGGGCACATAATTCAAGGGTGGCATCAATGCCAAAGAATGTGCCCATGTCAAAGAAGGCCGCAATTGGATACTTCAGCTTGCATGATATTAATTCATACCCTTGCGAGATGGGCGACGATGAAAAGATACGGAACGCGAGTGTATGCTTGGAGAATGCGCACGGACAGAGCATCTGGAATGTTCATTTGCAGTCATGGAAGACCGAGGCCGAATTCTGGCAGCTATATGAAGAAAAATATTCAGTGATATTAACAAAGGCGAGGGACTTCCTCAGACATCACACTGAGAAGCTTCGTCAAGCACCGACTCATCCCGAACCCAAAGCCGCCATATTCCTATCCGCAGGCTTTGATGCAAGCGAATGGGAGACCCCCAGTATGCAACGGCACCAAGTCAATGTCCCTACAAGTTTCTATGCTCGCTTAACGCGCGATGTCGTTTCAATGGCCGAAGAGGAAGGCCTCGGAGTAGGTGGACGAATTATTAGCGTATTGGAAGGTGGTTATAGTGATAGGGCGCTTATGAGCGGCGTTCTAAGTCATATGAGTGGATTGACAGTTTCTACGGGACATTCTCGGCAGCTCGTGATGGGTAATCGGCAGGGTCAGGAAATGAGTCGGAGGCTCGAAATGCTAAACATCAATGGCGATTCATTGCATGGCTTGGCTAATGGTACGACAAAAGGCGGAATCGAGCCATTCGATTTGAACTGGTGGTCTCTTCCTCAACTGGAAGAACTCGAGACTCTGGTCAACCCTCAGGCACCTGTCACGGCACCAAAGAAGCAGAGAAGCGATGTAAGACCAACATACACTTCAGCAACTCAATCATACACAGCCAAGATCGTTTCGCCACCTCAAGGCCGCCGGTCCTTTTCTGGTTCAGGCGCGGGGCTACACCATATGCCTACGTCTAGGCCACCAAGTCCTCCACCGCCCGATGTCAATTGGGGCACGGCTGCTCATGAGCTGAGTAAGCTGCTGGTGCCTTCAGATCGTGAGACCAGAAGCTGTAAGCCCGAAGATCTGAATGCTGAGGCTAGTAGAGCTCGACGTGATCGATATTCAACTGTGGGATTGCCTACGAGCATTGACACCCCTGTGACTGATGCTAAGCGGATGCAGCTCCGCGACAGAAAGGGCAAGACAGCACATCACGGGTCAGATCAAGAAAAAATAGAAGAAGAGAAGCTGTCGTCAAGGACAAATCGACGAAAGACCATCGCTGATGTCTCATTACTGGCCGGTGACATTGAGTCAGAATCTATCCTGCCAAACAACCAACCTCAGCCTGGGAGACATACAAGGAGGCGTTCAAGCATAGCGTCGAATGCTAGCTCTATGACGGCTGAGCAAAGTTCGGACTTCGGTCGAACTTCTGCGACAGACAAGCGTGAACCACTTGTGATCAAGAAACCGCGCGCTCCGCCGAATCCTCGTTCAGAAGGCGCGAAGCCGAAGCCCGTCAAAAAACAACACCCTGTTCCTCGTTTCCCTTCAACATCTTCCACGACGACGATTCTCGAGGACGATCGGGGTTCGATGCTGTCCGCTCAAGAAGATACGAAGGCAGGCCTGTCAATAAATGAAGATCACGAAAGTAAGGAAGTGAACCACCTAGTGTCTTCGATGCGAACGATGAGCATTAAGTTGCATGTCCCACCCAGACAAGAGTATGAAGCCAGAGAAAATAAATCGAAGCCTGCGTCAAAAGGGAGGCCACCCAAGACTGCGGCGCCCAGAAAGGCCCCGAAAACAAGCACGCCCACCAAAGCAGAAGACAAAGCCATTCGAGATCAGAGTCCACCTATGCCAACCGAAAGCGTGGTACTTCAGCAGCTGCCCCACCCTGAAATTGATTCTGGCAGTGTCCAAGATACGACTATGACAGCAACACCGCCAGTGTCGGGAACCCCTTTACAGCCAGCATTTACTGAAACATCCGCCACTATACCCTCCTCGCCCGCACCTTCGTCCAACCAACCATTCATCCCTGCGTCGGAGAACCCAGCCGAGACCTTCAAATCGTCTTCTCCTAGTGTCCCCAACCAGGAAGAAATCAAGACAGACACACCAAAGCAGGCTCTCCAGTCTGCTATCCCAGCCCACAAACAGTCACCCAAATCCACGAATCCAAACACGCCAGTCACCGTGAAACGAGCAAGGCAGGATCTTCCCGTTTTCACCGCGACCTCTCCAATCTCCTTCGCTAAACCCAACGTTCTCCCTTCCGGCATCGATCAGACTATACAGCAGGGTAGCCCCTCAGCATCTGGTCCGACCCAAGATCCTCTACCGCCTTCCCCAGGAGTAGCATATCCAACCCCACCAGCGCATGCGCAAAGCCCTATGCCACGCGAGCAACAACATCCCATTGACAACCCCACTCGCAAGACGACCGTGAAGATCGAGGAGGAACCACAGCCATCCGATTCGATCTGGGATGTACCAGATACCCCGCAACCTCCAAAAGCCTCTAAACCGGGCCCTTCTTGATCTTTGCGACTTTACTTTTCCTGAAATGAATCCTGAGGGGACGAAACTTTTCTTTTGATTATATGTGGACGTTCTTCTTTTAATTAGCGATAGATACCGAGATACCCCATGCAGATACCCAATACAGCTACTTCAATTCCACGTAGCTTAATCGAGCTAAGTCTTCATCGTCGAATTATCGTTGTAATTGAAGTTCATATGTATACCATCGAGGCATGCTCCTCTTGTATAACGCCGTATATCAACAAGAATGTCACCGCCAATATTGACTTATCTCCGCCAGATTTCGTCCTGGGATGCGCCGTTTTTATATAGTACGACACAAAACGCCTAAGCTATGCCACCAGGACAACAACGTTTGTACCCTGCCCTTTTGACGAGCATCTGTACATCAACTCCTCGACGTCTTTCCCATGCTGCTCCTAGTGCCCCAACTACTCGCCTTTCCCCAGCTGCTTCCCCCCAAGAAACTGAATTTGCTGCTGACCTTGCTTCCCATATCAGACACCGCATCCGGTACCTTCACGCCCTTCCAAGACATCTTCATCCTTCCCTCAGCAATCGAGTGGATGATGTTGATGACTCCGAAGGCGCTGCTTCCGATCGCTCGGAAGATCGCTACTGCAGCCACAGACCAGAGGATGAACTTGAGATAGAAGTTGTTGGTGATATGGGTGCTATTGTAGACTTCACTTACAGCCATGGCGAGAATGGCATTCGAGACGAGCCAGACAATGACCATGTAGGTACGTACGGCGCGGTAGTAGTCTTCCTGCTGCTGGGATTCGCTGACGCCGGGCTTTTCCACTTCGAGTCTGTCACGCAAATTGCGCAAAGCTTCGTCATACCCCGAATCAATATCGAGTTGCTCGCTGGGCATTTCCAGCTCGACTGTATTGCCTTTTCCGCTGACTGCGGCACCGAGATCGATGTTGATGACATTGTCGCCTTTAGTACCCCAAGTCACGTCGTGGGTATTGCAGAAGGCATACACCTGCAGAGTGCAAATATAGGAAGGTAGGAGTGCGAAGTATTGAGCGCTACTGGTGAACATGTGCCATGGATCAAGATAGAGGAAGGACATGAGGAAGTAGATACCCACTGTGGAGCCGGTAGAGACGATGAGATTGGTGAAGATATTATTGCCGAGATGGAACGACGTCGTTGGGCTCTTGAGCTGTATTACCACGATGTAGATGGATGCAAAGACCGTGTACGCCATGATGATGGAGTAGGAAATTAGGCTGCTCATGAACATCTTCTTTGCTCTAGACGTGTGTCAGTTTCATCGCTCACAGGAAAACGATAATTGGCTTACCCTTGAGGCCGGTTACCCATGGAGAGGATGAATTGGCAGCAGATGAGTAGTACACAAGCAAAGCGGAGAATAACAAAAATGTACAACCCTATGTTGTGTCCAAAGGGATCGAGCTTTGGGTCTGCCAAGGAGCCGGCGATAAAATAGAAAGTGAGGTAGAAGTTGGCCTAGATCTGTAAGTACTTGACCAAATTCTCGTGCTGGTCCAGTGCTTACCAAAGAAAAATAGGTAAAAGCTAAGCTAACGAACTGGTAGACGAATTCTATATGTAATAGGACCTTTCGTGCAATGGTGTGGTCGGTGTGCCAGATTTGTTTGAAGTGCACGAGGGAATACACCGCAGCGAAGAAAGCACCATTGAGCCACCTTCTTCTTTGGGATATAAATTCGGGTACAGCATCTGCAAATGATTAGAAGTAGTTTCAGCCCAAGTCAGGATTTCTTACCAGGTACATCAGTCTCTCCAGTCGCACTTTTCACATATTTCAATACCCACCGCTCATCTCTCTTAGCTACCAATTCCCAGCAGAGGATACGATCCTCGGCAAGATACATGTTCGCAGTGAAGACATCGGCATTCTGTCCATGTAGCCTTTCTCCTTTAAAGTACTGACTCAAGGGACCGTGGCCTGTAGCGTCATTCTGAAGAGCGTAATATCGATAGGCACTCAGTGCTCCGGGCAATACGGTGATATAGCCAAAAACCGACTCCAAAGGCTTGTCCAAGATATTCGACATCTTGTACTCAAAATTCTGCGACGCTACCAGCGGATTCAATAAGCCTAACCAGCCCTTGCCCTTCCCAGCTTTAATTTCTCCGCAAGCACCAGCAACATTCGAATCGGTGTCAAAAGCCTTCCAAAGATGATAGAGAGAATTGGGTCCAGGCTTCGTCCCAACGTCCAATAAAATGCAGACGTTTGGGCTCAAAGCTTTCCCAAAGGCGTTAAAGAACCACCGATGCGAGTTCAACTTCTTCTGATTCTTTTCCTTCAAGCAAAATATCATCTGGCAAGGTACGATGCCCTTTTCTGCACCCTTAAACTTCAAGTCTGCATCCAGAGACACTTGTGTTGTGTACTCGTACACGTGCGCTGTAACCTCCTTTTGATTGACTAGATTTTTCGCTATACCATCCTGATAAACCCCCATTGCTGCAAGAGCGTCCAGCGTCCTTGGATGGACCTTTCTACGTCCATCAGATACTATACAAACGACGATCTTCTGCCATCCATCTTTGCCCCATGTTCTTGACTTAGATCGAGAACAAAAGTGAGATATATTCCTCATAACACCGTGCATCGTTCGGGTGAAGTCGATTTCGTCCTCGTTATACATGGTGACGCAGATAAACAGCTCAGTATCTCTCATCGTACTGCCGATATTCTGTCTCAACTTGTATCCTTTCAGAGTAAAGTCGTCAGGATCACAGGTTACAGCAGTGTACCGCATATGAGTGAATTCGATCTCGTCTCTCCTGGGAAGAAAGCTGTAAAGTATGGTCGGGATTTTGCATTCAAGGATGAGCTCTCCGTTGATCAGCCGAACTTCTTTCTTCGCCATTTGTGCCTGTCTAGCGCCGCGTCTTCGCTCTTGTCTCCCTGTCGGCGCAGGCCCGTAATGGTCTTCATCTTCCTCCTTGGAATTCAGATCTTCTGTGAAGGTTGATTGAGACTGGAAGGACTCATAGGACTTTAGGCTTGGTCGGTGGTTCCCACCTTGGGGGCCAAAGACGTCGTCCTCATTTTCTCCTTCTTGTATCGGAATCGCTGTAGCTTCCGCGAGATTACCAGAAGAGTGACTGGCTGCTTGTGGTCCTGAGAACAGGGGGGCGGGAGGCAACGGCCGCTTTGGGCTGCTACTGTATCTTGACGACGGAGTTCCCGGACGCGGGCTTCCATTGATATCAACTGGCTCATAAGGAATGTCTGATGGTGGGGGCCGAGAGGATTCAGATGAATGGCGCGATAGGAGCGAACGAGTTGGTGAGCCTCGTGCAGGGATATATGGAAGATATATGGGAGCATCTGTCGTCGTTGGGAATAGTCTTGGGGCGGTGTCCAGTATCGATGGAGACTGTGCTCGGGGTAAGGTGGACGTGGATGAGGATGGACGGTACGACAGATACGTTCCTTGGTGAGATTCAGGCCTAGATTTCACTAGGTGTGAGTCTTGCTTCCAGAAATGCACACGAGCAGTAACGCGACGCTTGGGGAAATCAATTTTCTTGCCAAACTGCGCAGAGGAAGACCATTGTGACGGCGTTGCATTGACTTGGTCTTCATCCAAGTGAAATATGCTGTTGGAATCGAAGAAGCCATTTGCCCATTTCGATTCTTTAAGAGGCTTGTGCCTCGGACTTGAATGTGCTCGAAAGGATCTATTGGGAGAAACGTACGATCGTTGGTCTGGATCCTCCTGGGGGTTTAGAAGACGCATAGAAGAGCCATTGTTTGGCATATTCGTGGGGGTGTTTCCATTGGGGGTTGTTGCGTAGGAAGGGGGGGCGGCGGAGTAACCGAGTGGGCCTTCCAGCGGAGTGGAGGGACGCTCCATTGTGTGGAATGCACTCAAAGTTCAGACGGCTTGTTGATATGGCCAAAGGTGCTTTCCTAATAACATGTGATCGCGAAATTACAGCTAGAGCAAAAGTCTTTCAATCGAAGCAACGCAGTACAATGTATTGCATTCTCTGCGAAGACAGGAGTGCGTCCAATGGCTTGATACAAATAAAGCGATTATGATATTTCCCCGAGCTGTCAGTCTATTTTGGTGATGATCTACTCACCAGGCAACGGACCCGACATGGTAAGGCGCTCTCGGACTAGGGAATATCGAGAAAGACCATCCACAATGCTCATCAACCCTTGATCACCTTTGTCAATCGATAGGTGAACAATGTCCTTGCGAAAATTGTCGCCGACAGCGAATCTCCTGAGGACATCCAGACTTTTCTCTCTTCCACCGCCTCTTCCCCGCCCAACGCCAGACCTCTCTGCGATTTCAAACTTCAACTCCGATACAGCTACCACGCCATATCCTACACATGCTGCAATAGAGACCACACAATCATCACTGGCTAGAGGCGATTGGGGCCTGAAACGCGCATTACCTTTAAAGTCGACTACCAAAACCTCTACCCCAGTAATTCGCATTGACAATATTGACTCCATCGATCATATAACGGATTTTGGTTCAGCCGCAGACCATGCTCTCAATCTTCGGAAATGGCAGGATTTGCATATGCCCTTGATATTCCAAGAGAATAGAAATATGGTGTCTAGAGAGCTACCATCGAAACGAAGTGTATTTGATTCTCGGTACGACAATACGCATGTCAACGAGGAAGACACTACAGGTGGTCCCACTAAAAAGCGCTGGAAATTTAAAGGCCCTTGGTTAGCCGGAAAAACAGATGGCGAATTCAAAATTTACGTGGAGAAAAAGGTGAAGAGGCGAAAATCGGACTTCAGACAATATCTTCGTGACCATCTTACCCAAACTACGGCGGCCGCTCGGAGACGCGAGGCTGTTGAGCGAGGTGAGAATGTGGAGACTTTGAGCTCGGAGGAAGTTGCTGTCTCCGAAGAAGAGGTCGGAGGATACATACGGCATCTACGGAACAACGAAATGGATCTGCACAGACTAGTTGAAAATTTCCTCGATCTCCCAAGAGAAGAGAATCAATCGCTTCGAGGGTCATCTTCACATTACGACGAGAAGGGACCGCCAACTACGCATCCGTCGGCTGGTTTGTCGTACTTGCGTACCAATTCGCATATTTACAATCACCCCTTATTGGGACCTCAGGAGAACAGCGCGCCGATACAAGGCCGTGTCATCGTCCCTCAGAAGACTGGGGATAAAGTGAACCCTGAAGCCCTCATTGGATTAGCCGGCGTTGTTGGCAAGGACACACGAAAGTCATTCTTTAAGGTCAAAGGTGATGACGGCGGTGCCGGTATCGGACGTTTCGATCCTGACATTCTAGGCGGTGGGAAAATTTGGGCTCATCCACAGCGGGCAAGTATCGATTCGCGTGGTAGGATTGACTTAGCGGTCGATCCCTCCGATAGGAATGCACTGAATGTTGCGTTGGGCGTACATTCAGACGAGCCAGAGCCTCCACGAGCTGCTGTTGCTGCAGCTCAGGATCGGGAGCTTCCAGACCTGACACAGAGACAGCAAAGGAGCTCAGGTCAAAGTTCAGGCTATGGTCTGGAGGGCATGACAAGCGGCAATCGCGGTGGAAGAGTCTCACCATTCCTCGGACCAGACGATAAGATGTCAAGTAGCACTCTTCAGCAGCTTCTGAAGACTGGTTCTTTGTGACCTTGATAGTTTTTCCACGATGAAACTTCCCTGTATCTAATCATACGTTGTGAACCATACGTGCTTAGCATCATTCATACACGAGACGAGCATTACATGTTGAGCAATGTCCTCCTATTTCTGAATCTCTTCCTCGAGAAAGTCTTGGCACCCCACTAGCGCACACAAGTTACCTATGGTAAGCGAGGTTTCTGAACATTCAATTCCAGAACTGTTGGCACATCCTCAGACCTCATCCAACACCGTCATCATGGTATGTATAGCAATAACTATTCCAGAGCTTAATTCAATGGGCGCTACAAAGAAGACTCACACTTTTAGGGACGTGTGAGAACAAAAACGGTCAAGAAATCGGCCAAAGTCATAATAGAGCGCTACTATCCCAAGCTCACCCTGGACTTTGAGACCAACAAACGTATCTGCGATGAGATTGCCATAATTGCCTCGAAGCGTCTCAGGAACAAGGTCAGCTTTGCACCTCGACACGGACTGATCGTGCAGCACCCCCCGAACTCCTCAAAGCTAACGCAACAGCCATTTACAGATTGCCGGCTACACTACCCATCTCATGAAGCGTATCCAGCGAGGTCCAGTCCGCGGTATCTCATTCAAGTTACAGGAAGAGGAGCGTGAGCGGAAGGATCAATATGTGCCAGAAATATCGGCTTTGGACTTTACGCAGACTTCGGACCAAGGACAGTTAGATGTGGATGGTGACACCAAGGATTTGTTGAAGAGCTTAGGGGTACGTGTGCTTGGTTACTGTATCATCCGCCAATATGAAGGTACTAATTAAGCGGCATAGTTCGATTCCATTCCCGTCAACGTTGTCGCTGTGGCACAACAGCAAGTTGTGGAACGCCCAAGGCGATTCGATGGACCACGACCTGCCAGAACTTGAAAGTTAGCTTGGGTCAGGTTACGATTGGAGCATGCATAAGATGAAGAATGTCCCTGTAGAGGGTGTCCGTTACGTGGAGAACCGGATAGCTTGAATGAAACCCGTTCTACAAACAAGGTGTCGCTAAGCTTTCTCACGAAAGCGAGGCTTGATTGCCAGTGCTATGCTACATGAAGCGTATATGCTCTTGACAGCCATAGTACATGCGCGTCGTTTTTGGCTTTCATTCCTCCAGCCATGGAGTAGCGCTGTTGTCAGATCGAGACGCGAAGGTATGAAGGATGTAGTGGACATGGTAAGTTACTTCTTGAAGAGCACTGGTAGGTCCCCGAATGCTCGGTGGAGTAGATTTTGTTTTGTTATGATTCTATCAGATTTCTGTCTATCTGGTACTTTTGGCTCATGGTCGAGAGATATGGAAAGATCACTCCATGGTCTTCGCACCACTGCCAGAGGGTATCATGCACGCAAATGCAGGGCCGGTGAAATGGACTTCTCTAAGTCGCTTGCAAAAAGTCAAGAACACCCGCCTTCATAGGATACCATGTAAAAATTGGGCTTTCCTGCGGCTCCATATTTGCATTCACTTGATGGTCCCTCAACGAGTAGGCAAAATGTCATCTTCCTCTTTCTCATCGGTCTCATCTCCCTTTACTATCTTTCCCATAAATCTAGGCGTGTAGCCCTCAATGGAACCAAGGGGGCTGGAAGATGGGCCTCCCGGGGCTTCTGGGCATGGCGTCCTGCTATTTGCAATGATCTTCTCGCGAATGCATACCTCCCCAAGGCGGTTGGGCCTGCTCGATGCACTGCTGTCACCTCTCTCGACTGCGAGTGCCCTCACTCTTTCGACAGAATGATCTTTTGCAGGGGCGACGTTGAGGCTTCTCATTCCTTCAACCAGTGACGTCGCGCCATTCGACGAATGTCTATCTTCGAGCAGTTCTATATCTCCACTAGGGGAATTCGCTCTAATCCAAGCGAGCTCCTCATTCAGCTGTACTTTAATATACATCGCTCGTTTCCCACAGCCATCCGAGCACCACATCTCTAGACTCTGGGTTGGTACAAATTTGAGCGCATCTGGGTTTTTGCCTGTGCCATGAAGTATCCTGTACCTCGCTTTCGTATCTTGCTTCTTCTTATTTTGGGGACAAAGCACATAACCACATTGTTCATTGATGTTTCGTTCTTCAATCAAATCGTCGTAATCCGAAGGCTGAAATGGCCTCAGTAAGTTCTTGACAAGAGCAGCGTCCGAAGGATGTGGATGAGCCGGGTCTGCATCTAGTGAAGATGGCACATCAAGAAGAGCTTCAATTGAGGCAAGAACAAGCGCTTCCACGTCTTTGCGTTGCTGGAGGAGCTGGGCATGATGCAGTGCGGTCTCCCGATCGCGATCTTCTCGGGAACGGGCTGCTGGAGGAGCTGGCGTTGTAATATCAGAGAAATTGGTTTTCTTAAGGATAGAGTGAGGCATAGTACTAGTTACTTGACGACAGCAGCGAGTGTGCAAGGTTTAGCCAGTATTACATGAGCACTTTCATCAGTCAGTAGTCAAGGGAAGATACATAGTGTCTGAATGTTGAAGACTATGATGTAGGATATACAGGGTGAGGGAGTACAACATAGCGAAGATATAGTTCGACAACGTGTTGGAAGCCACGTGAAGCTCAGACCAAATGAGTGTCCTACCCGTAGAATACCAATATTCATACATCGCATAGAATAAACCCCACCATGTCTAATTCTGGAATAGCGGACTTCGGAGACGGGTCTTGGAGCTCGAGCAGCTCTACTACATAATGACGCCGTCAAGCCAAGACAGTGAGATCGCCATTGCTGGTGGGAGAGGCACTGCCTGATGTTATTCTACTGCGTCCAAGAGAATCCTGGTCACCTCGCTTCTGTGCAATCCTTCCGCAGTCGCTACTCATAAATTTATCAGCGGGCTCTACGGGCGGAGCTTACACTGACATACGCTCAAACACAATATAACTGGCACCAAGGATCTGCCAGCACAAAGGAGTGCAATGAGGAGCAAAGCCTCTTGAGAGCGCAATCCTCATACTCCAACTAGGAGCCGGGGTTGAGCGGGACAAGCTGAGAGGTCAATATTCAATCCAAGAACCACGGTTTTCACCATCGCCTGCAACGATGGCTACTCCTCCATTCCGCGTGAAGGCTCTTCACGAGTATGCTTCGAAGGAAGAGGACGATCTCAACTTTCCGAGTGGACAAATTATGACAGTGACAGATGTGGAAGACGCCGATTGGTATTTCGGAGAGTACGCCGATGCAGCTGGCTACAAGCAAGAGGGCTTGTTTCCAAAGAACTTTGTCAAGATGTTCGAGCCAGAGACCCCTCCACGACCTTCGAGAACGAGCAAATCAAAGAAAGAACTCGATCCCATGGCTCCTACAGATAATACAGAGAAAGGTCCCAACATTGAAGAGACTGGAGCCAGCTTGCCAGCAGCTGTTCCTGTACCTTCGCAGCCTGAACAGATGGGAGTTCCTGATCAACGACATGGTGAGCCACGGCTGCCATCTGTACGAAACTTCAAATCAGAACCTGCATCTGCCGCGCCTCCAGCATCAACAGCCACTAATCCACCTCCGCTTGCAGTATCGAAGCCTGCAGTTGCACCAACCGCAGAGAAACCTGTCTCTGGATCATTCCGAGACCGTATCAATGCCTTCAACAAATCTACAGCGCCTCCTGTGGCTCCCATGAAGCCTAGCGGCTTGGGCTCATCTAGCGGATCTGGGTTTGTGAAGAAACCCTTCGTGGCACCTCCGCCGAGTAAGAACGCCTATGTTCCTCCTCCTCGGGAAACACCTATACAGAAAGTGTATAGGAGGGAAGAAGATCCAGAACTTTTGACTCAAGGTTCGAAGATTATGGAGACCGAGGAACAATCAAATCAACCAAAAGTTACCCCATTGGAGATCGATGAAGAAGATCAACCAAAGCCGACAAGCTTGAAAGATAGAATTGCATTGCTGCAGAAACAGCAGATGGAACAAGCGGCGCGACACGGAGAAGGTGGACAAATGAAAGAGAAGCCCAAGCGCCCTTCAAGGAAGCAGGTAGAAGCTAAAGAGCATTCAGCCGATCAAGAAGATGATCTTCAAGGTAAGCATATGGAAAGAGTAAATAGTGGTGAGAACACCGAGAAACGATCCATGGATCTATCTCGAGCCGCTCCTCCACCCCTTCCACGCTCCAATACTAGGCCTCGCAAGTCTCGAGAAGCTACACCTTTGGGAAGCCCTGTCGAGGTGCCGCTGCGAGATCTTCTTAGCGATCCGAACGACGCCGATCAATCTGGGGTGGGGGACACTGAGGAAGGCGAAGAGCTTTCGACAGGCAGGGACGATAGCGACGAGAAGCCACGACACAAGGGGACAACTCCACTTACAAAAGCTCCACAAGCACCTGTCCATGAAGCCGATGTTGGGGATGAAGAAGATAATGCAGAAGAACATGAGGTTGAAGAAGCAGACGAGGGCGAGGATGAAGTAGACCCGGAAGTGAAGAGGAGAATGGAGATTCGGGAGCGTATGGCTAAGATGAGTGGTGGTATGGGAATGGCAGGAATGTTTGGGCCTTCAGGAGGCATACCGTCTAGGTCTCCCATGAAGCAATCTTCAGCATCGAGTGATAGAAAGGCTTCTGGCAATTCTACCTCAGGGCCAACGGACGACTCCGCCAATCGCGCACCGCCTGTCTCAATAGTGCCTATGCCAGGACTTTCAAAGGTTCGAAGCCCTGAGCAGAGCGAAACCCGGCCTGAAATTACCAAGGAAGAGGGTGACGTACCACGGTCCATTGTACAAAGACAAGATCCTGAAGCGATGTACGATATCGAAGACATGCAAGATGAGCCTATGCCACTACCACTTAGGAGTTCAACGGAACGTTCTGCGCCTCCGCCAGTACCCCAAGGTAAATCGGTCGCTTATCTTAATCGTTCGTTGAATTCTCTGCTAATGCGTACAGCTCGCTCTGCTGCTCCTCTTCCCAGCCAAGGTAGAGCTACTCCTCCACCTTTGCCGCCTAATCCGCCGATAGCGCCTCCATCTCGCGAATGTAAGTTCTGAAATTGACCATACTTTGATTGTTAAATTAATTATATACCTAACAGCACGACCCATACCACCCCCTCATCTCACCCGGCCGAGGTCGCCAAGTGAAGGCTCGAAGTCCGATGACGAAATGTCTATACACAGAAGAAGCTCGCTAACATTACCTCCTGAACCTGACTCTCGACCCAGCAGTCGCGGAGGTCCGCCTTCAGTACCTTTGGCAGGTCCACCACCATCTCTTCCGAGTAGACCTATGGCTCTTCCGTCAAGACCCTCCGACTTTGGAAGTCGAAGTCCACAGATGCCGTCAACGGAGATGTCTCCCACATCGCCGACCGTCTCTTCGGCCAGTGGTAACAGGGGTAGTCGCATTCCTCCAATTCCTGGATCGAGTCCTGCAATGCCCTCAGCACCTCAAAACAGAGCGCCTCCGCCACCGCCTCCCTCCAATGCTCCTCCACCAAGAGTACCAGATGGAGACGGTAGAGCACCGCCGATACCACCTCCAAATCCAAGGTCTCCAGGCCTAGAAGACAGTGAAGAAGAGATCACCGAGTATGAGGGTGATTATGATACTGATATAGCTTCGAGTGCAGATCATAAAGATGCTCTCAAATCTCACGCAAAAGGGTCAAGTCTCGAGCATGATTCGACGATGGAGATTGCATCTTTACACCACTCTGGTCTCCCTTCTCTCGGTCCAGTTCTTGCCGGCGCTCCTCGTGCGATTCCGCCGCCATTGCCTTCACAGTCTCGCCCCAGAACCACTCGTCAATCTTCCGACATGCCAAGAGGTGCTCCACCACCTCCGCCGCCGCCAAGGGATCAAGGCCATGAAGAGGGGAATGAAAATGAGGATTATGATCCTTACAAGTATACCAAGTCTGACAACAGCCAGCCCTTGGGAAGCCATTATGACACTGAAAGTCCCATAGCCTTCGGGACAGTTGACCCTGATCCCGTGCTGTCGGCGTCTCCATCTCAGCGCTATGTTTCTCCACCAACTGCACAAGGTCAATCGCAGTACGCTCATTCACCCAATATGTCAATACCATCAAGGTCTGGCACTGGTAACAGGCAGTCAATTGATGTTCAACGCAGTAGTACTACGATTCGGAGATCAACGGATGGGCCTCGTCCTTCTGGTGAGCAGGGTTTCATAGCTAGCGATGTTGATATGGGCCAGGGTAGCCAGTGGTGGGCTCGGCCTGACACTCCTCCGCCTGTCTTCCAAAATCGTCGGGATCTCATATACGAGATGGAGGAGACCAGCACCACGAGGAGGGGTGGTAAACAAGCCATCACAAAAGTGGTATACGTATTGTTCATGGACTATTCGCAGACTGTGATCACGGTACACTTTGAAACCAACGATCCTGCAAATGCTAGCTTGGAACAACGCCATGAGCCACCGCCACAGAACCTGCGTCAGGATCAGCTCGAGAACGCTCATGCTACCTTTGGCTCACGCATTGCGGAAGCCGCAGCAACCAAAGAGGGTTCCATGGTCGGCGATGGCTCCCCGAGCGCTTTGGTATTGGACCTGCTTTCCGCCCTCCCCGATGCGCTGCTGCCCGTCGGCGTCCGTGCCTTTGGTGCCCTGGTATACGCCAACCTGGCCAACGCCTCGGTGCGCCAGTTCGACGAGATCCGACCGGGCGACATCGTCACGTTCCGCAACGCCCGATTCCAAGGCCATCGCGGGGCCATGCACTCGAAGTACAGCAACGAGGTGGGCAAGCCGGACCACGTTGGCGTGGTGATCGATTGGGATGGCACGAAGAAGAAAGTTCGGGCTTGGGAACAGGGGAGGGAGAGCAGGAAGGTCAAGGGGGAGAGTTTCAAGTTGGGCGATATGCGGAGTGGCGAGGTGAAGGTTTGGCGGGTCATGGCGAGGAGTTGGGTTGGGTGGGATGGTCAGAATTGAGTTGGCTTTTCTCGTCTGACTGAATTCAACAATAACATCACCACGATGGCGTCGGATTCCTCTACGCATTCGGCAATTTGAACGGCCCTACTCATGTGCATAGCGCGCGAAGGACAACCGTATATTATCTTACTATATGTTTGGGGTTCTGTAACCCGCTGCCCATGCACGTCCTTGCTCTAGTTCTTCACTACCAGAACTGTTTTCTGGCCAGCATAATCGCCAAAGCTGTCTATCAAGGGCGGTGGCTATTATTCTAGGATATATCTAGGCTTCTGCCTGTGCTCACTGACTGATTGCCCATCGCTATGCCTCTTTGAATTACCAAACGACCAAAACTCTTACGTGGATATCATGTAGCAAAATCCCTGAACACCAAAATTGCCAAACCCTCCGCTATACGCCCCAAAGGTCCCATCAACTCTTCTCCGTAATCTTCGGCGAGTCCACGCCTTCAAGGTCAGCCTCTCTTTCCTGCCTCTCGACCCTCACCCTCCGCTCCTCCCTCCACCTCGGCCCCCACCTCATCTCCGCCCACAACAACGGACTCGTAAAAAAGACAACCGCCGCAACGAACGTGAAACACCACCCCCTCCCCATCCTATCGATCATCTGAATAATCACCGCAGTGCCCGCCGCCCCAATCCAACATCTCACCAGATTGTTCGCCGCCGTAGCGGTGGCGGAGCTCAGCGGATACAGATCGATGAGCATGGTACTCATGGTATTGAACGAGCCCGTCAGGCAGAAACCGATGATGAACGAGAGGACCAAGGGTGCGGCGAGCGGCGCGTTCTGTTCGAGTACCCAGCCCCAACACAGAATGGCTGCTATGCCGATATAGAGCGGGATGATGAAGACCTGGATCCGAGCTTTTTCAAGAGGGAAATTTCGCATATCATCACCGCGCTTGAGGTCGATCCGGAAACCTGCTTGTTTGGCTACGCGCTTATAATTCACATCCATGAAGTGACCGAAAACGATGGAAGCTATGGAAGTCCCTACTCCAAAGGGGATGAAACTCAAGCTGGAAGATTGTTACCATTTTGCGCCAAGTAGTGGGAAAGAGGAGAGCATACCCAATCTGCAGTTCATTGAAACCATAAATTTCAGCAAACAGACTTGGCAAACTAGCTGTGACGTCGTAAAATGCTGTATAGACTAATGCGTTGTATAGCAACAGCATGCCGACATCCTTTTCCAGAATGATGTGCACAGTTTTCAACGGATTAGGCCATCTGAGCTTTCGGTTGCGTGCGAGCTCTGCTTGTGCAGCTTTCTTCTCCTGGCGTGATTGTGTACGGTTCAAGGTATCGCTGCGTTCTATCCTGCGGGTCTGCAAGTAATTGAGAAGAGACATGTTCCAGCCTTGAGGTGGGATGGAGCCATTGCCAACAACGTTACGACCAGTTTCGGGGAACGTTAGGGCCAAAGGAATGAGGAAAACGACGGCCAGGATGGTCAAGAACCAGAAGAGCCATCGCCAGCCTAGGAAATGGGTCAAGATACCGCCAAGCACGGGAGCTATCGCTGGAGCGACCATCGTTCCGAATTGCGCAATTCCTGTATTCAATTGGCGATCTGGATTGTGGAGATCAAAGTACACAACATACCCATGAATTTGCCCCTTTCACCACTCGAAGCAATGTCTGCCACAACTCCGCTACCCAAAGCGACCGTCCCACTGCTACCCGCGCTCTGCAGGCATCGAAGCACAAGGAGCGCAGCATAGTTGTTTTGCAAGGCCAAGCCCACGTTCGCACCGATGTAGATAATGAATCCGATCATGTAAGAGGGTCTCCGGCCTGTCATATCGGCCAAGTCGCCAAATACAGTGGGAGTGAGTCCCTGGAATATCATGTATGTCGTCAAGCTCAAGTTCATCATTGCATTCGAGACTTTCAGATCCGTAGCGAGGGATGTCAAGGCAGGGAAGTAGATGTTAGCTGACAACGGGGAGAAGAATCCTGCGCAAGCAGCCATGAAAACGATGTATTGCCTTTCGCGATGGCCAAATACCGAATACGCTGGTCCGGAGGAAACCGAGTGGACAGCCTCGAGGTCGTCTGTGTCTCGCTGTGCAGCTGCATCTTCTTCGGCTTGCGATGACAGAATGTCGCGGTTGGCTGCCCGATCTTCTGGCATTTGAGAAGGTTCCTTTAGTCGTTGGACAGCGTTTGCATTCTGGAATGCATTCCTTCCCATGGCCTGGGCTTTCTGATCTGCGGCGATGATAGGAGGAAAGGAATCACCAACGCTCGTTATGTTTCCCGTGAAAGATGCCATGTCATGTTCGCGAATGTGTACAGAGTGGAATATCTGGAAAAGGAAGAATTATATCTGTTTCAGTAACAAAGGTGGCTTGAGCCCGAGAGTTCTCTAATTGCGGGCGCCATGCATGACCCCGGGAGAGCGGCACTTCGGCGTATCTGGACCGGCCGGTATCGCCGAGTCGCGAGGTTGTTCAACGTTCATGATCATGCCCTGTAGATGCACTCCATCGTGGTCGCTAAGTCTGTCTGCTTTCCAGAGGAAGACTTCTTCCGGAATTGGAGAGCGTAGAGAGCTATCAGATGAGTGGCGCCGCCGATGCCAATTGAGACTACAGAAGCAGTAGATCACCATTCCCTCCGTTATTCTGATTGACAACGTATTGTGTTTCATGGCGTGTGCCTGCCGTTGGACTGCCACCGAAACCTTCGTCTCCTATCTCCATGTTGCCCATCTTAGTGCTCAAGCTCTGGAAATAGAGGTCAGCTGCATCAATGGCAGCCGAAAGGTTCGCCTTATTGCTCCCTGTACCATTCTGCTGATCGGCTTCCCGTCCCTGACCGTTTATGACGGATGGCAGGTTCTTGTGTGCTTCCATTGCTATCACGGTCGGCAAAGTATGCTTTTGAAGAGCCGGGCTGTCCATGAGCTTGCGCGTCCGTGCATTCCTGAATACCTGTTGTACGGGCTTTAGATACACGGTAGCCAGCGTTCCCACGTTGAGACACATCTCTTCCAGTGTTGCAGGATCAAGCTTCTCTGATTCTGCTGTAATGGCTGGCTTGGGTCCCATGACGACCTTCTTCGCTGTCTCAGGGTCGGTAGAAAGCAGTCGCCAGTACATGTAACCCCGATCCCGGAGATCTGGGTTGTCAGTTTCCTCCGTTGCCCACTTCAGCACCTTGGGTACAAGCTCTTGTCCCTTGGTGGGACGCTGTATGAAAAGCTTTACAGTCGCGGTAAGCAAGGCGAGTTGCACTTCCACAGGCTCATCATGGAAAGGATATAGGAAGTCGTCTAGCAGGACATCAGAGTTGTCAATGCGATCCGCGTATTCGCCAATGACCCAGATCATAGCGGCTTTCGCCTCAGGTTCGTCTAGGTGATCGAGGTTCTCGCATAGAATAGAGATGATAGACTCATACCTATTCGGGTACTTTCGGAAGATGTTGCGGATGACGACAGTAGCTTCTTGGACGATGTACGACACTTTGGTCGATACCAGCTCGAGTAGAGAGTCGATACAATCTTGTGCTGCCGGCTCGATCTTGATGGCTAGCTTCCCTATTGCTCGCACGGATTTGCGGACAAAATGAACGTCGATTTCGGTGGCATATCTAGCGTCTTGTCAGAATACGGATCACTATACCGGCCGTCGAATGTACCTACTCGCGTAACTCTGTCAAGACTTCTCTGATGTTCTTCTCAGTCGCTAGCATGAAGATCAATTCTAGCTTCGTGACTTTGACATAGATAGGGTCGTTGTATTTGCAGAAGAAGACTCGGATATCGTTTCTTAATACTTCAGGTCTTCGCTGTAGGATCAGCAGGGCATTCCGTAGGGCGAGATATTGGATCTCTGGCCCTTTCGCGAGAAGTGTGACGAGTGGAGGAGATAGTTTCCGACAAAGACCGGAGATTTGCTTTTCGTCAGATATGTAATTCATCAGATAGAGTATAACGCGAGTACAAGTTAGTACAACCCCTGAGTTTGAGTGTGATAGTCTTGGCACAATTCGCTCCGCGAGCAGCAATGACTCCTGGGTGTCCTGCGGTACGTATGACATGAGAGCTTCTAGAATGTATGTCTGGCCCCACCTGTATCCTCGTCAGAAAGAAAGGATCAGCCAAGGTCCATCACATACTCAGAGCAGTCTGGTAATATCTGAACGATCTTCGAGGCGCTCGCGTAATCGATGGTGAGCTTGATGGTCTCACTCCTTTCCCAGATATCCATCAATGCGGCGAGAGCACTAGAGACAACGGTTGGGTTATCATCCCTGAGCATGTTGTTAAGTCTGTCGATCAAATCTGAAGCCTCGACAAGACTCTTGTCGTGGTCGTAGAGCTTTGCGACGCAAAAAGCTGCAGTCTTTCTCACGTAGGGATCCGGATCTTTAAGTAACCCTTTCAGTAGCGGCACTGTTGCTTCGACAAAATTGCGGACATGAATGTAAGACATGGTACGAAGAGCGAGGGCTCTTATTAACGGGTTCGAGTCTTCCATATCCTAATATGTCAAGTGTAAGAGGCAGCCCACTGCGCACCGCAGAGAAACACCTACTAGGACAAGCACAGGCAACGCTTGGATCGCGACATCCGGTTTCATTCTGGCGTAGTTGACTAGGAAGAGAAAGCACCTAGTCCAAGTTTCAGTGGGGTTCGATGCAATGCTATCATCCTTATTTGCCTACATTTTCTTGATCTCCAGGCTTGGGATTTGCATGCAACCAACCACATCCGGAAACAGTGCCACCATGTCATTGTTGCTCATGGTCATGTTGGCCACAATCTTTTTGAGTGCAATCTTCTTCGCCGAATTGTTCTTGTCCTTCTTGCCCCCACTGTTGAGCTCCAGTCGCAGCTCTGCGACCTTGCCCTATACAAAATCCCTGTTAGCAAGATCGATGACTTCGTTGAGGTCGTTGGGCGTAGGGAGAGGTCTCAGAGGCGACCCGAGAGCAGCCCTTGAGATGAACGCATCATGTTGCATGGCGAAGAAGCTTTTTGGTTTGTCTTTGCTTCGCTTGAGGCAATATAGAAGCTTATGGTTGGTTATTTCGAATGCGAAGCATACCGGCAAGGAATCCACATTGATACCGAAAACTCGATAGATTCCAATTTACCACTTATTCCATCGGAACAGAAGGCAAGAGCAAGAGCAAGACAGGAGCGCTGAGGACATTGACTCGAGGAGCACGCACCCTTGCGAATAATTTTGCATCTCCTCCACTTGCAGCCATTGTTCGTTCACTCCGCGACCTAAGACTTCAATACTTCAATTCCTTCGTACTTCCCAAGTTTACTCCTCAACGCCGGATATGAAGCATTATATAATCAGTCGAGAGTCGGATTAGTGATAAGTTCAGTAAAGCCACGAGACGTTGAAGAGATTCGCATGATAATCTTCGGTCCATGGAGTAAGGAGTACGGAGTATCCAATGGATCCTTAGCGCCGGGTATCTCTTACCGTTAGGATAGAACTAGAATAGGGCTGACAGTCTTAGCGCGTCCCAATGGAGTGCCAATCCTAAAGTACCTCACAGCGCCATCATCCACTCTCACTACTCTCGGATTACTGATGGATATGCCACAAGATTCATCCAGCAATGCTCCTCCTCCACAATGGCTGAGACATTATGACTCGCCTCCGCGACCCAAGCCTAAAAATGCCGGTTCTATCTCAAATCCCCCCGGTTATACAGAAGCTAGCTCCAGCAAAGTAAGCCCACACGAGAAAAGCTCTTCTATCAGTATACTGAATCAAAGTGCAGCGATCTGCCAACTCCCTCAAAGCCCCTGCACGCAAGCCCCCGACAGTCGCCGAAACCGACCAACTCAAGATCAAGAAATCCTGGGAAATCGCCTTCGCCCCTGCCAAAGCCCTGCCTATGAACGCGATAATGATGTACATGTCGGGCAATTCGTTACAGATCTTCAGTATTATGATGGTCTTCATGCTTTTCAAGAACCCGCTTACGGCTCTTCTTTCTACGAACGAAGCATTTCGGAAATATGAGACGGAGGGAACGCAGAAGTGGCTCTGGGGGATCAAGGCGACGTATGTGGTCATGAATCTTGTGGCGTTGGCGTTGGGGGTTTGGAAAGTCAATGGTATGGGCCTACTGCCGACCACGAGATCGGACTGGCTTGCTTGGGAGACAGAGAGGGTGCCGTTGGAGCGGGCGGTGTTTGCATTCAGGTAGCTTTTTCCAGGGCATCAGGATACTCATGACACTCCAAATCCCCAGTCCCTCGAGATATACCAGCCTCCTGCTTTGGTATCTGCTGGCATGAATCCATCATTAGGGAGGCAGAGTCCCAGTGATCCACCAAACTCGGAAAGTCGATTCATATTTCACCGAAATTGATGGATGATGTAACACTTAGAATCTGGCCTCTGACATTTGAATCCTCGACTCTTCGCGGACCCATTGCGCTTACTATCTGCGCAACAGCCAAGAAGGCCGATGTCGATAGAGTAAGTCCTGCTATGACTTGGACAGCAGATGGTTACCAAGAAGACGTGACGCAGTAGAATAATCCTTATTTGGCATTCTTGGCACGCTAAGAAGCTTACCCATATTGTCTTGATATCTCGGGCTCCCAAGCAAACAACAGTAATGTCTAATGTTACAATCCTCCTCAACGAGCTGCTGAGGAAGCACAACGCCCACTGCAACTCCCACCCGCGTAAGCGGTCCGATACCCACGATGAATTCCTCAAAGAAGCATATCGAATAGTAAATACCAAGCTCACACTTCCCCTTGACCTAGATCCTCGTCCTAATACATGTCTCCAGAATGATCACATCGCCTCCCTCCAAACCTACCTCCTCTCAATCCGCCCCGCCTACCTCTCGACCTCCCTCCCCCATCGCCGCGGCCATCCACCAGCGTCCAAACAGCGCCTTCCAAACGGCCTACCACAAGAACCTACCTACCTCGACAACCCCGCCCGCGACGCCATAGACACCAGCTCCAAACAAGTACTACGCGACCTCAACGCCTCAGTCCGCCAATTAGCGGAAGCAGAAAACATTCGGCGAACCTCGCAAGCCAAGGTCTTGGAAAATAAGTACTCGAAAGGTGTGTTGGGACGATGGGCCGCCGGCGCTAGCGGTGGAGATAAGAGTCCGGAGCAGGCTGTCGAAGAGGGTAGGCGGAGTTTGTTTGATATGCATAGGGACAGCGTGATGTGGTATCTGGGCAGGAAATTGGAAGAGGTTGGAGAGGTGCAGAGGGCGATGATGGAGAGGAGGTTGGAGAGGGAGCTTGAGAAGGGACGGAGCGTGCTGTATAAAGTGCGAGGGAGCGCTGTTGCGACGGAGAATGGGACGGCTGGAGGCATGAACGGGCATGCTGCGGAAGGAGGCAGCCGTAGGGGTTACAAGGGAGGGAAAGGGTTGCCGATGGAGGACGAGAGTAGGCGGCAGATTGAGCAGCAGTTGAGTCCTGAGCAGCTGCAATTGTTCGCAAGGGAGAACCAGGATATGCTGAAGCAGTACGAGGATACATTGGACCAAGTGCGGTATGTCTACCTTCTACCACCTTTGATCTCCACACCTGCTAAGGCTTTTATCCCAACTCAGGACGGCAGAACAGTCTATGCTCGAGATTTCCGAGCTTCAGACGACCTTGGTTCAGAATCTCGACGTGCAAAGCGCCAATATCTCCCAGCTTGTGACGGACTCGTTGTCGACGACTGAGAATGTGGGTGGAGGGAATAAGGAATTGGAGAGGGCGAGTGAGAGGAAGAGTACGGCTAGGATGGTGTTTTGGGCTAGTTGCGGACTTTGCGGGTTCTTGATCACTTGGGATTTGATATTTTGATGGGCCGAAGGTGATTGTATGTCCTGCCGAAACATGTATGGGAAGAGGAAAAGGACATGAGAGGAATAGTATTGATACCCATGGATAGCGTACAGTCTATATGCAATCTAGATTCATCATCAGCCATGCGGCATTCTCATTGTCCTCGTCATTCGTCATTTCTAAGCCTCCTTGACCACTTTGTCAATAGCTCTTGCCGTATACTCCACATTCTTAGTATTCAGTCCAGCCATGCTTATCCGTCCGTTCTTGGTCATGTACACATGCGCGACTTCTCTGATCTTTAGCACCTGCTTCTCGGACAAGCCCGTAAAGCTAAACATTCCAATCTGTTCGGTGATGTGTTTCCAACTACCCTCTTTGCCATTCAGCTGCTCAAGCTTTGAGCGTAAAGCTTTCCGCATGTCGATGATCCGTCCAGCCATCGTCCGCAGATTGGCTTCCCACTCTTTGAAAAGCGCCGGATCATTGAGGATAAGACTAGCTATCCGAGCACCGTAGGCTGGAGGGTTGCTGATCTCGCTACGCTGGAGGATCGCAAGCTGAGAAGCTATGCGGCCAATGGTACTCTGGGCATCCGGCCCAGCACCAGTAACGAAGTGGAAAGCGCCCGCTCGTTCGCCATACAGCCCGAAGTTCTTCGCGAATGATTGAGCTATGCAGAGTTCGAAACCCTCGGCGACGAAATAACGGATGGCCCACGCATCATTTTCCAGGTCACCGGAAGCGAAACCCTGATATGCACAGTCGAAGAAGGGGAAGTGTTTCTTGGCTCGTATCACTTTGGCGATTTCCTTCCACTGCTCGCGGGTGGGATCAACGCCGGTAGGATTATGAGCACAGGCGTGGAGGACTATAATACTCCCCTCTGGAGCATTCTCTATGCTCGAACGCATGCCATCAAAGTCAAGACCTTTCGTCTTGGTGGAGAAATAAGGGTATTGCTTCAGTGGTAGCTGAACGTTGCTGAAGATCTGATTATGGTTCGCCCATGTTGGGGAGGAAAGATAGAGGGGTTGATTAGAAGGACGAGGGAGGAAGCGTGAGAGGAAAAGGCCGCCAAGATGACAAGCACCGGTTCCAGAAATAGATTGCATAGTTACTGCCTTTGAAAGTAGTTAGCGATGGGCGAGAAGCCTTATATGAGCTGATTGTACCCGCTTCTCTTTGATCGCTGGGCTATCTGCTCCCAAGATGAGCTTTTGGGCCGCCGAGGTGAAGTCCGCAAGGCCCGCTATCGGAAGATATTCGTGGTTGAGATCTGGGTCTTTGCGTAACAACTCGTCCGCCTGTAGAGTTGGTCAGTATGAATCAATCCTGCAATTCAAGCTTTTCGTACCTTCTTCACAACCGGAAGGACCCAAGGTTTCGCATTGTCATCTCTATAAGCTCCAATACCCAAGTCGACCTTTTTGTCAGAATCATCTTTGCGGTACGCGGCCATCAACCCAAACAACGGATCTTCTGGCGCTTGGGGAACATTGTCCGCATGGAAGACCGTCGGATTACACCCCTCCATATGGCTCTTGATGTTGTTGAGTCTTGCTAGAGGGTTTGTAGGATCTCGAGAGCTTGAAGGACTGGGCATGATTGGAGAATCAATGTCGAAATGTCCCTGGCGGCGATCGCGTATTTACACCAATTCATGAACGGGGACCGGGAGCCAAAATCAAGACTAGGATGGTCGAGCCGAGGCATTGACACAGGCCCTGAAGAGATACCAATCCTCTACTCTGTGCAAGTCTACCTTATACCATGATCCGGAACGAGTGATAATGGTGGGAAAATCTTCGTGAACCTGGCCATGCCTTCAGGCAATGTCTCACTTTATCTCAGCACTCATACCCTCTGGCCCGACCCTTTCGCTATGCACTACCTTATCTCCAAATCAAAGAGTCAGGTGTTGCAGCTCAACGTCGTGCTACCAAGCTCGGAGGTCTGAACAACAGAAAATCGAAACCTCTGTAATAAGGACTAGATACTTCCTATACTTTATGCTGATGAGTGCTCAACGTTGAGTGTTTTGACATTAGGGCAGGCATGCATGTCTTAAGAAGATTTGCAAGCTCACCATCATGATCGCCACCGTATCGGTATGCAACAGTGATCTGTACCGGCTTCAAAATACTCCATTGTGAGAGGCGAATGTAAAGTAGAGAGACTGAGATTGTCAAGGAGGGATTAGAACGGTAGAATCAACAGAATGTGGATATTCTATGCCAAGGATTGCAGCGGCACTTCAACGCGTGACGGGTTCCTGCACGCGTGCTAGATAGATATACTTTAGAAGATCCAATAAAGTACGAACGATCTGAATTCTCACAATCGTCGCTCTGGCTGCCTTCAGGAGGAGCGTCTCTTCGTTCACTCTCCGTACATCTTCGCCTGTTCAACTATGCTCCCTGAATCATACACTCCAGTTACCGTTATGGCTCGCCCAAGGTAGCCGACTTGCATTCATTTCACCAACAATTCGGGCTTTCGCCATAATGCCCCCAAAGCAGGCTACATTGGGGTATGTGAAGCCCGCTCAGCAGACCCTATCGTGCATCCCCCCTCCCCTCCCCTCGTTATATACGCTCGTTAAGCTAATATATATGTCTACAATAGGAAATTCTTTGGAAACCCCAATGGCTCTCCCTCAAAGTCGCAACAATCCAGACTGTCATTTCAGAAGCCAAAGAATCCATCGAATATAGAAGACACCGTACCCCGGAAGAAGGACGCCGAGAGTGCCGAGGCTGTGAACGAAGAGGGCTGTGATGGAGATGTTAAGATGGAACCTAGGCCAGACAGCGAGCAGCCAGCTGCGGGCACAGAGGTTTCCCGTAACCACGACGTAGATGACGGAGACTTAGCGATAGATAATGGCGAGCCGCGAAGCCCACCAAAGTCGCCTGCAAAACGAAGCAATAGCGAGATGCAAGCAGAGGAGGAAGATGACGAGCCTGTCAGGAAGCGCTCAAGGAGAAATGATCGAGGTGGCAAGATGCAGCCGCCAAAAAGGCAGAATGTGGCCACAGGTGTCCAGGAAGAGCCTTCAAAGGCAAAGGCCACGGCATCCGAGGCTGGCAAACGAAAAGCCGATCGAATAGACTCGTCGCCAAAAGCTAAGACTTCAAAGAAGCCAAAAGGTTCTGCTTCTGCCGGGGATGAAGATTCAAAGAAGAAAAAACATCTTTCCGGGAAGAAGAAAGCATTCCTCGCAGAAGACGTAAAGATTGAACACAATGAGCCTGCCGACGAATCCAATGTTGAGCCAGAAGATGACTTGATGGATGCCTCGGACGAAGAAGATGCGGAGAAAGCTCGTAAGGAAACACAGTCCATTCTCAAGACCAGAAGTAGTGACCCTTACCCTGATTGGAAGCCTGGAGAGCCAGTCCCTTACGCAGCACTGTGCACTACCTTCGCGTTAATTGAGATGACTTCTAAGCGTTTGGCCATTATGGCACACTGCACTCTTTTCCTTCGCCAAGTCCTAAGACTCACGCCGCAGGATCTTCTCCCAACCGTCCAGCTTATGATCAACAAGATCGCCGCCGACTACACTGGTATCGAGCTCGGGATCGGCGAGCAATTGATCATGAAGGCCATTGGCGAATCGACTGGGAGGAGTCTTGACGTTGTCAAAGCCGATAATAAATCCATCGGAGATCTTGGGCTCGTTGCGGTCAAGAGCCGTTCCACTCAAAGAACGCTTTACAAACCGAAACCACTGACAGTGAGGGGAGTCCTTGATGGTCTAATGATAATTGCTACTACTTCGGGAGATGGATCCCAAGCCATGAAGATCTCCGGTATCAAGAAGCTCCTGTCTGCGGCTGACTCGGCAAATGCAGGGAAGACCAACAAGGGCATCGATATTACGAATGACAAGGGCGGAGCTAGTGAATCTAAATTTATCATAAGATTTCTCGAGGGCAAACTAAGACTCGGTTTAGCAGAGAGGACCGTTCTCATTAGCCTCGCTCATGCGATGGTGGCTCACGAAGAAGGACAGAAAAGCAACAAGCCACCCAGTAGCGACAAATTGAGCCAAGGAACAGAAACTCTCAAGACCGTCTACAGGTTAAGTAACGAGATGCTCAAATTCTGCCTGTTCGCTGACAGGTCCTTAGCGAATTGCCAAACTACGCTGTCATCGTTCCTGCAATGGTTGAACACGGTATTTTCCAGCTGCGAGAATATTGCAAGTTGCAACCCGGTATACCCTTGAAACCCATGCTAGCAAAACCCACTAAGGCGATTACGGAAGTGCTCGATCGATTTGAGGGGAAGACTTTCACCTGCGAATACAAGTACGACGGCGAGCGCGCTCAGATACACTACGTCGCCGAGGATTCAATGGATCAGTATGCCAGTAATGTGTCACAACCGATCAAGACCGGTAAAGGCCTCTCCGCAATCTTTTCACGAAACTCCGAGGATCTATCAAAGAAGTATCCTGATGTACTATCAAAGCTCAACACATGGATCAGGCCAGGAACAAAGAGCTTCGTGCTCGATTGCGAGACCGTGGCATGGGATGTTGTCAATGAGAAGGTCTTGCCATTCCAGAAGCTCATGACGAGAAAGAGAAAAGATGTCAAAGCCGAAGACATTACGGTTCAGGTCTGTGTTTTTGCATTTGATATGTTATTTTATAATGGAGAGGTACGAAATTTCCCTGTCCTTCTTCATAGTACCAATTCTCATAACGTACAGGCAGTCGTAACGAAGTCTCTACGTGAGCGGCGAGATCTTCTCCATCAAGCCTTTTCAGAAGTGAAAGGCGAGTTCTCGTTCGCTCAATACAGTGACGCCAGCGACCTCGAAGAAATCCAGCATCTACTCGATGAATCCGTCAAAGCCTCCTGTGAAGGCCTCATGGTGAAAATGCTCGATACCGATGAGTCTGGGTACGAGCCCAGTAAACGTAGCCGTAACTGGCTCAAGGTGAAGAAAGATTACTTGTCCGGCATCGGAGACACGCTCGATCTTGTCGTTCTTGGCGCTTACTTCGGAAAAGGCAAGCGTACTGGGGTGTATGGAGCTTTCCTGTTGGCTTGTTACAACGCGAGCAAGGAAGTTTACGAGACCGTCTGCAATATCGGCACCGGGTTCTCCGAGGACGTTCTGGGAACACTACACACTGAACTCGAAGAGCAGGTCATCGACAGCCCTAAATCTTTCTACGCTCACAGCACCGTCAAGGGGAACCAGCCGGACGTATGGTTCCAGCCCCGCTTCGTGTGGGAAGTCAAGACGGCCGATTTGACGTTGAGTCCGCTGTACAAAGCTGGCGCTGGGGAGATTGACCATGAGAGTGGCGGCAAGGGCATCAGCCTGCGATTTCCGCGCTTCTTGCATCAAAGATATGATAAGAAGCCGGAAGAGGCGACGAATACTGAAGCGTTGGTGGAGATGTATAAGAATCAGGAAGGGGTCAAGAAGAAGAAAGGGCCGGCTGCCGATGACGATTTCGAGTATTAGCATCTCAAACGCGTTCAATTGAACTCGATGTGTACATTATCTACGCGCCCTATCGCTGATGCGTGGACCTTCCAGCATGATATCAAATGACTTGTATTACCCAGTACATCTGTCCCAAGGCTCTCTATATACAAGGCCCAACCCCTCAAACACCCTCCTCTCAGCCTCCTGCCAACTCTGGCACCGCGTCGTAGGGTCAGTCCACTTCTCCAAATCAACCCACTTCCCCGTCCCCCTTTCTCTAACACCGCTAGAGTCGAATTTCCAGCCCTTGATATATTTGGCATATCGTCTCAGATCCCTCTGGAATGTCGTCCCAGACGTCCAGCCCGAGACCGCACATCCTACCGTCCGCCACGGTGAGATGATGATATCGACCCTACGGTGCGGGTTTGGGTTCTTAGCCTTCGGATTGGCAGAGAGGTCGACATCTTTGGTGGGCCAATGCGGATCTTGCCACACGACGAGCGCTTTATCGAGTGTGTCGAAGCCGTGGCCGGCTTGCGTCGCGGTGCTGATCGGTAGCGGTTCCTGATTGCGTCTTGTATTTGTCAAGTTTAAAGTCAAGGTGTGCGTGATCCAGCCCGCCCTTTCCAGAGACTTGACGACACGGTCGATAACATTGTGGGTCATGGCCTCGTCGCGGTGGGAGAGAATTAGGTCCACGTCTCCACTCTCTGCTTTTCCACGACGATATCCACCGACTATGATGGTTTCGACGTTGGCATCTGTGACTAGCTTTGCATGGTGTGTGATTATCGCAGTAATGGTCTCGACTTCGGTGCGGGTGATCTTGAGCAGGAACTCATCATAGTATTTGAGACCGATCTGCTGGACGCGGGAGAGGGCTTTCCAGCCATGTTCGACAATGTCATCGAGATCGCGCCACCCTTTGTCGTAATAAAATTCCCGTGCTGTCTTGGCGCCAACACCCCAAATTTCGTACATTTCGCGGAGCACGCTCAGGGCCGGGTCCGCTTCAAGGTCAGCAACAGTGCGAATTTGGCCAGTGGATTGCCATTCGTGAAAGAGATGAGCCATCTTTTCGTCACAGCCAGGAAGGGCTAGGATCTCGCGTGTGCTTTGGATGGGATGAGGATATGCTGCGACAGAGGCGATGCCGGTGCTGTAAGCTCGAACGCCAATTTCATCCAGAGTAAGGATACGGGCCAGCTTGATCTTTTTGAGCTGGCAGACGAAGTCTTTGTTGGGCGAATTCAGGGGTGTAGCTCGTTCGCAGGCGTAGACTTTGTGTTGAAGTACCCAGTCTGGCATTGATGGGAGCGAACTCTCCGTTGCCTCGTCATGCTCTGACGTAGTCTGGTGTAGAAGATGACTGGGTCGTGTAATGGGTTGGTAGGGTCTCTTTCGACTCCTGGGCCAAGTAGAAGAGAAAGAGCTCTTACCCACGGTGTCTTTTTCTGCAGCATCGGTATATTGCTCCGATCTCCTGTGCCTATATGTTTTTGGTTTTGGATCTACATTTGCACGCTTAGCTGGTCCTGCATGGGTTTCGCCTTCGCTCTCTGGAGCCTTATTAGTAGAAAAGGTTGACATCTGCTGTCCAACAGCGATGTACGCAGGCGCTGTCTGTGACACAGGCTTCGTTGGAAGCAACAGTTTTGCTTCGTATATAGTGTAGAGCTCCAAAGGCAAGACCTCCGCCGCGTTGAACGAATCGTTGAGCCACTCTAGCTTGACTACTTTCACTTTCCCCGTAAATGACTCCCTGACAATGGGCGGTGGAATGATTTGCTTCTCCTCAACACTAGCAGTAGAGCCTACTGTGGACGAAGTGGAGATTCGAGAAAGAGAGAGTTGCGACAAAGACTTGCCCGGATCGACGTTATCATCAGTCTCAGAACCCGTGCTAGAATCATCTACAGTCACATCTGGAGCTTCATTAGCCCAGCCCGCTGGCCTGTTCCCTAGCTTTCGTCTTTTCTGTACCGGTATTGAACTCTCCGAATTCTGCGAGTATACACGACTCCGAAGCTCCTTTACGTCACCAACTTCTTCAACCTGTATACCTTTCCATAGCAGTTCGGATCGCGCACGTCTTGCCTTTGAGATATTCCCGAGCACAAGATTCGCCTCTTCGATATCATATGTCAGAGGTGCTCCTGCGCTACTTAGTGCATCTTCAACTTCGTGCTGCTCATTGATCGAGAGGTGTGCTGGAAGGACAAAGACGGGAGGTAAATGACTCAGATCGAGCTTGAAGGTGGGCGGAAGCTCGTCATCGTCAACGGTCTCAACACTAGACTGGCTCTCGCCCATGTTTCATCGGTACAGAAGAACTTTTGAGTGTACTCATGAAGCGGCCGACGACCTCCGGTGCCTCATTGCCGCGAGGACTGAACATCTTATACTGGTCGATAATCAAGTCAAGATCAGTGGAGTATCATGGGACACCTTCCGCTCATACAGAATTCCTGTAAGAGAGACATAGCAATCGGAGAGAGGCTGGACGAGAGGCGAAGTCCATCCAACGCCAACTTTATTCTGGTGAACGGAGTAGCAATGAATTGGGTAGAAATCCACATGCTTTTGCTCTAGAATACACTAGCAGACCAAGACTAGCCCAATGCGGTAACGGCTGCAGAATTGTGCAAACCCTCAGAGCGGAGAAGGTCGAAGCAATAAGTATTAGATACCTTACTAGGACAGGTTCTGACGGCGTATGCATCTTGACTAGCACACCAAGTGGCACTCCTGAATGCTTCTTCAAGACGTAGCAACTACTTCGACAAACCCAGGCGTCCAGGATGGTGGCTGGCTCTTTCCAAGCCATGGGAAATTGTCACGAACTCAGGCTCTCCGTACTCAAGGGTTGTACCACAGTAACATCCGCAGGGGACGAGCCTGCTTATATCGCTGAAGACATGTCTCCCATGCTACGCCACTATCACCCACGTTCGATAATAGACATATTGCAGTATCGTTAACGATCATTCGGTCATCTAGTACTGCAGAGAGCGTAAAACTTACAATATAGGGCCGCAGCTGTTCGCTATGGACTGTCGTATAGGCGTCAAGCCACATGCTTGTCTCTCGGGCGGTTGAACGGGATTCCCCTTATGATCTGACCTTCATGAAGCCCAATTCAATTCATGTATATCGGTATCACTGGGACCGTTGAAAATTGCCATCCCTTCCAGATGTCATTACTTGACCGTACTGTGTCAGACTGGGAAATAATGACGAGTGAACTTGCAACCGAGTCAAGGATACACGTGACAACGTTGTTGGTTAGGATACAGGCTTTGTCGAAGCTGATTCAATTCCAGAGGAGATTGACGGCGTAAAACAGAGATCCTCAAAGTCGAACACACCCGGACACACCGAGCTCCTCTAAAGATGACAATGGTGATGTCTCCTGGAAACCCCACTGTTCTATGGAGGGGTATCCTAACGGACGGCATGAGCATTGAATGTTCTCCAAATAGGAGAGTTCCAATATCTCTCGATCCATCGAATATCTCATCAGCCGCTGTTGTCAGAGACCAATGGTTTCTCCGGGCCAAGCTTCGCAGCCAACTTTGGTTCAGGGCAGCAATTCAGCAAAAGGCGAGAACGTGATGACTTTATGCTCGACGAGGGCCCACTGCCAGGCTCACGATATATGCCTGCAGACGCCACGCTAGCCTTAGGAACAATGATGGTTCGTTTTGTTCTTATGACCGTAATCAGAACGCCGTTCATACAGTATGCATGCCACCGAAGACACTCACTAAGGTAGGAGCATTTTGCTGGCAGTATCAATGTTTTCAAACGGCTCCCTCTTGACCGGTGTTGTGCACTGCGCAGCATCAGCTAATAAGTGGCCAAGAGGGTGTTTTTCATCTCACTCGTAGTCACATCAGCTGGGCGCATCTCTATCTTAATTCCACTTTCTACGACAACGACTTTTGGCAAATGGGAATCACGGTCACGCTAGCCAGATCAGGCTGTGTTGTTCGGGTTTTAGTTGATGTTTTGTGATAGTGCGATCGCTGAAATCTCTTCCTGAAGGTAAACAACAACAATCAGAAGGCTATACTACTAGCTACCAAAGTTTGGCCTTGAATCTCGTCAGAGGCCACCTTGATGGAGCGAACAATATTCTGGCAGTCAATTACAGTGGACTTTGTTTGTCATTGCCATTCCATCTCATTAAGACTTCATGCTGGCCCCCAATGGGCTTCCATGGTTGCAGAATAAGATTCACTTGACTCCTCCAGAGTCTCGAACAACACAGCGGATACATACCGCATTTCGCGGCGATACATATCTTGCGTCAACTCCAGAATGACTGACTCGAGTACGCCAAAGGTGAAATTGCCAGATGCGATAAACCGAAAGCCAGTGGTGCCCGGTCCCAACTCTTGGGCTCAGCAACAACAGCAAGAGCAGCAGGAGCATCAAAGGAGCAACACTAGCTACCAGGTAGGCGACGCTTGTCCAACTAAGCGGGATAGGTACGAACACAAGCCCATGCCACCTCCACCACCATCTGAAGGTGTTGCTTCTCAGAAGCCTTACATGTTGCTGCCGAATGCATATATTCAGCCGGCTATCCCGTTGTCCAGTCCGCCATCCAAAAGGCAGAGCCAGCACAACCGAGCAGTGACGGATCCCATCGCCCCGAAGCCGCTCTTTGCTGGTAGAAAACCTAGCGTTAGCCAGCTCCGCAAGAAATTCTCCCAATCGAAGGACAAGGGCGACTCTTCCAAGAACGGCTCAGCAAACGATCAAATGGCTCCAGGAAATGCAGTCCAAGTGTTTGGACTACAGTCAGTGCCAAAACACAGCCGCAATACGCCTCCTCCTCTTACGCCAGTAGCACATACGGCTGGAGCCTACGATAATTCGCAGGAGGGCTCAGAGGGACTTGCTGTCACTCCTGCACGACAAAGCCAGTCATCACCTTTACCTTCACATAGCACCCCTGTACCAACACGCCGGTATCTAAAAGAGAACGGCCTCCCTAGTCCTGCAGCTGCAGAAATTTCTGGCGTTCCTCGGCAGCAAAGCATCGACAGCCAGCGCGTACCAGACAGGACCGAAAACCGGGAGGGGCTGATATCCGCGGCTCGGTTTCTCATCCCTCCCAGAATCGGCATACACAGTAACAAGGGTGAGGTTGGGTTAGTAGAAGGGTCTGGCATGCATCGGGTTGACAGCTTTCGAGGTGTCATCGAAGATGGAGCGATGTCAAATGGCAGCAACGGGCAAGCATACGTAGAATCACACCCTGATACATCTCAACCTAGGAAATACCCGAGCCAGCATACAGGCGATGATCTGCCTCCCAACATATACACACCTAGCGACTACGGCGGTGTTTGGGAAAATGACCCTGCGGTCGTAGGTCTTCAGCTCTCCACTGATGATTGTGCCAGACTAATCTAGTATAGGGTCACACACTCCCACCTTTCACCCCTATGCGTAGAGCACAATCCGACAACATGGACTTGGATGTTCGCCTTGAAATTCCTTACGCACCTCATCAGCCTAGCCCAGATGCCAACATAACTGCCAGTTCGCACTACAACACGAATCGTTTCTCCAACTACCAATATCCTATACCCTCCGCTAATTCATGGGCGTCCAACAACCCACGCGGAAACTCCTTTGCATCTCCGATTGCTCCTCTGTCAGCTTTCCTCCCGCCTCGCTGGCCCCACCATCCGAGTACTAATTCTGTGCCATCGCCGCCACAAAGCCAGCAGGACTTCCAACGTGCTGGATCCATCTCGGCTTCTTTAGCTCAATTAGACTTGACCTTACATCACCACATTGATAGCACATGTGGGATTTTATCCCGGATGATCGTTGACAAGCATGATCGGATGATGGACCAGACTATCCGACGGCTCGAGAATTTGGAAGATTTGTTTAGCAAAGACTTTAGAGAACTCAAGAGCGAAGTTATGGACCTAAAGAAGCATATTACCAACCTACAAGGGGATGTGAATGAGGTCAAGAAACGAGAAAATCGTACCATCGAGCTCATTAAAGGGACGGATGTTAAATTACAAAGTTTGGTGAAGCACATCGAGGAGAACTCCTGCAAATGCCAAAAACGGACCGCAGAGCACAGCGTTAGCGAGTCTGGAAATGATCGCCGTCACCGCTCGGAAGCCACCTCGTACACATCACACCGTCGTACCGAGAGCGCTCATCCCACTCTCGGTCAGAGTGAATCAAGTCAGGACCACCGAAGCGCCGCCAGCCGCACTTCTAATAGCGGTCGCTTGAGTGGAGCAAGCAGCAGACGCGATCGCTCGAATACTATGAACAGCCAGCAGCCTACGGGCAGGATGAGTGACGAGAGGAGCAATAGAAAGGAGTTCTTGGCTGAGCTAAGTACTACCAGAGGACCGGTACCTGACATAAGGGATCATCCAGCATTTGCGGATAGGCAGCATCCGCAAGCCTTTGGGTACAGTGGGCTTGGCTATAATGTTATGCCGATGGTGCTCAACGGACTGCCGTACGAGAATCCAAACCTAAGTGACGGGAAGTGGTATCAGCAGGCTTACGGGCAGCATAATTAGATTTGCGGCTAGCTGAGAAGGACCTCATCGAGAGGAAGTCTTTCGAAAGGAAAGACTCTTGAAGTTGCATTCCAACATCTCATTTGAAGATTCGAGTTTGAAGCAAGGGAAATACTATGGTACTGTTCTTTCAAGGGGGAGGATTTTTGATCATGCCCAACCTATTCTAGAGTTTGAAACCAAGTTGAATTCATCGATGCAATTCATGAGATTATTCACGTCAGTAATAGCAGTTTCGAAGAGCAGATGCCAAACACCATTCGCTATATGGGCGAGGGACCAGCTGAGTACGTGCGCGGCCCGGATAATTGTCGGGGATCTTTGCATGAGAAAAGCGCCCCGAAGCGCCTTCCCGGTCGATCCCTCGTGCTGGGTACATATCCATTGGTGACAATTTCTACGTCGTATACTCTTCATCTTCCATGACACGCTATAACCCTTTACCACTCAAGTATGCATTCTAGTTCGGCGTCAGTTCGGCCTGAGACTACGTTGATGACTACATGTAGCCTCAATTGGACTGTGTCCCATCGCTCGCTGCTGACTTGACTTGGGATCATGGCCATGCTTCCAGAGCGTATTACGGTCAAAAGGCGTCGGGACGAAGATCCTATTGAAGCTCTTTGTATGTATTCACTGTATCCTTATAGCTTGCCTAGCTCATGTCTCGAACAGACATACAGCCGAAGAAATACAGGCCAAGCGCTGTCTGGACCCTCACCGGCAATGAGAGTGACAAGCCATCATATGCAGACTCTGTAGCCTCGTCGACAAAATTTGATGAGTTTCAGCCTCTTCGATCGTCGGACCCCAAAGTTCCCACCATAAGGACTACGTTGTCAAGCGATGACGTCTCCACGAAATCGCAGGTACCCGCTAATGTTTGTGAGCCGATCACTGTGAACGACCGTACGATTACCCAGTCCATCATACGTCCCGTCAGGCGCGCCCCTCCAGACCGAGAACCTGCCAAAGAGCCCCGAAAATTTCATTTGGCCAAAAGTTCTCTATCAGTCTCTTCACCATACCTCGTATCGAAGACTCCCGCCCAAAAACATAGAAAGAGTCGGAGACGCGAATTGGCAGTGTTCGTGGAGAGGACGAGAGAATTACGAAAGTCAAGACCAACGCGCAAAGCTGAGGTTCTTCGCGATGGCTCAATTCCTGAACTACATCAAGGTGAAGGGAACGACATCGTCACGTCCGAGGTCGATCGCAAAGTCCCAAATGCTACTCCCGCAGAGCGGAAGTGGAGAGCGGAGAATTGGGACAAGTGTGGTGTACACGCAAGATCCACAGAACCAGGGATAAGGACTGGAAATGATGTCACCGATCCTTCCCATCAATGGGATTACGGGTCGTCACAGCTTGCCGAGCAGCTGCAACAGATCGCATTCCAGGAAACAAGAGCTGCCGACCAGAGATCGAACCAACTTGCTAGCGTTCCGCATCTGAAAACCAAGCCCAAGCCACCGATGCCCCGTCAGTCAGCAGCACAACGTGACGTTCAGCAAAGCGACACAGACGACGTTATGGCCGATAGTGTTGCTCCTAACGATGAAAACGATTACATCTTAGATACGTATGTACGGTCGCATGTATACGCTGGTGATATGTCAGACTCTCACAAGCCTCTCACTGTCCCTTTTCAAGACATAGATCATCTGAACATGGGAATATTGGTGATTGAAGGGGATGAGGTTGAAGAATTATGGGAAACTTTAGGTGAAGACTTTGACAGTGACCCAGAGTTTAACAGTGAGGAAGAGGACGAGAACGGTATGTGGCCCCTCCGAGGATTTCATATTCAAGACAAGCTCATTGACGCCGGCGAACAGCGGAGGATTTCTATGGTAACGACTATCCCGAAGATGAAGTCAACTCCGACGATGAGTTTGGTAGAGGTGCTTACAATTATCGACATGGTTCAGATGATGAAGAATTCGATGAAGAGGAGCCCAACTGGTCCGACGAAGAGACTGTTCCGAAAGGCCCTAGTGTGCTTGATTGAGAGCACATCGGTTTTAGGGTCATCAACTGCCATCCTTATAGGGATCAATTATAAGCGTTAGACTTTGGTGGTCTTAAGTGTTGACAATAATGCATTGTCAGCTATTGCCTGCCTGCACTAGCACGAGCAACTGTCGACATCGATGAATTCTTCCCGCAGGACGAAGCACAGAACCGGAATGCGCGTTGGTTCATGACACGAACAAAGCCAGATCTCCTCCCGAAAAAGACAACGCTCCAAATGCTAAAACCACAATATCGAAATCGTTCATAACGGGAACAGTCGATCGTTTCCTGAGTATGCGCTGCTTCGTTGAGACAGCGTCGCCCTTGTTGCATCTTTAGCGACGTGACGCCTTCGCGGGTTTTTTCCTAGAAATTGTCAGCCAAGCCCCTAGACGAATGTATAGGTGCAATCCTACTCTTGCAGTATCTGCCCAAAGGCATTAGCTGCATACTCGCCATCCAGCCAGGGGTATTCGACCTCTGTACCAATATTGAGTCAGCTTGCTAGTTCAAGCATTGTTCTGAGGGTAAAATCAAGTTCAGAACTGCGGTACGCTCAAGGCATACGATTCACCATGAATCCTACCTGGGCTAGCTCAGTATTGCTGTGAGAGACGACTTACGAATGCCAGCTTGGGCAAGAGCCGCCCTCATGCCGTATCTCTGAACAGTGTCGGCAGTCCTAGTCATGTTCCTCACTTGCGGCATGTGGTTCTGTTCAATCAGGCGATAGTACCTGCATTGAAGGCCACTGACAGCGCGACTCTGCGAGAATCGAGCATTGAAGGCATCTTTGAGGTCAGGCCAGAGATAACCACGATCGATGCGCAGATACCTGATAATCATCCATATCAGTACTTTGCTCCTTTAGAAATGATAGCAAGGTGTGGAACGGAATAGGGGAGCTTGCAAGGAGTCAAGCCTTGGTCGACACGACTTTCCATATAACACGAGGAGATGAATTACCAGATGAAATGTGTCTGTTCAATAGTATACTGCTCACGAACTCCACGCCTTTCCCTATCCCCGGCTTCGGACGAAGAGGAAGAGGATGGACTGGATCGACGGCTCTGATGCCGACGAACTCGTTCAGTATTGCATCCCATGGCCGTTCGGGCTGGGGTCCCTCGCGCAGACCTGGGCGTTTGGGTGACACGATGAGAGGTTTGGGCATGCCTTTGACTGTGCCCGTTGTCGCTAGAAGGGGGTGAAGGCCGAAATTGAGAGGAACGTCGTGGATCTTCGTCTGAAGGATTCAACATGTCTTGGACAGTCATACTGTGACGCCTCGATAGCAAGTCGGCTCGAGCTGGACTGAGGGAGGTGAATGGATAGGAAGCGTTGCTACCATTTGCTCCTTGTCCTGAATTGGAGCCACGCGGGTTGGAGCCATATCCTGGACGGTGGGACATGTTACCGGCTTCTCCACCTGTCACACGAATGCTCAACGATTGATGATGATGGGCTGCAATTCCTGGATACGCAGCGACCATAACAGGAAGACTCTTTCCAAGACGATAGCGATCCTTTCTGAACGAGAGGTTGAGCGGCGTTTGCGTATATGTAAGTAGACCTCAGCGCTTGGAAGGAAGCAGAGGCCGCTTTTACGACAACGCGCTTTTGGCGTGTAGGATGCTAGGCTCCTGGGCTGCTAGACCGCAGGGCTGTTACGTTCGGGCTGTTGGAGCGTTGACGGCAAAGTGTGGTACGGTCTTTGTTTCGTTGGAAATTATTGACCATGGACGGATATGGCAATTGCATGGAAAGCATAGATCCCTGCCAGACTTGCGGGGCCAGATCACTTGCCGCTGTTCTAGTTGAGGCAAACCAGGTCTAAGGACGTTATCCGTCACTGTCCAGAAGGGAAGGATTCTGTAATTGGCCAGGCGTCCGCGTCAATGACGGGCCTGCAATCATCGGGTCATTAGAGGACGGAGTCAGTTCACTAACATTTCGGATGGACCGCTGCGCCTTGTCCCGTTACACCAGCTCCTTCCTTAAGATCAGAGTGTTCAACCCACCCTTGGCACGACTGTGTAACTGTCAAGAAACTGTTGGAAACAGCGCCTGGATTCCTTCGAAGTGGAGCGGCCACGGGGGTATGTATAGGAATTCATCTCTCATGGCTCTGCACCTCAGCCGGCACTGGACCATTTAGTGTGAAGATTGTATGCAGGCAAGGATCGGAGGCCAGCACCAATGCCCCGACCAATCCGAAGACTCGTTGTTGTGACCTGGATGGACTTTTTGCTGACTTCCACCACTGCTTTGTCCATTCTATAGCAAAATCCCCAATCCTCAATCCTCAAGAAAGAGCCCAATACGGAATATTATTTGGCTTGCAACCATTACGTTGAATGCGGCAGGGGTTACTGGACTGGTCTAAGAGGAACCAGGCTGGACTATAACTGCAGCTAAGTCACTTCGGTACAGGCTAAAGAGGACGATCTCCACGCTATGGCTGTCCATCCAAGCCATCTGGTTACTACTACTACTACCTTAGTAGTACATACTACGTAAGGTAGTAGTATATCTGGCATCCGCGCCATTCGTCGCTAAGGCTGCAGGCTCCCTTCATCTCTGGCCACGATGACTATGTCGCTCATTGGCTGTCCTTGCGGAAAGTTTACCCTCTACCTCAACAAGCGCGCGATGAGATGCTCGAGCTGCACTCATGATAGGCCAGCTGCACAACGGTTCTCCATGAAGAATTAGAATTGAATTCGACCGCTCCCCCGACGGATCTCAGCCTCTACGCAAGGTGCAGAATTGACGTGCATGAAGACCACACTCTGCTTCGTCACCTCCGATCGAGACACCACTCATCGCACCGTGATGGGGTTTCAGCTGGTATCGTCCATCTCACTGCGTCGAGGCTAAGCACCAGTCATGATGCCTTTTCCTCGGAACGTTCCGTCTCAAGAAGTGCGGGATTTTTGCTCGAGCGGTCCAAGCCTTTCCAGCGCACTCAGTCTTGCACCAACATCTGCACCTAGCAAGCCATGGTCCACGTTCCCCCAGCCACTCAACAAGCCGTCCAGGATGGCAACGTTACATGTTCGCGCCGTGTACGTCGGGTCTCAAAGCCCGCGCGCCAAAATCCTTCAGCCTTGCCTACGCGCCCACGCTCCTGGCACTTTAACTCACCTTACAAGCTTCGACTTTCTGGTCCCTTTGACTTTTAGTATAAGCTTTATTCTTCTACCACAATTCACCAATTTACACGTGCGATAGGAATTGACTGCTGACCGTTTGCGACGTCGGTCAAAGAGGGTGAAGTAGGTGATAGATGAGAGTCCACCTGGCAATATGCTTTCCAAGATTCGCTTGATCAATCAAAGGATCCTTCTGCGATGGCTTCTCACCTGACTTCCGTGGACCCAGGACAATGGTTCGGCCGTGTCGAAGCTAAGGTAGAGAATTAGTCTAGGAGCAGATCACATCTCATTCGTCAACCTAACAAGCCGCCCTTTTCCCTCATCTCCCTCGTCTCCATTCGTCACTGCTCCTCACTTTATGAAGCGAAGGATCTTCCAAGCTAGAGTCTCTTAGCTACCTCGTCCCCCGTTTCAACCTTGAATCCTTCGCCCCGGTACTTGCAATGTATATTGGCGACCCCATCATGTCACCATCTGAAGCGCGCCTACCCTGTTCACTGCTCACTCGTCGCCGCCTTTAACAGCTTTGATACAGTTGGGCAGCGAATCGCCGAGCCCATCGCTAGACGGCGTCTGATCTTGCATGTCGATGTGGGCAGACATGTTTCAAGCTCGACCCCGCCACCTGAGAGGCTGCGGTCGAAACCTGGGCGAAGGCTCAAAGGGACGTGGCTTTGTCAGTTATGAAATTCCTACCGATTATGGTGGTTGGGGTCCTGGCCTACGCATGACTCGTGTTGACTGAGCCTGCCAAGGACGCCCTGAGATGGGATGAGTCATGATGGAGCTAAAGTACTATAAACAATGGACCAGGGCGCGCGGAGGGTCTGACCGTCCGACCCCAAATTTAAAGATTGTAAGCGCCCGCCAACGACGGAAGCGGTGCCGCTCGACGCCCAAGAGCAATCCGCAAAACGCATATCGCCTGGCTTCTGATGAACTCATTTCTTTGGATGCCCAGGGAAGAGGCAAAGCCTGACCGCAAGCTGAGATAATACGAACGTGTTTGATTATGGCGTTGAGTTCACAAAGCTCTCTGCGGGCTTGTGGGGTGGTCGTAGCACATGAAACCGCTGCGTCTTCTCGGAATTAACGAATCAAGCGGGCCGACGTTGGCGTTTCAGGAGCCTCACGGGAAGGATTTCAGAGGATTGTGGCACTCCGCTACTGCCTCTACCTCCACGACGTATCTTCGGAATTTCCCGATAATTGAGACTGCGGATCATGGTAAGGGCAGTGATGACCGCTCCTTCCATCCTTCAATATCTCGATATTGGGAAACAACATATGCATTGATTGTCGGAGTCGTGCGTGCCACATGGTTTGAGAGCACGAGGTACAACAGTATCAAGGCCTGAAACCTCTGAGCCTGGAATCCATTTGGTGGAAAGCGTGCGGCTGACAATGGTGGTCTTTGCTACCGATGGTTGACCATGCTTGTGATTGCATTAATCGCGTGATAAGGACGCCACGTTGTGTGAAATAAGGGATGGGATTCTTTCCAGGGTCCAACTTGTTGGTGAAAGGTCTAGAAAATTCGAGGTTAATTTCTGGCAGTGCCGCAATATGGATACGGCTCACGAGCATTCAAGCAGTGTGCCAGGACTTTATTCACTGCCCACCACCATGCAGTAGCCTTAGGGGAGCCTGTTAGAATGACACCTTTGTCGTTTGGACCCATCTGAGACACCTTGGAGCGATGGAGTCTCACTGGAACTCAATGACTGGGTAGAAGCCTACCCCAAGCTCAACAGTGGAAGAAAGGACCCCCGGATCATGAGAATGACAACATTTCTATCGATTGATCTCCTGCTCGATTCACTGCTTTGCAAGGTGCTCTTCAAGGTATGATTCACAAGCAGCCCCTATAACCTACATCAAAGTGGTAAAGGTCGTCGAGGGTGAATTGCAATCGGCGACATTGCTCTGATTCCTCATCTCAATCCGATTATTGACGTGACGATATAGACATTACTGCACCACGGAAAATGACGCATTCGTCTAAATCCACTCGTTTGGATTCATGATCTTAGCTGAGCCGCTTGGCTTCATCGACAATGCAATCCATCCTGGTACCATCCCTACGGTCTCTAGTGGTACGGTCGATGCAATACCAACCGGAGGTAAGGCTGGTATTGTTCCTGCATCTACGAGCGCAATGAGCAGCTAAGGTAGAACCATCCGCCCAACGTCGGAGGAGGAGGCAGGAGTATAATTACGTATAGTAAAGAATATGCGGAACTGGGAATCGCATTACCACCACCGTACCAACCTCTGGCTCTTCGTCTTAGTCCTAAGACCAGACCTACCTACCTCGTCAAAGTCAATAATCAACGCATCAGAATGATACAATCGCAATTCAACGTCGTCATTCCCTCCCCTTCCTTCCTCCGAACCAAACTCTCCATCATCGCCTCCAGTCCATCGCGCACTCTCCACCATCTCCAAAATCTCCACACCCCGATCCGATCCCTCAAAACCTCCCTTCCAAACCCTCCCATCTACCTCCACACGTACGCACCCATCTTCTCCCCCTCAAAGTCCCAATCTACCTACAGCAAAGAAAGAAACCCATCTCCTCCCCACCCGCAATCCCCATGCGTGATTTCAAACCCGCTACGAACAAAAGAGATCATCGTACGGAGTACCAATTCACAATCCCATTCCAAACTGCCTTACACTCGTCCCTCCATCTCCACATCCAGAATCGAAAACCATACTCCACCCTATTACACCCCTACAACCCGCCAATCCCCTCCCCTCCCCAATCCCATCCCATCCCCCTTCCCCCCTTCACCCCTCCACCCTATTACACCCCTACAATGAGCCAATCCCCTCCCTCCCCCTTCACCCCTTCACCCCTTCACCCCTTCACCCCTCCCCTCCCCAATCCCCTCCCTCCCCCTTCACCCCTTCACCCCCCCACCCCCTCACAAATAACAAATAAAAAATATAAAAAATATAAAAAATAAATAACACATACTACACAATCCACAAAATCCATCTCTCCTCTTCCCCCTTCCTTTTCCGCAAACCAAACCGCACTATCTACCACACCGACGCTACCTACAGAACCCCAAAACCAAAACAAAGAATGGAAAGGGTGCTGGGGTCGAAGTTCGATGACGGTGAGGGTGAGGTTGGAGTATGGTGTTTGAGGGGGTTGGAGGTTTGTGGAGGGTTGTGGAGGTTTTTGTGGAGGGGGATAAAGGGAGATGGTGGGATGGGATGAGGTCGGTGGGGTGAGGTGGGGTGGGGTGATGGGATGAGGTGGGTGTTGTTTTTGATGTTTGTTTGTTTTTCTGTTTTCCTGTTTTTCTGTTTTTCTGTTTTTCTGTTTTTCTGTTTTTCTGTTTTTCTGTTTTTCTGTTTTTCTGTTTTTCTGTTTTTCTGTTTTTCTGTTTTTCTGTTTTTCTGTTTTTCTGTTTTTCTGTTTTTCTGTCTTTCTGTCTATCTAGCTATCTAGCTATCTATCTATCTCTCTCCCTATCTCTCCCTATCTCCCTATCTCTCTCTCTCTCTCTCTAGCTCCATTAGCTGAGCTGCCACTACGCGAAACATCCACCGATTCATGCTATTGTTTTTCTGATCTGGGTTGGGGAAGGGAAGGGGAGGGGAGGGAAGGGGAATGGAAATGGGGGTTTAGGGACTGGGTGTTGGGATGGATGGATGGTTGTGGTTGTGGTGATGGGAGGAGGGAGGGAGGGAGGGAGGGAGATAAAGGGAGATGGAGATGGTGGATGGAGATGGAGATGGAGATGGTGGATGGAGGGAGATGGTGGATAATGAATAATGAATGGAGATGGAGATGGTGGAGGGGGATTTAGGGGGGGTGGGTGTTAGGGTAGAGATGTTATAATTCCAAGGGTTTGTGGTGAATTCATTGATTTCATCGCTTGGATAGTAGGACGATTTCCTGGCGAGCTGGGCTTCTGGGATCGTGGTTGTTAGCCAAGCTAGCTGTCTTGAACCTTTGTTGCTGGTGTACAGGGTTAGGTGGCAAGCATTGATAGATCATCAAGTCATACGATTGGTAGGAAAGAAGTCTTCAGTTGCGGAATTCTATAGCTTTGATGATGATTATGTGATGACCGTTTCGCGTCCCCTTGGAGCTTTTAATGCAGCAGGATTCATGTACTCAATGGCCGAAATGCACGCCGGTAGCTGTGGCGCAAGGGTCGACGGCGAAGTGGACGTTGCAGTGCTCCCACTCCTGATCGCGTACAAGAGAGGCTTTGAACTGGACCGCGTCGTCGATCTTGCAGAAACGAAAGGCTACAGTGCGAGCCTACCCAAGCATCGATTAGTGAAGGAAAATAAGGATAGGTTTTGGTAAGACTTACACCGCCTGCGTTCTTGCTATCGGATATCCCTTCAAGCTTCCTACCCTTTTCCTCCGCCATCTTCCTCAGACTATCGGTGCCCAATTCCTTGTCCACACCCACGGCGCGCACACAACGTGTCACGCCGCTGTCGATCCATTGCTGCAGCATACCTCCAATAACATCGACGTCCCGGGTAAGTTCTACGAATGCTACCGATTCCCGATTCTGGACATCTTTTTTGTACACGATACCGTTGCAAGTGTCGTCGTAATATCGCTTGCAGGCATCGGCGTCCATGAAGCGAACCGATGCCTTGAGGACGCCATCTGCAGAGGAACGCGTCTGGACATACTCGACGGCACCGCCATAGACAAGGGAGGCCACGAAATTGGGTGTGGCGTTGGAAGGGAGTCCGGTGAGGATGATCGTGCGGATTCTTGCAGCTATGTAGTGTCAGTCAGTTGCCGCGAACAAGTGTGGACTTGAACATGGAATAGAGTCCACCCACAAGGCCTATCTCGCTCTTCGCGCTTCCCCCATGACGAGAACCAGGTCTGTTCCTGTCGGTCTTCCGTGTCCTCGGAGTCAGCAACCGTATTAGTAGCCTTGCTAGCCGCTGCTGGCTTTGGTAAGACAGATTTGGCATCCTCTCCAGGAGTACTCGCTGCTAGCTCTGCGCAGGTGGCTATAGCTATGGTAGCAACCTTGCTTGAGTGGGGTGGCTCCGAATTTACGAGATCTGGTGTACTTGGGGAAGGATTGCTTGTGACAGCTGACGCCGGCTTCTCAGGGTTTGAGTTGACTGGTGTCGCAGCTGGACTGTTAGCTGTAGAGGCTGAGGTAGCAGCCAGTATCTTTCGGAAGCTGGCAGGCCCGAGACCAGTAGAGCTGTAGCCAGAAACTGGGGTACTTGACCCAGATTCTGCCACTACTGCATTAGGAACCCCAGTGTCAATGGTCAGAGGTGTCTCAACTTTTGCCTTCCCGGTCGCTTCATCACTAGCCTTAGCATCGGATGGAGTTGTCACCAGCTCCCTCTGAGTTGGACGGCCTGGATCTTGGTAGGTCTTAGCAGGTAGACAGTAATCGCTCGTCGGTTCTCCAACAGTACCCCCTAATTGAGCCTGAATAGTGCGATATACAACGTAGAGTGAGGCAATCATCTCAGCATTAAGATAACCGTTGGATTCGAGATCCACAATGCTCACAAGTAGGTTTCGTCCAATCTCAGCAAGTGAGGGGGAATTGTCTGTGCCTGCTGTATTTCGACCTATGCCGAGAGTTGCTGGCTTTGAAAGGGACTGTCCTTCCGGAGTCGACGGTGAAGACTTCGATAAAATCCCGCTAGAAGCCTCCGCAGTCTTGGTCGAATCTGCTTTCGAAGACTTCATGCCTTCATCTCTAAGGCCAACGGGATACGTTGCGCTCGGCTTCGACGGTTTCTCAATGCCACGTAAATGAGGTGGCACCCAGCCAGTCCTCGAAGTGGATGAGCTGATGTTCTCCTTCTTGGCGAAATCAGTCACCATGATACCATCCTTGACAATGCTTGGTGCATCTGCCTGAGTGAGTGTCGCAGAATCTGGTGAAGCTGGCGGAGACATGTTATTGATCTTAGGAGTCTCAAGAGATGCGAAGATGGCCTGGCTTGGACAAGTCCCAGAGGCCACGCCTCTTGAAGCTGTGGAATTTCGAACATTTCGGTCTCCAATAATGTTATTACTGACTCTACGGTCAGGATCAGCAGCCCGGAACGTCATCCGGCTAAAACTATCATTGATAGCTGGATTGGGCTGCACAACATTTACAGGGGTTAACTCCTTCAATGGGGCGCGGGAGTCAGACCTGCCAGGAGATGTCCCTTTACTTGATGGTACGCGATATCCACGGAGCGGTGACGGAGCGTGTTTGACATTCTTGGGTGCCCACATGGATTCGCTGAGGGAACGGCCCTCTAGGTTCTGAACGAACCACGCAAGCGCAGCGCCAACGTCCTCGTCGTGGGTGTTCTCCGGCGCAAATTGAGGGGATGATGCGTGTACTTGAGGTGAATTGACCGGCGCGCGGAGCCCGCTGATGGAAGGACTTGGGTGTGGATGCGACGGAGGAGATGTCGATCCGGGGGATTGTTTTGGCGCATGTTCACTACGAAGAACTTCTGTAGGAATGTCCTCAGGGTTGCTGACGAGCTCGCCTGCATCAATCCCAGACTCATGTGGATTTGGTGATGCTGACGGAGTAGAGGTGGTGCTAAGGGACGCCTGCATTGCATTGCGCATTGCCGTACGGTGTTGATCATCATTCAGTGAGTCAGCCCGAATTCTCGATACTGGTGGAGCTTTGCACTGGTGAGCAGAGATTCCCCAGGCCTGTCAAGTGAAGGACTCGTACCGTTACGCTCATTGGCAGACTGGCGACCAGTCTCGATACCGTTGGTCAATTCAGCTGAAGACCCAGGTAAAGCTGATGTGCGAGGTTCAGAGCAGCCTAGGAAAGAAGCAATAAGTGATAGTCTCCATATTAGGACAAGGAGTAGCTCACCTAGACCAGATCCGTTTGATGATGTACTTACAGCTCCTGACACAGAAGAAGTGACTGATGGGTCCGCGTCGATTGCAATCTGTCTGCTACCTGACATCATTGCACGCCATCGACCTAGATTCTCCGCACTATCTACATTGCTACTTGAAGAAGCCATAGTAGATAGAGTATGGGAATGTTCGACCTAGATCGATCACGTTTCAGCTTGGTCAACACCCAAGTGTTCACTCAGACCAAGATGGCGTTGCTGCGCTGGAAGAGTCCCGCGATTAATCTAGCGATGCGAAGGAGATGTAGAGGTGGACGTTGTAAACGATTAGTGATTAAGATCTCTATCGAGTTTGGAGTCGATCAAATCAAAGAGATGTGGTAGAGGCGTAGATGTAGAAGATCGAGAGCTGAAGATCGGACTTCTATGGTTGGCGTATACGATCACGAAAAGTGATACAAGCTTCACTACACTGGCGTGCTCTGAAGAACACCTAAATTTGCACCCGGTGTTATTCTCGTGGAAGTGATGAGGATTACTTATTGTGTTTGTCCCGCCGAGATTCAAACTTTTGTAATCGAGAAGAGGTGCTTGATATTATTCGGGGGAAGTGTAATGGTGGTGTGGGAGTGAGGGAGACGGGGTGTATCACGCTTCAACCAGATGCGGAATGCCAGGGCACGATCATTGTGTGGAACCCTGAGTATTGTAGTAACCACTGTATCTCATGGGGAGCAGAGCCCTGGTTTTGTAGTCCAGCCACATCAGCGGCCCAGAGGAATGGGAGTGCAGTCTGCATCATCCACCATAATAGTGTGAAGACATGGTATTGATTATCTGCCAGCAGGTATAACAATTACGTGAGCCCATGACTTGGACAGAGGGTCTGGCAAAGATTGCTTCGCCATGATTGTAAGGAGATGGGTACAGACACGGGGACTGGGAGGGTCCTATCCTCTCATGGGTATATGAACGCAGAAGTCGGTATGCAAAATACAAGTGAGATATGTACTCAACCTGGAGGCACTGGCAATGCCTCCCAATGCTTCTCCCCGTTCCTTGGTGTCTCCTTCATTACCTGCAACATTTTCATGCCACAATATCCATCTCCTTGAGCTTCTCTAATCCGTGTCTGGTACGAGCCGCCTTCTTTGAGCGTATTGTCGGTTATCCAAACATTCTCCTCTACCTTCGCTCCGACCTCCTCTGTCCGTCGTGGATTGAGCCAGGGAAGACCGACCAGATGATTGATTACATTGTGAGGCACACTAAATAGACGTTCGAAGCGTTGAACTGTTGATAGCCACGCTAATGTCGAACTATCATATGCCACGCGGACAAATGGGTTCATGTAGATGCCGAGATGGCCTGTATCTTCCCCAAATGTGCCTTTCTTTATAATATCTGCATGAATCAAGCAGCACTCAGAGGCATCCCAGTATGTATCTTCAGTAGCACGGAACCGTAAAGGTGGAGTAGCTTGAAAAGGTCTGGCATCGAATGCGACCATGCCACCCCAGCAGCTCTTGACCCTTACAGCGTCTTTCCCAGCGAGTACATCTGCCCGACTGGATCCTTGACCCGAATTTGAAAACCATGGGAAGAAAGGAAGTCCCATGCGGTAGCCTTCAAGGTCTCGAGTGGCATAGGTATCGTAAAACTTGAAGGGATTGATGAAGTCAACTGCGCAAGCAGCACGGTATGCCGTCTGTCCATGCTCGTCTAGATTGGTGGACAAGAGAAGCTGAGCAGCTTCAATGGGGTCGAATGCAACGTCGTTCAAATACAAGAGTTTGTCGTATGTCACATCGGACTGCTCTTCCAAAGGCTGTAGAGCTCTGTTCCGCGCTTCTGCCAGATACGCAATGCGCTTGGTCCGTTTATGACCGTCAGGCAGGACGACCTGGATCAGATCGTCCAAGGCTGGAGGATCCTCGAGGACGACGGTATGTGAACATTGGACCTTTGGTTCGAATTCGAGCTGAGCAGTCTGTGCGGTATCTCCGGCAGTGGTCTCGTAAATACTCAAGTACACATTCTTGCGTCCTAACATACTTATGAGCTCCAGGACTGCATCTCCCCACGCTCCGCCGAGTAGATATCCTCCTGCGTCGTATATGCTGGCGGCAATGAAAATCTTCTGGTTCTCTGGGTTGGCTCGGCCAAACTCCCTAGAGCTTTCAACCCTCTGCCTTAGAGACTGATAATGAGATGGAGGTTTACTGTAGGAAGGTCGAAAGATAGCAGTGAGAATTAGTAGGCTAGAAATAATCACGGTAAATACAAGGAAGTAGGAGCATAGTCGAGAGCATGATTTGTGAAAGCCTAGCTTCCTGGGGCGTCTGATGGCTCTGGACCGTTTTCGCTGATGCTGGTTGCTTACGGTCACGCTGCGGGACCGGAAAGTATTCACTCGAGAGAGGAGCCATGATGATAACGACCGCGGCTGGGTCAGGTAAGACTGGCTAGTCAAGCCTTGCGATTGGAAGTCGGCTTCGTCAAGATCGAAGCTCTCGTTGGAGCCATTAGAATCGCGGCCAATAAGCTCGTATTCATCAGGATGGAGCAGGCGCGGCGGCATACCGGGTCAGCAAATGGTCGCAATAAATTTGTACACCGCCATGAGGCCAAAGAGGCCCATGGGAAAGGAAAGTTGTTTCGTTGACGAAGGTCAATTGATTATGCCCCTATCTACCTATCCAGACTTCTGCGGAATTCATTCCGGGCTTCACCAAGCTCCAATATGACTCGATCTTGCGATTCCTTAAAGCATGCTTACCTTGACCAATTGAATATTCGCATAATGGTGGAATCAAACATGAAGGTATATATCGATGAGGACGTTGGCAAAGACGACTGGTCAGCGAAAGGTTCTCATGAATTACCGTATAAATCGCTGCTGTTTGCACACATACAGCATCCCCCACAGCAATCGGACCCACCTCAGTATTTCATGCGCAAGTCGGAAACGGGACCAGTCAGCGAAGATGGTGACCCAGAGGCTCGCAAAGAATACAAGCCAGCTACAAAATCGGCTTTGAAGAAAGCCAACAATCTCTACGACCAGCACAAAAGAAAAGTGGCTAAGACAGACGACTTGGCTGTACGGGAGAAAGGCAAGAAAGAAAAAAGACAGCAAGCACTACAAGACGCCCTAAAGGTTAAGATCAAGGAAGATCAAAGTCTACCCAGAGCAATCAAGATACGCTTTAACGACAAAGATCCAGCTGTGGTGAAGCTAAGGAAGGGTACCAGTGGTAAGGATGTGGACTACAGCGAAGGGCAAGGAACACGAGTAAGAGTCACAGGACGAGTCCACAGACATCGGTCTCAGAAAGATGTGATCTTCCTCACCCTTCAAGATGGCTATGGCTTCCTCCAATGCGTCTTGACAGGTGACTTGACCAAAACCTACGATGCCTTGACCCTGACCCAGGAGACATCTATGGAAATTTGGGGCGAGATGTGGGAAGTCCCTCCCGGTCAGCACGCGCCCGATGATCGTGAACTCCACGCCGATTACTATGAGATAATTGGCAAAGCTGCAGGCGACAAAGAAGCAATAACCACACGCGTAGCTGCCGACTCGGATCCCCAAACTCTCTACGACAACCGCCACCTCGTCCTGCGTGGCGAGAACTCCTCTGCTGTCATGAAAGTTCGCGCTGCCCTCTTGCGAGCCTTCCGGCATGCTTACGAAGAAGATATAACGCCATCATGCCTCGAAGTAACACCGCCCTGCATGGTCCAGACTCAAGTGGAAGGTGGCGCCACCCTCTTCTCATTTAATTACTACGGTGAGAACGCATACCTTACTCAATCCTCGCAACTATACCTCGAAACATGTCTCCCATCTCTCGGCAACGTCTTCTGCGTTGCTCCCTCCTTCCGCGCAGAGAAATCTCTCACCCGCCGCCATCTGTCCGAATACACACACGTCGAGGCCGAGCTTGACTTCATCAACTTCAATGATCTTCTCGAGCATCTCGAATCCGTCATGAGCAAAGTAGTTGAAATCGCCCTTGCAGATCCAAAGATAAAAAAATTGGTATATGACCTTAACCCTGATTTCCAGGTCCCCGCACGACCATTCATGCGCATGAAATACGCCGATGCCATCGAGTGGCTGCGGAAGCACGACATCAAAAACGAGGACGGCGCCCCTCATGAGTTCGGCGACGACATAGCCGAGGCTGCAGAGCGAAAGATGACAGACATCATCAACAAACCCATTTTCCTGACACACTTCCCCGTCGCCATCAAGGCGTTCTACATGAAAAAAGACCCTGACGATCTACGAGTGACGGAGAGCGTCGATTGCCTGATGCCAGGCGTTGGGGAGATCGTGGGCGGTAGCATGAGAATGGACGACTATGACGAACTAATGGCTGCTTATGAGCGAGAAGGGATTGATCCGAAACCCTACTATTGGTGAGCCCGATTCCATCTTCATGGAGGATGTAGTTGCTGACCCCCCATCTCACAGGTATACGGATCAGCGCAAATATGGGACTTCGCCCCATGGTGGGTATGGACTGGGTCTGGAACGTTTCCTGGCGTGGATGTGTGGGCGACATACGGTGCGCGAATGCTGTCTCTATCCTCGCTTTACCAACCGGTGCACGCCGTGAGCGGTTGGCTTGAAGATGGGGTTCTGTCCATGAGTTTATGAGCGTCTCCCGCGGGTTTCTTGCAGTGGTTCGTCCGTTCTAGAAAGCAACATGACCTGCGGCTCTGATAGATGAGATACGAAACTAGACAAGCATGTAAAACATGATAAATTCGATTCTTCCTAGATTATTTCCAAGACCCAGACTATATCTATCAATTAACTCGTTCATGGCGTCTATCCATACAACACGTCTGTAGTGTAAACCCAAACAATCAAAGCGATGGGGGTATATTATCCTGCAATCCTCCTATTACGCCCCCCATGGAGCACGGGAGCCAAACGCGACCGAGCCCAACCCAATACCATCGTAATGCCAAGCATCTTCACTCCAAAACAGCCCCGAGTGTTGAGAGAACGCGTCCGATCATCAAACCGCACCTCATGCCCCACCACTGCTGCTGGCCACACTCGCCTTCCTCGCAGGCGCCCCCGTGCCATTCGCACCACCAGCCCTCGCCTGACCTCCCGCATGAAGGATCAAACTCGGTTTCCTGCTCGGTCCCTCTACATTCGCCGCGTCCGTCAGCGGCCTCGACGGCATGATCCCTCCCTCCGCCAACACCGGCTCCGCCCCTCTGCCGCCAGCAAATAATTCCCCCTTGACACCCAAGGCATTCCCCAGCATCTCTTTCATGCGGATATGTTTGTACTTTCTCGTTGTAGGGACAAAAACGTGCTGCTCCAACGGAGTGGGTCTTGAGCGTGCAATGGCAGCCATGACTGCGTCTTTCTCTTCATCACTATCGATCGGGCCAGTGTGTGGTTCGTCATCGAGTAGGGGCGCGGCGGCGGAAAGGGCAGCTTTCTGTATTTTGGCTTGATTGCGCTTTTGGTACATAGCCAACAGATTGTCATAAGGCAGCGAGCGGCCGGGAACAGCGCGCTTGCTACCCATGGAGTGGGATTTGCATGTCAAGGAGCGCGCGCAGAAACCATTGTTGGGCAGGGCGACTCCACATTGAGTTTCAACGTTCACTGGACCTTTGGGTTTGGGTACTTTGGGTTTTGGAGGTTCGTCCTTCTTAAGCTTCTTCTTCTTAGGCTCCTTGTCGGCACCTGTAGCGTCGTCGGCTTTGCGCTTCTTGCTTTTCTTTGGAGCATCAGGTGCGTTCTTCGAAGCGCTTTTCTTTGGTGGCTTCTTCGCGGAACTTTGCTCGTCAGGTCCATCGGCACCCTCTGCGGCTGCTATCAGATCGTCGACAGCGTCTCCATCCCTCTCCTTTTCTCTTTCCTCAGCTGCTTCTCTGGCCTTTGCATCTCTCGCCTTCGCTTCCTTAGCTTCCTTCTTCTTACGAGCACGCTCTCGCTTCTTTTCGAGACACAATGAGGCGTGAGAGGCAGCAACAGACTTGGACATCGGCCTCTTGCAGTGCTTGCACGTTACCGTACCTTCCGAACTTTCTCCAACTTTGGGCCCATCACCGTTGACGGCTGGAGAGTCTGGGGAGGGACTTCGGCTCGGTCCAGCTGTCTTGATCCCTGGCCCAGTTTAGGAAAATCGATACACACATGGTATGAAGGGGCCCCAGCTTACCGTTGCTCTCAGTATCCTTGGGTTTGCTTTTCTTGGCGATGGACTTCTTGAGATTGACCCCTCCAGTCATCTTCTCCTTCTTCACCGGCGGCTTCTTACCATCGTTAGGCTCCTGCAGGCTCATCTCTGAGCTTGAGGCAACAGAAGCTGGGATTCATGAGTAGATGATATATTAATACCCGCGTGGAACCTCTGTACTTACCCCTCCGGCTCGCCTCGGTCGACGCCATTCCGCAAATATACACTGTCTGATAGACTGATTCATATGCTCAACCAATCCATTGCAACAGTCTCGGGCTTGCTCGCCGCTTTGCGTGAAGAGGCGCCGTGGGGACTTCGGATGACGGTCGTCGTCTGCTCTTTGCCCGAACTTTAGCCGATAGAACTCGAAGGTTTCACCCCTGTCGATCACGCCCTTAGATAGAATAGATCTTGACGTTGTAACAATAGATTTAACAGACTATATATACCCCAACGATCAATGAATTTCATATAAATTCGTGGCGAGACCCCAAACGATTCCCCACGGCGAGGGTGGAGGGACCAGAATGAAGGACACTGGGAAGGTGAAATGCTTCTATTCCATCTAGAGCAATCTAGGGTACCCCTTGTGCAGGTAGGATTGCCCACAATGATCATATTGATTAGATGCAGGGTATGTTTGTCTCTATACAAAATCGTGATACTGCGCATGCTCGCCATCGAACTCGACACCATGCGTCATGCTCCCAATACTAGGTTTCCCTACCTCGATACAACGCCAGAAGCTTTATAGATGCTGAAGGATGCTGCAAAGAGCACTCAACCAGCTCCACGTATGCATGGAATCTTCTTCCCAACAGCCAAAATCGGGTGTTCCATACGCCACTTGTAGCGGTTGACGTACCCATAGTCCTCAGTTTCAAGTCGGACAGCGCGACCAAAGTGGTGGTTGGCTCTGACATCCAGCCCAAAGTAAGTCTCCAGTATCCTAAGTTGCGCACAACTTGTCGAAGGCGATCAAAAATTGTAGCGGGATCCTTGCCGGGTTGGCACTTTACCTTGACGATTGGTGGCACGAGTCTGACGTGGCCCTTCATCGATAAGTGGTTTTTTGACCTCGGCGACACCCCTCTTGGTCTTATTTGTAGCAACCTTTGGTTCACAATGAAGGTGTCCGATCTCATTGATGGCGGTATTATTCTTCCATTGGAGGAAGCCATGTCCTGATGGTTCGACGTACGTTTTGGTTCGCGTTGACACTCTTGTGGTAGGTTCGCTTGTTTCGGATTTCTTGTCGTCGGCATGCAAGTACTCCTGGCGCTTCTTCATGTGGATGCTGATTTTCTCTCTATCTGCCGATAAGGCTTTCCGAAGTTTGACTTCACGTAACCCACGTACGTCAAGCCATCCAATAAGCATATCTAGACGAAATGGATCGTCATAGTAGCCCCATTGTCGGGCTGTAAAAACGTGCGTGTCACCCTCCTCGAACATCTTTCGTTCTGGCACAGTCATCTGAAAAGCACGCCGATATTGTTCGTTCTCAGCTTCCGATAGCTCAATGAACCCTTGGCGCTCCAGGTCGTCCGGCCCTTGCACCCATATGCATCCATTGGCATACCCAGCATTGGCGGTCGAGCTATCTGGCAGGCCTGCGTACGGCATAGCATTCCGCTCCAGCCAGTAGTACCGGTTCCAAAAGCGATCCATACCTAACACTCGAGTCCGTGGGCAATCAGCTTCCCGGAGGTCATCCTGGAGGGTTTGCACTTCTTTTTCGTACTCCCTGATCTTCTCCTTAATCTCTTCGATCTTCTTGAGAATCTTGTCGTATTGCTTCTCTTGCTTTGATGGCTTCTTAGCTTTTTCAGCCAGCGCTTTCTCTTTCCTCGCTCTCTCCTCTTCCTTCTTCCTCTTCCGCGCTTGTGCCCTGTCATTAGCTCGACGAAGAGAGCGCCCTTGATGGGGCTCCTCGTCTTCCGAGTCCATAACCTCATCTTCGTCTGCAGCCTCTTCCTCATCAACCTCCATCTTCAGGTCTGCCAGCTCCTCTAACTCCGCTGGCGGCGATGCCGTAGTGTTCTCCGGCTGTAGAACCTTACGCTCATCGTCCAGTAATCGCAACTCTTCTACCCTGCGCATTATCAGCTGATGAACTGGTCTATGGCATCTCCTTTTCACTCACGCTGCTTTGCGTTGCCTCTGGATTTCATTCTTATCTTTGCGGTGCTCTGTCATTTGTGCACTGCAGTCTTCCATATACCGCCGGATTGCTGGAGTCTCCACAGACTTCATGCAAATAATCTGTAAGATCTTAATACGAAGATTAATATCCAGGGTTTGATATTGGATAGCGGCGATTGCTGGGGTCGGGTCTTCGTTGATGGGAGCGAGATGCTTCAAAATTTCATTGCAGACTTGTGTCAATCGGGGATCGCCGGATAGCTGGTTGATGAGGCCAACGATAATCACTACCCATCTTTGGTCTGCAAAGTCACGTTTCCTAAGTCTCATCTTCCAATCGTACCCTTTAGTTGAACGATCCATCTCCGCAGCCCGGTGGATCTTCGTGTCTGCCGATGAGGCTTGATCACCATTGGTCGCAGACTTGAGCTCTTGAGCTTCCGACTTTACAAGGCTGCTTCGCGTCGAGCGTGCTGGAGGCTTATTCTCTGGCTCAGGCGTTGGTGTGGCCTGAGCGCTGCCGTTTTGGACCAACTCTTCTTCGCTCTCGATTTGATTAGGCAAGGTGACCTGTATCATACCATTCTTGTCGTTTATGTCATTGACTAGCTTCTTAAGTACAGCGCAGTGTATCTCTACAAGCAGCTCGCATTGGACGTCCGCTGAGCTGAAGCGCAAGGCCTCCACGAAATCATCGAATGTGAACGAGTCAAGTTGGAACACTTCACAGTAGACGTTGAGTGTATCCCAGGTTTCTAGGAGAAGTCCAACCGACCTCATCTCGATACCACTTTCAGCGCCCTCAGAGACACGGTCGATACTTGGGGTGTCGTGGGACAGGAACTTCAACGGAGGACGATGAGTGCCATCATGAACGGGTGGAATTTCGAGATCCTCGATAGGGTATTTCGGTGGTGGCGGTGGTACGGATCTGGCCTGGCCTTTGGCAGCAATCGGTTTGTAACCATTGACTATCTGATATCCAGGAGGAGGAGGTCCAGAGTAGAAACCGTTGAAAGGCATTGATTGGCCGTGGGGCCCAACCTGTCCGAAGTCGGGATTACTTGCCGACGCACGTTGGTACTCGGCCCATCGTTCATTTTGGATACGCATTTCATCCTGGCCACTCTTGGCCTTACTTCCCTTGGGTTTCAGAACAGGAAGGCCGTGTTGGGGGCCGTAAAAGTTGAGTATTGGGCCTTCATACTCACCTTTCTTACTGTAAGCATTGCTATTCTTCCTCTGCTTTGACTGGTATTGGTGAGTGAGACACTCGGGAATGAGTGTATTGATACGATAGTCCTCCGCAAGCCTGGGTTTGACGAGCCAGGGAGCTCCGGCCCATGCCTCGCGAGTCACGCTGTTTTTAAGAAACGATCTCAGTCTCTGTTTGGTGAAGATTTTTCGTTCGCGCTGAATGTGCTCCTCATCGACAAGTGCTTCCTCACCTTGTCGATCGTCGAGGTAACAGAAATAGCGAGCAAAAGCTTTACGCTCCTGAGTGTTGTCGTGTGCGCGTAATTCTGGGAATTTGGTCTTCTCTCGAATATATCCAGTCAAACGATCTTCTCCAAGATGAAGGATTACACGCTCTCCGGGGTAGAAGTCACGCTGGAATTCCTGCGTTGTTATGTGAGCTACGTCCAATGTGCGACACTTCAGAGGCTAGGTGATACCTCATAGATTCGGTCGACTGACAACATTGCGTTAGATATGCATGCAAGAGCCTATGTCCGGGGCACTTACCCAGGTTGTCAATTCTTGATATCTGCGAGAATTGCACCCTCCCCAAGATGGGCTCCCGTAGGGAATCGGGGAAATCTTCGTCGACTTCGTCCGAGGCATCCAACTACCAATTTTCAATTTAGGAAAATGATGATTCAAGTCATCCAACAATAAAAAGAAAGGCAATACGTACCTCGCTTCTCAGTGCCTCTCTGAAGCTTAAGCCTGAGTGCCCTGTGATTTCGCAAACAAACCGTTTCTTGGGCGCATGTCAGTGATACGGAGGCGTGGAAAGAAGGGAAGATGAGCAGACCTGCTTGTAATAGTCGACCCTAAGTAGCCGAGCCGTTAGTCATGGTCGTTGACGGTTATGCTGCCCCATAAGCTTACCGACGGAGATACTCCTCATAATGGGTGAATAACTCATCCGTGTCTTCAATAAACCACACCTTCAATCTACTGTCAGCCTCAGAAGGTTGAATAGCTCATTTGGGGACTTGCCTCTGAGTCTTCGGAAAGGAAAGCTGGCCGAGGGACATATTGCACTGGCTTTCGTTTGTAAAGTACCTAATTTGATTCAGCCTCCAAAGTACAATGGTAGAGTGTATAGTGATGCTACCATAGCGCTCAATAGAGTTCCAAAAGATTTGACCTTGTCAAGATGCCTTTTGCGGGTGCATACCCCAATATAAAATTTCAATAGGGGCCACAAAGTCTTGGTACGTGCATTTGGATTGCGCAAGGTAATTTTCAAAGGTTTGGAAAACTTGGAAATGTAGCAGGATGGATTGGACACGCCATCCACTTGCACCGACCGGAGCTTGAGAGGTACGAATTGGTGGAGAATCCACCTGTAATGCGCCAGTAATGGAGGCACAGAAATGATATGTACGCGTCTTGACACCAACAGACGTGTTTTCCCGTCAGTTTTGGATGGATTTGGATGAGGATCGTTGGTGGTGGACGGATTGGTGGAAGATGCAAGGAGGAGGTGTCGTCTCGGGAAAAAGTCAGACATGAGGGCGAATGAGTAGCCCAAGAGTAGTGATAATTGGAGGTTCTATTGCGGTAACCTTAAACCCCTTAGCGTTCACCTCGATTTTCCCCTTCACCTAATCATTTTCTCTCAATCCTTGCGCAGCCATCTTGCAACACCACCTAGTCGTATATGGACTTGAAAGAATTGTAAAACTCAGGCGACTCAGGGCTTTAGGCCTTTATCAATGTTGCAGTGAGTATACCCATAGTCAGTCTCCGCACTTGCCCAGTCTTCCCTACCATCGCTTGATTTGTGCGACTGATAATGGAGATTGCATGCCCCCCCCCCCCCCTTCACTCTGGCTAGGAAGATCCGCCAACCAGCTGGCTGCACCCTAGACACAGACCTCGTCGTCATTATCGAGGTCAGTAGATTCAGGTAAAGTCTTATGAATGCTTTACCTTACCAAGGCAGGCGCCAATCTGCATATTGAATACCTACAACATCGGTATCCCTAGCTTGAGCGACACATATGGGAGCTAGTAGTTGCCATTCCATTCGATTATCTATATTAGGTAGCGTACTGAGCTACTGGGGGTATCAACCAACGCTACGAAGTAAAGTACACAACAGAAAATCCGATCCAGCTGCCAACCACGCCAACCGCCGAGTACGAGCTTGTGAACATCAGTGGCATGAACTCGTATGTCGCCCCGAAAACAATCTCATGTATGAGCGAGCAATAGATCACTAGGGGAATGGAGACGGTGATGTACAGCAGAGAAAACCTATCGAGCAGGAAAACACGCGGTCTGGGCGATACTGGTGCGAGCCTGTCGAATACTAGTAGAAAAAGTATTAACCAGAAGACGGTGTATACAGTCTTCACCGGGAACTCCGCTGCTGTGAACAGAAGAGGGAATAATGATACGTGTCCGGCTACAGCCAATGGTCGAAAAGCACCCAGGTACCGTCGGTCTTTCAATGCCAACAAGCTGAATGGGATGATTACAAGCAATATAGCCTTCTCGTGGACATGCCATCCGAAGAGAAAGGAAGCATAGCCACATAGAGTAACCGCGCCAACAAAGGTCTCCCATGTTGGCTGAAAGAAGAGTTTGACTAGGCATAGCTAGTCACGATTAGAATTGAATACAGAGAAGTGTGTGAGAGGTACATACAGTCTGGAAAAATAATGTCAACTTGAAGGTCGTTTGCGGCGACACATTGGGAAGAACTGCGAAGGATGAATCTCCAATGAGGCCCCGGGTGACGCTGTCCAGAGCGGCGTGATCAACAGGCAAGCGCAGCTTGGGAGCCACTAGGTCTGTTAGTCGAGATTAGGGAATTAAGGGGGGTTGCTCACCGTAGAGAAGAATCCTGTCAGTGAACGAGTACATCGACCATATGTTCGGAGCCCAGTAAGCGTGACACAAGCCTCGAGAAAACGGAAAGAGCCGACCAAGGACTTGGTTGGTTTGGTCCCAGTACCAAAATGGCCCAAAGGCAATCCCAAAAACCCCGATTATCCCGAGGCCCAATTTGACACAATTGCCAACGCGAACTCGAAAGATTGATCTTTGACTCAGACAGTATGCTCGAAGCATATAGACGAAATATGCAGGGGCTAGGTACAGGTAGATGTGCTTCAAGCATAGCAGCACCGCAAAGAGAATGCCACCATAGAGCATCGTCGATTGTTTCCGGGCAAAGGCCAGTGATAGTATAAGGATGCCGTAAAGAAGGCCATTGTATTGAAAGTGGACGTGGTCGATGATCAGGAGCGCTGGTGACAACAGTATTGATATAGCCACAGCTTGAGAGCTTTTCTGCATTGGCATTGGGGAAGTCTTGACATAACTATCCAGGCAAATGAGCATCGTCCCTATACTGCATGTGATATGTAGGCGAATGCATCTTACATATACAATGCCAACGCTAGCATCAAGTCTGCTGCAATGACCGTGGAGCGCTGAAAACATATAGTTCGCCAGCTATCGTACCCTATGTTATTCACATCTAACATTGCGGGATCGATATAGTAGGCAGCTTGGGACAGGAGCCATTCGAAATAGGCAAAGAAAGGAGGGTAGTCGAGAGTCCATTGTGACGTTTCCTAGCGATGCTGTCAGTGATCCTCCATTGACGTATTAATAAGGAGTGCTACCTCAAAGTACCACCTCTTGATTGGAAAAGAGTGTGTAAGAGCAAGCCAGTTGCGGTGGACCTCGAAATCGGTGGATTTGCTGCACCCAATTGAGCCTTGAAACACTTCTCTCCTTGTGTGGAGCACCGAACTCACTAGGCTGGAAACAGCAGGACCTTAAGAGCTGTCACAACGACAGCAGTCTGTGCTATCGAAGGGTAAAGATCCGCCATAAACGCATTGTCGTGATATTCTACGAAGTACTCTCAAGTAGGTACTTGAAAGAGAAACGGCACGATGCATGGGAACGGAGCGAGGTCCACTTTAACCATAACAATACTTTAGGGTTAGGTCTCGGCAGATCTACGGCAATATCCTGGAGCAATGGCTTGAATTGATCAGGGAGGGATTCCAGAAGATGGATTTATCAGATGGTGGAGTGAGGCACGCCGTCGCCTTCAGCAGTCTGAATATTAAACATTCCTTTGATATATCTCCTTCTACTGTTTCAATTGCTAGGGAAATCCGCATCTCCATAACTGTCATCGTCTTGGGGTTGACAGCTGCCAGCATTATGAAAAGTGTCCTTGCCTCGAGGAAGCCTGCACAATAAATCGATCAAAGCAGCTGTCACCAGTTTATAAGCCGAACATAGGAGACGTTCCCCTCCAAAAGACAAGCTTGGGTGGGTTGCGCGTGTCGCAATTCGAATATCTACAGACATTGATCGGTGGCTCTCTGCTGGCACGAAGGGCACCATTTCCGCTGCTCTTTAGGCATCATGTATCCTTTTCTTCCTTCTTTCATATTGGTTGCATCAGCGACGGCGCAATACTTGATCGAAAGCTCCAGCTTCGGTCATAATGATAAGTGAGTATCTCCAGCATCCTTGGTGCAGCGAACACGTGCTCACGCTTCTGGAGGATATCTCCGAATAACCACGATCTCCTAGGCTGGCATATATCTGGAGATGGAGGTCAGATGCCTCAAGTGGTATGGTTAAGGGAAAACATGGTATCTCGAGGTCAGCCTTGGGCTGACGGGAATAGATGACAGATAAAGTCATCTTAACACCTCCATACCCTGGGAACCAGAGAGGAGGTGTTTGGGCAGATGCTAGGTACGTGTGCACCTTCCAGGTAAGAACTATGAACCTGATAGTGAGGCCAGCGTTTCGCAATCGGAATGGACTGCGGAATTCGAGTTTCGAGCCACCGGTCCAGAAAGAGGGAGCGGAAATTTACACCTGTGGTACGCCAAAGACGGACCATCCAGCCTTGCAACGTCGAGTATATACACCGTCGGATACTTCGATGGGTTTGTACTAGTCGTCGACCCTTATGGTGGCAAGGTTTGCAAGGCAGATACTTCCCAAGTGTAAAGACAATTCTAATCTTGGCAGGGAGGAGGCATTCGTGGATTCATGAATGATGGCACCCTCGACTACAAAAATTATCACTCTGTAGACTCGCTGGCATTCGGCCATTGTGATTATTCTTACCGAAACCTGGGACGCCCATCAATGCTACGGATCAAACAAGAGGCGGGTGTTTTCGAGGTCACCGTTGATCACAAATTATGCTTCACGAGCGACAAAGTTGGTTTCCAGACTGCGCTTGTCTGAAGTAAAGCACTGACATGGAGTGACAGATCCAAATGCCCTCGGGCTACCATTTCGGCCTTACCGCTGCCTCTGCGGAGACTGCCGATTCATTCGAAGCCAACAAGTTCAAAGTCTTCACCGCCCAGTCCATTACTCGAGAAGAGCCGGGAAGAGCGCAACCTCCGCCTGCCGAACAGCCAAACAACAACGCAGGTTCGCCTCAAGACACCCCAGCTTCTGCTATTGTCGATCACACCGCCCAATTCGAAGATCTCCACAACCGCTTACAGAGTATGGCTCATCAGCTTGATAACCTTTTCCACGAGGTCAAGGGCCTCGCAGAAAAATCGGAAGGCAGGCATCAGGAGCTATCTCGAAACGCCTTGTCAGCAGATCGATTGAACTCCGTGGATCAGAGATTGCAAGGTATAGAAAAGACGGTGCGAGACTATCAGGGACAGTTCTCTAGCTTGCAAAGCGTTCTCAGAGACTCTCATAGTAGCCTGGCCGAAAGCTTGCCCAAACACATGGGTGACAGTACGGAGGTCCCTCCCTCAAAATGAAGCACATTGCTGACGAGGTGATCTAGTCATAACCACGAAAGGACCCAGGATGGGCCTTCTGATATTCGTGTTCGTTGGCGTTCAGCTTCTGCTAGCGGCTTCATATGTAATCTACAAACGACGTAGGGCGAATGGACCGAAGAAATACTTGTAAGATAGGGAGAATGACTGCAATATGTGCATAGAGCCACGTAATTTAGGATCGTATCCATCAGGAAAGCAGCTTCATGTGCCCCCCCTCGCATTGCTAACTATAAGCTTTATCAGTCCGTGGCTCCGAATGACGCTTTGGTTCAATGATGACTGGCCATTTTCTAACCGAAGAGGCTGTGTGGTTGCTTGCGATAGCGGCGGGTAAGTGCTCCGTATGGGCGTAAGAGGCTCCTTGATCACTTGTAGCGGTCGTTGCTGAGTGGTTTTCATCGATGGAAGAGGCTGCGTCAGAGCTTGCGAATACGATGGGCGGGCGAGCTATGAGTATCAGTCGGGGAGCCTGTGCCTTCACTTCTAATGATGATATACGCGGTATGTCTCTTGCAGTTCCTCTAAGCGATGCGTGTGTCTATGTCTCCTATAGTGGGTCAGAAACGAGAGTATGGTGAGAGGCTAACTGATATACATATTGTTCATGATCTCATTGGCTTTCACCGTTATCGAGTCTTCTATATCCTTGGCTGATATCTGGTACGCGTTGCTGGTGTCGGTACGTCTCCTGCAGTCCCTTCTCTCCTACAATGTAACAGAGACGTGAGCATGATTAAAGTCCCACTGATATACATATTGTTCCATGATCTCATCAAACTTCACCATTGTCGATTCTTCTACATCCTTGGCTAATTTCGGATACGCCTCCTGCTCTTTGTCAACGAGAGACGCTACTCGAACATTTGCTGCGATGATCAATGGGCATTCATTCCGTGCGAGTGCAGGACGCTGGTCGGCTACTTTCAGCAGTGGCTGGTGAGTCATATCCATCGATGGGAGACATCAACAATGGTCAGGTGAGGTGGGTCTGTATCCGGGCAAGATGTGACATTATCGCTTGCAGTGGTGATAGCTGAGCGATACGCAACCGAAGGCACTGGTGGTAGGTCCCCGAATGCAAGGGTTCAAAATGTGGCTAGTGGGTTCTTTGGCTAGGTTGATATACTCTTCAAGACGAAGACATGAATAAAGTGAGGGCTCCCATCAGGCTCACAAGAGCTGATGGAACTTACCACATCTCCAGATGCGAACTATGGTCACTGCTGGGGACAACTTCTTTAGGCCTGTATTCTTGAAAGTCTAGTAAAGACAACTTGACTCACATGAGAGCAACCTACATTGTGGCTATTGAAGATTCGGATGGCCATTAAATACATCAACTTCATTGACAGGAAAATGAAAATATCGGTTCTCAATGATCCTCTTTTGCGCATGAGTTTCTGATGATAGACTAATTTCCTTTTTACTTTGTCAGAGAAAAGCAAAAGAGAGCAGTGAGGTTTCCTCACCCCCACCATGGTTTACCGTTTGCTGACGAGGATTTGAGCATCCAATAGACTACGTGGACAGGGTTCCAGGGAGTATTCGAACCTATCGCGTTGTTGGGCTGTTGATATTGTCCTCACGTATTAGGTTTGGAGAGTGGCTCGAATTTGCTGTTCACATTCTGCCGGATTCTCTAAAATCTTGGAGGGTTCCAGGCTCTTACGTTGCTGAATCATAATAGTTGCTTTAATTGAGTCTAGGAAAACGAATGATTGATCAGCACACCGTGGTCCCTACGGGCTATGCGTCAGACAGTGAAAGTCCAAAGCTGCATTAAGTCTTTGAATTTGTACAGGCAGTGAAACATCTGTGCAAGAAAGTACACCATAGCAGGACATTCACACCTATGTACGCTAACACCCCTGAGACCCTTCCCAACACTCGAGTTGCACTTCCCCCTCTCAACTCATGAAATCTCAACTCCTCAACGACCGGCTATCGTCCAATTTCCACTCATCAGTGTCTCTCTAATCGTTACCACAACCCCGTTCGTCCTCCCACATATCGTCCCGCCTCCCATCCTGGCTGGATTTGCATCTGAATCCACACACGCCATGTTGAGCTGATTGGCCGCAAGCCCAATCTCCATCCAACTGCCCATCTCCGACCCATGACCGCCTGCAAGCTCCACAACCACCGTACACGAGCCATAGATCTGGGTTACCGGAAGTCGGAACATATCGGCAGGGCCGCCAGCGTGGAATTCACCCATGTCTTGAAAGGACGGTAGTGCGCGCAGGGCAACCGCGCAAGTTCGAAGGGTGGGTGGTGCTATGCGGATCATCCGCGGTTGATTCGGTGTACATTGTATCAGACTGTTTGGCGGAGAAGGCGCTGGCGCAGGTGCTGGGAGACCGTGAGACAAAGAAACGAGAGACCCGAGAAGGAAGCCGGAGAGGTGTATCAACATTGCTTTAGGGTGAGTTGTACATTGTGTGTTGAGCTATTCCTTCTCACGTGCAGAGAAAGTGAGGGATTTATCGGGGCAGGATTTATGGTATTGATATCCTGCAGAGACATAATGGCATAATGACTCGCTTGCGCTTGGACTGCATAACAGCCATAGCCAAAGTGAATGTGCCAAGCGAATAGGCTTGAATGGAAGGGTAGAGGGGACAAGCGCATCATTGCCATTTGAGCAACATCGATCTAAAAACCCTGTTCACGAAAATAAGAAGCACATACGAGTACGTGGGGTAGTGGAAAGATGACTTACCATGACAACGGAATCGTGAATGAAAGCATGGGAGGGAAACATGCCATAGATGGTTCATTGCAAGGGTATTTCTGTGCCTCCGCGCGCTGACTGTAATTCGTCTGTCATCGCACCATATCCAAGCCGCTCCAAAGTACGCCTGAACGCCTCATCAGCTCCTTAGGCCACCCATTCCATTGTCTCTGACCCTCTTCTCGACCTTCTCCCTATGCAGCCTATTCTTCAGATGTACCTCAAAGTTGTTGACCCCAGTTTCAGGCCCTGGCGTATACAACTTCCCTGGACAATCTAAACATTTAATCCGAGGGTAATACATGAACTTGGTATCCGGTGGTGCAGGCTCATTGGGACGTATGCTGATTGGTAGATCGCTAGCAGTAGATACAGCCGTGTAACGCATTGTGCCTTCGAAAAGATCGTCGGGATAGGTTTCCTGGAGCTTCAAAAGCGCTTGGCCGAGCCATGGAGGTGGAGCAGGCTAGATTCGGACTTTAGTTGCTGAGTTTATAACACCTCGAAATATGAACAACATAGAAGGTCTCATTGTCAAAAAGAAAGGGGGATTACCATAGGATGTTCCTGGCTGGGCGGACCAAGGGCATCCACCCGGCCAATTTGTGCGGCATGCGGGTGGAGCGGATTGACACCATCTTTGAGTTCCCTTGGACTCCCATGCTGCTTCAGTGTGTGCTGTTGCTGTGGCTGTTGTTGCTGCTGTTGATGAAGAGTGATTGCGGGCGTAGTGGGTGGACCCATGGCGCCAGGCGCTGGAGTATTCCGTCCCGGTGTCCCGCTCATTGATCGTCGATGAGATACGTGATCGAGCGGTGCAGCCGGCGCTAGCTTCCCTCTGTTGTTCTGATCTCTCGTGAATTGCCGATATCGATCTCGAGGTATCGAAAGCTTGACGATCAATGATGGCGCGACATCGTCAACGCTTTCTTCTCGATACTCCCTGCCACCGAACTTGCGTCCAGAAGTACGTGTTTCGTGGTGATGGAGATTCGATGCCTCCGGGGTTGCCGAACGTGCAATGTTTCCTCGCATAGCGGCTTGCGCCGCAGTTGCTGCGCCCCTCATTCCCCTTGTGCGCGCAGTACCAGAAAGCAAGTGGGTCGGAATAGCAGGAGAGTCTGGTGCAGAGTCTTCGCTCTCTGACTCATCAGAGTCGTCAAGGCCATCCCTATGACCATATCCCGGACGACGGCCTTTGCCTGTTGCAGCAACCGCTCGTTTGAATATCCTGCTGTCCTCCAGAGATTCTGCTGCCCCTGGAAGTACGGAGGAAACGACCAATGTCCGTATAGTGCGTCGACGGTCCTTAAGATCTGGCAAAGCTGGGCCTCCTCGTCGATTGACGGAACGCTTTTGTCGGCGCTCTTCTCTTGACAGAGACAGCTCCGTCTTTTCGAGCTCGACCTCGTTGAGCTCGTACAGGTACGGAGTGAATTCCTTGGCTGCTTGATAGGGTCGGAATGGTGATGGCATCGGGGAGGGCAAGAACCCGGATTTGAGCTCCTGATCCTCAATAGGTCGTCCATCGAAAGGATGTCCCATCACGTAAAGACTTCGCGTAAACAGCTGACTCTGCTCTCGTATGGAATGCGCGATTGCTGTGGTAAATTCTCCTGCCAGGGACAGATCTCGCGTCATCTGCCTTGCAAAGTCTTCGGGGGAATTTGAAGGATTGTTGATCTCCCACTCGAATTGATCCACAAGAGTATGCTGCCCAATGGTGATGTTGAGTTTTATTGTTATTCGCATTTCATCATCTTTGTAAGCAAGATAGGGTAAATGCGGGTCCAATGCTTCCTCTTCAATGAAGACATGGGGGTAAAAGTCTTGGATCTGCTCTCGAAGGCTTGTGGTAACTTGTTGCACAAGTGGACCACACTGGTCAAGCGGCAACCCGAAGTCCTCGACCAGTTGCTGGGCAAACTGGTTTGTAGCGACAACTCCATCATGTAGATTCCAAGTAAAGGTATCACGAAGTCTTACCTTGTTCCACTCGACATCCAACCTGATGGGCACAAGTTCGTCAAGTTGCTCTGCCTGAGTTGCAATGTCCTTCCGTGAAATACGAAGCTCTTTAGTCACTTTCCCTCCAGCTCGCCTTCGTTCTGCGGGATAACGTATCCAAGGTTTGGGTTGCTGAGTGATTCCGTTGCCGAGATTACCATACTGACCATAGCCTAGGCCAAAGACGGTTGCAGAGTCTCGTAGAGGTTTCACTGGGGGATCGAACCATCTCGGTCGCTCTACACCATGCTTGCTCAAATAGTCGTCTTTCTCGTCTCTAATCAATACGGGACTAAGCCCACGATGCCTCATGTAAGACCACTTCCCGCCCTTTTTGAATTCGTGGAGCAATGTCTGCTCGGTCGTGTCGCTGACAAGTGCAGCAGTATGGATATCAGTACGATGCTGATACTGCTCCAGCTCAACGTTCTCAAGTCCTTCACTTTTCGGGTCGTTGGACCCTCGTGGCTTCAGTATTCTATCTTTATTTGATGATCGCACAATGGGTGAGCCCGATCGTGAGCGCTTCCGGGTTTGGGTGGTGCCATTGGGCAGGTCAGGGATGCCGTTTGCCTGCTTGTTTATTGAGGAAGACACGTTCTTCGCTCCTTCCTGGCGCATGACGATACTTGGCGCTGCCGTCACAGCTTTCGCCTTTTCCTTCGGATCTTGCACGCCATTTGGCACTACGTCTTTGCGCGATCCATCTTTAGTGATGTCACGGCTCCCATTCACTGATAAGGGATTAATAACGTCGCCTTGGGCGGATGAGGTGGTAGGAAGTTGCTGTAGAGGATAAGGAGACGGCATGGTTGACGACAGAGCGGCAGTAGTTCTATGGGGCAAAGGCGGGCAAATGAGCCTCAATCATCGGTGAAACATGGCGGCCACATCTCTGAGACCTCAATGGTGTTAGCTTTTCGTCATGAAGACAGGAGATCCCCATGGTGAATAGACGCGCGCAAGCCGCCCATCTCGGTGTACTGTGAGGAGAGGAGCAGGGAGGCCACCTGGAGTCGTTCCGACCTCATCGTCGCGCGACAACACCGGCGACAACTGCTCCATCGGCAAAGCATCCACAAGGAACAAGAGGGAGAGACTACGTACCATCAAATAATTCCAAGACCCGCGATAATCGCGTTTGCATTGTCCGATTCAGATTACGGATTATTACTTTAGCACAATTAGGCACAAGCATCCACTTGGACCGCTTAGCGCCTCTTAGCGCCTCTTAGCCTTGTTCTCTGCTTGTCTCACCGTTGTCCTTCGTCCGCGCTTCTCCACATACCAACAGCATGGTGTAATTATATGAGTCATCCGGGTTTACCTGGCTATTGCTTGCTCGAGCCACAGTTTGATGTCATATTTATCCAACGTGACAGGAATGATGGTGTAGTCAAAATGTTGACGGCAGCCGTCCAGATGTCCTCTGACACTACTTGTGGAATCCGACCCATATCTTAGCGACAATTTTGACCTGCCACGACGTGGCAGATACACAAAAGATCCATCGACGACCAAATCCAGAGACAGTCTCAGCACTACCGGTGGTTGTATTGGGTCTGAATGTCCGGTGATTCGGCGCAGTATTACACTCTCAGGTGAAAAGATGGGAGGCTCCACACCAAATATCGCGGAAATAGGACCACAAGTTACAGATCCATCGCCGCTGTCCGAGCTGCGCTGGGAAGTCGCTAGGCTGCTAAATCGAAACAACGAGAGATTTCCAGGTGCTCAGCCTGTCAGTTTTTGCAGGCGACACTTCGAGGAGCTCAAGAGGCAAGACTATTACCTCTGCGAAAAGACCGACGGCATACGTTGTTTGATGTACATTCACAACGGCAAAGGATTGACCTATCTAGTTGATCGGAAGAATGATTATTACTACATTTCAAATATAGATTTTCCGAATCCCAGTGGTGGTTTCCACACGGACACAATCTTGGATGGTGAACTCGTTATTGATACTCATCCGGGGAAGGCTTCGCAGTTGATGTACCTAGTCTTCGATTGTATGGTACTTGATGGCGAACGTTTGATGCATCGAACTTTGGACAAGCGGCTTGCATATTTCAGAGACAACGTGTACAATCCATACGTGAAATTTCGCAAAGATAAGCCACCCGAGCCCACGGAAAGCTTTATAGTCGACTGGAAGAGAATGGAGTTTGGTTACGGAACTCCGAAGATGTTCAAGGAAACGCTTCCCGCACTTCCTCACGGTAATGATGGCTTGATATTTACCTGCAGATCAACGCCCTATCAATTTGGAACAGACCAGCACATCATCAAATGGAAACCCGCAGACGAGAACTCCATCGACTGTAGGATGACATTTGAGTTTCCCTTGCTTGATCCAGACAGCCGAGATGAAGATCAGAGTCCATTTCTCGACTACAGCGCGATGCCGCACATCAAATTGGCTGTCTATGGGGGTGATCGCCAGCCAGACATTCCATATGGTACGTTGGTCATAGATGGACAACAATGGGAAGAGTGGAAAGCGCTCGGGAAGCCCTTGAACGATCAAGTGGTTGAGTGCTCTCTGATTGACAAGGGAACTTGGAGATTTCTGCGCTTTCGGCACGATAAACACGAAGCAAATCACATCAGCGTTGTCGACAGCGTGATGGAGAGCATATTAGACAAAGTGTCGGAGGAAGACCTCATTGAAGCGTCAAAGAGCATCAGAGATGCGTGGAAGGAAAGAGCAAAGGAGGAAGCCAGAACAGCTGCAAATGGCCACAATGGCGTAAGATGATCTTAAAGCTTAAGAGCACAGTCGGCAACCGCACGTGACACACAGCCCGAGACGAAAGATAAGCCATCTCGACCTAACCATCATCTGGGCACCATGCGGCATTACAAGCTCCTTGCTCGCTTTCAAAGTCCCAGATGAGACAACTCCCCTGGATTCTATATGGTAGGTCATCTCGACCGTGACAGCTTGCAGGTCCTCAGACGCTGACACTTGCAGAATTTCGATGTATGGTTTCGATGTGTAGTCTTCTATCAATTCAGCATTGACACAACGAAACACATAAGTGATAGCATACGACCATCCGAGAATTTGAGCCTCTTCCGGATGTTGTCCATGTTGCACCATACTATTCTAGGTAGCCTTGTCACATCTATAGAAAATCAAGAGACTTCCAAGTAGACCCCACACTCCCTTAATTCCTCAATATCACATCAACAATATGCCCACCCAAACGTCCCATCCCAAGCATATCGTAGTCATAGGGTATCTCCCCTTCGCCAAGTCCACCTACTGCTCCACCTTACTAACGAATCCACCCCCATAGCGCTGGCATCACTGGCCTGCAATCCGCCCTCTTCCTGCAGCAAGCCGGCTATCGTGTGACCATCATTGCCGAGCACATACCAGGCGATGAAAGTCCACACTACACGTCGCCTTGGTAAAGAAGTTTCTCATGATCCTCTGATAGAACTTCGTGATGCCCCGCTGGCCCTGCTTATGCTTCTGTGGGACGACGATGGCTGATCTACGATATTCGAAGGGCGGGCGCTCAATGGCGTACCCATGCCAAAGCCGATGAAGTTGAGCAGCAGCTATGGGATGCCCAGACTTATCGGGAGTGGATGGGGATTGTAAGGAGAGGGGAGGGGGAGGCGGCTGGTCTTGATGTGAGTAACGACTTTCGTTCCTATATTTTTCATGAAATTATGACTTTGTTCACAAGGGACGATGGGTTGTAGTAGACGATTCTAGGAGGACTTGGAAAGGGATTGCTGATGTGTACAATTTGTATTAAAGATTGTCCCTTCTACTCTCTACTGGTACGTTCATTGAAGCCATCTTTGTGACACGATCTTTACCTGATACCACCAAAGGGCCTCCAAAATATCTGAAGCGAGTCCCGAGCTGTGGTGGCGATCCGTCGTCGAAGATTTTGCTTTCTTGCCCGCTTCTGAATTACCAAAAGGGGTGGAATCGGGTGTACGCTTCACGACGATTTGTATCAACGTTCCACGGCACCTGCAGTATATGCTGTCATCGTTTTTGATTGGCGGCGGTAAACTACACAAGTCACTTTTACCAACGCAAAAAGGCCTTGCCGAGGCTTTGAATTCTGCAACGGCTTTGAGCAAAAGAAGTGAATTAGGAGAGGTATACGCCTTTGTTAATGCTTCGGGATTGGGCGCCAGAGTGTTGGTGGGGGATGAGAGCGTCTTTCCAACCAGAGGCCAGACAGTACTCGTCAAAGGAGAGACAGCATTTGCGAAGACGACCGATCGAAACAGCTATGTAATCCCGCGACCTGGGAGTGGGACGACCATTTTGGGAGGGACTCGCGAGGATCATGTTTGGTACTGTTTCCGATCCGGAATCTGTTGACTAAGTGGCTAACCTGGGATAGGAGTACCAAGGTGAGCGAAGGGACAACTAAGTCGATTCTGAAAAATTGTAAGCCTTTAGCACCGGAGCTATTGAACGAGGTTGGGGACTTCGACGTTCTCAGCGTGCAGTGCGGTCTAAGGCCTTCGAGAGAAGGCGGACCTAGGGTAGAGTCTGAGCTTGTAGACGGAGTTTTCTCAGTGGTGCATTCATACGGACATGCAGGAGCCGGGTATGCTTCTCAAAGTGAGCTAAACTCTGATTGTTGCTGCTGACAACGAGCGGCACAGCTATCAAAATGCGATCGGCAGTGCTCGCAAAGTCTTCAATTTAGTAGAGGATCTGGGTGCAAAGAAAATGTTGCAGGCCAAACTTTGAAGCAGATCTCTAGCAGTCGAAAAGCTTCGGGCACCCATCAAAGCTGCTTATATCAACGAGACATCACCAGTGACAGCTTGATGATCTGAACTGAAGGCACGGTCTTCAAAAGGATTCGGCAGGACTGTGTAATCATCCGCATACCACCACCTTTCGGCAACCTTACTTTCTGTCCGGTCACCGCTCTACGAATTTGGAATTCCCCTATTTGGGAGAAGGAATCCTATTCTCTTACGCCTTGCTGACTGAGGAGCAAAGCCAGAGAAAGAGCTGACATTTCCATAGTTTTGGGTTTTTGCTACCATCCTTTGCAGATCACCCATTGGGGAACTTGCACCCGTCATCTCATTGCACGCTTCCTGAATTGGCTCACTGTTAAAGTAGCGGGCCAAGCAGACGGCTGGACTCTTCTGCTCAGGATCTTGCTTGGTCAAAAGGGTGATCTGTTGTAAGATCATCTTTGCTGCTTCGAGCTAGGACTAGCTTCCCTAGCCGTCGTTCATCGCAACTACTGTCTTGGAAGTCGAACGATGCTGAAACGCCGCTATAGTCAATATCCTCGTTGAAGCTACGTCCCAACTTTTCGATGGTCGATCCGGCGTTTCGCTGAGCCATCTCGTCATATTATATCCCAGGTGTCGGGTCTATAACAGATTGGGGGTCTAGCAGTTCACGAAGTCAGTGTACCCCAATAGAGTCACGGACGTGAGGCATGTTCAGCGAAGGACGCTTAGGCTGAAGCCAATACTACTTCCCACAGTTCTGATTCACGGTTCAGGCTCGGTATTGATTGGGCAACCTCAAGGCATCGAAGGCTGAGAGACATGTCTTACATCGCCAGCTTCATACCCATCGTCACGACCTACGCCAACATACTCAAAAGTCTTTCTCTTGTTATCGAAGTCGAACATTATATCGATGAGTTGCTGGTGAAGCACTTCCTGCAGACATTCGAACGTCTCCGCACAGTGAACGGCATTGAACCTGAGCTCATTGACAAGCCATGGTCTACGCACATCGCATTTCTCCTCTCATTTTAGAAAGTTCGTAGTATAGCGTATGTTATGTGTAAACAGGCGTATCGGGAGTGGGTCAGAACTTCTCATGATGCTCTCCATGACGCAAGTAGGGTTCAACTCCGGACTGTCACCCTCCCACAGTCACCTTTTGATTATGCATACCAGACCAATTAATGGATACGTGGCGGACACGATGTACATCGATCCGCATAGTACTACGAGGCTTAAATGAAGTATTTACCGTACTTACTATGTCGCAGTCGCACTGCTTATTATCGCTATCTACCAACCACGTACAGGCGTGACCTTTATGTAATAATTACATGCCTAACGATGAGGCATAAGTATCTAATTAACTTAAAGACTATGCACTCTCGCTTACTATAAGTAAGCAAGCAAGTAAACTTTTAGAAGAGAAGTAGAATATGAGTACTAAGCGGAAAAACCAGCCAATTGTGTAATGTTTAGTCAAAAGGTGACTGTGGGAGGGTGACTGTTTGGAGTTGAACCCACGTAAGATTCTCCTTACAAATGGCTACACAGTAGCATCGTCGCAATTTCCACGAAGGGACTGGCTCAATATTCCGAGAGCACCCTGTTTGGTCATAGTGACGATCCTGAATAATTGGGTATGATAGAGATCTGTAGAAGAAATAGGACCGGCTCGACGTTTGGTATTCTATGTCATGACATGATATAGCCGAAAGCCCCCACTACAGGCCCCACCAATTCAGCATCATTTCACCTTTCACGCGACACCCACAGTGAGATTGGAGGACGGTCTATCACCGGATATTTTGTTGATTTTGTGTCAAGAACTTGCCAACCATGGCGGAGAAGGTAGAAGAAGTAGTTGGTATTTACAGTCTTCTGGAAAGACCTTGACCTTCCTCACGATAGCAGACTGTACCCTGAATAACCCCGATACTCTTACGAAATACAAAACCGCCGCCCAGATCTCCTACAAAGTCCTCGAGGCAGTCACTGGTAGAAACCATCCGGCCAGGCTCAGTCTTGTGCTAATTGTACAAAGGATGGTGCATTGAGGGCGAAAAGATACTTTCAATATGCGAGAAAGGGGATAAGCTGTTAGGCGAGGAGGTAGCGAAAGTCTACAAGGGAAAGAAAATCTCCAAGGGTCAGGACCTAGGAAAATTCAGTGAGGTTTACTTGCTGATCCCATTATTCCATTAAAGGCATATCACATCCGACCACCGTCTCCCCGAGTTCCTATATCACCCCGTATACCCCCCTTTCTACAGACGCCGAAGAGGCACCTACAGTGCTCAAGGCCAACGAGCCTGTCAAAATTCAGCTAGGTGCGCAGATAGATGGCTTCGGCACCATCGTCTGTGACACCATCATAGTTCCAGGAGAGAAGAACGAGGATGATAAATTGATCGGCCGGGAGGCGGATCTGTTGCTCGCCACACATTATGCCAACGAGCTCCTACTGAGACTCATGATGCCCCCTGGATTACTAGCTTCTGGTACAGACGAGGAAAAGAAGAAGGCAAGCTCAGAGAAGGCTGTGTCTCATGCGAAGATGACCCATCTTCTCGAGAAGGTGGTGAAGAGCTACGATTGTAATCTCGTAGAGGGCACAACTTCGTGGTTATTCGAGCGGAATGAAATCGAAGGGAAAAAGAAGATAGTCCTTGCTCCATCATCAGACGGCGGCAAAGGCGAAGGGTCACCAGAGATTGGAGATGTTTGGGGCGTTGAGGTTGGTGTCAGTCTCGGAACAGGAAAGATCAAGACCTTGAATAATCGCCCAACTCTACATCGGAGAACCACCATCACCTATCAGCTAAAGAGACCAAGCTCTCGGCAGACACTTTCGGAGATAGTGAAGAAGTTCGGGACTTTCCCTTTCAGTCTGAGGCAACTTGAAGATGAGAGGGCGGCGAAAGTAGGTGTAGTAGAATGTGTTCGATCCAACGTCCTTCGACAATACGAGGTAGTCGGAGACAAAGACTCAGCCCCAGTCGCACGAGTACTTACGACTATCGGTAAGTCCCTGGCCTGCGTTGGTAATCACCCAGCTGATCTGCTGACGCAACGCAGCCATTACGAAGAACGGACTGGTGCGGTTAGCTGCGCCGCCAGCCCCTGATGAGTCTAAGTACAAGACCGACAAGAAAATTATTGATGAAGAAATCCTGAAGATACTCGAGCAGCCAACGGCCAAGTCGACCAGCGCCAAAGGCAAAAACAAGAAGAAGAAGAAGAAGGCACCAAAGCAAGCAGTCGAAGAGGAAGAGGAAGAGTCGAGTGAAGAGGAGTAATGGCGTGTGCGCTTCCAGTCCACAGCTGGCCCATGCTGCAAAGCGAGTTCTGTTGGCCCAGAGGGCAAATCTACCAATCCCAAATGGGACTCTACGAGCCATAAACTCAAGCGGTCTCGCAGTTGGCTATACCTTCATCGATGATGTCAACTAGGATGTTTTTCCATTACATCCTGTGCGAGCCGGTACTCTTGCCCCAGAGCAGGCAATAGATATCTTAGTAGCAAATGTAGACAGTCTTTCGAATCACGTGGAGGCTCTCTTGTGCAGACTTGCTCCACACGTGGTTATCTGACGGAGAGGAGCTTGCAGAGTAATCAAAATGAACGTGCCTCAACGATTTCAATCCCTCAATTCCTTGTACGACTACAATAGGTAACCCCTTTTCCCAATACAATGAATGAATGAAACAAACTCTCCACAATTTTCCCGCCACAACCCTGTATAAAGCTCCGAAAGACTTAAAAAGGCATGAAACTATATCCATAATACTTTCTCATAAGAAAAATGGAATAATATTCCCCTTCATTCCATGTTGCTTGGTTTCTGCTTTGCTGCAAGCGAGCCCAGACGTTTGGATCCCGCCCAAACCCTCTGAATCTGGATCACATTCGCAACACTGCGCGCTACACTGTACCTCCAGCTAAGGTCTTTTTAATAGATAGGAGCTTGGATTGTGAGTTCAATAGGCTCGTTACATCGCCATCAGGTTGCCATGAACTAATGATGCTCAGGATGTGTATTTGATCTCCGCGAAATCGCAGGCTTTCCGATGGCTTCGTCAAGGCACAACATGCGAAAGCGCATGAGCCCCACACACACCTCTAGCCCCAAAAAGGTGTTCCTGAGAAATGAAGCCCAGATCGAGATTCATGAAGCGGACCTGTCAGATGAATGGACCGAGCCACCCTTACGGGCACCCGTACCGAGTTTCGAAGATTACAAAGGACTCGAGAGGCATGGCGTACTTGAACATATGGCACCACTAGGGAGTCTACCAAATAGCAAGGTGAAGACAAGGTTGAAGCAACATGATCCGCCACGGCGGGTTACCCACCTGAAGAACGGAGAGCTCAGAGGGCAAAGGGAGGAAGTGAGCACCCCTGAGCCGGCACCACCGGTTACAGCAAGACGGTCTGAGCCTCGCAAAACAGAAGAAAGAGCCATGAAAGTCTCATATCCACGCGAAAGAGAAGAAGACCATGATTATGCGCCTACACCGAAGGGTAGTACGAGAGCGGCGGTAGCAAAACCAGCTTCGACATACACAAATCTCCCCGGACCCGTATCCTCACGCACTGCTCAAGGTCGACTGAAGCTTAAGCAAATTGTTGAATCAGCTGTCACACGAGCGACTGAGCTTCGGGATCCTATTCTTGGTAATGCCGTAAAGGAATTATATACGGAGAGCCTACACAACTCAACGGTAGCCGACCTCCTTGATGCGGTTCTTACACAGAAGCCATCACCAGCGCAAACAGCCGAGTTTCAGAGCCGTATCAAAGCCGCAAGGAAAAGATACAGAGAGAATAAGGTCTCCCAGGACCCATCGTCCACAGCAGTATCCAATTCTCCTGCTGCCAAGAGCGCCAGATCGAGCGTCACACGCCACTTTGACATCACAAAAGATCTATCGACTCCATCCATACTCAACAGCCATCCTCCAAAATCCAATCATTATTCGTCAGAGCCAATATCAGATACCATGGAAGCTAACAGAAGCCCGTCAAAGGATGAGCGACCCCCAAAACGAATAAAACGTTCCAAGAGTACTTCTAGCGACTCATCTCTTCTCTCTTCTTTGGATTCGGCTATTGATGACGAGGAATTTCCTCCTACGTTAAAACCAACTGCTACCACCTCAAACCACGCATCTAATCCGAAAGTGCCTCAATCCAAAGCCCTGTCTTCTAATGGGCCAAGACTAGGAACTTTTCCGCTACGACCTCCCGATCCATTGGCGCGACGGCCTATCCTCTCCCAAACAGTTTCAAATACACCACCTGACGACGCGGCTGCGAAGAAGCGAGAGGACCTAAGACTGAGGTACAATCACATTCTCAGTGCGCCGCAGGAAAGTGCACTTCGGGGGAGTGTGTCGCCCTTGCACTCAGCTCGCTCCACCCCTCCTATCCTTGCTTTGACCGGGCGAGATAAGAAGGGAAGATTACGGAACGGAGCACATCATGGAAGGGGCAGAGATGAGCTCGAGTCGTTGGATTCACCAAGTTCATCAAGTTTTGGCGATCTCCTCATCCCTCCGCTTTCAGGATCCAGAGCCGCCACGCCAAATCACCCAAGCCGTCCATTAAAGGGGCCCAAAAAGGCTGCACGCATCAAGTTATCGTGAGTACTTACATTCGTTCTGTGGAATCCTTTATTGCTATCGTATCCTGGAGTGATTGGAGATTGGCTTCTATTGGCGGCTTTGCTCTCTACTCTTCGGACACCTTTCGGAGAACCGGCTGTGTCTTTCCACAATCCGCATGTTCCATTTCGTCTTCTATTCCATAATTCTCCTTCACATCCTCGATGGATATATCATACTTACGCAATTTCCATTCTGACTGCGCTGGTCGTTGTCCTTTCTGTGCTACTATTAATATCTTGTACACTCTCCATCATAGTTTAGCTTTTTTTTATACCAATACCTTACCAACGCGGCTACCAGGCGTGAAGCAACAGTTGATTAATTTGCTAACATCGATAGCAGACCTGTCAAGAAACCTAAATCAACCACCGCTGGCCGTGGAGTGGAAGGCGAGAGCAGTGCTACTAGTAATGGGCGCACTGATAATAGTCAGAGTGTAAGTTATATGGAGCGACCCTCCTAATCTGTCGTCTGCTGCATTCCGCTCCCCTACTATCGCTAATATTACTATCCAACAACCACCGATCGATTGTTCCAGCTCTAGCGATGTGTCATATCGCTCGGGGCTCAAGGCTAATCATGGTACTTAGGACGGTAACTCAGACGTGTGTACCGCTTGCAGCGGAGATGGTGTACTCGTTTGCTGTGAAGGGTGCACACGCGCTTTCCACCTTACTTGCATTGACCCTCCCGTCAACAGTGCACCAACAGGCTTATGGTATTGTAATAAGTGCACCGAAGATCGAAATGCACAGCCGTCTCCACTCCCTGGGCTTTACAAAGCGTTACTCTGCGACTCATATAAGCAAAACCCAATCTCCTACAGCCTTCCTCAAAACCTTAGGGACTACTATGACGGAGTCAAGACCGGCGAAGACGGTGAGTACGAGGAATGCAGCCTTGTCAAAGCGAAAACCACACAGTAAGTATCATAACCAAGGCCATCCGCACGTCGTCGAAGGTAGACTAACAAGAAGCAGAACACGTGGCGGCTACGAGGAACAACCCAACAACTTCAGGCTCAAGGACGCCAAAGAGGGCACGATCTTGTGCTTTCGTTGCTCCGGGTCCTCTCTGGGCCGAGATGAGGACAACACGGACATTGGAGCTTCCCATGGACAAGCTTACCGCCAAGTGATACAGTGCGACCATTGCAATCTCTTTTGGCACTTAGATTGCCTCGATCCTCCACTTGCCGTGCCTCCGAAGAAGTCCAAGAACAATCGAGCTAGAGCTACGTGGATGTGTCCTAATCACATTGATCTTGAGCTCAACAACATTGACTTCAACGTGAACGCGTCTCATGGAGCCAGTCCGACGAAGGGGCGTAAATACAAAGTCCGTCGTCCCAAGGTCGTCAGCATTATAGACATCGCTCTACGCCGTGGTTTCAAGAACAACGGCCTGATTGAGATTGAGAACGAGTCTAGTGACGAGGAGGATATCATGACAAAGCCATCCGGCCAAATCCTACGAGTACCTGAGACCGGTATCAAGCTTGATTTCATCGATCGTATCAAGCGGTAAGCTCAGTGACATTTCCATCCTTGCAATTGCTAATAATCGCTGCAGCGCCAATGAGGAAGCGGCGCACAATGCCCGGATAGAGGCTTTGAAGGAACAGAAAGCTCGCCCTATCGAAGAGATCCACACATCGATGGCTGAAACGTTGAAGAGACGGCCATTCCTCGAACGAAAGGCAGCCTTCAACTTGATACTATTGGCGGGATCCAATGAAGCCTCGATCAGCGCTGACAAAGTTGACAATCTGATCGGAGCGCTGATTGTATGTTCTCGAATAGATGGTGAAACTGCGCTTTATACTTGATTAACTGACACGTCGCTAGGCGGAGGCACCGGAGAGTGTGGATCAGTTGGTGACGACCGAAGACAACAAAGCTGAAATAACAGACGAGGAACGTAGCGATCTAGAGGCACTTATCGAGCTCGCTCGACGTCGTCTCGCCGGTGGCAAGGCGAAGTGAGCCGGTTTTATAATCTTCGGCGTCCTACATTGGTTCATTCGACATGACAGGACAGGGTGTCTCAAGTATGAGACATTGGATCCATACGGTAGGGGGACAATCTTATATGGGCTACATGATCTGGCTGTATGTTCCGTTGAATTAAATCCGTTACGCATGCCTCTATTTGATATCGTATGACATACGCTATCAGGTCCCTTTGCTCTTCTTCATCGTGGTGTCATCGTTCTTCTTCGCTGAACTATACTACCCGAATGCCATACGAAAGGTCACATCACGGCAAAGTGATTAGGAACTCGAACGACTCTTGGTTGTTGAGCTACTGTATTTAACAATTTGGCCAACAGGAATATAGCTACATTTAATACCTACGCTCCAATGATGTGCTAATACCTATCCAGCCTTATCATCTGCCATCCTCATCACTGAAAACAAAGACGCAAAAGCCTATACAACAAGCCAAGCCTGCTATGAAAGTTGATAGCCCGGACAGACTGACGGATCCACATACCGGTCAGACACGAGCTGAGGGCGTATCTATTGTCAAATCGCCTCAGAAATTCTACAGCCTCGTCGTCCACTCGCTATGAAAAGCAGAAGACTGGTAAGGTTCACGAAGCGATTGGATCCTTTCGTGAAGATCAGTGGTGGCTCTGTATATTCCTGTGCGGAAGGGATTCAAAATAGCACCTCAAATCTAATATTCTCCCCAAGATGCTGGTCTAAATGATGGAAATCTCTTGCCCACCGTTATTAGTTGTTGAGGATCTTACTGCACGAAGGTGATAGATGGGGAGCAGATTGGAGACCGAAGCTGTGGTTAAAGCGTTTTAGAAGCAAGTGCAATAGCAGGAGCTGAAGTTCAGTGGGGGCGATGGGGAGGGTTTGGAGATGGGTAGGGTGGGCTGGGAATGAGGGATAGGGGGAGGGAATGAAATGGTATGACATGAGCGACATGCCTTGAGGTATTCGGACGAGTGCTCGGTAGAGAGCATTATTCAGCTATCCACGTGATGCAGGATAATATGTAGTACAACGAGCAAGATATACAGCTAGATCAGGCTATGCAAAATGATGTGAGGATATCAAGCAACAGCAACTGCTCAAAGACGTACATATCCCATCAACCATATATCCATCCGGAAAACGCAACATGCTTGCCCCCCCCCAATTTCACACGAACGCCAGGCTGAAAGACAGTTCATCGCTAAAGGACAAGAGCAGCATCTACCTTCCCTTGGCGGCAGCTCTCTGGCCACCTTTCAAGGCAGTGACGGGCTTCTTGCCCTTGGGCGACGGCTTCGGAACAGGATCCTTCGTCTCCTCCGGCTCTGGATCCTCCTCTTCCGACTCCTGATCGCTGACGTCTTCAACATCGTCAGAGGCGTCTTCCTCGCCGCCGTCTTCTCTGACGACTACGCCGCCTTCGTATTCCCAAGCCGCCACGCCATCAGCCATCTCCTCGTCGTCCTCTGCGTCGTCTCGCTCTACGTATTGTCCTCCGGTTACGTTAGCTCGACCACTCCTTCTCCTCTCGCTCGTTGGGACCGCCTCGCTGCTCTTGTGCTTGCTCTTCTTCGGCGTCTTAGCTCTCGAGGGCGCTTTAGCTTTCTTCTCCTTCGCAGGCCCCTTGCGTATAGGCAGCGACTTCGCTCGCTTGTTAGTCCTGTCGTCAGCCTCCTCGTTGGCCTCACTTCTCCGCTTCTTTCCTTGTGACCTTGCAGCCTTTAACGTGGCCCTGACCAAGCCTTCCACACCTTCTTCGACGCCCTCGGGTAAAAAATTCCTTTCCGCAATCTGTTGCGCCTCCTCATGGTCCTTCACCTCTGCAAACAGACTAGTCGGCAGCCGAATCTTGCCCGGCAGCGTCTGTATATTCCAGTTGTGAGCATCTTCGAATTTGCGGATGGTGAGCTGGGCTAGGTCACTGAGATGATACAGATGATCATCATATTCCGTCGAGGAGCCGATGGCGTCACGGCTTTGTTTGACACGTTGAGCGATGTGGTAGATCAAAGAGAGGTTTTCTTCCGTGGCGACGGAGTTAAGATAGAAGAGCATGTATCGCGCAAAGTCAATGAGTTCCTCTGCTGAAGTACCGTAGTCTGGATGGTGAGCCAACAAGGAGAGGAGGCGTGCGAACACAGACTCCATGACCACATTGGTTTTCGAGGTGGATTGCTGAGATTTCAGGTTGTGGAACTGGGTCGCTCTGCTACGGACCCAAGTTGCGGTGTCGGATTTCAAAGAAGTACTTGGTTCAAACGCTAGGAGGAACGGGATGGCGTAGAAGCGTTGGGGAGGCTTTTGGTGGCCAAGATACTTCTTGAGCCGCTGGATAAATGGAGTTCGGACTTGAAGGATCGAGTCCTGAGCGACGAGCGCGAGAGCATTGAAGGCTGTAGGAGTGAATAGGGCGTCGGTGTATTTCTTCGTGCATAGTTTTAGACATAGGCGGGCGGCGAGCAGGCGAAGGCGTGGTTTATGACTGGGTGGTGTGTCTTTGGTGGGTGATAACTCCCCGTTGTTGGTGATGAGATTGGAGAGTAACTTGTAGACCGGATCTGCAATTTCTGTGAGAGTAGCCGGATCAGCGTGGGAGCGTATCCGATTGACAAGGATCTTGAGAGCCCAGCACTTGGCCTCACATTCCACGTCGATTGTAGGAGACCAGGCGTAGGATTCGACAGACTCTGGGAGAGGCGTTCGGACCTGTATCAGAATCTCTTGAATGGCGATATCGCTTACAGCGTCTTTCTCTTGGTCGACTTCAGTCGGAGCCAGAAGCATGAGCTGAGAGAGAGTTGCGAGTCGGGCAAGGAAACCCTCTCCGCCATACTTGAAGTCTTTGATACACTTCTGAAGCAGTTCCTTTGCTAGCATCTCTTTCTTGTCCGATACTGTCATGATAATAGTGACGGCGTGTTTGGCCGCTTCTGCCGGTGCGCCGTAAAGTGCGAAATTGATCATTGCATGGACGAACTTCCGATCTTTGGGGATCTCTTGGGCAAACCTAGACGCGAAAGCGGCGCATGCTTTGAGGTTATCCACAGCTCCTGGGTCATTCGTCTTCTTGAGGTTCGGTGCATCATCTTGGAGCGACAGGCAAATCTCTTTGACGTGAGCTTTCAAGACTTCTGGTGTATGAGCAGATATTTCTCGGAGCAGCTCATGAGCCGTTGCTGCCAAAGCTTTTTCATCCGTCCTTGAGAGATCCATGATGGCAGGAACGTGACTTTTATTGTAGACCAGGACACTCACTCGATATACCAATGGAAGCAGGACGTTGAGTAGCTCCTGCGGCGAAGGGGCATTTTGTTCGATACGCTTGGCAAACTCTTTGATTGCATTATACACGGTCCGATAGTCGCTTTCGGGTGCCATACAAAAGCGAATCAGCTGATAGCTACGACGGTCATGCATTTTGGCGAATTTCCACATGGTCTCCGTTGCTTTCGATGTATCTGGAAGTTGCTTGGCGAAGCTATCTATCAGACGTTTCATATGTTCTTTGATAGCTTTCTCATTCTCATCCACAATACCGCCGTTGTAATCCTCGCAGCGTTGCAAATACGCTGTCATGAATTTCGACAGTTGAGGCTGTCGAGCTTGAAGTACGAAGAACACTTTCTTAGCTCTCTCGTCAAGGTCTTTGACGAGAAGAAGTATTCTTTCAGTCCTGATTCTGTCAGGATCTATGTTCTCTGGCTCTGTGTTCCCGTTCGTTTGGCTTTCTTTGGCTTTCTGAGAATTGCCGTTGGGAAGCTTAGTGTTCTTCGTTTTCATTGGGGGATAACTAAGCGGTAGTAGTTGCTCATACAAGACATGATCAAGCAGAACACCGATTTCAAGATCATGAACGTAATAGGTATCAAGGATCTTCGAAGGTACTGCTCCGAGGATTGTTGTGACTTGTTCCTCCTCCGTTGCTATAGCTCCTACACCAACACCCCACAGACGTGCCAGCACCGTCATTGCCTCTGTCCTCACACTGTGCTTTTTGTCTCGCACTCTCTCGGCAAGGACCGCAAGGACCGATCCTGGCTTGTCCAAACCTCCAGAAGATCCAAGCTTGAAGATCACTTCTCGGAAGCTAAAACTTCCTACGACTCTCACAGCCGCGATTCGGACCCTCTCATCAACATCTTGGAGCATCCTTGATAAATCGCTAAGTAGGCGATTTTCCTCCTGTTGGCTTAAGCCAACACCTCCGGCTGAAGTGGTCAATATTCGGCCAATACTTGTGGTCCATGCTGCGCGGATGAGAGGAAATTTGTCATGGCTCCTCCCAAGGAAACTCGAGTATGCCTGCGGATGTGCCTGAGGGAACGGTGTTGGAGAACAAGGCTTGGTCAGAAGGTTCTGATTGATCGTCGAGTCCGGACTCTCCGACAGCGAAATTGGTGGAAATGCGGCAGGGTCTAGCGCTGGAGGCGGTGGCAGTCCTGCAGCTCCTATGCCTGAAATGATGTCTCCAAAGGTCTCGGTGGCCAGAGATCGCAGATGAGCATTCTCTGCGGATAGCTCAGCCTCCAATTGCGGTATCACATTTTGTAAGACTGCAGGGCTGGTACGCCAGAGTTCTCGAAGTAACTGATGCACCTTTCGTAGCTCTTTCAGGTCGTCTTCTGTAGGCCCACTGGCAACGTCTGTATCAGAATCATCCAGATTGTCACTGCCCTTCCTGTGGGTCGTTTTCTTGATCGGAGCTTTCGTGGTTGAGGATGATGAAGCGTCCACTATGACATCGTTGAAATACTGGCTTATGTACCTTGCCATCTTCTCGGGACACTCGTTGCAAATAGTCTTTGCCATATTGTAAGCGGGAGGAAGCTCTTTCATCACCAACGTCGACTGCTTCTCATCGAACGCAGCAGCATTCTTCTTGTTTTTCCCATTAGGCACATTCGTTGCGCGAGGGTCTGTACGAAGGAATTGCGCGACTATAACATCGATAACTTCTGAGGGTAGATTTGCGGATTCGTCTACCAGTGTTACTAAAATTGAGGTCATATTAAGTTCTACATTCTTGCCCAACTGCTCTCCATTTGAGGATTTCGAAGAGCCAGCTAATATGTCGAAAAAGGAGACGAAGAGGTTGACCAGCAATGGCTCAGACGCCGGGATGTCAGTGAGAAGGACGATACTCTTGACTTGCGCAAGGGAAGTGAGCACATATAGGTGCTGTGTATTGTATGCACTCGAAGGGTCTGATAGCGAGGGAATTATGGTTGATATTATTAGATTGAAGATATCCTACAGGGCTATCAGCATACTGCCATCTTGTCGTAGAGCTCGTGCACCCACTTTCAGTTGTTGCCCAGTGTAAGGCGCGTCCGGGGCGCAAAGCCTCAAGATGTCCACCAAGCAGCAGGCTGTCCAAGCTTTGACACCTTTGTCCTTGTGCGCCAGCAAATTTGGGCTCGCCAGTTCCTTTGCGACTGTGGTAAAAGAGTCGCGCTCATTCTCTTCCTGTTCCATACTCCTCATCTCTTTGGACAATGCTTGAAGCCTTCGCAAGAGGTCGGCGATTGCGATCGGCTTTCCGGCGCGCCATGATAGAGGCTCGTTGAACTGTAAGCCTGATGTTTCGTATTCTGGTTCCATCTCTGTGGCCCTCGAGGACGAAATTCGGGGAGCCATGTTGATTTTGTGCGCGCCTTTGGTGGTCTTCGTTCTATCTTTTCAACACTAAATGCCCATATTGTGGGCCTTGCTGCACTCACCGACCTCATCGAGAGGTTCTTTTACTGACAAAAGGCATGTTGGGCAATGGCTCTGGACCACGCTACGTGTTGCACAAGTACTTTACGTCGTTCACGCGTTGGACGCGCCAAGACATTATTATAGTACTGTAATCATTCTAGGTCTAGTTCTACAACTACCTCATTCTACACCGTATAGGTGCATACATTACTAGATGATCGTTTGCGTATCATTTTCAATGTGGACGATACCTTGCGTTCACGACCTTACCGGCATTTCTTTCTGCAGTCACGCCAAGCTTTTCAAAGACTTTTGCATACGCTAGAACTATATCCAACTCGCTTCATTGCATGCTGGAGCTCTGTGTTTGGAGACTTCTATCGCGCTTCGCAGACAGGGCGCGTCATCATAAGTCGGATAGATCAGAACATATAGAGAGTCTGATCTGATATAGCTAGTAATATCTATTTCATTCAAGCTGATATGCTTTTTTCTACCATCCTTGTTATCGCCGTTTCTTCAGTCACGGTATCTTCTTCCTTCTATGATAACCCCGAGCAGGATCCAATCCTTCCTCCGGGACCTGACAGTGCAGATGAGCTCCATAGGAAATGGGATTTTGAGGTACTGTGCCGTGCACTCTACCTCAGGTCCCTTCCACCACCTACCGATAGCTGATTGATGCTGCATAGTGGGGTTTCTCCGGCATCTCGCACTTCGCACACTTGAAGCATATCAAGTGTTTGAGCGAGAGGACCGTCCCTTTTGATATAGGTAGGCCGTCACATCATGCACATAGCATTGCCCGAGCTCACCGATGTCACACCGCAGGCATCATTGGCGCCCCTTTTGACACTGCAGTAAGCTATAGACCTGGTGTGTATTTCCCTTGCCCTGTACCAATCAACCCGACATAGACTGTAAATTACCATTGTATTGATATTGGAAGAAAGAGAGGTTTGATGGAGCTTGCTTAGGATCGCAGCAGGACAAAGCTCCTAGATCCATCCATTCCTGACTCCAGTATCTAGGCGCACGCTTTGGACCTCGAGCCATCCGTGTAGCCTCTGCTCGCCAAACGTCGTTTAGAGGTTTCAATCCTCGTCGCGGCCTGAATCCATACTCTTCCCCGTACACGATCCTCGACTGCGGCGACATACCAATCACCCCCTTCGACAATGCTCTCGCTCTCCAACAAATGAGCGAAGCCTTCCTCGAACTCGGCTCCCGTCCACCAGCGCTAGCTCATCCAACTAATCCAAAGCCCAAATTACTCACGTTAGGCGGTGACCACAGTGTCGCACTCCCTGCACTCCGAGCTCTCAACAAGATCTATGGTGGACCTGTCGCCGTGCTGCACTTCGATGCTCATCTTGATACATGGCATCCGGCCAAATATCCTTCGGCATGGCCATCAGCGCAAAGTGATTTCAATCATGGAAGCATGTTTTGGATAGCCTCAAATGAAGGATTGATCATCAATGGCTCCAGCGCGCATGCTGGGCTTAGAACCCGTCTGTTGGGATGGGACGACTACGAAGACGATGATCGTCAGGGTTTCTTGCGTATCTCTGCAGATGATATTGATGAGATCGGTACCAGAGGTATCATCGATGCAATTCTCGAAAGGATTGGGACGGGAGTCCCCACGTATCTGAGTCTGGATATCGACGTGCTTGATCCAGGGCTTTGTCCCGGCACAGGTACGCCTGAAGCGGGTGGCTGGACTAGCCGTGAAGTGATCAGAATCCTACGTGGTTTGGAGAGCTTGAACGTCGTGGGTGCCGACATTGTAGAGGTGGCACCTGCATACGACGGTGTAGGAGAGCAGACAGCTCTGGTAGCGGCCCAAGTTGGGTATGAGATTCTGACGAGCTGGGTAGGCAAGGGCATGAGCGACATGGAAAAGGCTGATGCGAAAAAGCGGGATTCAGGTGAGATTAAGGATGAACTATGAGGAAGTAAGAGATTTACTTATGACGCTGAACTTTATCCTGAGCATGAGCGTAGCCTCAAGAAACATCACGAGCAGTAAGAATGAAAGAACGGCCCTCGACGTCCTTGGCTGAAATCTGAAGCAAGGTCGGCTACCATGTTAGTCTAGTGTCTCTTATGAAGTAGGCACACGTCATTTTGGCATGTCTGTGATATAGTCTGCTCTAGCAATGGCCGTTTGGTTCGATGTAGTGCGCATCGAGCCCGATAGCGTTGTGAAAGTATTGATTTCAGCAGCATGGACACCTGTTTTGCACTGTTGACTTGGATTGTCTCAGATAGATCGCCATGAATGCTTGTCGTACCTCAAGCTGCTTTCATAGCCTTGATGTGCTTAATGATCATCGAAGCCTTTTACGATTTGATATTCTCGGACGCATGCTGTTGAATATTGTTGGCTAGAACACAACCATAAGTACTATCGCGCGAGCTCCAGGGACTGTACATACGAAGGAAGTAAAGCAACATGTTGAGCGTAATACTAGCTGTACGGCCTATATAGATCTGTTGCCACCAGAGTTTTATTCCTGTTCCATCTCCTGTGCAAGTTTGCGAGCCTCGTCCGCCATCTCCTCTATACTTCTCGGTTTCCTCGCCTCGTTGTCTACCTCTGGAAATTGTGGTCTGTCCTCGGACATTTCTCGCAGATGCTTGCCAACATTGCCATCCTCGGAATCAATCATAGAATAGATAGCATCAGACCCGCCTCTGTCGTCCAGGTCCGACCTCTTCCGTGGGATGATGTGCGTATGCAGGTGCGGAACACTCTGGCCTGCATCGGCGCCATCTTGCATTGCTATGTTGAGGCTGGTAGCCTTGTAGACCCTCTCGATCATGCGGCCAACGCGCTGAACAGTGAGGAAGAGATCGGTAACTTCGGTGTGTGAGAGATCTGTTAGCCTTGGGATAACCCTTCGCGGACACACCAGGACATGGCCGGGAAGCAGCGGCTTGATGTTGACCAGGGCGAACGAATATGGGGTATGGAAGAAAACCTTGGCATGGTATCAACGTAGCGGCTCAAGGCAGGGGATGTGCGGACTTCGAACCTGAGATGTAACTGGGAAATGCGCAAAGTAGAATTTGGGTACTTGTGCCATAGTTGAGGATGAATAGTTAGTCCACAAAAGTAATAAGTATGGGGAAATCGATCAGGCAAGGAGGTATCTCCGGTAGTGTAGTGCATATAAGGTGTTCCTTAGCGTAAGAAGGGTCCAAATTCTGACCTTTGAAACGCCTGGTGCCTGGCAAAATTGTTGGGGAAACCTCTTCCTCCGTTCTTATCTTCTCACTCTTGGGCTCGGTAATCAATAATGCAGTTGCATGCATGTCCTATCAGCGAGACGACGATCGGTGCAGTAAAGTCCGGGAGAAAGACTAGTTCTACCCCAGCGGAAACCCATCACAAAGATCGCTAGAATACAAAGTCAACATTGAATTCAACCCAACACTCGCCGTCACTTTTTCCCAACGTCTCACCAAATCAAATTTGATATAGCCAGCCGAGCCCCCTCCGTAGACTGATCATCAATACGGAACGTGCCATCAATGCAAGTGAAAGTCAACAACAATGATTGGTACTTCGCTCTGGGACTACTACTTCATTAGAGCTTGTATTCTATTCCTTCATCATATTGCTCCACTGAGCGCCATCTACTTTGTTGCCATCATCTTCTTGCATCCTGCAGGCTATCGTGTTCCGCTGCTGCTCGAGATATGGGCCATCGCAGAAACCCTCTTCCTCCTACTCATTTATTATCCTAGAAACTTCTTGCTCCAGCGTGCGGCCAGCCACCCTGAGCCGCTGAGTCGAGAGAAGAGAAGGGAGCTCTTCCATCGTTGTCAAGATTCAATACATGATCCGGAACGCTACATTTCGTTGTGGCATAGAGGAGCTCCGCCTTCGGACGTCAAGCGTGACAACATCAAAGGTATTTCAAGGTACCAACCAGATACCATTGCTCTTAGATATAATTCTTAAACACAGAATTCCTGTGCTGGGCATTTCTCAACAAAGCAGATCATGGTCCAGAAGACGAGGAAGAGCTGGAGGAGTATCTCCAAAAAACCGAACTGCTCCTGGGTCGCAAACTAGAACCAGGGCGAGGCAACGCAATTCCGTTGAGGATTAGTGTTGACGAGGTCAAGACGCTTTATCGCTCTCTATTTTGGTACCTCGTGAGTGGTACTGCTGTCCATTTCTTCGAATTTTATTCATATAGGCGTCTAGTGTGTTTCTGTCGTCGATTCAATCACCTATGTTCGTTTACGTCTTGGAGGATTTCGTTTCCACCGTCTTGCAATTTCACGATTCTTCGCGGTATTCCCACTACGCCCCTTCACGCTTTTGAGCCGCGAAAAAACACCAGTGAAGACGCTGACATACTGGCATCGACCCCATACCTCCAAGAGTCGACTACCTGTACTCTTCGTCCATGGGATTGGGATCGGCCTCTATCCCTACGTGAATTTTCTTAACCAAATCAACCAGCCACAGAGTCACAGCGATGATGGCGAGATTGGGATCATTGCTGTAGAGATAATGCCTGTCTCGTTCCGAATCACTGGTGCGGCATTGGAAAAAGAAAAGTTATGTGACGAGATCCTCCAGATCCTTCATCAACAGGGCTGGGAAAGATTTGTGCTCGTTAGCCACTCTTATGGTAGCGTCATTTCGTCTCACCTGTTACATAATCCCGAGACCTCCAAGATGGTTGGGCCTATTTTTTTGATTGACCCTGTATCGATATTGTTACATCTCCCGGATGTTGCTTATAATTTCACCTGTCGGCCTCCACAGCGTGCGAATGAACAACAGCTGTGGTACTTTGCTACTATGGACCAGGGAGTTGCTCATACCTTGGGCAGGTCAGTACTCATCATTCATGTAGTCGCCTTCAATACTGATTGCGCAAGGTGCTTCTTCTGGAGTGAAATTATTCTATGGAAGGAGGACATAGAAGGTCACCAGGTGACAGTCTCCCTTTCTGGGAAAGATCTCATCGTTGACAGTGAAGCTGTTGGGCGCTATCTAACCAAAGGAGTCGACATGCCTACATCAGAGGAATGGAAATGCTTGGAGTGGGAAGGGAAAGGGCTGGACATTCTTTGGTTTGAGGAGCTGGACCATGCGCAAGTCTTTGACTCCCGACGGAGCTGCGAGATTCTGGTAAACGTGATCAGGGAGTACAGTCTGGTGAAAACGCGGCCGCAGTCAAATGGACGAATCCCTTGAGTGGCCAAAAGCAAGCGAAATACGAGTACTACACACAAGTTAGAGGATGTGGTTGTAGCGTACTTTTATTGACATAATAATCCATTTCAACGTTGATTTCCGCATTTGTATAGAATACAGGAGTGTCTCCGTGAGTGGGAATAAACTAAGGTTTAGTTGACAAGATTGCGGGGCCACAAGACCATTGCTTGGAGTCGAACCAGGCGCTTGTGACAAAGCTCCTCTATCTGGATGGGCGATCTTGTCTCCAACGCGTGGGATGGTTGACGATCCCTGCAGCAGCGATACTGATGAACTGCAAAAGATTTTGAGGCTCAGGATAGGTCAACCTCAGGACCGAGGCACACGGGTTTCGAGGAACTCCACTCGCCATGAGCGCCACCAGTGTTCCCACCGGACTCCCTGCTCCCAACGACCAGCGTCCCGAGCATCCCTCCTTCCGACGTCAAAGAGCATCTCGTGCGTGCGAGACTTGCCATTCGCGAAAGGTGAGACGCCCAGCTTGCTCCGCTTCGAGAATATATATACCATGCAGGCCCTAATCTTGGGGAGCAGGTCCGATGCGACGCCGCAAGCCTGGGCGTTCCTTGTACAAACTGCGTAGCTTTCTCCATCGAATGCAAGATCCCGGCGCCCAAACGAAAAAAGGCCGCAGGCAGGGAGAAGGACTCTGAGAGGTGAAAACCCACCCACTTGAATCGTATTGGGCCGTGCTGAACGCTCCAATTGCTTGCAGCGAGCCTGCTGAGTCCGTTCAGGGACTGTCCCCAACGGTCGAAGGTGTTGCCGGCTACGACTTCAACAGAGATCGCCAGGACTCGGACTACAATGCCAATAATGGCATGCCCGTTACCTCTCTGTCTGATGCGCAGGCTGTCCAACAGGGAGCGCAGAACCTACATTATACACATTTTATGAAGCCAAAGTTTGCAAGGGCGCCGATCAAAGAAGCTGGAAGGGTAGCATATTTGGGGGAATCTTCAAATTTGTCTTTATTGGTTCACGACACACATGGAACGACGGACGTGGTTCACTATCCGCTGCCCGATTCGGTCAAGGGATCGCGAGCTAGATTGTCGGAGCTGGACAATATTGAAATCGACATTCTGCACCAGAGGGGAGCTTTCCTGCTTCCTCCACGGGCTCTCTGCGATGAGCTCGTCGAATCGTTCTTCAAATGGGTTGCTCCAGTGGTTCCCGTTATCAACAAGAGCCGGTTCATGGCGCACTATCGGGACAACAAAAATCCTCCTTCTTTGCTTTTGCTGCAGGCTATCCTCCTCGCCGGTTCGAGAGTCTGTACAAATCCTCAACTCATGGATGCCAACGGCTCAACGACACCTGCTGCCATGACGTTCTACAAGCGCGCAAAGGCCCTGTATGACGCCAATTATGAGGACGACCGGGTTACCATCGTACAAGCGCTGGTATTGATGGGATGGTATTGGGAAGGGCCTGAAGGTAACTTGTGACCTACAGCTTACTTTCTACTTGGCTAAGCTTTGGTATCATAGATGTGACGAAGAACGTCTTTTACTGGACTAGAGTCGCGACTGTTGTTGCGCAGGGTTCGGGTATGCACAGAAGGTATGTCCTAAGATAGGCGTTATTTACCACAATGCTTACAGCCTTGCAGTGTCGAAGGCTCTCAGCTTAGTCGTCCCGACAAACGATTATGGAAACGAATATGGTGGACCTTGTACACCCGCGACAGATCAGTTGCTGTTGCTCTAGGTCGGCCCGTGCATATCAATACTGATGACTCTGACGTTGAAATGGTCACCGAGGACGACTTCATCGAGGACGAAGTGGACCAACCAGCAAAGTATCCACCAAACCTTGTTCATGTTCAATTCTTTCTCCAATATGTCCGACTGTGTGAAATCATGGGCTTGGTCCTATCTCAACAATACTCTGTGGCATCGAAAGCCCGAAGGCAAAATGCTATTGACCTGACGCACAGTGATATGGCTCTCGCAGATTGGTTACAAAATTGTCCTAAGGAAGTCTATTGGGAAAAGCCGAGCCACAACTTCTGGTCGGCATTGCTCCATGCGAATTACTAGTAAGCAGTGAACGCTAGTCTGGTAGCAGTAGTACTGACATCCGGAAGTACAACTCTTTGCCTGTTACACAGGGCTCACATGCCGCCTGCTACAACGGAGAACAACCGACAGATGAACGGCTACCCAACGGACGCAGCTTATCCTTCAAGGAATATCGCGTTTCAAGCTGCAGGGATGATCACTTCAATTATTGAACACCTTCAAGTTTCCAAGGAATTGCAATTTACTCCAGCTTTCGTGTAAGTGTGTGGGAGGTCTCTACTGGGCGTCTGGCTAAGCCTGAATTGCAGTGTGTACAGCTTATTTTCTGCCCTTATAATGCATGTGTATCAAATGCGCTCATCGGTACCTTCGGTCGTTGCAGCAACGCAGGAAAGATTGACCATCTGTATGAATGCTTTGAAAGAAGTATCCAAAGTCTGGCTGGTAGCGAAAATGGTACACACCCTGTTCGAATCAATTCTTGGAAACAAGATGCTTGAAGACAAGCTGCAGAAGGCGACTGGGAAAAGGCATAAAAAGCCAAAAGTTGATAACAAACCACCTTCCGAGAAAGAAGATGCTCAGCAAAAGCGTAAATATGATGATATGGAATTTGGTTTCTCTAATGGACCTCCAGCACCCCAGGTTTCATATGAACGATCTCGTCCGCAAACACCAGCAGTAACGCCGTCTAGAGATCTAGGTCAACAAACCTCCACGCCTGCATTGGCCCCCATGGCTGCGCCATCAGCCTCGGACAACATGCGGCAGACGAATGACGCTTTCATGGGTAGTTCTCGAACCAACACACGACCGCCCACACCTTTCAATCCTTCCTATACAGTCCCCGCCACACCGCCAGATCTTTATCTAGTGACACGCGAATCGCCGCACATCTCTCAGAGTCTTTGGGAAAACTTTCAACCCGACCAACTATTTCCTGAAAGCACCAGCATGATCATGCCGCAATACCCTACTCAGCAAAATCTTGATCCGCAACTCCAAATGCCACACATGCAGTCTCCGGCGATGCTGCAGCCACCGGTACACGGCCAGCCGCAAATGTCTTCGCAAAGTATGCAAGATATGGCAGATATAGCTCAAATGTCAGGCATGCAACAGCCAAATCCGGGTTGGCAAGGTCAGTATCATGGCGATAGCCCTGAAAATTGGAGTAATAGCAGTCAAGGACAAGGTCCCACTGCTCCCACTGCTTTAAATGTAGAAGACTGGTAAGGCCGCTAACGCTTGAATCTCTTTCTCTACATACTAATGGGTTTGATAGGTTTCAATTCTTCGGTATGAACGGAGATCTGAGCGGACTGGGCGCAGACACTATGTGACCTGCGAGACATGTCGTCCTCTAGTAGTGGTATGTGCTTCACTTCAGCAGTACATTTATATACGATAGCGAGCTTCGAACATATATTTGTTGCAAGCAGGCATGAATTTGAGCCTTGCTATCACTCCTCTTTCCGCCCACCAAGTGCCCTCGCCGTCCGCGTCCTCCGTACAGGAACTCATCGCCATTTCTCGCCTGGAATCATTCGGCCTTCAACAAGCCAACCGTCCATTCAATAAATGTGCTATACGGTTCTGTACCAGTAAATGTAGACACAAGGATGAACTGACTCACGACCCCAACAGTCTCTAAACCCAAACACAGAGCGCCGGCTACCCAAAACGGGGTAATCTCCTAGTTCATATCAGGAAGTCATCCAAGACCTCAGCGCCAGCATTGCTAAGGTACCCGGCCGATGTGTAACAATACCTATAGCTTACTAGACCTAGGGCCAATAGCTGCTATCATGATGACCCTTCAGATACGTTAGCTCCGTAAAATGATCCTGCTCTTTATCTTTTGAGGGTGATAGGGCTAGCTAGACAAGCGCGGCTGTATAAACAAACGCCGGATGCTTCCGCGTTTCATAATTCCATTGACCGTCAGCCGCCAGCAGCTCGTGGAATGAAACCACACATCATTTGGGTTGCACTTGGGTGCTTCTCATATTACCGATCATCTCGACTCATGCATTCCTTTACCCTCATGTCAATGTCAATGTCATTAAAGGGCCAATCTTGGCTTGAATGGCGATGAACGACTCCTCTTCCACCGCTTCCGCCAGCAGCTCCTTAACCTTACGTCCACGGAATCGGCGTCGAACAAATGAGGAGGATGAGGGATGTCCAGGACCCTTGGCGAGGAAGACCAATTGGCTTGATGGCCCTCCTAACCTGTCTTCGTCAAGAGCTCCATCCCCAATACCTGCTACCCATCCCTCGAGACCAGCGAAACCGGTCAGAGACCCTCAAGCCCCGCGCAGTAGCAGTCGATTCCTTGGGGTGCCCAGTATACTAGGATCTCAGACCGCTTCTTCGAGCTTTGCTACGGGTCTTTGGGAGAGCTCTTGGTCATCTTTACAAGACATTGCGTCCACCCTCATTGGAAATGATAGATCCCGGACTTCTAGTCCAGCCCGTTTACCACAACGGAGACAGCGGTCATTTCAAGAACCTCGTGGTCGAGATACCCATGGCGCGCCTGCTCAGTGGGGGCCATCAGGAGCTGGAGCCAAGCAAATCGGAGTGGGAACGAAGGAGGATAGAATGGCAAAGGTACAGGCGAGGAAGCGTGAGGCTTTGATGGCTACCAACGGTTATACTGCCCCGGACCTCTTGGGACGAAACAAACGCAGAGATTCTGACGACGCGAACGCTGCCTCTGTATCCCCTCGTGGAAACGAGGAAAGAGATGCATTAGTATATCTACACAAGGTGAAAATTGAAGACACACTCGCAGGAGTGATGATCAAGTATAACTGTAATCCGAATATATTCCGGAAGGCGAATCGATTGTGGCCCAATGACAGCATTCAAGGAAGGAAAACAGTTGTGCTTCCAGTCGACGCATGTGGTATTAAAGGACGTAAAATTGCAGAGCTGGACGATACAATGGACTATCTTGGGGACGGCTCCGCCGGCGAGATAATGCCCACGCCCACAACTATGCAAGCACCATGGGCCGCGTTACATGGTGTACCTGTAGACAAAGACACGCCACTATCTAGCATACCTACCTCGCCGTCCATATCCATATCTCTTTCAAATCCAGAGGACCCTCCGTGGAGGCATGATTCTTGGGTCAAGATTGATGGCTTTACAGATGCTGTTGAGATCGCTCGGCTTTCACGCAGAACGCTAGGCTATTTCCCCCGTAGCAGGCGGAAATCCTTGACGTTCTCGGACGTTGAGACACCGCCAGCGTCACTTGATCTGTCAAGAGGCAGCTATCAGACAAATCCACCTCAAGCACCGAAACCGAAGTCCCGATCATCATCCGGTTTCTTTCTTCATGGACCAGGAGGTGTGGGTACAATGGAAAAGAATGTGAGGAGTCCGGGTCCTGCGCAGGATGGCTTGAACAAGCTGTTCGCCAAACACTTACCAGACGTTGCGCCCCGCTCGTCTTTCGAATCCATCAATTCTACTTCCTCACATGGCAACGGCATGGAAAATCTAAGCGGAGCAGTCGAAGGCTGGGTACGGAAACTGGCGACCAAGGCGGCTCACACCGTCCAGCCGGGGCCTGCTGCAGGGAGGTCTGGCGTGGGCGAGGTAATAGAGCTGAGCGAGGATGCATTCGAGATCGGGAATGATGAGCATGAGGACGGGGCGAGACGAATTACCGTTACGAACGTCGATGAGGGATCGGGAGTTGGCGCTTGGGATGCTGAGCAGGAGCGTATTTTGCAGGAGAGATTTCCGCCCAGGGGACGGATTGTTACGGAGTCGCCGAAACGCGGGAAGGGCAGCTGACAGCGACGTTATGATGGGATTGGGGGGCTTTTTTTGGTTGGTCGCAGGTGTCTGTTGGCATTAGACTTCTTATAGCGATGGGTTGTTGGATTTGTCTTAGTCGACGCGATAATCAAACGGTATTTTCGTCTTCCTCTATCGAGACACTCTGGACGGGTTGCATGGCATATTGATTAGGTTCTTCATTGTCTATTTGGTTGGTCTGCTACCCATCATCATTCCCTAATCGAAGCAAACTGTCCGGGAAAAGTTCCAATATCGGACAGGTGAACCATTGTATCCATCCGTTGTATATTGCAGCGTATGTACTAGTCTAGCTAACGGGGTCTATCTACAATCATCATCTACTACAATCATGCCCTCACACACTCTTCCTAGCTCCAAGCGCCCCTTTCTTCCTCTTGACCTTCCTCGCTCCAGATTTCACCCTCACATCCTCCCCCTCGCTTGTTGAAACCTCAACGTTACCGCTCTCTTCCTCGTCGCTACCGTGATCGAAATAGTGACTCTTGACCACCACCTCGCTTTTCCTCGCTGCTTTCCGCTTGGGCGCCACTCTGGTATTCTTCTTCGTAGCGGATACTCTAGGCGCATCGTTGTCATGCTCGGAGCCGCTCACCGATGGGGAAGCCTTGCGTTTCTTGCTATTCGCTGAAGCTTTGTTCCTCGTTGTGGTGGTGGTCGTTATTGTCGTCGTCGAGGTTGAGCTTGCTTTTGGAGTTGGCTTCGTAGATACCACAACACTAATCTTGGGCTTGGGTCCGGGTTTCCGCCTGGTTGGTCGCTGATCCATATTACCCGTGCTTGGATGCTCGCTGTCGCTGTCATCACTTTGGCAAGCCAATTTTGGCAGCGCTAGAGTTTCGCTCTTGACGGACGGCTGTCCATCCTCGATCAGAAGCATTTCCTCCGGATTTGGGGCCTTGACTTTCTGATCATCGTGTCCTGATGGAAAGAAGCCTCCACTCTCTATAGCGTCTGCTGCGATAAAGCCACCGCCCATGTCCTCATCATCATCGCTAAAATTGTCATGATCTTGATCATTGTCTCTTTCAGCATTAATCTGTTGGTTTCTCTTAGCTCTGCTAGGATTCGTAAAGGGGTTCGTTTCCTCTTTATGTGCCTCGTCATCGGCACCTCCTCCATACTCCTCACGGACTCTCTGTATGATCCGCAAGCCCATTAGCCACTTCCTCCAAGTAGCCAGTGCCATCTTCTCCCTCTTCCCTTCTTCTTTGATCCTTCGCTCTTCCTCCTCCTTCTTCCAAACGTCCATTACCGCGTCCTTGTTCTCCTCAGCCACGACAACGCCAGTGATGACAGGTACTGCCCGCTTATTGCCAAATTCGAAGCCCGTCACGGCTTCGGCGTAGTCGATACCGAGCTTTTTACATACCCGCACAGTGCTTCTCAATGGGATGTGTACAGCCCCTTTCGGCACCATAGTGGGCACGTAGCAGTCCATATTGCCAAATGCGTTCTTTGGAATAACTCCATGCTCGATTGGTGGTGGGATGATCCAGTCAGTCTGGTCCCACGCATATAGGCCCTGCTTGGGTTTCTCGCCACTATCTCTCTCGGCCTCCTCTACCTCCCGCTTCCGGGTCAATGTCACCGCCCGAACAGGGACCATCTTCATTGACAATTCCCCAGCTTTCACAGCTCGACCCTCCTTGTGCCAACTCTCGCCGGTTCGGCAAACCTCGACATCTTTGCGGAGGTAAACATTCTCCTCCACAGCTTTGTCTCCCTTTCCGGAGACGAAGGTCTTCACAGGCTTTGCATCAGGTCGAAGTGCTTCCTCTCTTCGTAGATGTCGCTCGAGTACATACTCAGCGGAGGTTTTATAACCTTGCAATGAATCATCGTTCACCTTAGTGTCTTTCTTTTCGGACTTTACAACCTTGAGATCCTTGGCCTCTTCTAAATCATCCACTATGGTCCTCATGTCGTTAGTCCTGTTGTAGCCGCTCATTACAGTCTTAAACCAATCGTAATCCTCGTGACGCTTGATCTTGCCTCTGTGGTTATAGATGGGGACTTTCTCCACGGGCATTCTGACACCCTTTGTCCTCCCAGGCCATATGTGTCGTTTCAAGTAGCGAGTGGTCACGTCTTTGGCAGTTCCATCTGCATTGAATCCCACTACGTAGGCAAAAACCTGCTTCGCTTTATCTGCTTTGGCACCTCTGGACTCAAAGGAAGTCAACAGCTCGGCATTCGTAGCTACTGCTGGATTCAGAACAAGCGGGTCAACGGGATATACCTCGTTGGTAATTGGAGAAACGACCTCAGTCCAATAGGTGGGGAACACCATGTCTCTATCATAATTCATATTGGGTCGCTTTCGAGGTGTAGTCGGCGTTACGTCGACTACCGATGCGTCGTCGTCGCTTTCGTCACCATGCCTACTGTCATCTCTTGGATCTTCAGACAAATCTATTGGGGCATCCTTCACTCCTCTCGAACGATGTTTGCGCCTGTGAGGCTCTTTCGCTGATCCTGATGACTTTCCTTGAGTTGGTTCGGTGTCAGGTTTCAATTCCACTTCACGAACCGATTCCTCTTCGTCATCTATCCCTCCACCTTTTATACTCCTTTTCCTCCTTGCAGACGCTTCTTCTCCCTTGCTCCAACCAAAACCTACAGGTTGCAGGCTAGCAACCAGCCTAGCTTCGAGACCCAGACCTCGAATCAACGCCGTGAATAACTGAGCGCCAATGTCTCTACTGCCTTCGCATTTCCTGGCTAATTCTCTGAAATCTTGGATATTGCGCACGCGCTCGCCATGATCTTCCGGATTGTGCTTATCTTTCCCGAATGAAGCGATCTCTTCTGCTAGCATTGCGGGATGTTTATAGCCTTGCTTACGTAGCGCTGGAGCCGTGATAGTAAACCGTTTCTTCCAGTACGCAGCTAAGATCTTGAGTATCCGTATAAGAGGGTCGCCCCGACTCATGTTTGGAGCTCCTTTCTCTTGCCGTTCCGCCGGCTTACCCCAATCTCTTTGGCTTCGCATGCTTTGCACAGCTTTCTTTCCGTTTCGTCTCTGACGTGCTGAGGGTGGTGCCGCTGTTTCAGCTGGAGCCATACCGGAAGCAATTCGCCATCTTTCGACTTCAGTTTTCACATTTGTCGGCAATTGTCCGACTAAAAGGCTCTGAACATCCTTGTCACACGCCCAGCCACTTCTGACGAGATTATGAAAAAGCAAAAAATGAACGTGCAGACAGTGTGCGGCCACCCTTCTCTGCCGTTCCACCTTGCCTGGGCCTTTTTTCTTGTCAAAAGATACGCTGTGTTTTGTTCGGTTCCCGTCGTCAAGCGTGAGCTCGAGGTCTCCTGATGGTTCAGGACCAGATCTTGCAGATATAGGCGCGTCTGCTTGCATAGCATCTTCCCAGTCGACTCCATCATTGTTCTCTTTGTCATGATCTACTCTACGTTTTTTGAGGCTTGCAAAAGATACGACGTCTTCGAAATCATCGCTGCTCACATCACTGAGCGCACTGTCACTCGCCAAGCCATGTAATTGTTCAAGGAAAGCCTTGTTATCCTGTAAACTCGCCGATGCACCAGGCTTATCTACTGCATCGAAGAGACTCGGCTTCGGCTTTGTGGCAGATCTTAGTGTCGGAAGATCCGATGGCGGTGTGGTCGAGCAACGACGTGTTTGGGGAATAAAGGGTGGCATTCTCTAGAATAGCCATTGGGGGGAAGATCCTTTGGTCGTACATGGGGAGATACATGTGATTCTCAAATCGGTGGTGGCATAGATACTCCGTACGGTCGACCCGAATAACTATGACGATACATAACGGACCACTTAAAATAAAGTACTCCGGTTTTGGTGTCTCGGGCGCGCGCTTTAGGGATGAACGCGACACGCTAAGCGTAAATTGCCTTCCATGGCGATTACCCACACTCCAGTTTTCTATATGAGATCAACGCCTCATATTTGTGCGTGTAGTGTACGACGTGACCAAAGTTCTCTGCGAGCTTAAGCCAGCATAGCGTCGGAAAATGTCATGTTTTCCTAGCAAGTAACAATCCACTGCCCCACTCCAGCTCAACCTCTTTTGCTTTCCACGCTCTGTCCTTCTGCCAGTCTGGTTCTGCAGCCCTCATCTCGTCGAACATCTCGTCAACAATATCTCCTTCTCCGCCATCTTCACGTTTGCTCTTCTGGAATCTGTCGTGCCAAGCGCTGAAGGCACTCCAAGTCCGAACGTAATTCATACATTCCCCCACACTGACTTTTCCACTCAAAAACATGGTTCCTTGACCAGTCCTCGCTCCTTTCGTCCCAGGCTCGTACTCGATTCTCTCTATGTCGTTCCAATCGCTCGTTGGTGGTCTGATGTCTCGTAGCTTGTTTCGAACGATTGATCGGCCAGGTTGTGACCAGTGAGGACCAAGAGATAGCCTCTCATCTTGGCCGTAGCAATACTTGTTAAGAATATCGGTAGCTTTCGGATAGTCGACGAAAACATGATGTGGGAAAAGTCAGTCCTGTCCAGGCAGCCTCCTCGAGGTCCGACCTATCTTTGTATCCCCAAAAGGCCAGAGTGCCGCCCTTCCTGACCACTCTATTCATCTCCGGCCATAGCTTTTGATAGTCGAACCAATGAGCAGCTTGAGCCGCTACAACAAGGTCGACACTTCCTTCCGTAACGAAAGGCAAGCTCTCCCCGGATCCCTTGCGAAACGTGAGCTTAGGGTACTCTTCTTTCAACGAGGAGGATTCAGCCTGCTCGATCATGCCGTCCGAAGGATCTATCCCAATGACCTGGAAGTTCTTGGAGAGAGCGCGAGCAACAACACCATGTCCGCAACCGAGGTCGAGACAAAGAGATCGGGAACCTTGATGGTATGCCAAGACGGTATCATACAAAGATTGAGGATACGAGGGCCGGAAGGTAGCATACGATGCGTGCGAAAATGTTGATTTACTACTCGGACATTAGGACTTTAATATGGGTATACAGGGAAGACTAACGCGAATTGCGCCATCTCAATCAGGCGATGCAGGCTCTGAGTTGATGATCAAGATCCACTTGAAAATACTTCGTATATATCTAAAATTGTTTCTTTGAGCCTCTTTCGCGGTTGTGACGGGATTGGATTCGGCAACCAACCCCCTCCGAACATCAAACCCAATCGGATTCCTCCGGCCAAACCACCACCCGTCAAAGCTGATATGTCAAGCTATCTTTCGAAATTCCATTCGTGATCATGGAGGCCGCAGCCAAAACGTTCTTTACCTCTACATATTTCGCGGTTGCAGGTCTGATTTCTCACCATTTCCCAAACAAAAGGCACTGCGCTGACCGATCTAGGCGCCAGTCCATCACCCCACAAATATGGTTACAAGGGTACATTGTGCTCCCTTAGGTATCCATCAGCCTCTCTGACCAGCTTTCCCAGTACTTGAATGGTACCATGCTCGCTCGCTCCCTGTCCAGCCCATCACACCATCCCGCAGCAGCATCGCGATAGCCAATACTACCTACCCAACGGTGGCCTCGCCCTCTGTGCTGCCACACCCTACCGAGACATCACTGAGCATCATTACGCAGCCAGCGGTCACCAAAGAGGTGCTGCGGGAGGCCAAAGAAGCGGGCGTACCTGCGGTATGGCTGCAGCCAGGGAGCTTCGATAAGGAGGGACTGGAATATGCGCAGAGGGAGTTCCAGGCTGGTGTTGGTGGCGAAGGAGGTTGGGGCGGTGAAGGCTGGTGTATCCTTGTGGACGGCGACAGGTTGCTGAGCGCTGCGAGTAAGAGGCCGTCCGATAAGCTATGAATTTACTCCATATGGGGCTTGCATCCAAGGCCAGTATTTCGAACAACCTGGTAGTCAAGCTACACCCCGTACGCCGCTCCACAGCCTAGCTCTAAGACAATCCCAACCACACATCAAGGTTCTACTCATTACCCCCGCTGTTGCTGCTGTAGAAATCCGGTTTGGCCAGCCCTTCTTTCTCTGGTTCTCCATTTTCCACACCTAGCCAATTCTCGTCCGCTATCATATTGTACTTATCAGGCGTAGTATGCTTGACTGCTTCTTCCGGATCTGGCTCGTGCGCTTCGATGCCTTTGTTGCCCATGAGGAATTGTCCAAAATATTCAACAGCACGAAACGCCTCTTTTCCTGTTGGCACGATATTCTTACTGGGTAACAGGAAGCCGTAGCTGCCACTATCGCGCAGCTTTATCTGATAAGCATACGCAACTTTGAGTTCGTGATAGAACCAGTCCAAGGCACTACCACCACCAGCCTCCATTCGAGGCCAGAGCATCCTCTCTTTCTTGGACCTCTGCGGTTTTCCCCCGCAGTCTTTCTGGTTGGGACTGATGGTAACACTACCCTCGCAAGCCGAAGTGACACCGTAAGCCTCCCCACTAGAAACACGAATGGCTTTTGCGAGGCCAATTGCTAGCTCCTCGAGGTTTTCCAATGAAGGAGGAGCTGAGGTGCAGGAGTAAGAATAGGGATACAACACTTGTTGAGAATAACTGTGAAAGTCAAGAAAACCAGCGATCTCAACATTATTGTTTTCGGTTTCGTTGCGCACCCAATTAGCAAAGCGGCGGGATTCGACACCTTCAAACGCACTCTCGCCGGCATAACTCTCAGAACATGGGCTGTGTCTTGAAGATTCGCCATCCCACCCGAAACCATAAGTTCGATCGAGATCCACGCCTTTACAGAAGCGGAGAGCTGTCTGCTGGCGATTCTTGCGCCAAAGGCGATCGTTTTCCCACGTATAGATGTAGCCATCGGGATTCAGGGTCGGAATAAAGACAAAATCGAAATGTTCCAGCAGCTTAGTCACAGATTTAGACCTACCATACCCAGTGATGAAGGAATACGCTACGTAATTGACAGTACTTGTGCTGATCCATTCTCGTGCATGTGAGCCGCCTGAGATAATGATGGTCTTACGAGGGCCGGACGGCTTCCCGGAATTGGTAGGGTGTACGCCGACCCGAAGTGCAGAGATATCGCGACCTTCGTAAGTAAGTCCGATGTTGATCAAGCGTACGTGAGTTGGGAAAAGCGACCGAAGCAGCCGCATCCAGGGAACAATGACGGATAGAGGTTGGTATTCGCGGAAGAAGACGTTGGTCTCGCCTGTTGACTGGCGTAGCTCGTGGCTGAATGTGCGAGGGGCTACCGGGGCTGGTGGGGGGGGATCCGCGAAGGTGGGCGAGGGGTAGGATTCAAAGATCGCCTGGGTGAGGTCGTGCATCAACGGCGTGTGAGCATGCTGAAGGGAGGGCGGCAAGAGCCCCAGCAGTAACGGAACCTGGAAAGACTCATTTTAGCAGCTACGCATGCAAGCATGAAACATGACAAACTTACAACGTCCTTTGACAGACGGATATCAACCCAATCGGTGGTGAACTCCCACACATCGAGGAAGAGCACAATGGCACCTTCAGCTAGCGCTGCAGCCTCCTCAGCTGAATTGATCGTGAATCGCAAAACCAAATCACCGCCATATCGTGCCATAAGGGTTGGTGGAGGGCCGGATGTCTTTGAGTCTCGCTCGTTGGCGTTATATAGGACATTGTCGGAATGAATCTGCCAAATAGACTGAATGACACTGTTTCTCGTACGCGAGAACCATGATTTGCGACTGCCCTCTCGCGATACTGGTTGCGGTACCTGGAGGGGAACCTGGGGGGTTGGATCGAGCAAGTAGGCGTCAGTGTGGGACCAGAGGAGGGTCAACGTCCATAGCAGCAGCGACGGACTTAGAGCTAGGATTATCCTTGGGAGCCTCATGATGGATTGAGAAATCCCAAGATTTCATTGTAAGGAGTGGGGGAAAGGACTATTGATGCGGGTTCTGCCTGGCATCTCCAGAATTTCTCCGCCGTATTCAATTCCAAGTAGAATACCTTAGCGTGCTTAGGTATTCTAGTTTATTCTAAGTCTAGCCTATTCTAGATGAGACAGAATGGGTCGGCTCGTTCAATCGTCAGAATACGGTTCAGGAGCTGTCTCCCTCTCACTGTCCCTCAATGAACCTCAACTATCCTCCTCTTGCTGTTTAGTTTTTCGAAACGATTGCCACTCATTTACTGATAGACTGCCCCGCGTTGTCCTTCGAACACATCCGCCCGCTCTACAGCATCCAATCAACTACCGATATGACATGAGATACCCGTGATTCATGCTGGACATAGTGTCAATGGTATACTCACAAGACCTACAAGATGCCTTGGAGCCGCCTCCGAACAAACAGGCCTGGAGACACGAGAAGCCTCCGCCGGCATAGTACCATCGATCCTGCTATGTCTGGCCAGAAGAGTGAACAGCTGAATCCAGATGATTCTAATCATCTGAGTCCTGATAACCATGAGGCAGTCAAATCGCCTTCACCCCTCAGAAAGTCATTCGAGCCGCATGCCGACGAGCATGCAGCTCATTCCAAAGACAGACCAGAGACTCCTAATGCCCAGGAACCTCCAAATCGACAACGCTTCAGTATGCTAAGATTTCGCCATGCCAGTGATCCTCAGATATCGAAGACTGCGAGAGACCAATCACTTGGGACAATACCGCCAATGCCAGCAGGTGAGTCTTCAAGCGGCTACTGTACGATACGTTGAGCTCGTGAGCTGAATAGCATCTCCTTAGCACCAGCCATTGTCACTACGGCCCCCCTTGATAACACCCACATCAATCAGAAGAACAAGGCAATCGTTACGCTTCCACGCCGTCATAAACATCCCGAAATCCCCAGGTCCCTTCTACCTAAGTCGTCAAAGCAATCATTATCTGAGAAAGCACCCATTTCGGCTCAGAACGCTGGAGGGCCAAAGTCTGCTAATTCAAGTGCAAGGGCCTCGCGCTTATCTATTGATGAACCCGATAGATCGAAGGCATTGGCTGCTCCTCCAGCGTACGGAGACGACTCAAATACCTCCTTGGCTTTACCAATCTCAAGACTATCAGAGTCTTCAAGATCAGAAGGAAGTCTCGGAGATCACGGTGTATATGCGACAACGACAACCACACACACTGTTTCCACTACGACTACATTTTTTCGTCTACCGCGGCGCAAGAAAAACAAGGGCCCGCTGTTCCCTTTACCAGTCAAAACCCTAGCCCCAGACCATTCCAACAATACCAGCTTCACACCACGTGTATCGAATGGCACCCGCCCATCGGATTCCCCACAACATCAGTCTCCACATCGGTTAGGCCGCCCCAGTCATGATGAAGGGTTCTTCCCTCCTCCTCTGCCATCCCCATCTCATGCTCTCGGTGATTTGGCCAGCAGAGGATCGAGCACGTTTGCTTCGTCTGATGGTACTTCGCCTATTGTAGCTGATCCAACCCTACTTGGCCGACGAGGTCGATCTTCGACGAAAGGTTCTTTGAGACAATCTGCGGAAGAATTCCCTCTTCCTACGCCCAGTCTTCCGCCTTCTGGAAGGACGTCATCGTCAACAGGGGGAAGAGCAAGCCTTGGTGGACTACTCACTTTATCTCGGCTCAAGCAAAACTCAGAGCCCCAACAGTCCAGACATAGCACCAATTACCCTCCAATGCCAGGGACACCCATCTCAATTAGATCGAAACAACCATCCTTCACGCTAAGCAGAGAACCTATGGTCGTTCCTAAGCGTCAAGAAGGGGATACTCCGGCAAAATACTTGATCCGCCTAGAAGAAGCTGTCAGCCGGGGCGTTGTCGCAACGATTCTCTCACAGTCGAATGACGAGTTCTTTAGGAACGTACTTCGCAGCTACATGCGCGGCTTCAAATTTTTCGGGGATCCTCTGGACATGTCCACGAGGAAGCTTTTAATGGAAGTTGAACTTCCTAAAGAGACACAGCAGATCGATCGAGTTCTTCAGGCTTTTGCCAATAGATACCATGAATGCAATCCCGGAGTATATGCCTCGCCAGATGAAGCCTACTTCATTGCTTTCTCAATCTTAATCCTTCACACAGACGTCTTCAACAAGAATAACAAACATAAGATGCAAAAACATGATTATACCAAGATTGCGAGAGACCACGGCGTGGCTGATGAGATTCTTGAGTGCTTCTATGATAACATATCTTACACTCCATTCATCCATGTTGATGATGATGTTGATATCAACGGAGAGCGTATCATAACGCACAAGTCTAAGAAGAACCCATTCGCAAAGCCTGGTACTGACTTAATGGGCAAGACTTCCCGAGAGCCCGTCGATCCGTACACTCTCATCTTAGATGGCAGATTGGACTCTTTGCGGCCATCGATCAAGGATGTCATGAACCTCGAGGATCACTATTCCTATCTGGGCACTGCACCCTCCTTGAACATAACAAATCTCCACAAGACATTCTTCAGATCGGCTATCTTGCAAATAGTTTCCTCAAGGTCTCGGCCAGAAGCATTCATGAGACCCGAGACCATGGCAAATCCAGCCGAGGCTCATCCTGGAGTAGTCGACATCAAAGTTACCAAGGTAGGAATCCTGTGGCGAAAAGACATGAAGAAAAAGAAAGCCCGGTCGCCGTGGCAAGAATGGGGTGCGATTTTGACAGGCGCTCAGCTGTACTTCTTCCGTAACACCACTTGGATCAAGAGCTTGATGCATCAGCACGATTCTCATCATAAGCATGGCTATGCAGGCGCGCCTGTGATCTTCAAACCGCCACTCGAGCTATTCAAGCCTGATGTCTTGATGTCTACTGAGGATGCAGTGGCTTTATTGGACACCACTTACAAGAAGCACAAGCATGCCTTGGTATTTGTTCGTCATGGGGGTTTCGAGGAAACTTTCTTAGCTGATAATGAGGCTGAGATGAATGACTGGCTTGCCAAATTAAACTACGCATCAGCCTTCCGAACGGCTGGGGTGCGTATGAGGGGTCTGCTCGGAGGGATCAACGAGGGTTCAAAGATCCGTGCGATGCGGCGAATGAACTCGACTACTTCAGCACGGTCAACCCAGTCGACAGCCGGTGAAATCACAATCCAAAATGTCCAAGGCGATGTTGAGCTTGCTCATCAAATACAGGAAGCAAGACGACAGATAATGGCCCAGAAGATAGCTGAAGCAGATGTGAAGCTTATTGAGGCTGCCAAGCAACTCGAAACACAATTGCGGAATGCTAGACACCTGCAAATCCTAGCGCCGATCCAAAACAGAACAAGAGAGCAGATCGTGCTCGCTGCCGGCGGGATGGCTGCAAAGATCAAGTGGATGCGAATGGAGACGTGGCGTACCCGATGTCACCGAGACATTCTTGTAATGGATCTGGAAGAAGACATCAAGTTGGGGGGTGGTTCCTATTCGGAGGCGATTAAAGTACCCAACATTGTGCTACCAACTGTAAGCCAAGACATATATAGGATTGACTCTAGGGACAGCCATCTAGCAATTCGTGAAGCAACCACGCAAACTGAAGCTCCTCGGCCTTCCACTCAGCCATCTCCGACGAAGCCATTCAGCATGGACGATGTTTTCCAATCTATCCGGCAATCGTCGCTAGAGAGTGATCACAGAGCTAAAGGTTCCTGGGAATTGCCTCCTTTATCATTTCAACCAACACAGTCGTCTCTTCAGTCTGGTTCTAGTCTTGGTACGACTCAGGGTCGGCACCCTCTTGTCCCTCAGCCATCTTCCCGTAGCGTAAGCGACAGTGTCAGGGGCTCTGAGCCAAGTGATAGAGCCTCGCAATTTGCTGCGCCTGGTCCCGGGTTAGATGACACCGAAAAGGAGCTCCTCAAAGAGATTGGTCTCGTTGAGATTGGTAGTCCTTCAGCTACAAAGCCAAAGCATCTAGAGACCTCTATAGAGAAAGGTCGGCCTACGGAGTCTGACATGAGCGAGGCTAAGTCAAGAGTACGCCGCTCTTTACACCGCACGCTCCGGGATTCGCATCCTCCGAGCCACCGCAGCAGCAGGAGAGGGAAAGATTCAACCGGGAGTGCAGGCCTTTTGGGAGAGAACTCGTCTATGGGCGATGAGGGCTTAGCTCGTGGGACTGGAAGTTTCACCGTTCATGGAAAGAAGGCGTCCGTCATTACTTTCGGTTCCGAATTGCAGACAATGTCGCCAGAAGAACGCCTCAAATCACGCAAACAAACTCAGAATGACGACTCGAGACTAGCTGTCCCCTTCGCTATTGAGGACGAAGACTCCTCTTTGAGATCTGCTTTCGACCCGACCGCTAGACCGGTCTCAGCAATTAGTGCGAGCACGACAACTCAAGAGAGCGCACCATTCGACGCGACTAGGGAGGAAACGAGGGAAAGTAGGGAGCCAGCGAACGACACCGCTTACTGAACTCCTTCGGTATATACTGTGCTATAATTCCTTATGTGCACTTCGTGATGACCCTCCAAAAGTATCGTTTCATATTGATCGAAGAAGATCGGAGTTTGGCCTCAATGACTAGATGCTCCTGGGCAGGGAATATTTGCTCGATTCGCTGGACGAACGTGGCAGGGCATGATGATACCAGCGCTGTGTAGCGCCTTGAATTGGATGGAATATCCAAGTAGGGGGTAGGAACCAGTGATAGAGATTCCTACATAACGATGGGACGAACTAGCATAAAAACCCCTTACAAGACAGCATAAATCGCTATTACCAATACCAGCTGAGTCTGCACACCAACTGTTCCTTGAATCTGACCAGGCTTCTATGCAAATTGGTAAGACTGCAACAGCATTAGCTGCTCCTTTTCTCGGTCATTTCCCAATGTAACGTTTAAAGCACAAACTTGCATTTGTACCTCCGAATCCGAAACTGTTGGACAGTGTCACGTCCACCTTGTTCTTCTGCGCCTTCAAGGGTACATAATTGCAGTTGAATTCTGGCCCGCCGTGGTCAGTCAGATTCAATGTTGGCGGTAAGTCTCCGTCCCGTATTGTGAGGACAGAAATGATCGCTTCGACCGCCCCTGCAGCCCCTAGGAGGTGGCCCATCGCCCCTTTTGTGCTGCTAAGGTTGACTTCTTCTGCTCTGTGCTTGCCGTTGTCTCCTAGCATCAGCCGCTTGATAGCTCTATTCTCGGCAAGATCACCTAAAGGCGTAGAGGTCGCGTGAGCGTTTATATAGTCGACGCTGCTAGGGGGGAGAGATGCATTCTTCAGTGCCATGCGCATAGAACGATAGGCTCCATCACCATCAGGCGGCGGGGCGGTGATATGGTGCGCATCAGAGGAGCAACCATAGCCAGCTACTTCGGCATAAATATGTGCATTTCGCTCGAGGGCATGGGAAAGCGATTCAAGAACCATTACAGCCGCTCCTTCTCCAACGACGAAGCCATCCCGGGCTGCATCGAAGGGTCGTGAAGCTTGCTCTGGTGCCTCATTAAAAGAGGTAGTTAGTGAGCGGGAGCGCTCGAAACCGATGAATGTAAGAGGATGAATACACGATTCAGCGCCGCCAGCTACCATTACGTCTGCATCACCGAAGGCAATGAAGCGCGAGGCGTCGCCGATACTGTGGGCGCCGGTTGTGCAGGCCGTGGTCACAGCGTGCGAGGGTCCCTGAGCCATGATGGCTTAGCTTTCGAACGGAAGATCCATTGCTTGAAGGCTCACCTTAAAGCCGTACTTCATTGATATATGGCCAGCAGCGAGATTGATAAGCAGCTTAGGCACGAAGAGCGGAGAAACTCTCTTAGGGCCCTGCAATCGCTGAGTTGGTGCTTAGAAAGGGATACAGAGAGGCTTACGCCTTTATCGAGGGCTATTGACGTCTCATACTGCTCCTTTAGACTGCCAATACCGGAGCCGAGACATACCCCCTGTTCGGATAGTTCTATCAGCCAGGTCGGCTTTCCGCGGTGATGTAGTAGCTCACGGTCATCTCCTGCTGCTCGGTTGTCTGTGGCTTCCATCCCGAGTCTTCCAGAGCCTCATGCGAGGCAGTCATGGCATACTGCATGAAAGTTGACATTCTTCGTTGTTCATCACTGCTTAACCATTCGCTCGCAGTCCAACCGCCATTCTTCTTCGTGCCCTGGGGCACAAGGCCTGCAATTTGACACTGCTGCTGTTCATGGCCTTTTTTGCCAATGAGTGAAGTGATCCCACATTGGCCGTCAAGTAATCGTTCCCATAGGCGCTGAACGCCTGGAATAAGTCAGTAGTATTTACAAGAATACATCATGGCCCACGCACCAAGTCCTAGGGGTGTCACTGCTCCCAGTCCAGTGACCACCACTCTTTGCATTGCATCTTCCTAAAGGAAGATTCAATCATTTGAAAGAATGGTCAGACCGAAGTTTGACCTGCAGATGTGAGCCAAATTAAGGTTTAGAACTAGGTTAAGCTCGTCAACATATCTCATCGTCAAACTCCGACGTGGGCTTTGTACATGCTTGGCCATGCTTCAGAGGTGACTGTAATGACTCGTGGACATACTGCAATCCGGCGAATAGCTTCGCATTCGAGTGAGTGAATGCGCAGCCTCTGTCTTGCAGGCTACAGACCCTAACCTTCGTAGAGCAAACCACGCGTATCTGCAGTACATGTCTCCATCAGCTTCGTGCTGCTTCCACCGCAGCTTCGCCCATTGAATCAAACTGTTCCGACCAAGCTCCACATACTACTCCAGTCTCTCAAGCCCACCATAGCGCCTACAAGATCAAAGCCTCCGTGCTCCTCTCCCGCCCCCCACTCTTAACCAGGGAACTCACACCCTTCGAGAAATCCTACTACCTCTATCAGCGGCGTCTGAATGAACGCCTAGCTCTGCCCTTTACTCGCTACTTCTACTACCAAAAGGGGACTCCTGGAGATGTGGAATGGAAGCGAAAAATCAAAGAACGAAGGACCCCAGCGCGAGACATTGGAGCTTATAGCGCCTACGGAGACGAGGGCTGGAACGATGAGCTTCTAGTGGGTGACAGAGTAAGCGAGCCGGAAGAGCAGACGGAGAGGTTGGTCAAAGATGCGGAGGTGGAAGTGATAGAGCGGGACATCCAGGGCGAGGGGGAGGTGGTGAAGAAGGAGGAAATTGAGCGGCCTATGCCACGGATCACGGAGGATGATAAGAACGGAAATTTGAGAAGTCTCACCAGGAGATTGGAGAGAACGCTGTACTTGGTCGTGACCAGGGATAATACCTTGTGGGAATTCCCAACTTCCTTACTTGAGGCTGGCAAGGAGAGCTTGCATACGGTATTTCGATCGCTCTTCTACTGCTACGGAATCCGAATTTACTGATGTTCTGAAGGCTTCAGAACGTATTATTGTACAAACAGGGGGCGTGAACATGAACACCTGGGTGGTGGGCAACATGCCCATTGGACACAAAGTCTACAATTACAGCAACTCCGTCGTCAACAAGGAGCAGGGGACAGAGATTCGAGGGGAGAAAACATTTTTCATGAAGGCCAGGATGATGGCGGGTCAGGCAAACCTCAAGGATAATGTTTTCGGACTGCAGGATTTCCAATGGCTGGATAGAGAGGAGACCCGGAAGGCCGTCAATCCGAGGGATTGGGCGGCTGTGAAAAACATATTATCCGAACGATGAGATGGTAGGGGTCGGGGTTGTACACGTGAACTCATGTATTGTATAAGCTGTATGGGATGGACGCAAAGTTGCTCTGTAAGCATCTACCTATCATCGTCATATTGCTTTGCTTCAGAGTTCGCAGGGCCAAGTAGGAATTCCAGCTCCTACGGCACTACTACTAGGGTACGAAGACTTTTTCAATCCGAGAAGGCTTAGAATAACACCGAAGCAATATCGATCAGATAGTATTGCATGGCATGATGTCGTCGCTGGGTTTTGATGCATTCCCAGATCGGCTGGAACCTGGTGCCTCCAGCTCTGGCGGAGTGCTTTTCCAGTCCGATGGCTCTTGGGTCTCTATCAAAGTCGCCAATTCCACGTCCTTCCGCGCTTGGTGAGGCTGCGGCCTCGTCCTATCGATTCGCCTCCGCCACGGCTTGTATATCAGAACGCTAAGTGCGCCAACGACGTTGAACGAGCAGCATATTGCTCCACCTATTATATCGTAGTAGTCTCCGGCAACAACAATCCCGTCCCAGAACTTTCCTGAAGGGTGAGCAATGTTTTTGATCAGACTGAGCATCTGTATGAATCCTATCGCTATTGCTACGGCCACTGTGACAGCTGTGAGCACTATCGAATAGTACAGGATGGCGATTCGGTCCTTTGCCATGGCTGTAGAGGTGTATAATGCCATTATGAGGGCTCCATCAATGGTATCGAGCAGGCACATCCCCGTCGTGAACAAAGTTGGGAAGATGAGAATTAGCCATATGCTCGTGCCTTTCGCCCCCTGTATGGAGGCAACACCCAAAAGTGCTACTTCCGAGGAAGTATCGAAGCCCAAGCCAAACATCACACCCAAAGGATACATCTTCCACGGCCTATTGATCAACTTGAACATTTTCTACAAAAGGAAGAAAAGGCAGCCAGCCCCTTTTATCTTGAAATTACGTTCTTCTCCCGGTGCTTTGCTGATTAGTATCTTCAATTGTTTGATCAGCTTGTAGAGAATATAGATGTTCATGGTCCCCAGAAGAATGAGAAATCCTGCAGAGACGGAGGCGCCAATGATGCCCCCTATCTTACTGAAAGCGCAGAATTTGGAGCTGATGGCAGAAGCAGTCGCTGCCACTATTATTGATATGATTACGACAATACTGCAGATAGAATCCACGTTAGAGCGACTCGAGTTCATTAGACATAAAGCAAGCATGTTGCATCAGTATTGAAGTTGAACAGCATACGTGGAATGTCCCAGTGAAAAGAACGTGCCAACGGTAACTGGGCATTGACCAGAAGCAATCAATCGACGAGTCATAAGGTCTATGGCCTGGAAAATTGCAGTCAGCCGAGACCTTTTGATATCATCTGGGGTTTCTGGTAGATTACCGGGATATGGTCGGCATCCAAAGCATGGCGAAGTCCCAATGTGCAGGAAAGAACAGCCGTTGGGGACGAGAGCTGCATGATAATGGAGAACAATGGCGACGGCGACCCATACCAGGACATTGGCAAGTATAAGTGCTACGATGATGCCCACAGCTGGGAACGGTAGCTTCCGGAGGCCAGGGATTCGTCCATGACAAGCAATCGCTCGTGTACGGATGGAACCCTTGAGCTTAAGGAGGCCCACATTCGTCTGGAGCGCTTGCGGCATGCATAAGGGAATCAGTGATCCACGGCAAGTGATCTTGGAGACTACCACGAAGTGGAAGTCGATGGCAAAACTGTTGGTTATGCTATATTGTTACTTAAGGTATAGCAGATGAGAGGATCGAGAGTGGAAGTGGACTGGAAGTAGAGCAATCGACGATGCACCTCGAAGCATCCTAGACTTATACCCTCACAACGAATATGCAGTGCAGTATAGTTAGACGCGGTCTCCAATCAAAATGAGTTACTGCTCCGATTCTAAACACTCATGAGATCACATATGGTACAAGAATGGTGCATATCGCACTCATGGCCATCCACTTACATGGTAGACAAAGCCTTGTAGAACGCCACGCTACATACCCCTAGTCGTATCGACCTTCATTTACGCCGTGATTTCTTTCGCTCCCCCAGGCCTGGCCTCGAGCTTACCATCTCTCCATATCTGCCTCTCTCCTTCGTAGTATCGTAAGCCTGCAACACCCTGTTCTGGCTTTCATCCGCCTGGCTGAACGCGTAACCTCTCTGCTTCCGCATCCTCTGTACTTGTCTGACCTTTCGGATCGCCTTCTGGAACTGCTCCATCCTCGGCCTGTAGTCCTGGATGTTGTATTTCTGTATCTCCTGCACATGATGATACGTTTGAGGCCGATACATCCTCTTCCCGTACTTCCATGCAAAGTCGCGGAGAAGACAGATCACGGGCAGAGTGAAGGCCATGAGGTAGAAGACGGGTGACTCAAAGAGCCGTGGAACGACGCCATCGTATTCCGTCGAGAATCCAAGTTTGGGAGCCACGGTGGCATAGACAGCGATGAAAGCTAACCAAATCACCATACTCCCAGGAACGGCCAGGAAGGTGTATTTGGTCCATATGTTCGTAATCAGTGCAGCTTTGCCTAGGACTGTGGCTAGTACCGCGGTGTATAGAGCGGTCCCCCACACCCAGTGACCTGCTACTTTGCCATCACTTTGAGGAAGATCCCAAAACCATATGAGCTCCGAAATGAAATAGCAGAGGAGAGAATGATAGAACCCATTGAGGATCCAAGACCAGAAAGAATGCATCTTGAAGAAGACGCCCTTCTGGCCGAGCTGATAGAGTTGCGGATAGCGATCGAGCAGTCTGGCAGATATGAATTGGTCAAAAATGCCAATCACAAATGGTGGGAAGACTGTGAAAAAGACGTTGTAGAAGGACAACGTCCAGGATTCGAATATGACCTCTCCAGAAAAGCCGTTCTGAAAGGAATACTGCGAATGGGTAATTAGCGTAGGATCTATCAAAGACGCTTATCAATATACGTACCCAGAATTGCGTCATGTACAGTGCAATGTTTTTGTAGAAAGAATAAAGGATCAGCTTCGAAATACGCTGGTAGCTCCATGCACCATGCACAAGGAGCAACTTTCGAAGATATCGGAATTGTCCAATGGCCACATCAGCGCTTCGGGCTGCCTGGAGTCCTTCAACGCCGCTAATGCCGACTCCGACATGTGCTGCTTGTATCATGGATACGTCGTTCGCGCCGTCACCGATAGCCAGAAGGATTGCTTTAAGGTTTCTTTTCACCAGCTTGACCACAAGGGCTTTCTGCAAAGGCGATACACGGCTACAGAAAATCAGTAGAGTGTTATTCAGTTTCTGCACCAGGGAGGACAAACCAGCATATCACTGCTTTGCACATAATCGCAAGCTCGAGGAACATCTTCTCCATGTTTTTCTCCAAAGCGAAAGTTAGAGATTTGCCATCGATGACAAGAGCCAGTGTTTCAAGTTCTGCGCTGCCCGCCGATTGATTTTGAATAGCATTGAGTTTGTTCCCGAGGTTGGTCCTTGTACCTTCGGAACTTTCTTCGTTGACAATCAATAAGGTCATGTCTTCGCTGATCAATTTACAGCTCATGCCAATATTTATGGCAGTCTCCTGCCGATCGCCTGTAAGGACCCATATTTTGACACCTGCCTCCTGAAGAGTATGTATGGTATCTGGTACACCATCCTGGAGTTTATCCTCAATGGCAGTGGCGCCCAACAACGTAAATCCATGTTCGATTATTTCCGCGGCTTTGTCGAGCTCTTCGGGTCTGTTTCCACTCACAGTAGTGTTTGCTTTGTCAAAGATCTGAAGCCACTGCTGGAGCTCCGTCTCCGGTATCTCGCGCATTGCTAGACATAAAGTTCGTAGTCCTTCTGTGGCATACTCCTCCAAGTGCTGCAATGTTGCTTCAACATTTGCGTTGCCCTTGCCAAGCCGCTCCATGATGACGGTATCTGCTCCTTTGCAGTAGCATCGGACTTTACCGTCAGGACATCGAAATATAGTTGACATTCGTTTCCTAGTAGAATTGAATTCTAGGACTGCCAATAGTTCGTATTCATAATCTTTACCCTCAACAGTGATCATGACAGAACGAGGCCTGCGAGCGGTAAACTGATATCCTAGCATTACTGCACCTTCCACCAAAGCACCTTCATCTGGCGAAGCCGCTTGGTACTTGATTTCACCTGGCTTCTCGTCCCTTCTTTCTGGGATCACGGTGTGACATGTCGACAAAAGTGCTAGAAAATGATGTATCTCTGTCTGGCTCTGGTGCTTTCTCAGGTTCTCACGGAGTCTCGTAAAGTCATAGATCCCGATGGGATTCTGTTCGGTTGCTCTCATATCTTCAGGAACCTCATCTGCATACTGTATGCCCCCTATTGAGCATTGCTTGAACTCCATCATGTTACAAGTGAGCGTTCCAGTCTTGTCCGAAAAGATGTATTCAATCTGGCCTAATTCCTCCACGAGTGATGATGTTCGGCAGATCGCCGCCGTATCGGTTGGATCATAATACATATCAAGATCTGAATTGATCAGTAAAGCTTGGTAATACTTGACGACCTCAATGGTGACGAATAGCGAGATCGGCACAAGATTAGAATACAGAACCCAGTAGGTAAATATGTCTGAGAAGAACTGCTTTGCGACGCCTGTATTCTCAATATAGAGGTACGAAAGCTTTGAGTGCGCAGTCGCTCTTACGATTAGATCGCCGACGGAGCTGACGATGCTTAGACCAACTAAAACCGCTACAAGCATGAGGATTTGGATGTTCACCATTCGTTCAACATGGGTTCGCTTGATGGGAGTCGCAGTTGCGTTGCGCATCAATTTTGTCTCGTGGCCCGTGAAAACAACGATACCGTGAATCCATGGAGTGTTTCGTAGGGTTGCGCCTCGTAAGAGGAGCTGGTCTGGTGCCAATGGAAGTTCCTTCTCACTACCGCCAGCTGTCGTGGTTAATGTCGCTTCATACGTATACAGGCTGCTATTTGGCTGCTCGGAGCGAAGCCTCCCAGATAATCGACTGAGCTCGCTTGAGCTAACAAGGTTCGCCGTCTCTGGGATAGCTTGCTTTATTTTCAGATTCGTTTCACCGTCAAGATTGGCAGTCTCGATGTAGCACAGTCCTTCGGGTTCAGAACTTGCCAATAGCACCAGATCTGCGGGGAACGGCTCTTCTGACTCTACCCTTACGATATCCCCAACCTTCACACTGACCCATTTGATATTTTCGAAAGTAGATCCTCTCAATACTCTTGCCTTGGAGTGATTTAATGACTTATCCGAATTCTTCCGCTTGAAATCTTCTATTAGCTCCTTCCCCGCTGATACGAGTAAGACGATTATGAGAGGTCCAATAGTGGTGTATCTATTTGTCGGAGATATATTCGGAATTTGCTGCAACGCTGCCGTAAAGAGAAAGAACAAATTGGCGTATTTGGAAAATTGTTCGAAGAGGAATTTAGGGAGAAATGTGGCAGCGTTATATTTGGCGGTGGACACGTGGTTATCAAGATGTCTACTCTGCGAATTCGCTGGTGGATTGTTGAGATGTATGATTCTTGGACCCAAGGAGGATGGATCTGGCTTGCCTCTTCCAAGTCCAAATTTGAAATTTCCTATATCAAACCTCTTTCGCTCTGACTTTTTGATAGGCTCTTCTGTCATGTCGCTGTTCGTCCTGTGCTGCCCAGAAGCGGTCTCCCGTAATGGCATGTCCATCTCTGAGTATTCCGGGCCTCTACCGAACATGTTCTTCGCCTTTCCCATCAAGCCTCCACCCATGCTAAGCACACTGTTTCGGCTTCGATGACCACTCCCTTTAACCATACCGGATGATCCTCCTTCCAATCGACCATCAGTATGATAGTAGCCTCCGTGCATAGATCGGTCATCGTCAGGAAGGTCATCCAAGTCAGAGTAGCGCTGGTAGTTGTTCAGGTCGGAAGTCTGCGAATAAGTACGTCCATCTCCGATGCCGAGGTAGGGAGGCTGGCCATGCTCGGTATGGCCAGTCCTAGGTCCAGAACGAAGGCCATGCGTTGATTGCTCTGCGCCGATAAAAGCGTCATAGGATACTGAAGGGCGAGGTTGGGGTCTTTCGGAGCTGTCGATGTGGTACTGATGAAGAAGGTCCTCGTCATTGACAAGAGGCGGTTTTCCATCATTGTTTGTGGGGCTTGGATCCTCGAGATCGAGTAAGGGGCCGCCATGATTCGATGTTGCTGCTTGTCGTCCTTCTCCTGGCGGCCTAGATGCCATGTCGCGGTGAGATGTATATGTTCAATCGGCCCGAGCGGTACTGCCAGAGCGGTACGGTTCGATAAGACTCAACCATCAAGTATCTAGAAGTGCGATGCATACGTGCTGTTATTTGCTGTGCGTGTCTCCACAGTGGTCTTTAGTAGCATCAAGTGAGGACGTTGCATGGAACTGGCTATTAAGCTTCTTACAATACGGAGTTGGAGCCGCAAGTTACGACGTGCGGGAGGCACTGCTACAAGTTATTATTATCTTTATTGCTGCGTCTAACTTGTGCGTTTGTCTGGTATCCTAGGCAGTCGTTAAAAGATCTCGTTACCTTTGATCTTCATATAATTCTTATAGTGTTGAACGAGAGAAGCAAGTCAGATTGATACTCGGCTGTAGTTGTCCCCAGATCTACCCCTAGAACTAGTTCTAGTTCTAGTCGTAATTTATAAAAAGCTTGGCGTCCGAGGCTTGCCTTTGCGCATCTTGGGTGTTTCGTATCTTCCTATTGAGCCCTGAGAAACATAGTGAGACGGACCTGACCCCACTTCTCGATATGGTCTGTGCCAGATGCCAGAAATTGCAGAAGACCACCCGGCTTGCTACGCCAACTGTCAAGCGCAGGAGCGATATATACCATGGTTCCGCCACGAGTAGTGATAGAAGCAAGCCCTCAGCTACCCTAGGCTCTGCTCCCATAAGCAAGGCAAGCTACTCTCGGCCATTACTACTACCACTACCAGGCGCTGACTAGGACCGTCACTCCCAGAGTAAACTTCTTGACAAAAGCGCGAGGAATCCATACGCAGCGTATTCCAGCAGCTGTACTAAATGCAAGGCCAAGGTTGATCAAGGTCACACATATTGTCACAAGTGTGCATACGCTGGGAATGGTACATGCTCAAGCCGTGGAGAGGCGTCCACATGAACAAAGCTGACGACATTGACAGCTTGTGCCGCATGTGGTAGAAGCCAGAACAAGAGCACGTCGACGGAGGGTGATATGTTTGTTCAAGGGCAAAAGTTTTCAGCCAAATAAACGAGGATGAAGTCGTCAATTTACTACTTGACTGCCTTCCATCAAACCTCCTAACATTGGCCGTAGCTCCGTACAGCCTACCAGGAACATGTTCCTCCAGGCGAACAGCGTTTCGATGGGTGAAGCAGCAGGACAGCGGCTCGTTACTCAAGTCATACCTGTGGAAGAATCGCAGAGATGGCTCTAAGAGTAATTTAACCATCCATGATCGCCGGTACAGCCTGAGGCTAAGCATGATCTTGCGATGGTGGGAATTCGCTTGAGTAGAATGCACATACTGTGGAGCTCATGAAAGGTGTAGATCCTATCTCGCAAGTTAAAAGTTGATGTCGATCTACAACCATCCAGAGGAATCCAGAGGAGGAAAGTACGGGCATTAGCAAGCTGGTCGTCTTGGGTATAAGTAGGTGCATCCATTACTAACGCCTTACAACGCATGAGGGGTTAAGAGTAAAGTAGTGCTTGTCTAGGTCGAATTGCCTGTTATGAGCAAGACTATCTGCACCACCATGGCGGTAACCCAAACAGTAAATTAGAGCACTTCGGGAGCATCCCATAAGGCAAGGCGTGCTTTAGCTCACGTGGCTTCAGCGGCGGTGGCTTAACGTTTCTATTTTAGAGACTGCGAAATTAAGCGGGAGTTTCCCGTAAGATACGATCTAGCGCATGCAAGTTTTACGCAAAAGCTTGGCACAGGCTGAACCAGAAAAGCCTCCCTTCAGATCTAGACGGTCGCCAATGTAGAGCCTAATATCAGTAAGCATTCTTGTCCATGACAGTTTGTCCCTAGCAGGTTGAGAGAAGCTTTTGAGCTATGTGATCTCTGTTAGTACTCCGTAAGAAAGTAGAGGTTAGACGATTAGGCACACCGGCGGGATTATGGTTTGCAGGAGTATCGCATACGCTAAAGATCTGCCAGGCACTAGCGCGAGGCACCAGCTCCGGCTGTGCGCTCCCATCATATGAGTATATAGCAGCATCATCAAGGACCACGATTGCAAGTAGCATCACTAAATGCTCCATGTAGCCCTCGCTGTAAATCCATAACTAAATCAAGAACGAACAACTCACCGAGTAGGGCTGGCCGCATTGGTCTGTTGTTGTACCTTACCTAGATAGCCGTGACAGCGGACCCCTGTGCCCCTATTCTGCCAGGGATACTTCTCATTTGATCTAGTGAAATTATCTGTCTGCATTTCACTCTTTTCACTCCGTAATCCGTACACTCCCACCAGCTCTCCTGCCCCAACTACATTCTTTTTTTCATCTACACTCTTCTAATAGCTGCAGCATTCCTTTACACGTTCACTAAATACTAATTATTTTTATGCTACGTCTGCCCTTTGCTTATTCTACAACACCTGCCAATCCGGCACTTCAAGACAACAATCACTCGCTGCAAACATTACTCCATCCTGGCTGTCGATCATCGAAACATCATACGCAGTTGCTACGAGGCAAGTGACAGAGCTGGAAGGTTTCGGGAGCTTCGAAGCGTGGTCTCCGATTTCTTCCTTCTTACCGTTCAATGTGCAAATAGTTTGCCGGTGCTATTCCTTCAAAAGGTGTGCGGCTTTCTTTTGCATAGGTCTTGCTAGCCCGAAGCCCTGTGAGTTGGCATTGGCGTTGGTATGGCTACTGACAGATATGTAGATATTCCCTCCCACCTCTTGACCAAAGCCTCTACTTGGCTGCTCCATCGTTCTCTCACGGACTCTACACCATACGCTTCTTTCATTTTCAGAGCCCGACGAAGGCCTACATTCAGATTCACACATTCTGAACGCCCTAGTTCATCATCTAACCAGCAGGACAGGTTCGTCCGGCCGCCGCACATGCTTGGAATGCAGCATCAGCAATCCTCGATGGAGAATGCTCCGCAGGGTCATTTCTCAACCTCCTCGAAGCCCTCGAATACCAGCAATAATGACACTGGCTTTTCTCATGGCGCATACAACTCAAACCAACACCCTCTTGGAGGCTATGCTCAGAGGCATCCTCGTCGCGGGAACATGTCTATCAACACTGCTTCTTACGGGCAAACAAATCTCCAAAGCCCAAGCGATATCACAGCACCTGGCACAGCAATGGACATGAACTTCACTCCCCTTCTGCCGTCTCAGCTGTTGTTGGGTAGTCCATTCCAGCCTGGTACCCCACAATTCAATAATTTCGGTGGTTTCCAGCAACACGGTATCACGGCACATCAGCAGAGCCATCCACCACAGGCTGGTAGCCCTGTGAATAATCAGCATTCGGGGTTTTCTCCCCATCTATATCAAGGCATGGTTTCGCCAACCAATTACGGAGTATCGCAATTCCTCAGTGGACCGCAGTCACCCACCGGCTCGTTTGGCAATACTGGAAACCAAAATTACGGAGCAGTGCCTCAAATGCAGATGGCACCAACTGTGGGTAATGCAGGCAGCCGGACGGTGTATTTAGGGAATATCCCCCCAGAGACTTCAGCGGAAGAGGTACTTGGCCATGTCCGTAGTGGACCGATTGAATCTGTGAGATTGCTTCCGGACAAAAATTGCGCATTCATTTCGTTTCTTGATGGAAACTCAGCTACGCACTTTCACTCTGATGCCATCTTGAAGAAGCTCGCGATCCGTGGCCAGGACATCAAGGTTGGCTGGGGAAAGCCAGCTCAAGTTCCTACTTCTGTTCAAGTTGCTGTGCAACAATCCGGGGCCTCTAGGAATGTGTATCTGGGCAATCTTCCAGAGACGGTGACCGAGGCGGAGTTGCGTGAAGATCTTGGTAAATTTGGTTCCATCGACACTGTCAAGATTGTACGTGAGAAAGCGATTGGCTTCGTTCATTTTCTCTCAATCAGCAATGCCATTAAGGCAGTCTCACAGCTGCCTCAGGAGCCGAAATGGCAAGCACCTCGTCGCGTCTACTATGGCAAAGATCGATGTGCATATATTTCAAAGACACAACAACAGAATGCCGCTCAATACCTAGGGATTGCGCCGGGGTACGCACATATACTCAACGGCGCTGACCGTGACTTGATTTCCAACGCTCTAGCTCAACAATCCGTTGCAGCTGCCGCTGTGGCCACACAAGCAGGAGGCGTGAACAACCTTGGCAATCGCACAGTGTACCTTGGAAACATCCATCCTGAGACAACCATCGAAGAGATATGTAATGTGGTTCGTGGTGGTCTTTTGCATCACATCCGCTACATTCCTGACAAGCATATCTGCTTCGTCACGTTCATTGACCCTACATCAGCAGCATCGTTTTATGCGTTGAGCAACATCCAAGGTCTGATGATCCATAATAGACGTCTAAAGATTGGATGGGGCAAACATTCTGGTGCACTTCCGCCGGCTATCGCTCTGGCGGTCAGTGGTGGTGCCTCTCGAAATGTGTACATTGGTAATTTGGACGAATCTTGGACAGAGGAACGGCTACGTCAGGACTTTTCGGATTATGGTGAAATTGAGCTCGTTAATGCTCTTCGAGAGAAGAGCTGTGCTTTTGTCAACTTTACAAACATCTCGAATGCCATCAAAGCCATTGAAGCAATACGAAGCAGGGAGGATTACCAACGCTTCAAGGTGAATTTTGGCAAAGATCGTTGCGGAAACGCACCTCGACAGAACAACCAGAACAATCAGCATGCGCAGCAGCAGCATCTTGGTATGCAGGGAAGGGATGGTATGGTTTCGCCCTCGCCGATGAACGGAGGTCTACGTCCATCCATGAGCCACAATGGCTCCTCGGTCAGCCCAACACGAGCTGCTCTCTCACCAGCTCCAGGATCCACTGGCTCTAATTCACAGAATGGTATTCATTACGGTCACCATGCCAACCATGCGCCTACGCCTTCTGCTATCCTCAATGCCAGCAGCAGCAATCCGCTGGCCATGTATCTCAATCGGATGTCTCTCCAAGATATACCTCAAGAGCCGCAGCAGCAGCAAGCAGATCCTTACTCTGTCGCGGCGCTCCAGCAGCAACAGCAGCAAGTGCTTGCGAATCAACAAGCCGCTATCTACGGGACCTCAAATAATGAAGTCTTCGCCAATGGCATGCTCAATGCCCCACAGCAGCACGGAGGCCATAGCAGCAGCCTGAGCCAAGGCATAAACGGCATCAGCCTGTCTGGCTCTGCACAGACAATTGGCGGATTGCTTGCGCCTGCCCGGAACCAGCAGCATTCACGCGCTGTCAGCTTGCCCGTCTTCACCCAAGAGCCACTAACGAATGGCGTGAGCCAAAATCAACAACCGCAACAGCAGCATCTAGCACTCCAACAGCCAAGCCATAGACATCAGCAAGCCAGCATGAGCGGTTTTGGCAATTTCGGTGGCAGCACCTGGGGTCTCAACGGATGGGCAGAAGAAAGTGCCCAGTGAGATACCCTAGCATTCGATCATTCAATGTACATTTCTTGCCCTATTAACAATCTACCACACTTCTTTTCATTTGTTCTAATACTGGTACGTGTTTCAGCTAGTTCGTTAGTTGGATACCGCAGGCGTTTGACCCTTTAGTACCGTCGCCGAAGCAAAGCCCTTTCACTTCGTGCAAATGTTTTATTGTAATCTTAATACCCCTTCCTGGATGCATGCGGCTGAGAGGAAAATCATTTGAAAAGCGAATTGCGAAGCCCCTGGATTGATATAGAGGACACCGTTCCGCCATCAGGCATGAGGAACCGGGGAGTGTGAGAGCAAATCCTGTATCTTACGGGTTAAGATAGCATTAGAGGGTACGATGGCATAGAGTTGCGAGGGGACCGGGGAATGAAAGCTACCTTGTCTAAAATCTTTCAAATGTTCGTTTACGTATGCCGTGAAGGCATTATCCTGCAATTCGCAGTTTCTTGAAGAGACAGCAGTTGATAAGGCGAAATGAGTGATGCGTATGGATCTTGCTAATTTTACGGCTGACATTGAGCTAATCATCTTCGAATAGTCTTCGAATAATCGCACTTGATAGCTGAGTCTCGATAGAGAGAAAAGAGATTTAACTATGCAAAGACCAATCTCCATTACGTATCTTATGAGAGCTACCGCCCATTCGGACTAGGACGTAGACGTAGACCTAGACGTAGCTGGGAAAGGAAAAGAAGTAAGGACGGCAAAAAGCCCCACAGTGTGTATACGTGCGAGCTCGCATCGCTTGCCAAGGGGTCGAAATCTCCCAGCAGCCCTTCCCTGCACCACCACCTACATCGCTTCAGCAGCAGTACCTAACAGCTTCTTCAAGCTCCCGGTAGCAGAGCCCATGCTCGTCCCAATCTGCTTCTTCTTGTAGGTGAGATCATTGCCGTCCTTGCCGGCAGGAGAGACCTTGGTGGCAGATGTAGCCGGCATGCTAAGAGCAGGTCGAGCCACGAACTCATATGGTGTACCCTCAAGACTGTCCTCACTGGAAGTGCTTGCCGTTGAAGTATGAGAGAGACCGGGAGTCGAGCGGCTCGAGACTGGAGTGCGGCTCTGGCTGATCATAGGACGTCGCTTCGAGGGGAGCGAGTCACAAGAGCGGTGGAACTTGCTAAGGTATGATGTTGCCTCGCTACTAGGGCGATGCGTCAATTTCGGTTTCCATTCGCCCGATTTCGTAGGAGATTTCTCGGCCGTCATGCCTAGTTCGGCGGGCTTCCACTCCGTGGGGTCAAGATCTGATTTGGCATTGTGAAATTGAGCGGGTATCCGGCCATCCGGAGCGGTACGAGGAGTCGGTTGAAGCCGGGGAACGTATGTAGGGATCTTAGATCCAATTGACTCGTCCATGTCGTCCCCAATGAGGGGATTGGCCATCCTCGTGGGGCTGCTAAGGAGGGATAGGTATGGGTCCGCAGTGGGGATGGCGGCGTCACCACGACGGCAGCTAAATTATTGTATCAGTAACTTAGAGCGGCAGAGGGTTTGTGGAATTCACCTCTCCGAACAATACAGGATCGAGGAGTTCGGGACCACGATTTGCTTCTCACACATTGCACTGGTCTGGTCAGTATCATGGACAGGGACATGCGATATGAGTGAGTTACCAGAATTGTAGAAAGCTCAGTCCTGTATCGTCGTCGTCTTCTCCGAAGACTTGCTCCTCTTCTTCCTTGGCCTTCTTGGTGGCCTTGGTACCCTTAATGGTGATCTTGAGGGATGCTATGCTTTTGGAGGCTGGGGCAGAACGCGCTGCTTTGGCAGCTGTCTTCCTTACGTGAGGGGGAGAGTGACGAGCCTGTGCGTGAGCATTGTGAAATCCAGACATTGAGGGGACGAGCAACTTTTGGAGAAAGCGGTTGGTGCTGTCTTGATGTTCGAATGGCGATCTGGTCCGAGTGTTGACGCAACCTGATCCAATGCAATCTGAGAGTGGAGCGATGAGCTGTGCACGCCGGAGGGAGCTTGCCAACACTGCGTCTTGTTCGAGCACGGATCGGATGCGGCTTATCGCCAAAAGCGAATGACCTTGGGTTGATTTGCCAGACAAGTGGTAAGTTATTCTTGGCTTAACGGGTATCTGCAGCGCTGTGGAACCTAAGAAAACGATCGGTGAAGAAAGGGATATAGTCTTATTTTTTCCCTGTATTAGAGATATACTATCTTATGCCCCGAAAGACGGAGGGAGAGGGGGAGAGGGGGTGAGGGGTTGTTTGAGTACGGAGTGTTGTCTTTGATGCTGCTTTGGCTGCACCTTTGTTGATTGATCGACGGCTAGATAAGGTAAGCATAAGTCCGGAGTAGATAAGCCAAGGCGAGCCACAGGGACTATGTCTCACTAGTCAGATCCTGGACTAGTGCAGCACGGAATTGAAGAGCGACGCTGACTCGTCCAATTTCATCTCGTTTCAGGGATTTCGAGACCTCTGCCCAAGTTGCCAGGACCTGGGCACGCTGGGATATTCGTTCATTTCATCTGAAGCAAACATCACCCCACCTCGTCTCACATATCTAATTACTTGACCTAAATATTCATATGTTCATCCTTCGCACTCGTGAGACTCCCTGCCAAAAATAGATCCACTCAGTATCAGCACACACTATTGAGAAATGGCATTCCAACAGGTATGGGACTCGGTACAATTGGATACCCAACGGGATTGCAGCAACCAACCGCTATGGTGCCTGTCTCATGCGAACCATGTCACTACCGCTTCATACTTCAGGTCGTTCGTCGACCTCTCTCGCACACTGTTCCGAGTCCCATCCGCTCCAGCGACTCTGGCAGAAGCGGAGCTGCCGGTTGTCGACTTATCGGGATTGTACATAGGATAAGTCACCGTCCAATCGGATCGGAGAGTATCTATCTGGCACGATCCGAGAGGTGACCAGACTAGGGCATGCTATTATGCTTGCCTCAGTCTTCTTGCATTTCCCTCATGTCCCCTTCCAGAACCTTTCTGGCACTCCTTGAGCGGGGCTGTTGATCGGACCCACGTAGCAGTCCAAGAGATTGCTCCACCGTGATCCTCCATGCCGAAGCCTTTGGATTTCTTTGTACGCATATGAATTCGCATAAATGAGGCTAGTCGTCGGATCACGGAATCGGGCGGGCTGCGTTGTTATTGCGCACATCTCCGAAGTCGGCCCTGCGGAATTGGTCAGCTTCACAGATGATAACGGTTTGGGATGCGAATTCCCTACTCGAAAGCTTCGCGCGTGGCCTTTTCAAGAGGACGCTGTTTTGGAGTTCTGGTAGCTTAGCCGCATTGGCATCGATATCTTTCAGTACTACCAAAGTGCGACTTGCAATCTCAATCTGAGGGGCCTGCCTCAACGCTGGTACAAGCATGCCCGGCCTAGAGTCGCCTAGCCCTCGTGATACAGGGCCAGATTGGCTTTGAGGGTGCGCTTCGTCGTCCGCAGTCCCTGTAAACTCAGCTTGCTGTTGTAGCATAGGCAATGCCGCGTAAGCATGAATACCGTCAAGGAATCCGTAGGGTCCTTGTGGCGGCGCAAACGTAATGTGTTGTGGCGTTGATTGTTGGCGTCTGCTTGTCAAACTCACTTGGCCTGAGAGCTCGGTCAAATGGTGAGGATGTAGGACATCGGGTATGGCTGCTTCTTGGTCTTCAAAGCCATTCGAAAAGCTATGGTACGGCTTTTCGACTGCTATATCAGTGTGTTGGTCTTCCATAATGGTTGGAGCTTCAATATGGCCTGCCTTTCTAATCGCTTTGACGCCGAGCTGCTCAATTTTGCCATCAACCCAACGTGACAAGCCACTCCACCATGTGAGGACAGGCCCACTGAGCTGACGATTGTGCAGCGCTTCCAATCTAGCTCGTTGCTCCTCTGCGCGCTTCTTTTCTGACTCCTCCCATCTGTTCAAATTCTTGGCGTTCTTCCTCTCTGTTCTAGCAGCTTCCTCCATCCGATCGGCTTGTGTCAGAGCTCTGGGTTTCGAAGCGTCTTTCCGCTTTTGGGCCTCCTCCATCTGATGCATGACCTTGAGTCGCGTTTGTTCGCTATTCAAAAGCCGCTTATGTACGAATTCTCTGTTTCGAACAGTCTGTTTTCGAGACGAAGCCCGTATCGGCGTATCAGCTTCCGTATGCACCCATGATACCCTTTCGGACTTCTTCTTGGGCTTAGGGGCAGGCGTTGACTTGGTAGCAGAAGGATCGATCTTGACTTTCTTCCGCAGCCCTCCGGGTCTCTTGAATACATCTTGGGCCTTGCGCTTCCTTTGCCGTTCTAGCCTGCCTTGTTTCTGTAACTCCTTTTCACCTGCTAGCTCGTCGTCACCCTTAGCAGCGCCCTGATCCTCCTCGTCAGTCGAAGAATCAAGTTCAGCATCTGATGCATCTTCTTCTTCATCCTCGAATTCCACATCCTCTTCGTCTTCGTTCTCTGCGAACAGTAGCTCAAGCTCGTCGTCGCCTTCTTTCTCCAGTAATTGGGACAGTCTGTTTCCCGCCGTGGCGCGCTTTTCTCTCCCAGTCACAAGCGATTCCACGGCTGGCTGATCATTGCTTTCGTCATCTCCAGAAGTCTCAACATCACGGTCACCGAATGGCGCAAGAGACCCGTCTTCACACATGATCAGGCGGGATTGATGGACAGTGAATATGAGCCAACCCGCGAAAAGCTACCTTAAGAGAAGCTCCTCGATCGATTGTGAACGCTCTGAGCGCAGAAGGAGCTACATGTTCGCCGCTGCATAGTGAATCCGCTGGTCAGGGTCGCTTCGAAGGTGGGAGGACACCAGATAAGGTCTCCAATATTCTAGGTTGTTTTGTCAACTGTTATCGCCAGTGCCAGTGCAGCATGTAAAGATTTGTGTAGTAGCTGTGACGCTGAACGTTGATGTTTGACAAGTTGAATATATTCATCTTAACTCCGGTCCCCAAGCTCCGGTCCATGCCAAGCAGACACACTTTGGATCTCACACAAAGCGACTCAGTGAATGAGGAGTGGTTTTACACAATAGAATACTATTCGATCTATTCCTGGGTACAATGTATACGCTTGATTGGTCTTGCTGGTAGCCACAAGAGCCGTCACGCTTCGCTCAGACACCATGTATTCTATGCGACAGTTTGCCGACTCCATAAAGGTGCTCCAAATTGAAGCCAAATGCACGAGAACACATGGGCAAAAACGATCCTGGCCCATAGATTGAATCATAGGGTCATGAATGTCCGTGAAATGCACTGTCATGAAGAATTGCTTCTCCCGAAACTAAGTGCAGGATGGAATAAACACCTTCCCAGGATTGGTGTTTCAGAATCCCAAAATCAGGGGGACCACTTTGTGGCTGAATTTGCCCTTCCCAAAGCTCATCCAGACAACCAAACTCCAACAATCTTTTTTCTTTCTACCATCTCCTTGCACGCCAACTCTCCCCTTTCCTTCGTGATCTGTTTGGCATCAGAACTTTTAATTGACCGATACTTTCATTCGCTTCCCCCCTCAGCTTCCCTTCGATTCCTCCTCCTGCTCTTACTACGGCATAATCCTACCACGTCCGCCAGCTTTTCATCGTCTATCAAACCACTACATCAGCAAGCTGATGATCTGACCTTGATGATCGAAATTACGACGATCCTCCCCTACTTCAATAGCCATCTACGGCGGACTTAGAATCTCTAGCGCACATCGCAACGTTGTCTTGCAAGGGATAAGGGCGCAGCTTTACATCGTCGTTCCGCGCTCCGTACCATACAACATCCATCAGCTGCGGGCACACGCTGGCTTCGTCAACAAGGCTATCATCGGAGACTATCCACAGCTACCCTCGAAGTACCTTGCATCCCCAAAAATATCCCAAAGAGCCTCATCGCGGACCAATCAGGGAATCTATCTAAGCGTCTCGAATATTATACACTCCCAGAGACCCAATATCACGAAATAGCTGCTGCCCTCGCTGAGCGACAGCAAAAATCGTTCGGACGTGACAACTTGCCCGTCATCGCATATAACTGCAAGGTCTCAAGCTTTTCTAATACATAATGGGTCCTTCGCCAAGACCGGACCACCATCTAAATCTGAATCATCTTCCTCAACTGTCTGCAACCCAGCCACGGTCTGGGTCTTCAACTGCTAATACTTCACCCATTGAACCACCAGCTGGTACTGCCGTGCGATCTCCATTTGGGAATCCTGGGAACAAGACTGGTATGGGTACCGCGGCGGGTAATGCGAGGTCGGGGACTGGCTCTCCATCGCATGAACTTGGAGGAGCGGGCAGGCTATATGCAAAGAGGTCAGTCAAAGTAGATGCGTCACTGCCACACCGCTGATGGACCGATTTCTATACAGGGCCCGTGAGATACAAGCTCAAGAGGGTTTGACTCCAAGTCTTTGGGGGACACTAGGTCCTCCAGCTAGCGGGGGCTCGACCCCTTTGCGAGAAACTATACCAGAGTCACCAAGCCAAGATGGCTTCCCAGACTTTATGCCGCCCTCTGAAGCTCCTACCCAAAGTCCTGCGCGCAGAGCTCGAGCGGGTACTGTTCCCTCAAGGTTCTCCCCTGCTGCTCCCCCGGGCCAGGTCGTTAGTCAACTATCCTTGCCTAAGACTTCAAGACCTACACCATCAGCAAGTCCTTTCAGATCATCGTCTCACATGGGCTCCGATGCCGCAAATGCAACAGCGGCAATGGGCAACTCTACATCGGCACTTCTATCACGCCTAAGGGCAGGCTCTATGCCACAGCAAGCAACCTATCCTGATGGATCCAACCCTTTCGGGTCGTCCTTGTTCTCGACTAGCTGGAGCAATCCGCGAAATCGGTCTTCAACCTTGGCTAGCATCCATTCCGCGGATGTTCCAGCATCGCCTGCACAGTCTTCTTTCTCCAAGGATGGGCTAATCGACACTGATGTGAAGACTCTTGACTACCTTGGCTTAGCAGAAACACCTCGCCAAGGGCAGATCAGTCTAGTTCAGCCCGGTATGCAGAGGATCTCTATGCAGCCTTTCGTGAATGACATGATAGGCATGAATAAGAACTTGAATCGATTCAGGTCTTACTCTGTGAATGCTAAGGAAAAGTATGCAGCAGAGGATGAGGATGACTATCTCCCCAGCGGTGGTTATTCGGGACAACACAGTGGTGTTATGACGCCAATGGACGCCGCAATAGCTCAAACTAACGCCCAGATCATTCACCATAATTTGGCAGTCCAAGCATTTGCCAGTCAGGCTTCCGCCAATAGACCGAGGGCTCGTACAGCAGGTGTTCTTGACTCTCCACTGAGGACGCCAGGAGGACCAATGCGATTTTTATCACGTCCTCAACAGCTCAACAGCTCCTCCCTTTCCACGAATTGGGCCGACGACTATGAGGGACTGCCAGAGGCCGTTCAGAGTATGAATTTAGGTCAGATAGGACGCCAATCGACCTTCGAGAGCGCAGATGATACAAGCCAGGATATACCCACGCGTGCTTTGTGGCTTGGCAATATTCCTACCTCGACGACGGAGTCCTCTCTAGAGGCCATATTTGCTGCCTATGGAAAGATAGAATCTGCGAGAGTTCTCTCCCACAAAAACTGTGGTTTTGTAAACTTTGAAAATACTGAAAGCGCAATCAAAGCAAAGGCGGCCATCAATGGCAAGGAGATCTTCCCTGGCGCTGGGCCTGTGAGAATCGGCTACGCCAAGGCTCCTGCCTCCGTAGGTGGTACTCCCGGAAACAATCTACACTCTCGGAGTCCTGAACCACATAGCAATGGGCAGATCGACAACGAAGCCTCACAATCAACAGATAACACAAATGGAGGCCGTCCAGTCAACGGAGCTCATGCCAAAGTTTCTGTTGCTGCACTCGAAGTCCCAGAATTATCAGATACGAAGTCCGAAATGTTGCAGATGGCTCACGAATTTGGAGCTAGTGCGGACGAACGCTACAACATCGAAGATAGTATCGTCGCTGCTATAGAGTTTCAAAGCTTCAAGACTGAAATCTCGGCAATCTCGGAACCGAGTCATGCCAGACTTCACGACGCACCCAAGCTTCGAGAAATTCGGAAGAGAATTGACAATAACGCCATGACCCAAAGCGAAATCGAGGACACAGCAATGGGCATGATACCCGAAATTTCTGAGTTGGCTTCCGATTACCTTGGGAACACCGTAGTACAAAAGCTATTTGAATACTGTTCCGAGGCAGTTAAGAAACAAATGCTCCACCAAGTTGCACCCCACTTGGCCGAGATTGGTGTTCACAAGAACGGTACCTGGGCTGCCCAAAAGATCATTGATGTAACCCATGACCCAGATCAGAAAGACATTATCGTCGACAGTGTTCGCCCATATACAGTGGCTCTGTTCCTTGACCAGTACGGAAACTACGTACTGCAGGGCTGTCTGCGATTTGGTTGGCCACACAACAATTTCATTTTCGAAACTATGCTCAGCCGCATGTGGGAAATTGCTCAAGGGCGTTTTGGTGCAAGGGCTATTCGAGCATGTCTAGAAAGTCACCATGCAACCAACAGTCAGAAGCGAATGCTCGCTGCAGCCATTGTACTACACAGCATCCAGCTTGCGACGAATACCAACGGCGCCCTGTTGCTTACTTGGTTCTTAGACACTTGCACATTCCCACACCGACGAGCTGCTCTTGCTCCCAGGCTTGTTCCTCACTTGGTGCATTTGTGCACGCACAAAGTCGCTTACCTCACCGTCCTCAAAGTGATCAATCAGCGAAATGAGGTCGAAGCTAGAGACACTGTTCTCCACGCGCTTTTCTTTTCCGACGATGACAAAACCTTGGGAGATATATTGAGTGACCAAGTATCTGGTGCCACTCTTATCTTCAAGGTTCTTACCACTCCTTGCTTCGATGAAAATCAGCGTAACGACGTATTGCAAAAGGTCCGCAATGTACTTCTGAAATTGAAAGTATCGGCATCGCAAGGCTACAAAAGACTTATGGACGAGGTAGGCCTTTCTGCCAAGGGAAGCAAAGCTGAGCGAGAGCAAACTCCAAATGGTCGTGCTTCACATCAGGAACGCAATCGGACCCCGCAACATGGGTCAAGAGAAAGAAGAAATCATCAGATGGACAACGACCGGCAGTACAACGGGCAGTTTCTCCACGCAACGCCTCAACAGCAGTATCATATGCAGACCGGTTTTCCTGGAACAACCCCTGTGGATCCGAATGGAGTCCTCGCCTACGATCAGCTCGGATCAAATTTCGTACCCAACGTTCTGAATCCGTTAAATCAACAATACCAGCCAACATTACTTCCACGCGGTGCCTCGCCAGCCGACTACTACCCCGGAATGGGCCTTGGTGGCTACGCCTCGGCTCCTCCCCCAATCAACCAGGTACCACAGCAGCACATTCGCATAAGCCCGAATCCCATGCTCCAACAATCTGCGTTCGCTCCGCCTGGTTTCAATCCTTTGATGGGTGTTAACGGAATGGCTGGTGGGTATCAATACCCCATGCAATACTATCCTCAGCAGCAGCATGTGATGCCGGGACAGGATAGTGGGAGACGAGGAAGGGTACGAAATCCACTAAAGAGCGAGTGCTACTAAGCTGATCTCGTGATAGCGTTGAGTCCAGCAGATTCTAACATCTGTTTCCCGTTCTCTGCCAAGTCATCATCGTCACTTGTGGCTTGATTCATTGGTTCTATTTCTACATGTCCATTTATCCGGGCATTTGACGAATTACTACGTCTTTCGAGGGTGCTGGCACGCCTCTGCATCCACGTACGATAAGATATGTCAGGCTAAGACGACAAATTTCGGGGGGCTATATTCGTTGTAAAGATTCATCGGATGGATAAAGTATTGGAAGGATTATGTAGGCTTCACATACGGGCGTCGTGACATGGGCCAAGCTGCAGAGCGCACGAGTGCTCAACACAATGTACCTAGTCTGGCTCTCTGAATGCAGGTCTATCACATTCGCTTGAATGTACTGTGACTTCAGGATAATACATTCCGTATGTCTCGTAGTTCTGGTTGATGAATTATAGAATTTCGTTTGATGATGCCAATGCCAAGAGCTCCATATCATGTGACTTCATCATCAGAACTAGCTCATATCGAGTTAGTGCTAACTTAGCTAAAACGCTTTAGTGTCTGACAGTAAACAAAGCAAGAGGCTTCAGCATTCCCAAGTATTCCGACCAGCTTTGTCTCGTACATTCCGGATCGGCAGCGTCATGCCTGGCAGCCTAGGCTTCGATACCACTCTCCTTCCCAAGCTTGACATCAACGTAGGCGCCAAGTCTCACTTCTTTCAACCACCCAAGACACCCTCCGCTTGCAGCGCACTTCACCAATCTACAGCTCCAACGTCTCAAGATGTCGGCAGTGGTCCGGGCCGGAAACGGACACGCCAAGATTCGTTTGTCCACCAAGGTACAACATGTTCCGCACCGTCACATGGGCGGTCCATGGCTTCTGCCACCCCATCCACGGAGGATGCTTGGGGCGCCACAAGCCCCCTACCATTCGTGAACACGCGGTATGCGCTTGCTGGCGGATTGGACACACCCACGGCCGCCGCTTTGTCTGATATAGATCTAGGCGAAGACGACTACAGAGCATCTATGGATATACATTTGCGGGGAGGCAGAGGATGTAGAGGCTTCGATCCTACGTCCAACAGCTACTTCCCACGCTCCTCGGTGGCTCTGGCAAGGGAGGGCAACGGACGCTCAAGGGGGCTAGCGCCGCCTCAAGTACGGGATGGACTGGGAAGGGCTGTCTACAGTGTCGTGGGAGTTGCTGGTAGAGTATTGGAATTCTGCAAGGCAACGGCCTTCAGAGGATTCTACGCCGGAGGTGGCAGGGGGTATCCAATCAACTCATCAACACCGACAGTGAACAGAAATCCGTGTGTCTGGCATGAGGACGAAAGGATGGATTTTTTGACGTACGAAAAGGGGAACATACCAGGTCGTTTTCCCGAGGAGGACTACATACCAGACTATATGTCACAAGATCATACTATGTCGTCACGAGCCACGAAGAGGGTTCAACGAGACAAAGGTATGGCAGAATCGAGCGCGAGCTGGGTACTGGTGGAGAGCAGAGAGACGAGTCCATCACGGCTCTCACGTAGAAAAGTACCATTACGAAATACATCGCCACAGAAATCTGTCTCGAGGCCTAACAAGAGATCGATTCTACCTGCCTCCAGGCCGTCACTCACCTCACATGCCGGCTCGCCGGGCCTGCGTTCTGACCGGCCAGCATCCTTTGCGTCCGCAAGGTCTCCAGCCCCTTCACCCAAGTACGAGAGTCCAGTCAGCATCGAGATGCAGCGTCACGCCGCAAGGATAAGGAAGCGGGATTTGGCGGAAGACGCGAATCTGAAGCGCTTCAACTCTCAGCTGAAGGCCATGATTAAGGAGGGAAAGGAGGCGCTAGGGACGAAGTTCGAAGTGGAGGAAGCTGAACTCGCAGATGAAGATTACGCCGAAGGAGACTATTTCTGCGGAATGGAGAAAGGATGATGTGTGCATGCAATACGTGAAGAGCCAAACTCGAATTGTTGTGGGCAGAGGCATAAAATCAACACGCTGCTGCTCTATTGCCACCAGTGAAGACATGCAGTTAGCGACAATCTCCCCCAGACACGAAATGTTTCCTTAGAACCTTGCCCAAATTTTACGCTTTTGTCGGTGGGCCTATCCGATCATGCCTAGGCTCTGCCGAAGGAGGATGTCATGGTTTTCCCAGGAAAACCCCCGAGATTATGTCGTCGGAGAGGAAGATTGCGTAGAGTCGTTGAGAACATCTTGGGCATCGGAACCGTCGACCTGGGGCAGGGCTTGGTGATGGAAGCCGTCCACCTGGGCTGGGTCTCGATAATTCAAGCCGTTTGGAAAATAGAAGCTATTGACATGAGACCCTTCTGGTTGATTGAAGCCGTCGATCTGAGTTGGAGCTGGATGATAGAAGCTGTTGACCTGCGCTGGGTTTTGATGATTGGAATTCACCATATGAGCTGGGTCTAGGGGTTGGAAGCCGTTGAGCAGGGTGGAAATTGGAGGGTGGACGCCCTTGACCTGGGCTGACGGACCGGAGCCATTCCCAAGGACTTGGGCAAAGCGATCAGCAGAAGCTCCATTTCCTCTGAGCCTTGAAAAACCTGCCTGAGGGCCGATATGCTCTATCTGCAAGTCTAGCTTGTCTACTAGGGGCCTTGAACTCTTTCTCCCGTAGCTTCCAGTGATACTCGTGCAGACTGGTGGCTACCGTTGCAGACCACAGCCGCACCGATCGTTGGCCAACGGTGCTTTCGTAACCGATGATCATGTCTCTCGATCCATCAGGGCATATTTCTCCCTGTCCTCCTCGGAAACGGTTTTCCACCGCGCTAAGCTCGACGGCTAATGCATTGTTCCCATCGACGATGCTCTCGAAAACATCCGAGGTTCCGGCAACGAGATGGGGGTATGTCCTTCTCTTATCTTGATGCATGCCGAGAACGAAATAGCACATCTGCGACATATTGATGCAGTCACAATGTATGTTCTAGTGATAATGATTCACCCTAACGAGCGTATGATAGTATAATGAATGTTGAGTATGCTGAAAAATAAGACCTTTGAAGGTCGGGAATTTGGGAGTGTAGAGATGAATGAAAGAGCAAGCCGAATGTTAGTCGACGTCGTTCCTGCCGTACCATTTCTGCCACCGGCGAGCGTTGTGAAGATGCAGGCACTACGTCAATCTCTTTCTCATCCTAGGCCTTTCCCCCTGACGACATCGTCTGAACTCACCAAATTTTTGCCTCGAATATCCACTCCACAGGATCTTATGCAGGAACCCAGTCGTTGCAATGCTACGGACACTTTCGTTGTCCGGTTACACCATATTTTGCACCTCTCCAGATTGTACGTGCCAGATTTTGGGCACGTTCAGCTCCATTTCGTCGTGGTGATTGATATTCGTTGGAGATACAGAGACGCATCCTATTGCCAGGTTCGATTATTAGAGTACGGCATGATCGTTAGGAGAACAGGTTGATTCTTCAGGCGGAACGAACTGGGATGATTGGTATCCGAAGGCAGTAATTGTAAATCGTGGCAGAGCGAAGCCAATTGAGCTGAATACTGTATCCAATGCATCGTCAATTCAAAGGTCATCAAGGACTCCATGCTTCGAAGTCGAGCACAGCCGGTGAACCTTTCTCTTCAAGTTCGGTGCAAAGCAAATCTTTCGTTCCTAAGACCTGTGCTCCATTTCGTACATGTCACCGGCTAGATGATTTATCTTTGGGTTGAACTCAGCCATGCACATTTCCCAATGCGTGCCCAAACCGTAAATCACCCATTCGCATTCAAGAGGGCTCTACTTCCCCGGTCTTTCATATACAGACGCAGTTGCATTTGATGTACCGGACGGAGGAGCTATCACTGACAATACGGCGCCTGCTTGACGCGGCGTGAAAGTACCCTGGATAATGTTCAACTCAATTGTTGCACAGACTAGCCCATTCCGATTGCCCATACCATTAGCAAGACCCATGACTGTTTCATCCATGTAGACTACTTGGGTAAGGATGTCCTGCCATTATCTTGCTTGCTGGAGGTGTCATATGCACGCCACTTTCTATTGGCTGATGTCTTTGGTCTCCAGGAAGGGACCCTTTGAGGCAGAGATTGGATGCAAAGCCACCACTATATGAGATTGTTCACCGAGCTTCCATAACAGTCCGAGAACTGGACACTCGGCTCCAAGTTCCCCATGCTTGAGACACGCCAGTGAATCCTCCAACAGTACAATTGAACACTAGACCAATGCATTGATCTCGTTCTCTTTTGTGACCGATTTGCTGAGACACCAGATTCGGATGTTTGACCCACATGTTGATGATGCGCTTGTTCTGTTCTAACGTCTTCCCTTCGTATCCTTTTCCCAATTCCTTTACCACGAAATGCACTTCATCACAATCCGCGATTTGAAAAGCCGCTAAGTCGAACATTGACACACTTGTGCGCCGTTTTCAAAGGCTTGTTCGCAAACTATGATTGCGATAAGTCGCCTCACAAAGTTTTATATTGCCGGTCCGCAGCAATAGCGAACCATTTGCATACCACTGATCATTTCGTGCGATTCATTTGACTTGACGTTCAGCTCAACGTCTAAAGTTCAGCATCGCTTCACGATCCCATGCTCAGAAACCTGATCTGTACCAAGCAAACGTAGGCCCTGAGAAAGTTAATGCCAAGACCAGCCAAATTATCGATCTTTACCCTCTGGGACGACGTATCTTTGAAGTCTCTTTACCAATTGTATCACAGCACCGTAGTCGACCCTAATAAGCTTGAGGGCCCTATGTATGAGTTTCCTCGTTGGACAGAGTCGGGGCGCACTTGCTGAATGCTCGTCGATATTTACCTGCTCTATCAACCGGAAGATCTGGAAAGAAGCTTCAGCATAGGAGCCGGCATTGGATGAATCAAGGCTCGGTAATCCCTAGATCTTGTGACGAAGATTAGCGTTCACGACATGAGTAATGTCATGCCTGAGGAGTCTCTGGTCATGGCGTTGCAGTCTTTTGGAACTGGGCGAAGCTGGCTGCGTGAGAGGCCCAAAAATTCCCGAGCATGACACGTATTTAGCGATGACTCCGAATGTAGATAAACAATGGGCAATGGCTCGAGCTACGATGAATTTTCAAGTCCGTTGTCACAAGACAATGCCTTTCCAGGAGGAGAGACGATCAGAACGCAAGCTTCACATAGAGCAGAATTAAAGGGAGCATCGATCATCTTCAAGCGCCCCTTCGACGCATCCTGTGATAGTAGCTTGGAGGGGTTGCAGAACCTCTTCTAGGTTTGCTTTTGGAAAGAAGATGTGGTCGAGCAAGCAGGCGACGCGGCACAGGACCTGTAAGTGAACGACAAACCGGCAATGGAAGACTAGAGTTGACCATCTTTCTATTGCTGAAATTTCAAAGTTCCTCTGATGACCGTGCTGAAAGCATTGAACAGCCGTGAGAGAAATGACACCTTACCCTGCAGTAAGGGCCTCCAAAGATACCTTTACGCCTACGAAGCTGCAGCCTTTCATTTCCTCACAAAATTGTGCAAGCGCGATGTTTTCTTCCATCCCTGCCACCTTTACCGACCTTGGTTGGAGGCGGCTCCAGAGCAGCCACGATTGCCTAGGAGTAAAGTATTGTCAGTCATCGTAGGGAGGCTATGGGATGCATAGCAAAAGGGTTAGATACCTACCTCATCGAAGACGTCCTTTAGTTTATACTGCGTGAGCGCTGAACACTCAACATACTTCACCGCACCTAGATCCTTCGCCATGCGCTCTCCGTCCTCTTTGCGAACGGGCTGCATACGCTGCTTTGCAAGCTTGTCACGGACACTCGGATCGTCTCGAAGATCGGTTTGAGTGCCAACGATCAGGCAGGGCACGCCAGGGCAGTGGTGGTGTACCTCAGGAAACCATTTCTCTCGCACATTTTCGAACGAAGCAGGTGATGTGACCGAGAAACAGACGAGAAAGACATCTGTTTGAGGGTATGAGAGTGGGCGGAGGCGATCGTAGTCCTCTTGTCCAGCAGTATCAAAAAGTCCAAGGGTGTAAGGTTCGTCACCGATCCTGGGACAAATGATTCCGTTAGCCTAAGTGATTACTCTCCGCAGCATTGGAATGTCTCTCGAACGGCCCGAGGTGGCCCTGTCAAAGGATGGGGTATACTTGGACTTACATGACGGTCACAGCATAATTGTCGAACACGGTGGGCACGTATTCCGAAGGGAATTTATTCGTGGTGTATGAGATCAATAGGCAGGTTTTCCCGACGGCGCCATCCCCAACGACCACGCATCTGGGTGGGAAAGGCTTCTGTCAGCTGACAGATCTCCGCAGGCATGCCCCAGTATTGCCCATGCCCGGGGAGCTAATGTAGCAGGGACAAACGTACTTGATAGTAGCGACGACCATGTTCGCAAACGAGCTGATGTCGTAGGACGCTTGGTGGTTGTGTAGAAGTGGAAGAGAGCTGTCTTTAGCGTAAGGGCGTAGCTGAGTAGACCTTTGTGTTCGAGGTAGGGAAAGCGTGGTGCGGAGGCGAAAGTTTTCCTGTGCTGTGAAGTCGGGACAATCGCCAAAGGGACGAGAAAGAGCCCGAGACTGTTCTGGATAGAGGTGTAGCTTGGAGAGGTATTTTGTTTTTGTACGGCGGCTCAAGGAGATACTGGGTGCTGTGCGGTCGGACTCCTTTCACCGCGGCAGCGAAGAGGTGCTCCTACTCGAGCTGCAAAAGATGTAAGTACTGTGTCTTTTCGCATTGAAGTAGGATTTGGAAGGGTGAGCGGCAGGGTAAAGGTGTCACCGCTGCTTGATGGCTGAGACTGGGACGAGGTACATACTCGGATCCTGGTCCGCAAGGCACCCTCCTCCGTTACACCTGCCTGTGCCTGTGCCTGTGCCTGTGCTTGTGCCGGTGAATGGTCTCTTGACAGTCGCCACAGTACACTGTGGGGTAATCAATTTTATCGAGTGGTTACGAAGGGGCGAGAACAGCTCTGGAAGATAGTTGTAGTCGAGTCGAATCGGTATTCTATTCTAGAATGGCTCTATTCTACCCCCTGCAAGCGAGTCGAGCTTGCGTTTGGCGTTGATTGCGATAATCATAAAGTATCACGACTTCTTAACCTTTTACATCGTACAGGATCAAATTTGACAGGAATTCTGACAGCCTTCCGCTTTGGGTCTTTCTTCTGCGACATTTGACGCCCTCGATAGAAGAGACTTGCTCTTGCTGCGCATACTGTGCCATAGCAAACACCCTAGAATAGTTCTAGAATACAGGAGCCGCCGCCCGTGCAGGGTCTTCCATCAAACTGGTGAGAAACACACAGCCCTTTCACTGAATGCAAGGCTACCCAATTAATCTCTTGATCACGAAAGACCGATTTACTTGGTCAGCTCCTGGTAATATATACAGAGTAGAAGAGGACTCTAAGACGTCGCACTTAGTAGAAAATGGGACAGCACAGCATCCGTTTTGGTCTTCTTTGTTGACTACGCTTAGCCTTCGCGGATCGCAACACCGCCAGAATACGTCCCATTCGCACACTTTCGCAAGACACAGGCTACATTGGAATTTGCATTACCCGACAGATATCTCCATCCATTGGGTCTTGGCCGACGAGAGGCCTCTCAATGCCGGTAGAGCTCTATGCACATCATTGATCATTGTATAAGCTGAATACTGTCTGTTTTGTTCAGCGTAGTAGTGAATAGATCAGAGTCCTAGCTCACATTTTATCAAGTCCAGCAATAGTCTTAGAAGCTCTCAAATGTTCATGGGTAGTTTCCTGAAACAATGCCATGCAATCACTACAGCGGCTAGTAGAACTTATGGGTGCACAAGCTCAGTTTGGAGCTGGGAATCGATATCGGGAGTGGCGGAGAGCATTGTCGAAGAAGTCGAATTTTCTCTCCTCGATACTCACCTTTTGTCTGGCAGTCTACTTCCTTAACCTCCTGGGATAGTGTGCGATCTATATTACCTCATCATCGAATATAGAAGTACAAGAGTTACAGCAAGGGAAGCCACCAAAACAAGAAAGGCTTCCTTCGTATCTTGGTAGCTATCATGCGCCGCTGCTCGCGCCAATTCTACCTTCCTTGCAGCTCTCCGCTATGGTCAGATTACCAAAAGTCAACGTAGCATACTATATACTTGATCCGCTAGAGGCAAAGTCTTGCGCCAAAAATATTGAGAACACGAAGCCTACTTTTCCTTGCGACAGCAATTGCTTCCATGTGGCGGGCAATGTCATCCTTTCACTGTTGAAGGAGGCCAGTCGTTTCTCGTGGCTTGACATCCGCGTTCATTTCCATGCTTGTACCCATATGCCTGTTTCTGGAGGACGTTGCCCGATGCTTGTCTAGGGGCAAGCTTACCTTACAAGACTCTCAGGTCCTCGATCTTTCTGACTTTTAGACCGCCATTTTTGGGCATTGTCACCATTGGGATCATTTCGATTGTTCGCCAATATAGGCACTGGATCCCTTTTCCAATTCGACCTGGTTCGGTGTAGAATCATCATCCCGTTTGCCTTTCGGCAGTGAAATGCAGAGTAAGTGCCCAGACACGTTCTGATCATAACGTTATAACATTCTTGATTTGCCGATCTTTTCCAATGACAAGCCTCAGCTGTTTGCCCCTCGTTCCCTCCAAGGCGCCTGCCCTCAAGCGATCGGTAAAAAGCTCATACGCAGGGAAGTAGCCATCCACAAATCTCTCAACTTGCTCAAATGTCATACCAGATCCCTTCGCCTCACGCAAAGCCTTCTCTTGCTGTTCTCTCCATTGATATACGAACAGAGGATCTGCAGCATCAAGGTGAATGAATGCATCGAGCTGATTCGTCAACTTATCATAATCCTTGAGGGCCTCGTTCAAGAATTCCACATCTGTTCGCTTGGTGTAACCCAATCTTCCGTGATACATTCCTTGTTCTCGCTGCTTCACTGCACTTGCCCATTTGCTCTCCAAATCTGCCGAGGCCACTGCTCGAAATCCTACACACCATCCCTCAAGGATTACAATCTTTGTGATTGGCTGTCCTTTTCGATTTGCTACTTTCCAATCGTCTTCAGGAACGCGGTCGCCTTGCCCGTTGTATGCACTCTTGTCGTAGCTAGGAATCTTGGTCTGTTTCCCATCACGGAGGTCAGAAATAACGGAGAGGGCGAGCGGGAGGTCATGAGTTGACGGCTGTCCTCGGTGTTGGACCAAAGGATTATGAGGGTGAGCTGCAGCAAGCCTGACTTGAAGATCATGCGGTAAATAAAGATCATCAATAGAGAGGACTGTAGTTGGAAACGAATGGGGAGGCTGGCTAAGCTTTTCAGCAAGAGTTGACACCTACGAGCAGCAAGGAGAGGATTAGACAGCGCCAACAAAGATATGGAAGAAAGCTTGAAACGAGGGATATCAATCATAATTGCACGAGCTCGTCTGGAAAATAAAAAGCCTGGACGTGACACAAAGCCACCTGTGGTCACACGTGAAAGATTGCCTTGATCTCTCATACTTGATAGTATACACAGTGTCGTTGATTGTTGCAGTAGGAGGTGTCCGTCAGAACATCGCGAGGTTTGGTCCAACTTACTAAAGTCGTCTTACCCGAGCCTTGAGCGCCATTGAAGCCCTTTATTAGAATGTCTTGTCAGGGTAGGGAAAGCCATCTACAGCTAGGCGTGCTCTTACCACGAACAGGGGTTCATGTAGTGCACCGTCTCTAAGCTTCTCATCAAGTCGCTCAAGTATGAAAGGTATACAGTACTGTGATTTGTCATCATCTGGAGTTCTCATTGTAAAGACTACCCTAGAACCAGGCTTGATGAGGAGTGGTGATGTACGCGACGCAGGATACTTTATATTTTCACATAGAATATGACTCCTGCGCTCACTGAGGGATTTCGAAGATCGTTGCACCGTTGGATTCCTCGTGAGAACATGCATCGGACTCGTGCTCATAGTTTGAATCATATTGTGGTTGGTGGATGTACGATGGTAGGACGTCGCTTCGGGGAGCTACGGGTACGCTAAAGTAACCGAAGGTTCCCCCAGTGCCCCACGACTGGGCACCTCGGCACCTGGGGTAGTCCTAGTACTGCGGAGATGCTCCGCACTCGACCACTAGGTAGGCCTAGAACTACCGCTAGATATGCACGCTTTCTCGCTGTATCTAGCCACCGCATATGGTACGTACGAGGGTCCGACTGTATCGCCTAATTCCGGCAGAAAGTCGGCAACGACTTTTGTTACCGACCCTCGGTATCCTATTTCATACGCTTCATTGACTTCCCATCCTCCACGCGTGCGGCAGTAGGTTCGTGCGATCGCCCTTCTTGCCGAAGCGTAAAGTGTGTGGCACCATACCAATCTATATAATTGCGGGGAGGTTGTGATGTGGTTTTCGGGAGGGCCACAAGGGCTGCAGCCCTAAGCCGAGGTTCCAGTGCCTCTTTGGCATTACAACAGTGAACATACGTCCCCACGGTCCCTCTCCCCGACTTTCGATATGTCTCTTCTTCACACTCCCCGCTCACTTCTCCCATATTCCGCTTGAGTCGTTCATACTCTCGCACTTACTGTCCGCTCATCATTGATCGTATTATCCTTCCGTGCCCGAAATCACACAACATGGCAGCCCTTCGCTTTGATGACCAGGTCGTAGTCGTCACAGGTGCTGGCGGAGGTTTGGGAAAGGCCTATGCTACATTCTTTGCCTCGAAAGGCGCCAGTGTCGTTGTCAACGACTTGGGGGGTTCATTCAAAGGGGAAGGGCAGTCGTCAAAGGTAAGAATGTACCCTGTTTCCATGTCTACGCCAGATGCTGAGCTGACAGCTATATTGCAGACAGCGGATGTAGTGGTGGATGAGATTCGTGCAGCTGGTGGAAAGGCGGCAGCCAATTACGACAGTGTCGAGAATGGCGAGCGAATAATCGAAACAGCAATCAAAGAATTCGGCAGGATAGACATACTGCTAAACAATGCGGGCATTCTGCGGGATGTGAGCTTCAAGAACATGTCAGACGATGACTGGGATCTCGTCATCAAGGTCCACGTCAAAGGGGCATACAAAGTGAGTGTAGGAAACTGCTCGGGTCCCCAGATCAACGCAACTAATGGGGTATCCTTAGTGTGCAAGAGCTGCATGGCCGCACTTTAGAAAACAGAAGTATGGTCGTGTAATCAATACAGCATCTGCAGCAGGTCTGTTTGGATTTTTTGGGCAATGCAACTACTCCGGTAAGTCCGGAATCATTGGCTGCTCGATACCCTTAGGACTGACTTCATTCGATTAGCTGCAAAACTGTCTCAGGTAGGGTTTACTGAGACATTGGCAAAGGAGGGCTACAAATATAATATTATATGCAACGTCATTGCTCCAATCGCTGCCAGTCGGATGACGCAAACAGTAATGCCACCAGACATTCTCGAGAACCTTAAGCCCGATTGGGTAGTACCGCTCGTTGCTGTACTAGTACATCCTACAAACAGAAACGAAACCGGTTCGATCTTCGAAGTAGGGGGTGGCCACATTGCCAAGCTGCGATGGGAGCGTGCAAAGGGCGCTCTGCTCAAGACTGGCCCAAGTCTTACACCGGGAGCAATACTTAAGAAGTGGAATAATGTCAACGATTTCTCAGAGCCAAGCTATCTTAGTGGTGTCGCTGACTTTATGAGTCTACTTGAAGAGGCGCAAAAGCTCGGTGACAATGAGCCAGGCGAGCAGCTTGACTTTACAGGAAAGGTTGCGTTGATCACCGGCGGAGGAGCCGGCCTTGGTCGTTCGTATGCTCTTCTCTTTGCTAAATACGGTGCATCTGTGGTCGTAAATGACCTGGTAAATCCCAATGATGTGGTCAAAGAGATCCAAAAGGGTGGTGGGAAAGCAGTGGGTAACAAGGCCTCTGCTGAAGATGGAGATGCAGTGGTGAAGTCTGCAATTGACGCGTACGGTCGTATCGATATCCTCGTCAACAATGCCGGGATCCTACGTGATAAAGCTTTTGGCAATATGGAAGACAGCATGTGGGATCAAGTAATTGCTGTCCATCTCCGAGGGACATTCAAGACGACAAAGGCTGCCTGGCCGTACTTCCTGAAGCAGAAATGCGGAAGGGTGCTCAACACAACGAGTACGAGCGGCATCTATGGGAACTTCGGCCAGGCCAATTATGCAGCCGCAAAATCAGGCATACTTGGTTTTTCGCGCGCGTTGGCCCGAGAAGGCGCAAAGTACAACATATACGTGAATACCATTGCACCAAACGCTGGCACAAATATGACAAGGAGCATTATGCCCGAAGAGATGGTCCAAGCATTCAAACCAGAGCAAGTAGCGCCTCTTGTCGTCGCATTGTGCTCTGACAAAGTGCCGAAGCCTCCTACTGGCGGCCTCTTTGAAGTAGGTAGCGGCTGGCATGCACGAACCCGATGGCAGAGAAGTGGAGGCTATGGTTTCCCCATTGATGTCATGCTCACCCCTGAGGCTGTGCTGAAAGCCTGGCCAAACATCATCAATTTCGACGACGGTAGAGCAGATCACCCTGAAGATAGCCAAGATGGCCTGAAGAGCATAATGAACAATATGCAAAACAAGAGTGGAGGAAGCAAAGCAAACACTGGGGAAACCGGGAATGCTGAAATCCTGGAGGACATTAAGAAAGCTAAAGGGATGCAATCCGAGGGAAGCCAATTCAAATACGATGACAGGGACGTTATCCTTTACAATCTCGGCATTGGTGCGAAGCGAACCGACCTTCCCTTTGTATATGAGAATTCCGATTCTTTCCAAGTCCTTCCTACCTTTGGTGTGATTCCTTCTTTCGGAGCCGAGACTCCATGGAACACAGATGACATACTTCCAAACTTCAATCCCACGATGCTACTTCATGGCGAACAGTACCTCGAGATCCGCAAATTTCCAATACCCACGGCTGCAACACTGGTCAGCTATCCAAAGCTTGTGGAAGTAATTGATAAAGGCAAATCCGCTATTGTTGTATCCGGGAGTACGACCAAGGACGCAACCACAGGAGAAGACGTTTTCTATAACGAATCATCGGCCTTCATTCGCGGGAGTGGAGGTTTTGGCGGACCAAATAAGGGATCGAGTAGAGGGGCCTCGACAACTGTGTATCAACCGCCAAAGAGGGCACCAGACGCTGTTGTCGAGGAAGCAACAACTGAAGAGCAAGCCGCTTTGTATCGTTTGAACGGTGACAGGAATCCGCTTCACATCGATCCAGAGTTCTCCAAAATGGGCGGTTTCAAGACCCCGATTCTGCATGGCTTGTGTTTCTTTGGCATCAGTGGAAAGCATGTCTACCAAACATACGGTCCCTTTAAGAACATCAAGGTAAGGTTTGCAGGTACTGTCCTTCCAGGACAGAAGCTGAGGACCGAGATGTGGAAAGTTAAAGGTATCGTTATCTTTCAGACCATTGTTGTTGATACGGGCAAACCATGTATCGCAGGAGCAGGGGCAGAGCTAGTGGGTGACGGGAAAAGGGCTAAGCTGTGAGGCGTATGAAGCAGCAATGACCCGTGAACAATGGACGGTTGGAAGGAGTGAACAGTCTTTGGGCATTATCCATACCCAGGCTTTGCGGAGTAGAAGGAGTAAACTTGTTGCCACTATAACATCACCATAGCGTATGCACTAGTCTTCCTATAACAATTGAAATTATTTGCTTCACTGCTGCTTTTGACGCAGGGTACTGTGCTGAAATTTGGAATCAGCGTGTGCAACGACCTTATAAAACATCAGTACCAGCTCTGCGTGGATACTAGTATAAGTAGGCTTCAAGTGGGATACATGGAGGAGCTTTTCAGCCATGTTATCGTGAGTGACAGAGAATAGCGACTGCAACACTAGTCCCAATCTAGAATAAGCTTCTGCAAGAGTCTAAATCCATAATGGAGACCGAGACGTAACATCACGACTTCTTGGTCCAACACCACGAACCACAGGCTCCAATATGGCGAATGGGTACGTTATGACTAGCAGGCACCAATACCAACAAAAGAGCTGGCTAACATGAATCTCTCTAACAGCGCGAGCATAATCATCGGCCTAGTCTTCATCATCGTTGCCTCACTCTTAGCATATTTCTTCTCTCCCAAGGGCGAAAACCAAACGTACGCCGAATACATTACCTTTCCCGTTCTCACGTTCCCACAGGTCTCTGATTTGCTAACGACTTGGGTGCAGCGTCTGGCGTAGTTCCCTCATCCTGAGCTTTGCGAGCTGCTACATCATGTGGGGTACGTCTCGGGCTGAAGCCGATGTCGATTGAAGAACGGCGCTAATAGGTGCTTTACAGCGATAACGTTTCTCTCACAATGGCACCCCTTGATAGTGCCCGTCAATGGAAGCTTGAGACCGGAGCATGCACCATAGTAGCCATTGGGGCGAAGATTTTGGGAGAAGGGCATGGGAAGCAATGGGGTTGGGTGGACAGATGTATAGATATCGCATTGCGATTTACGGCATTGAAAGGGCGTCAGGGGCTGCTAGGTCACCTTTCGTAGGGTATGACATGGGATACCAAGGCTCGGAGAGGGCTAGGGTTATTTGACATATGGCAAGGCATGAATGGATTGACCATGGAGCTTTGGTTTAGGGCATTCGTACCGGTATCTACAACCCTTGAATAAACCTGTAAGAATTGAAGCACCGTTCTCGGAGTCGACCATCCTTGCCTTTCACTGAATGAGTTCTGGTAGTACCATACCGTAACAAGCCCCTTATTAATAATGAGGTTATTACCAATTTGACCCACACATCTGGCGGGAAAACATTCAAGCTTGCTAGATCCGAGAGCGCGCTACTAAGATCGGTCATCGTACCTTGTGACCTATGTACGCATAATAGCTTTCATGCCTTATGTCACATCAACCATTGTGCAGTGTCATGCAGACGTTAAATATCTCCTGCCATGCCCGATGACGAAGGGGGAAAAAGCCAAGTAAACGCCCACCTAAATCTCCAGCCTGCTTGGCTCCCCCTGTAGATAAGGGTATGTGCAGCTGGCCAAACGCATATGCCATGCGTGCTTCATCCAGCCCTTGCCGTACGCCATCCGACCCTCGCTTATGCTGTGTTGAGAATTGATAAAACCTCCTTGACTGTGCTCAAGATGCCAAACCCGAACGGCTAGCCGAAGATGATTGTCGACTCTCTGACTGGCTTTCCTTCCTCTCGTCGACGCCTTGGCCTCTACAGAGAGGGCAAGAATTACGACCTGTAGTAAGCCACTAGCAGAATAGCACATCAGCATAGAGACTAGGAGGGATCGAAGCATGGCGTAATGGCATACCTGATCAATACACTCACGGTGGAACAGATGGGAACACTTGGTCAACTGCCTTACTTCCTCCTCAACTTCGTAATCTTCAAGGCACACCAAGCATCGCTCGCTGGGGACAATCCGAATCTGGCCTAAGCCGTGTGTCGCTATCGCAAATAGATTCTCCCCACTCCTTTGCACACAATACGTTCCCGAGGCCGAGGCGACGTCTTCACGACTGGCGACTGGAGGTTTCGCGGGACCCAGGAGCGAAGACAGCAACAGCATGTCCTCATATGTAGGGTTCTTTGAGTATTGCGTTAGTACCAGGGTCCGTGAGTCATTATTAGCTCAAAGAATCGACTTACATCTGTGAAGAGGCTTGGAGTAGTCAAGGCGGGATGATCCTCGGAAAGATTCGTTCCAACTACGTAAATCAACCAGCTCCGGCTGCCCGAGGCCGGAGTGTCTCCGGTATCAACTTCGTCGGGCTCTACAACGCCGTTACGTCTAGCAGCGCCGGCTCCCAGATCCCTATGACGTGCAAATTCGGAATCACTTCGTCGTCGCTGCTGCACACGGGTCGCTTGATCTTCAGGCGTGAATATACCGGCTTCTCGCAGACGCTGGGATGCTACATCCCGAGTTGGCATCGGTGGTTGCTGTATGGCAGAGGCGGAGGACGGTCGACGACTTGGGGTCGTGGCCGCAGATGAATACGCGGACAAACCGGGTTCGGCAGGTGTAGATGGTGGGGGATGTGGACCTGGAGGTGAGTCGGAGAGCACCAGAGGAGTAGAGGAAGAAGCCGTATCCGCAGGGCCTTGGCCACTTGAGGAGCTAAGAGCTCGCTGATGCCGCTGGCTATCGTAGTTCGCCGGGAACGTGTTCAGCCCACCAATAGACGCTCGTCGACGATGTGGAAATCTCGCTCTTCCATTGGCATGTCTAAGCAGACCACTCGCCCTGTGTCTAAGTAAATTTGTAGAGGGGGCGTTGGGCGGCAGATTCAAGATAGTGTCCAGGTCAGGTTCCGTGGCCGCTGTATCTTCTTGGCCACTAGTGTCAGATGGCACAGAGCGTACGCCAACAACGACTAGCGTAACGGTCCTTCCGTCGACGTCTTCGGGAGCCTCATCGATTGCGGTACGGTCTACCGGCCTTGCCCGCCCTCCAACCCTCTCACCATTTGGACCTTGACTGACAAAGCGAAAAACCCGCATAAAATTTAAGGGCGGACTTGCACCCGGCCGAGAAGGATCATGAACGCCATCCTGATTTCGTGGTTCTCCAGTAAAATTCGAAGCGTTCTGTAATGTGCGGAATAGATTTTGTAGACTGCCATCGAGATCATCAGGACCGATAGCTTGCATATCGGGCACAGGCTGTTCGGGTGTGCCTGAAAGCTGCGCGGCAATTGCGGTGGCAGCCAAGTGTAAGATCCGTGGTAAGGGACCTTCGTTATCGCGTCTGATCAGTCGACTAGATCTTCCCCTGAGCATGCTGGGCATCCGACGAGTTTCTCGCCTTGCTGCAGAACCGCGTTCCGCCCATCGTTCGGTCCAGCTTGGACCATCACCCCGCGTAAGAACACTATCAGGCGTTTCTGGAGGGATGGGAATCCCCGAGAGCCTTGGCGCCATGTTGATAGGCGACGACGAATCAAGAACTGGGCCATCCATATTGATGCTTGCATCTGTGACGTTCAGTGGTGGAATAAGGAAGTTGGGATCGTGTGTTGGCGTCAGCCTCGAAGGGCGTTGTGGTGGTATTGGAACGTTTGGATCGGTAGCAGGCATGGCCTGCGTTGCAGGTTCATATGCCTCGAATGGGGACGAAATAGATCGGCGGACTCGCGATAAACGTGAACCCTCCCGGAGCGACCAGAACCTCGATGGTGAGTGTCTAGACAACGCAGAGGGCGTTCTTGTAGAGAGACTTTCCCGGAGTGGAGCAATCGCGAAGCCAGAAGGAGGTAGGGATGCATCGGGATTGAGCGGGAACGGTCGAGAGATAGGTGCAAGCTCTCTTCGTTGCCTTGTTCTCGAGGCAGTTGATGATCTTGGAGCGAGCGACCCAAACCATGACAGTCGACGATTTCGATGGCCATCGGCCTCGTCTATAGCATTCGGCGGATGAGTGTTTGACAGTCTTCTGTGGAAAACCCGACCCTCTCCCTGAGCTTGTTGACCTTCACGTGATGGATATGTCTCGGAGTAACGAGGTATCATGATCGAGCTCAGTCTAGCAAGTCTGCTAGATCGCCTTGGCATGGGCGATGCCGTAATGTGTGTGATAGGAGCGTTGCGCATACCAAGCTCCTCCATATGAACTAATGGCCGCTCTTCATGCTGCTCGTAGAATATTTCATCTCGGGTTGAGATATCCCTGTTTCTCCCCCAGCCGCCTCTGAGGACTGGTATCGACTGAGCAGATATCTGCCGGCTGAACGTTGCGATAGGCTGTGGAGGATGAGACTCCGAGACCTGGAGGGAGGCAGGAGTAAAAGTAGAGACGGGGCGATCGGGGGTTTCCTGACCAGGGAAGCTCGATGGTGGAGTAGATATTCCTTGTCTGCCCTGTACAATCTGGGAGAGACGCCGAGCGTCGCGGCTGAGGAACTCCTCACGGTCACGTTGGCTGGAAGCGCTCTGACCCATCTTGAGCAGGCCCTGTCACCGAGGGCTACAGCAACGAAGTATTCCGGCAGATTGTCGGTTACACCATTACGAGGGCATAGAGAAGCATCCAGAAAAGCACATCATATGTTAGCTATCTGGGTTAGTGATAAAAGGCGACCTCTGACGAGGATATATGGAGACTGTTTGAGACAATAGACCCTTGGTAGGAAGAATATAGAGGCGTGTGTAGCTTGGGTGAAGGGAGCGGTTGGACAGTAGGTCAGAGGCTTAGGTTTGTCCTCTGTATCAGGCTGGGACCTGAGCTGGTGGGACAGATCGGTGGATGATGATGCTCAACTGACAGAACTAAGGTCCGGTCTTGGTTCTCATCTCTGCCAGTGCGATCGTACTAGGTGTAAGATGGGCGGTAAGTATTCAGATCAAGGGAGCATGCCTTCCAATTTGCGATGATGTTGCCCAGCTCAATGGAAACGGGCTAAGCTCAAGACGGCCTGGCTTGGGTCCATCGGAAAGCCTCGTCCTGTTTATAACGCCTTAGAACTACCATTCAGCTAAGATTCTACAGAAACGTTGATCAACCAGTGCTTTATCTCCTTCTGCTTATAGAGACATATCTGTGTGCCAATCTGTGACTGTGTACATATGGCTGCCAAATCGCCGTTATATTTTGGGTACACAAGATGTGATACTTTCATTGTCCGTACTTTTTCTAATTCTGTTCATGATCCTGGTTACAACCAAGCCGGTGCTTTGTTAGGACCCCATGCTTTCCAGTCAGGTATTTACCCTTGATACAGTGGGGGTTCAAAACGATGGTTTCTGTCACCTATTTTGCCTCCGCGTTCCAGACATTTTCAGCCATAGGCAATCTTCCTTCTTCCTCTCATGAGACGAGTAGAAAGCGGAAGAGAGAATTAAAAACCTCAACAGACGATGTTTATGGTGAAGAGACTGAATTACCATCCAGCGATGGTGAATTGATGACCCTCTCTTCGGTCGCGTCCGAGGGACGATCTCTCAGCCAAGATACTGCATTTCAGTATGAGACTTCTGGGCATCCCTTCGGCGAAACATTGCCAGGGAGCAATTTTCCTCATGCTTTCCGAGAGGGTCCCACGGACTCTCCTCAGCTCAGGACCAAGGCGAACCTTAGCGACGAACTCGCAATTCTGCGCCCACCAATGTGTGTCACCGCAGGGCCTAAGAGCATTTCAGAGAACGTCAAGCCTGGTGCAATTGGGTCGAGACAGCAAAATCTCATAGCTCTGACAGCTATATTGCACAAGTGTGTGCTAGAAGGCGACTTTATACGTGCTGGCAGGGCATGGGGCATGCTCCTTCGAGCAGAGCACAACGGACATTCCTTGGATCTTAGAACCACTGATCGTTGGGGCTTGGGAGCAGAGATTGTTCTTCGACGCGACGCTCAGCTTGCGCGCAACAAAGATGGAACCGGAAAGCCCATCAATACCCACGGCACGGAAGATCAGCATCATATGCCGAGTGACTCTTTCTGTTCCCAAGCTCTCGAGCAGGCTAAGAACTATTATGAGAGGCTTGTGCTTCAGTATCCTTATCGCAAAGCTTTCCCAGATACCACAGGACCCCAAGCCTTTTATATTGCCATGTTCAGTTTGTGGATCTACTCTATCCAAAGGCACCATTCATTAGCGCTAGCTGAACATGGAGATGATGCTCTAGACGCTCAATGTGCCGATGCATGGGCACTTAACCAAGGCGACAGTAGATCGGTATCAGACGGGGAGCGGCGCCAACATCGAAGAAGGGAAGCAATCCGTGATGATATCTTACAACGTGCTAATGTGATTGCTGCCCGTCTCGGAGAACTAACGATGTCTCCACCGTACTCTGATGATAACAAATACTTGCAGCTTCAGAAAATGTTAGACTCATGGATCAAGGACCTTTCGAATGCGCACGGTGGTTCATGAAGTAGAGACGGAAGTGAAATATAACTTCTGAAGGTTCGAGCGTTATCGAATGGGCTTGACAGAGAGACGCTCGAATGTTGGGACTTCGAATAGAAGCCCGTTTCACATACATCTGAGGTGCATATAATTGATTGAGGCACAATACTGTTATAGGGGGTTCTGGGCCGAATGAAAGGCAAGCAACGGCTAGCCCAATGGTATAGTGAGTGTGACGCCAGAGTTTACTTGCTCTACTCTGTATGGTTTTATCAACTTCCGTGTAGACTAATCGCTGATAGCTTGCCTCTGATGCCTGTCAGAAACCAAATCCCAAGATATCCGTACGGAATGACCGCCACAGCAAATTACTAACATCAACCCCCAGCACCAGGAGCCTTTTTATCAAGGCCGCAAGTTTGAGTTTCTCCAAGCTAGCAATGGCTGATCAGCGGTTGCAAGCGGGAATGAGCACCGTAGCCTGTGCTGAATGAGGACGAATAGTGAAGAAGTGAAGATGGTCCTGATATTCATCATGATGATATGATCTACCTGTCTATGCAATATTCACCCTTCTGGCGCTAACAAAACCCATCGCGGATATGAATTAGATCAAGGGTATCAGATCTTAGTATGGCCGATACATTTTATGTGGCCATCACACTCAGGGCATTGGTCGAACGGACAGGGGCTCTCGGGCCTGGTGGAGTTGCGGCGTAATAGCTTGGTTCGGCACTTGTTTGGCTCGATTCGAGAGATGGGCATCATACGTTGTTTGATAGTACTCTGTACTACCGTTGATGCCTGTTAAAAGCCCTTCACAGAATGCCCTTATCAAACGTCGTGGTTAACGAATGGAGCACTTGCGAAAGGGGCGAATCATTGCACACGTACCTGAATGTTAGCAGTACCTCAGGTCTAACAGTTCACATGCACCAAGCAGATCAAGAGGACATTGTTGTTGCAGGCTTGCAGCCAGAGCCACTGAGCAAGGGCCATGAGCCAGCATACATGGTGAGTACTTCAAGTAGTTCTATGGTAAAGATTGCCTTAGCAAAACCTCAAGTGCTAATTCCTGCTCTTGACCACGCTTAATCGAGTAAGGACGACTGGGAATGCATCACTGCCTGAAGCCAACATGCAGGTTCAGAGTATCGAAAGCCTTCTCCCTAGAGTTGGCATAGCCATAACCTGCAAAGCACGGGGTTTCCAGAATCTTGCTGGGGGTTGTTGTGATAGACAGGCGCTGGCCACTCCATGTAGAAGGGTTCACCCCCTTCTGGTCCAAACTTACTTCTGGTCCAACCCCAAGCGGCTAGCGGCCCGGAGCTCCTAGGGGTGGGGCGCCGATTAATGGCATTCGTATCTATAGATCCTCAACCAAGCTGATTCTTGAATATAAGTTTACTGTAAGAATTATTTAGCGTAAGATTTCCTGTAATACTTGTAGCGAAAAGAAGTTGATAAAGTCTATCGTTATGGAAAGCGAGGGCGTGGACCAGAAGTAGGTGTGGACCAGAAGGGGGTGAACCCTTCTAGGGGACCATAACTTCGTCCACAAGATCTGCCAACACAATTGGAGCTACGCAGACAGATTTAAATCTCATAATACTGTCAGGTAGGATCTCCCAAGACTAAATCCTTGGTCCCCGCCGCTGAGTATTTCGTCTCACGCACTTCCTCAGAGGCGGCCAGATGCCAGCGCCCATTTCTCAATCCCTGCTAACCGGATGGGAGTATAAGTAATCATAAAGCGTGTATAGCAGTTTGCGACGGCATTGGCTAGACGCTAGTAGCCCGTAAATCGTCGAACGTCCCCTACCAAAATTAGGTGGCAAAGCCTTAACGACATATAGTCGCGTTTATAGGCTATAATACTTATATATAACGTCTAAATAAAGCTATAAATTATCCTATATATCTAATCCTTAATATTTTAGTCTTAGCTTATAGTCCTATTATCCTACTATCCCGCTATTACTACTATACTATTATTATTCCTACTAGGCGACTAGGTCCTAATAATACGCGGTAATATACTATCTATATAATAGCTTTATAATAGTATAATCAACCGGCCTACTTACCGTTTATATAATCTTCTATCTACTTCCTATCTTATCTTTATAGAGTTTACTACTACTACTACTTCTAACGTACTCGCTATAGCTCCCTAGCGTAGTAAGTAGCTACCTAAATTTAAGTAGATAGTAGCCTATTATAAGCCTAGTTTATAGCCTAAATTATAATTAATAAGTAAGCCTTAACTCAAAGAGAGGGGTACTTAAAAGCGTACTTCTAGTAATAAGCTTAAGGATACTACAGCTAAGACTAGTAGTACTATTCTAGGGCCTAATACTATACCTAGTACGCTGACTACTAATAGAGGTACTTTAAGGGGTACTTTTAAGGTAAGACTACTATTACCTAAACTTCTTATAAAGCTTTAAGCTTAGTTATAAATACTTTATTTATAACTTAATAAGTTAAAACTACTAATAAGGTCTTATAATATATCCCTTCTTTCTAACTCGCTCTTATTAAGTCTACCTCTACCTCCTAATATATTATAATTAAGTATACCTCTACCTCCTCCTCCTTCTCTTCTACCTTTAAGTTAGAACTTCTAGCTAACCCTAGAATAAGTATTAAACTTAAAGTAGCGAGTTATAAATACTCTAAGATAAATACTATTAACGCCCTCTAAGTTACCCTCTAGATATTTTATACCCTCTATCTAGTTATAATTACTTAGCCGTCGTTTATTAGAGGATAGGAGGAGAAATAAGGCAGAATCTATATAAGATTATCTATCTAGCTCCTAGCGTCCTAATTAAGCTACTTAGTAATATAAGCTTAAGAATAAGGCTAGTAATCTTTTTATAAGAGTAGGTAACTTATAAACTCCGGCTCTAAAGGATACTACTATTTTTATAATTAATAATATATTAAGTCTTAGTTATAATAGAGGTAAAAACCTTAATTTTAAGTATAATCTAACTAAGATTAAAAATTATATTACTACTACTTATACTACTATTATAGCTAGAAAAGTTAGGGCTATTCCTCTCTCTTAGGTTACTATTATAGATAATTCTATATATCCCTTATAGGTTACTATTATAAATAGTTCCTTATTACCCTTATAAACTACGGAAATAGAGGAGCCTAAGCTAGTAAGGTTTAAGATATACCTAAAATTAATCCTTAAAAAGGATACTTTAGAAAATATAACTAGGGAGTAGTCTTATATATAGGACTTAAGTTATAATTAACCTCCTTTTAAAGTATAAAGGTTTAAATAAGAATATCTTATATAAACACTCTTACTTAGTTATCTTATTAGAGTTTATCTAGTATTAATTAAGGTAACCGCGAGTTATAATAAGTTACTTAAGATATATTAATATATAATTAATATCCTAGATCCTTATTAATAGTAAAGTATAGAGTAAGAGATCTAGGACTTTTATAATAGTAGTTTTAATAGCCTTAATATTAATATTATATTTAGATTTTATACTTAGCTTATATATAATTCTTTTATAATAACTTTAATAACTTAATAATAGCTTATTCGCCCTAGTAGCTATATTATAACTCCTACTCCTAGTAATCTTATAGAAGCTCTTTTATAAGAGCGTAAAATTAGGAATAAGAGCCCTACTAAGAAGTTATATAAAGAGATATTATTAATATAGAAATATACTAATAAAAGGTATCTAAATAATACTATACTTAAAGTATTCTATTAGATTAATAATAACTTAAATTATATCTTCTTTATAATAAAATAGGTAATAATCTAGGCTAGTATTATATTATAAGATAATATAAGAAGGATTATAAAGTAGACCCCTCTAGTTATACTTATAAGAGATATAAGGGTATATATAAAAAAGTAGATAAAGTTAAAAGAGAAGGAGTAATTAAAGGAATAATAGGCTAGGTTACCCTTCCTATTTAAAAGTAACCCTTAGGTGGCTCCCCTATATAATTAGTATAATACTTTTAAAGGAGTATTCTAATAACCTACTCCTATACTATATCTTCCTTATAGTAGAGCTTTTATCCTACTAATTTAGCTCCTACTAACCTTACTACTTACCCTCCTACCTACCTTATAAAATATATAAACCTTAGAGCTATAAAAGGAGCTTAAGGAGTAAGTATAAAAGCTATTTAGCCTTTAATTATAGTCTATAATATCGCTAATAAGAGCCTCTTATACTCTAAGACCTTCTACTATACTAGTACCTCTAATAGATATCCGGAGTAGCTCTATTAAAGGTAATCTTACTAAGTTTATTAAGTAGATAAAAAGGAGTAGGCTTATAAATAAGATAGCCGACTTAAATAATATATATAATAAGCTTATAGATAAAGGCCTTACTACTAATTTAATATAGGAGTAGAAGTCTAATAGGGAGCTATAGATCGCCCTTAATATTAAGTATAGTATTAGTATATATCTAGCCTAAGGTATTAACTAATAGGGTTATAAAAGAGATAGGACTATACTATATAATTAGTCTATAAGTAGGCTTCCTAATAGGCCCTTACCTTATTATTATAGATATTTAGCTAGACCTTTAGTTACCCCGCCTAGTAAGATTACTCTACTACCTAGATTAGGACGTTAATATAGCTACGTCCTAATAAGTATTAAGTAGGATAAGGGGGTAGATAGTAAGGGGTTTAATAACTATAATAATATATATAATAACTAACTACTTAGTCCTACTAAGTCTAATAGGTTAGAATATTTAGATACTTAACTAATATAGTAGTAGCGAGCTATTATATAATATTTATAAAGTATATAATACTAGAATAGCCTATAATCTCTACCTTCTATATACTATCCCTTATATATAATGCCTAACTTTTAGAATAGGTTACTAGGGTTTACCTATCCTATTTAAGCCTTAATTATAAGCTTTAAAAAGTACTTATATTATCTATCTTCCTTATATATAATAGTAATATCCTAATATTTCCTAATCTAGCCCTTTAGAATAGTAAATAATATCTTAATAGGATTTAGATCTAGCGAATATAGGGGTAAATAAGCTAACTTAACTCTAGCCTTATCTATTATATTAACTAGCTCTAGGTTCTAATAAATACTTATATTATTAATTATAATTACTAATAATAGATTACCGTTAGTAATATAGCCGTAGTAAGGGAGAACCTAGGAGCGAATAAAGTCGTTAAATATAGGGGCTTTAATAGAGCCTTAGTAGATAAGGTATAAGAGGTAGCCGTTAGTTATAAATATAAATAGGATACTCTACCTCTTTAATTATTTTAAGCTCTATATTTAATATAGTATTTTATTAAGAGGTACCTACCTATAATACATTAGTAATTCGGGAAGTCGGCCTGCTAGTTTTAAGTTACGCATCCTACGTAACCCGCCCCTAGCTAGCTATAAATATATAGAGTAACTTCCTATTACCTTATACTATAATAGAATAATATTACGGCCTAACTTAGCTAGGATCGGGCTAAAGTTAGGCTAAATAGATTTAAATAGGCGGATATAATAATATTCTAGATATATTATTCTAAAAATCTAATATCTTTATATATAACTACGTAATATATAATTATAAGGTAATAAATATTATTAATACGTCTATATTACCTATTATACGTAGTATCGCGAGTATCCCTAGTATATTTACTATTACTATTATTAGGGTTAACTAATATCTCTTTCTCCTACTTAGTTACGTCTAAGGTATACTTAGATTATAAGTTTAAACTAATAATAATTTATACCTATTATAATATATATAGTCTCGAGGTTTTATAAGGAGGATTAGAAGGTATTTCTTAAATAATAAGCGTCTTTAGTTTTATAAGTAGTAGAGGTTCCTTACTATAATACCTTACTATTAATAGTTAATTCTTAGTACCTAAGTTTATTAAGTAGGCGATAAATTTCTACTACTAAAAAGAGGTAGCTAGTAAGAGGAATAAGTAGGATCTCTCTAATATTTAGTTATAAGGTTAGTCCGGCGAGTAGTAGGTATAACCTCCTTATTTAGCTCTATTCTATTAAAGCTACGCGTCTAGTAGGCCCTTATAATGTAAATATTAGATGTCGCCGGCTTAAACTAACTACCTATAGAAGTTAGTCTAGATTAGGAAGTCTAGAATAGTAGAATATACTACTAAGCTATCTACCCCTATAATTATTAACTACGTCGCTATTTTAAGATATATATTTAAAATTCTACTATATATATATAATAGTAATATTAATTAGCTAGGTAAGTAATAGAGATAGTAACTAGTAAGTAATAGAGATAGTAACTAGTAAGTAATAGAGATAGTAACTAGTAAGTAATAGAAATAGTAACTAGTAAGTAATAGAGATAGTAACGGGTAAGTAATAGAGATAGTAACTAGTAAGTAATAGAGATAGTAATAGGTAGGTAATAGTAATAGTGATAGGTATAGGTAAATAGTAGTAATAAGTAAATAGTAGTAATAGTTAGAAATCTAAATTATTAAATATTAAAAAGTAAAAATTAAAGGATACCTATAGGAGTTAAACTTAGTTAGTAGGTATTCTATTAATCTAGTTAAAGTATTCTCGAGGGTATTAATACGTAGAGTTAGAATAGTAGCCTATATTAATATAGGGCTGCTATATAGTAGCTTATAAGTAGTAGGCGTAGCTAGTTATTATTATTATAATAGTTAAGATAAGATAAGAAATAGGAATTAACTTATATAATTAACTACTATACTACTAGGACTTTCTTTATATGAATTATATCTTATTCTTTTACTTATCCTTCCTATACTTAGGAAAGGTTATACTTATAATACTATTAGGTATATAACTATTATAAGAGACTACGTAGAGTAAGATCTTAGACCTAGAGAGAATAGTATATAGAATATAATAGTATATATAATAGGTTTATATAATATATTAATTTACTACTTATATACTACCTAAATATATCTATCTACCTTACCTATATTCCTTACGTAGGGAGTATAATTAATAATATATCTCTAGGTATTATAGGTACCCTAAGATATACGTAGTATAACTACTTTAAGTAAAATAGATCTATCTTATTTAAAGATTATATAATATATATTTAATTATTATAGTACGTAAATAGCTACTAATTATACTATTAATATTAATATTTAATTTATAAAAGTTAATATTTTAAATTTTACCGCCCGTCTAATAAATATATTTTAGCCTAGCTTTAGCCTAATATTAGGTCAATTCTTCCTTTACGCCTTTAGTTATTTATACTAAATATTTCTTTATTTATCTAGCTATTATCTACGTCTATATTCCTTAGCCTACTTATCTATAACCCTAGTACTATTTAATAGAAAATCTAGGTTATAGATAGTATTAAATTAATCCTAGTTAATATAATTATTTATATAGAATCTTATATATTTCTTATTTACTAGTACTAGATATATATTATAAAGTATATAAGATAAATTATAAAAATATTAAGTACCTAGAAGCCTTAGGTTTTAAGACCTACTTAATAGTTATATCCCTACTTTAAGTATTTTATATACCTTATTTATTACTCTACTATTAATCTCGCGTATTACCTTAATAAACGCCCCTATATATATCTATAGTCTTCCGTCCTTCTTAAGTCTTTTATAGTTAAGGATAGAAATAATAAGCTATAATTACCTTATATATCTACTACTTCCTTTTATAGATCTTATAGCCTTATATCTAATATCGGGGTTAATCTCTTATACCTAGACGTAGTTACGCCGCTACCCTTTCCTCCTATACTAGTATAGAGTATATTAGACCTTTTCCTATTAAAGGTAATTTATATTTAAAGAGTCCTTACTATTATACTTCTAATAGGTTAAAGACTAATAAATCCTAATAAAATAGTAATTTACCTATATTAAATCCTTCTTATATCTATTAAGTTTATTATTATTATATAACTACCCCTTAAGTCTATTTTAGTTTTCTTAAAGGAAAACTACTAATACGTCTATAAGGCCGTTATACTTAAATTCTAGATTAGCTAGTACTTATAAGACCTTCTACTATTACTTATAACTATATTTTAGATTATATAATATTATTATATTACCTTTAGGAATTACTATTATTATATATATTAGGTCTTAAGTAGTAGTAGAATATCTATTACTTATTTATTAACTCGCGCTTAAAGTAGACTTTATCTTATTATAGAGTATTATATTATTTATCGCGATAAGGTTTTAATAGCGTATATTATAACTTAAGATTTAGTACTCCTAGCCTTCTATCTTATCTATTATAAAAAAGAAGGATTTAAGTAGAACTTTATATATAGCTTTACTATAAGCTATATTAAAACTCTATATACTATTATATAAGTAAATAAATACGGCGTAATACGTTATAATATATAATTTAGGGATATTAAATTAGATTTTATTACTATTATTATTATCTAGGGTTATATTTTAGGGTTAATACTTTATAAAAACTATCTTTAAGTAGTTAATCTAGTATAGTATATATTATATATAAGTTAAGGTATTCTTATTATAATTTTTATATATTACTAGTATAATAAAGTCTATAATCGCTTAACTATAATAGATTACGGAGTCTTACTTCCTAGCTAGTAGAGGTACTATTACTAGAACTAGTTAATATACTATTACCTTCTACTTATTACTACTCTACTATTTAACCTTACTAAAGTATTTAAAGCGTTTTAAGCTAGTAAACCTAGGGACTTAGTAAAACTATTTATTAAGCTAAATTAATATTATAGACTCTACTACCTTTTTCTTACCCTTTATACTCCTTTTCCTCGTAGTTTTCCTACTTATCCGGAGGATATCCTTTATTAGGGCTATATACTAGTTAATTAGTCTTATAACTACCCCTTTAAATAATTAATATCAGATATTAACGTCTATTAGTATATAAATATTATAATATTTATACTTCTAGGCCTAATTTATTACTAGATATATTACTATAATATTTCCTACTTACTTTAGATTAGATAGTTACTTATAAAGTTTAGCCTATATATATTTATAGCTCTAGTATTTCTATTCTTTTATAAGATTACCTTAATTATCGGGAGGTACTCTATAAATACTATAGTATTAATTTTTCTTAACGCTTATAATTAGAACTTACTCTTTATAATCTACTATTATACTACTAATAATTAGGTAGTAGTATCTTATAAAGCTATCTATATAGCGGATATTTATACCTATCTCTATAAGACTCTTAAATACTACTCTAGTTAATTATAAATTACCCCTATTTAGCCTAATCTAGCCTATATTAGCGTAGATAGTATAAGTACTATAAGTAGATTAAATATATATTTAAAAATCTACTCTATTAATAAGTAATAAACCTCTACCTATAAGTATTCTTAATACTCCTTTTTAATCTTTATAATTAGTATTAAGTTAATAAGAATTAAGCTTAATCTTATCTAACTCTATTTAATTAATCTATTAAGATTTCTAATTATTATATATACTAGTTATAAGCTCTAGTCTTTATAATATTATATCATTTAAGTTTTATTAGTAGTAATAAGAATTAGGATAATTATAGCGCCTTCTAATAGCTTATCTTATATTTCCTACTACTAGTCCCCTATATATATCTTATTATAAATCTAAGTATTATTAGGTATTCTAAGCTAAATTAGGGTATAAGTTAGATTACTTAGGAAAGGTTTATATTTAAAGAGAAAGTAAATAACGCTTAGTATATCTTAATAGTAGATAGTATATTCTATAATTATAAAATTACTTATAAGACTTAGGACTATAAAGTAGTCTTTAACCTACTAATCTTTATAGATATCCTAGGGAATATAATATATTTATACCCGCTACTTAATAGTATTATAAAAATTAAGTTACTCTTATATTAATCTTAAATATATATTCTAGTAGAAAGTATTAACGCCTCCTTTAATAACCTTAGCCTTAATTAACTACCTTATAAAGGTATAATCTATCTTATCTTAAAAGGGCTAATAGGGATTATATAAGGAGGAGAGTATCTTATTATAATAGTTATAATACGCCTTACTATCTACTTTAAGTATATCCTTAACGGGTATTCTAGCTCTTTTAACCTCTATAAATTCTTAAATTATAAGGGATAAAGATATAGATTAAATATAGCTATAGTTTAAAAGGATAGTTTTAGTACTAGGAAGTTAATACTAGGAAAAATTAATATTAGGTTACTTATAAGTATAATATTACTACTAATATTTATACTTATATCTACGTACTCTAGTATAGCCCTACTATCTTTATTCGCCTCTAAAAACTCTAATATATCTAGATATATAATAATATCCCTAATCTTATTAATCTCTAGATCTATCGCGATTTATTTATAAAGTTAATTAATCTTATCCTTATCTAGGTAGGCCTTAGGCCTAGGGTCTTTCCTACGCTTTACGCCTCGCGTTATAAGATACTAGTTAAGATACCTTATTAATAATCTAGCTATTTTAGTAATAAAACTATATATAAGATAGGAGTAATTTATTATAACTCTCTTTTATATTAAGGAAGTTAAGTTATATCTTAAATATATTATATAACTCGTAATACGCGTTAATATTATATCCTTTATTATACTAGCCCTAGGGTTATTATTATATAAATATTAAGGCGTAAAGCTACTTATATAGTAAGTCTTAGCCTAAATTTAGGCTAAATTTAGGCTAGATTTTACCTAGTTTTAATTTATTAAGACTAGATCCTTTTTATCCTAATAACTAAATATTTCTAACTATATCTATTAAATTATTACGCCCTAAGGTACTTATATATACCCTATAATAGATAATACTAATTTCCTATAAGTATTAAATAGTAATATAGAGTTATTAGTATTAGTATTACTAGTACCTTTTAAGGAAATAGGGGGACTAGCCCTTAAAGACGCGTAGTAACCTTTAAACTTATAGGGCTTAATTTAACCCTCTTCCCTTACTTTAAGTTTAACCTCTTCCTTATATCCTTTATTATATCCTTTATCTAAT